>Ga0214917_10006785_pt1 | contig 11786 bp, 6 predicted proteins | sample LL_1208_BB_MetaG_FD_177983 | JGI IMG/M metagenome (GOLD analysis project Ga0214917, IMG submission 177983) | Freshwater microbial communities from Lake Lanier, Atlanta, Georgia, United States - LL_1208_BB | ecosystem: Environmental > Aquatic > Freshwater > Lake | place: USA: Georgia | collected...
CCTCGAATGCCTGCCCCTCGCGCCAGCTCCAAACCCCCAAAGGCCGTCGGGGCCAGCCATGACTTGGCGTCCCTGGGCTTCCGGGTGGCCGACAGCGGCCCGCACACCAGCAAGACGCTGATGCTCCTGGAGCTGGAGGCTCTGCTGGCGGCGGTCCCGGCCGATGCTCCGGCCAAGAGCTACCGGGCCGCGATCGTGGAGGAGAACGTGCTGGGCAAGCGCACGCTCTCCACGCGCAAGGAAACGGCCTCCCGGCTGACGGCCCTGCACGGCCTTGATCCCACCAAGCCGCTGTTTCGAGTCCTGCGCCGGCTCTGGGACGTTGATCCAACCGCGCACCCTCAGCTGGCGCTGCTCAATGGCCTGGCCCGCGACCCGCTGCTGATGGCCACCAGGGAGCAGGTGATGGGGATGACCGCCGGCGAACAGGTCCAGCGCTCCGAGATGGTGGCAGCGGTGCAGGGCTTCACCCATGACCGCCTGAGCGCCAAGGTGCTCGATGCGGTGGCCCGCAACACCGCCAGCAGCTGGACCCAGAGCGGCCACCTCAAGGGCAAGGTCAAGAAGCTGCGGCAGCCGCTCGTCCCCCAACCCGTCGCCTTGGCCCTGGCGATGTGGCTGGGCTTCGCCAACGGCAAGCGCGGCAAGGCACTGCTGAGCTCCCCCTGGGCCTCCGTTCTGGACAGCACCACTTCGGGGTTGTTGGAGCTGGCAGAGCAGGCCAAACGCCTTGGACTGCTCAAGCTCTCCCACGGTGCTGGGGTGGTGTCGATCGATCCCAGTGGCCTGGATCCTCTGCATGGAGGCGTCCAGGCATGAGTCGGATCGATGAGCTGGCCAAGCGCTACGCCGACCACATCGCCGTGCCCTGGCAGCAGGGCCTACCCGCCGCCAACCGGGTGGTGATGCTCGTCTACGAGAAGGAGCTGGAGCGGCAGCTGAGGGCCAAGCTGCTCGAGTTCGAGCAGGCCACCAAGACCGCCGGCCATGGCTGGCACCTGGTCGACCTCACCACCGTCTTCGCGGAGTGGATGGGGGCGATGAAGTACCGCGAGGAGTACTTCGAGCGGCCTGACGACATTCGCCTGAAGCTGGATTCCAGTTTCCTGCGCCACGTGGCGGACCGGATCAAGGCCCAGCTCAGCCAGGCCAGAGAGAACGATGTGGTGGCGCTGCTGGGGGCCGGCAGCCTGTTTGGCTTCCTGCGGCTATCGGATGTGATCAAAGAAGTAGAGCGCGAGATCCAGGGCCGCCTGGTCGTGTTCTTCCCCGGCCAGAAGGACGGCAACAACTACCGGCTGCTCGATGCCCGAGACGGCTGGAACTACATGGCGGTGGGCATCACCCGCCATCCCACAGGAGCGGTGGCATGAGTCAACAGATCTTTCAAACGCTGCAGCGCGACCCGCGCACCAGCCCCCTGGCCAACAACGGCCAGGCGCGCATCACCACGCTCGACGACGACAACGCCCGCCGTGAGCTGGCCGGAGAGCTGAGCACCTTCGTCTGCGACGGCCAGTACGGCCAGGCGCTGGAGCGCATCCTGCAGAGCTACCTCAGTCAGCAAGGGCATGCGCGTCAGAACGCCGCCTGGGTGTCGGGCTTCTTCGGCAGCGGCAAGTCGCACCTGCAGAAGATGCTGGGCCACCTGTGGGCCAACACCGAGTTGAGCCCGGGCAAGCGCGCCCGCGATCTGGTGCTGGAACTGCCCGATGGCGTGAAGGATCAGTTCAGGGAGCTCGACATCCTCGCCACCAGAAGCGGCAAGCCGCTGATGGCCGCCAGTGGCGCCATGCCCTCAGGCGCCAAGGACGCTGTCCGCAAAACCGTGCTGGCGATCCTGCTCAAGGCGGTGGGCCTGCCCGAAAAGGTGCCCCAGGCACGCTTCTGCTTCTGGCTGCGAGTGCGGGGGTACCTCGATGCGGTGCGCTCCGCCGTGGAGGCCGATGGCAGCCGCTGGCTGGAGGAGCTCGACGAGCTCTACGTGAGCCCGGTGATCGCCGGTGCGGTGCTGGAGCAAGACCCCGACTTCGCTGCCGGCAACCGCGAGGCGCGCGATGTGATCCGCCAGCAGTTCCCCAACAGCGACAGCGACATCACCACCGCCGAGTTTGTGCAGCTGGCCCGCAAGGCCCTAGCCCCCGATGGTGGCGAGCTGCCCCACACGATGCTGGTGCTCGATGAGGTGCAGCAGTACATCGGCGACTCCAATGACAGGGCAACGGATTTCGTGGAACTGGCTGAGGCGCTGCAGACCGAGCTCAGCAGCCGAGTGATGGTGGTGGCCTCGGGCCAGTCAGCCCTCTCGTCGGAAACGCCACAGCTGCAGAAGCTCAAAGACCGCTTTCGCGTCACGGTGCAGCTGACGGATACCGACGTGGAAACAGTGATCCGCAAGGTGATCCTGCAGAAGCGCGCCGACGCCCAGGCCGATGTGCAGCAGGTGCTGGAGACCAACGCCGGCGAGGTGTCCAAGCAGCTGGAAGGCAGCTTGATCAAGGAACGCTCAGAAGACCGCCAGGTGGCGGTGGCCGACTATCCGCTGCTGCCCACACGCCGCCGCTTCTGGGAGGAGTGCTTCCGCAGCGTGGATGTGGCCGGCACCAACAGCCAGCTGCGCTCCCAGCTGCGGATCATCTTTGATGCGGTCAAGGACATCGCCGAAGACGAGCTGGGCCGGGTGATCACCGGCGATGTGCTGTTCCATGCCCTGGCGGGGGATCTGGTGAATTCGGGCGTGCTGCTCAACGAACTCAGCAATCGGATCGCCAGTCTTGGCAAGGACGGCAGTGAGGAGGGCAAGCTCAGGCAGAGCCTCTGCGGCCTGGCCTTCCTGATCAGCCGGCTGCCGCGGGAGCAGGGGGCCGACAGGGGCATCCGCGCCACCGCCCGCACCCTGGCCGACCTGATGGTGCCCGACCTGCGCCGCGACAGTGGACCGCTGCGCCATCAGATCGCCGGCCTGCTGGAGGCGATGGCGGAAGACGGAACCTTGATGAAGGTGGGCGACCAGGAGGGGTTGGAGGAATACCGCCTGCAGACTCGCGAAGGAGCTCAATGGCAGCAGCTTTTCCTGGAGAAGAGCCAATCGATCCGCAACGACGACAGCGAGGTCAGCGCTCAGCGTGAGCAGCGGCTTGGAGCAGAGTTGCAGAAGGAACTCAGAGGCGTTCGCCTGCTGCACGGCGAGGCCAAGATTGCTCGCCCAATCACCCCCTGGGCCAATCCCGAGCCTCCCGCTCCAGCGAATGAGCAGGTAGTGGTGTGGATCCGCGATGGCTGGGGCTGCAGTGAAAAAGAGGTGCGTGATGCCGCCCGCGAGGCCGGTGCCGACGACCCGGTGCTGCACGTGTTCCTGCCGCGCCGCAACGCGGAAGACCTCCGCAACCGGATCATCGATGCCTCCGCTGCCCGCAGGGTGATGGATCACTACGGCACGCCCTCCACGCCGGAGGGCATCGAGGCACGCCAGGCGATGCAGAGCCGCCTGAACCGGGCCGAGGAGGACATCAATGAGCTGATCGCCGATGTGATCGCCAACGCCCTGGTGCTCAAGGGCGGCGGCATCGAGGAGTACGGCACCAAGCTGAGCGAGAAGCTGCAAACTGCGGCATCAGAGGCCTCGCTGGCGCGGCTGTTCCCCGAGTTCCCCAAGGCGGATCACGCCAGCTGGGGCACCGCCGTCAAGCGCGCCAAAGAGGGCAGCGACTCCCCACTCACGGCCGTGGGGCATCAGGGCAGCAACGACAGCCACCCAGTCGCCCGCCAGGTGATCAACACCATCGGCAACGGCAAGGAGGGCAGCAAGGTCCGCAACGAGCTCCTAGTGGCTCCCTACGGCTGGCCCCAGGACGCGATCGATGCGGTGCTCCTGGCGTTGCATCGCGATGGCACCCTCTGTGCCAAGGATGTCCATAGCAACCTGATCGGAGTTGGCCAGCTTGATCAGCAAAGCCTTGGCAAAGCCTCCTTCTACCTCCAGGAGATTCGGCTCACAACCAAGGAGAAGCTGGCGGTCCGAGGGGTCTTTGGCCTGGCCGACGTCACCGCGCAATCAGGGCAGGAAGAAGCCAAGGCGGCTGAGTTTCTCGATGCGATCGAGAACAAGGTGGCGCAGTCTGGCGGTGAGCCCCCCCTGCCTGCACCGGTGAGCTCCAACTTGCTGAAGGAGCTGCGCAGCCTCAGCGGCCCGGAGCAGCTCAAGGCGATCCTTGAGGCCAAGGATCAGCTCAAGGAGCTCTGGGATCAGGCCTGCAGCCTGGTGGACCGCAAACAGAAGCGCCAACCCGGCTGGGAGCGGCTCCATGCACTGCGCCAGCAGGCCCAGGGGTTGGAGATCGTTCAGGAGCTGGAGCCTCAAGTGGAGGCCATCCACTCGCAGCGCACCTTGCTGGATCCCACCACCGACTTTGTGGCGCCCCTGCTGCAACAACTGGAGCAGGCGCTTGCCGTCGCACTGGAGCAGGCCCAACAGCAGGTCAGCCAGGTCGCGACCGATGAGCTGCAGCAACTCCAGGCCAACGCCGATTGGCAGCGCCTGCCAGAGGCAGAACGCAACCGCATCAGCCAGAGCCTGCAGCTGCCGACCGCCGCTCCACCGGCAACACCTGTGGAGAAGAGCCAGTTGCTGGTGGCCCTGCAGCAGCGCTCCATCACCAGTCGGAGAGAGCTTGCCGAAAGCCTGCCCACCCGTTTCGCCAAGGCCCGCCTCGAGGCCGCCAAAGCACTGGAGCCTTCCACCCAGGCCATGAAGCTCAGCAGCGGGGTGCTCAAAGACGCTGCTGCCCTTGATGCCTGGTGGGCAGCTGAACGCCAGAAGCTCGCCGCTGCTCTGCAACACGGTCCGATCCAGATCAACTGATCCCCATGCCCGCTCTCGCCTCCGATCTGCGCAAGACCCTGGAAACCACCGTGGTGAAGGCCAGGGATCTGGCGGAACGGGGGGCACGGGACGCCTTGACGGCCCTGGATGTGGCTGGCAACAGCCACATCCCTTCAATGACGGCGGAGCAGGAGCGGTTGCGGCGCCGCCTGCGGGCCCATGGCCGCCAGCTGGGGGATCAGGCCGGCAGCGGCAAGGGCAGCCAAAGCATCGAGCGGCTGGTGCGGGAGATGGCCTACGAGCACTGGCACCGCATGCTGTTTGCCCGCTTTCTGGCCGAGAACCAGCTCCTGATCGAGCCCACATCCGGGGTGGCGATCAGCCTTGATGAATGTGAAGAACTGGCAGCTGAGGAAGGAACGGATCTCTGGGGGCTGGCTGCGCAGTTTGCCCAGGAGATGCTGCCGCAGATCTTCCGAGTTGATGACCCGGTGCTGGCAGCCAAGTTGCCGCTGGAGATACGGCAGCAACTTCAGGGATTGGTGGCCGGCCTGGAGGTGGAGGTGTTCACCGCCAGCGACAGCCTGGGCTGGACCTATCAGTACTGGCAAACAAAACGCAAGAAAGAGGTCAACGACTCCGGCGTCAAGATCGGGGCAGATGAATTGTCGCCGGTCACGCAGCTTTTCACCGAGGACTACATGGTGGACTTCCTGCTGGACAACACCCTGGGTGCCTGGCATGCGGGCAAGGTGCTAGCGGCTAATCCCCAGTTGGCTGCAACGGCCCAGAGCGAGGAGGAACTTCGCCTAGCCGTGGCACTGCCGGGTTGCCCCTGGAACTACCTGCGGTTCATCAAGGCAGACGATGGCGAATGGACCCCGGCGGCGGGAGCTTTAGAAGGCTGGCCTAAGTCAGCCGCAGAGCTCAAATGCCTCGACCCCTGCATGGGGAGTGGCCATTTCGTCGTGGCGATGTTCGAGCGGCTGGTGGCGCTTCGGATGGGGGAAGAGGGGCTCACCGAAAAGACAGCGGTGGCGGCGGTCATCGAGGTCAACCTGTTCGGATTGGAGATCGACCCGCGCTGCACGCAGATTGCCGCGTTCAACCTGGCGCTGGCTGCATGGCGTCGCGTGGGCCACTGCAAGCTGCCAGTGATGAACGTGGCCTGCTCCGGCCTCGCGCCGAACACCCGCGAAGGGGATTGGATGGCATTGGCCGGGGATAACGAGAGGCTCAGTAATGGAATGGGCAGTTTGTACAGGCTGTTTGAGAAGGCCTCGGTGCTGGGGAGCTTGATCAATCCACGAGCCGCCGAAGCAGATTTACTGGTGGCAGGGTTCCAAGAGCTTCAGCCGCTGCTGGAAAATGTACTGGCGCAGGAAAGCCAAGACGACACCGATCTTGAAATGGCGGTGACCGCACGCGGTCTGGCCAAAGCTGCTGAAATTCTCGCCGGCCAGTTCACGCTCGTCGCCACAAACGTTCCCTACTTAAAACGAGGCAAGCAAACGGAGGCACTCTGCGATTACTGCGAGACAAATCATAAGCCTGCCAAAATGGATCTTGCCGCAGTATTTTTAGAGCGATGTCTTGCGTTGGCCAGAAAGGGTGGAACGGTAGCAGTGGTGACCCCACAGGGCTGGCTGTTTCAAACGGCTTATTTGGATTTCCGAAAGTCGGCGCTCAAGAAAACAACGTGGGACCTGCTCGCGAGGCTTGGCTCAGGCGCCTTCGAGACAGTAAGTGGCGAGGTCGTGAATGTAAGCCTACTGATAGACACCCTTAAAAATCCCGGGGTTAGTCATGAATTCTGCGCACTTGATGTTTCGCGCGCCGGAAGTCCAGCCCAAAAGGCAGAGCAACTCATCATTGACTCTGCAAGCAAATTCAATCAACTAGGCCAGCTCTCCAATCCGGATGCGCGAATTATCTCAGGCTCGGCAGCATCAGAGGAGCTGCTGAAGACGCTTGCAACAAGCGCAACAGGAATGCAGACCTACGATAGCCCTCGCTTCATTCATTCATTCTGGGAGCACCCCGTATTCCAAAATGGGTGGGTCCTCGGACAGACAACGGTTGACTCGACAGCATTACATTCTGGTTGCAGTACAGCCGTTCTCTGGGAGGATGGCTACGGCTCCTTATATGAGCTAATGGAACTAAAGCGCTCCGAAGGATATACAAGCGGAATTTGGAGGGCAGGCACGCAGTTCTGGGGTCGGCTTGGGGTTTTGGTTAGCCTCATGGGCGACCTCCCATGCTCGCTCTACTTAGGCGGTCCATTTGACAATAATACCGCGGCTATTATCCCCAAAAACAAAGATGATTTACAGGCGCTCTGGTCTTATTGCTCCTCAGACAAGTTCACGACAGAAGTGCGTCGCCTGGATCAATCGCTAAAAGTAACAACAAATACCCTTGAGAAAATTCCGTTTGACGTAAAGCGGTGGCGCATGGTTGACGCGGAGATCTGTTTTGATGAATTAACAGAACGAGGTTCAAATGTTCCAACTGAATGGTCTTTCGATGGTGGTATCCGTGCTAGCGCCAATCCTCTGCACGTGGCTTCGGCGCGGCTTGTTGGGTATCTGTGGCCCCGCCAGGTCGGCTCCAGCTTTTCCGGTTCCCCCCCAATCGGCCCGGATGGTCTGGAAGCCATGGCGGATCATGATGGAATCGTGTGCTTGTCGCCATCCCGTGGAGAAGCTGCGGCAGCTGATCGCCTGCGGAGGTTGCTAGCCGCAGCCTTCGGTGATGAGTGGAAAAATGCTAAAGAACGTGAGCTCTTGCTGGAAACAGCTGTGGCCTTTGATGCCAAGAAGGCGGCTATCAATCTGAGCGACTGGCTGCGCCAATACTTTTTTACCGAGCACTGCAAGATCTACCAAAGTCGTCCTTACATATGGCAGGTCTGGGACGGCAATCCCAATGGCTTCAGTGCCCTGGTGAACTACCACAACCTGGCGGCTCCCAATGGTCAAGGCCGCAAGACGCTGGAGTTGCTCACCTACACCTACCTGGGTGACTGGATTGATCGCCAGAAGCTCGATCAGGCCGAAGGTGTCAACGGTGCGGATGATCGTCTCGCCGCCGCCCTTGATCTTCAGGGGCAACTCAAGAAGATCCTCGATGGGGAACCTCCGTACGACATCTTTGTGCGTTGGAAGCCCCTGCATCAACAAGCAATCGGCTGGGATCCTGACATCAACGATGGCGTTCGCCTCAACATCCGCCCGTTTCTCAATGCCCAGCTCCGCAAAGGCGGCAAAGCGGGTGCCGGAATCCTCCATGCCAAACCCGGCACGATCAAGTGGAGCAAAGATCGCGGCAAGGAGCCGATGCGATCTAAGGAGGAGTTCCCCTGGTTCTGGGGTTGGGATGAAAACGACCACACCCTGGCCACCGACTTCGGTGCTCCGGTACCAGGTGCTCCCCCAGCAGGCGACATCTTCGACGGCAACCGCTGGAACGACCTGCATTACAGCCGTGCAGCCAAGGAAGCCGCCAGGGCACGGCATCGGGGAGAGGGCTGAAGCATGGCCATGCATAGCGTGCGACTTCGCCACTCCCCAGAGAGGTTTCCCGATGCCATCCAACCCACCTTCGTCATCGACCCCGGTGCCCTCACCGTCAACGCAGCCAGCACTCTCCGTGGTTGCCGAACGGCTGACAAGATCCAAAATCGTTCAGCTCAGGCAGCAGAAGACAGCCATGGCCGCTTATGGGCAAGCGGTGTTCCGATCCAGGCTCCGTCATTTCTCCAGCACGATCACCGTGGCGCCATAATGCTGCAGCTGGCTGTCCACCGTGAGCAGCAGCAGCGGCTCCACCCGGCTCTGGCACACCAGCAGGCGATCAAAGGGATCCCGGTGCTCGCCATCGCTCTCCAGCTCGGCCACGGCCAGCAGGTGGGCATTGCTGACCGCCAGCCAGCGGAAGCCCTGCCGTGGCACCTGGCGTTCCAGCTCCGGCAGATCCACCTGCAGCCGGCCGATCGACACCTTGATCGCCATCTCCCACAGCGAGGCCTGGCTCACAAACACCTCCGCCCCCGGCGCCTGCAGCCGCTCCACCACGGTCGCCGGCAGGCGCGGGTCGTCATTCAGCCACCACAGCACAAGGTGGGTGTCGAGCAGCAGCCGCGTCACCGCAGCGCCTCGAACAGCGCATCCAGCGGCGCATCGAAATCATCCGCGAGCTGGATCTGGCCGCGCATCGCCCCGGGCGCCGCCACCGGCTGGGCAGGCGCCTGCCAGGCCACCAGCCGCGCAATCGGCACTCCCGAGCGGGCGATCACCACCTCCTGCCCCTGCTCCACCTCCTGCAGCAGCTGGGAGAGGTGGGTCTTGGCCTGGTGCACGTTCACCAACGCCATCGGGCACCCCCTTGAACTAAGTCTTAGTTTAGTTGGCCGATGCGGACCTGGCTGGGCGGCGCTGGAGCGGGAACTGGAACTGCAACTGGAGCTGGACCAATGACATCCCCCCGCACTCTGCTGGCCGCCCTGATCGACAAGCTTCGCGGCTGCAACGTCCACGGCGAGGCCGAGGAGGCGCCGGTGGCGATCCTCTGGACCGATCCCCGCAGCGAGTGGAAGCCGCTCATCCCCCTGTTGCGGCAGCAGCTGCCGGAGCTGATCTGCCTGGGGGACTACGACCCAGAGCATCGGCAGGGCCCTGCGCTGTGGCTGCGTTGCCTCGTTGATCGGAGCCTGCCGGCTCCAAACGCCGCGGCCGACCGGGTGCCTGTGGTGTATCTACCCGGCGTCAGCCGCCAGGAACTTCGCGCCGGTGAGGGCTGCCCCTGGGCTCTTGAGCCGCTGATCGAGTTGATGTTTCGCGGCAGTCTCTGGCTCCAGCGGAATGGACGCGACTGGACTCTTGCTGCCTTCCTCGGTTCCGGCGATGCCCTGCGCCTCGACCTGGCCAACGATCAGACCACCAAGGCCGCACTCAGCCGTGCGCTCAGTGAGCTGGCCGTCGTGCCGCTGGAGCAGTTGCGGGGCAAAAAGCTGGAAGCAGAAGACTTCGATGCCCTCCTCGCCGACGACCCCACCCGCGACCTGCTGCAGTGGATGGCGGATCCCCAGGCCTTCCAGTTGCGCTGCGGCGAGGAGCGCTGGAGCGCACTCACTTCCATCTGGAAGAAAGAGCTCAAGTTCGATCCCGCCAAGGACGGCGAGCTCGCTGCCGCTGAGCGGCTGGCCAAGGGCGATGGGAACTGGGGCAAGGTCTGGCAGCGCTTTGCCGATACGCCTGCGGCGTTTCCGGGTCTCCCTGCGCTGCTGGGCCGCGCTGTTCCATCAGGTCTCCAGGGTGACCTCCTTGGTGGACAGGGGGATCTTTCACGGTGGCCCACCCACAACGCCGCCCGCGAGCTCGAAGTGCTCGAAGCGCTCAAATCCCTCCCTGGCAAATCGCACCCCGACGCTTGCCGCTGCGTGCGCGAGCTGGAGGCTCGCCACCGCGAACGACGCAGCTGGATCTGGGCCCAGCTGGGCCTATCACCCCTGGCTCAAGTGCTCGAACCGCTCGGCCGTCTGGCCCAGCGAGCGGATCAACCACTGGTGGGGTCCACGCCAGAGGAGTTCATCGCGCCCTACACAACCGATGGCTGGGAGGCCGACCTCTCCGCTTCGCAGGCGATGGCCATGGCCCAAACCGCCCAAGAGGAAGTGGTGCGCAAGGCGGTGGCGGCCCTACTGCGCCCCTGGCTGGATGAAACCGCCATCCGCTTCCAGAAGGCCGTGGCAAGAACTGGCCTGCCGACCCCGACCGATCAAGGCGCCATCACCGCGGAAGCCGGTGAGGTGCTCCTGTTTGCCGACGGCCTTCGCTACGACGTGGCCCGCCAACTTCAGAAGGACCTGGAGGTGATGGGCATCACCGGCAGCCTCACCACCCGTTGGGCGGGGCTGCCCACGGTCACCGCCACAGCCAAGCCCGCCATCACGCCCCTTATTGGTGACATCCAGGGCCAGGCTTTGCCGGAAGACTTCGCTCCGGCCTTCCGCTCCGGCAAGCCCACCAGTGCCGCCGAGCTGCGCAAGGCCCTTACAGCCCAGGGCACCACGGTCCTGAGCGACGACGACCTGAACATTCCCCCCAGCCCAGATGCCCGCGGTTGGCTGGAGATCGGCGACCTCGATCACCGCGGCCATCAGCTGCAGAACGATCTGCCCCAGGTGATCCACGCCGAAATTGATCGGCTGGCGCTTCGGGTCCAGAAGCTGCTCGATGTCGGTTGGCGCTCCGTGAAGGTCGTCACCGACCACGGCTGGCTGTTCTGTCCCGATGGTCTGCCCACTGCCGAGCTGCCCAAGCACCTCACCGCCAGCAAGTGGGCCCGCTGTGCTGCCATCAAGGGCGAATCCCAGGTGCCAGTTCCCACCGCCGCCTGGAGCTGGAACCCCAGCGAGCAGTTCGCCACACCCACTGGCGCCGCCTGCTTCAACACCGGCAGCACCAACTCCTATGCCCACGGCGGCATCAGCCTGCAGGAGTGCCTCACCCCTGTACTCGTCGTTTCCGGTGGAGCGAGCAACGCGCCGGCTACGGCCATCACCGAGATCAGTTGGAAGGGCCTGCGCTGCAACCTGGAGGTGAGCGGCGGCACGGCCGGCATGACTGCCGACCTGCGCCGAGAAGCTGCTGGAGGCCCCTCGGTGGCCACCACGGCCAAACCGATCGACGATGGCGGTGCCCGCCTGCTGGTCGAGGATGACGAGCTGGAAGGTGCAGTGGTGGTGGCGGTGCTGATCAGCCCTGACGGGCGCGTGATCGCCCAGCGCCGCACCGTGGTTGGAGGAGAAGCGTGAATAGCAAAACCCGGCCTAGTGTGGTCGCATCGGCGGAGTCAGCCATGGCAGATGTGGTCGCAAGTCAGGTGTCGGTGCGGGATCTCAAAACCCACCTCTCCGAATGGCTGGCCCGTGCCCAGTCCGGTGAGGTGGTGGAAGTCA
>Ga0214917_10006786_pt1 | contig 11785 bp, 7 predicted proteins | sample LL_1208_BB_MetaG_FD_177983 | JGI IMG/M metagenome (GOLD analysis project Ga0214917, IMG submission 177983) | Freshwater microbial communities from Lake Lanier, Atlanta, Georgia, United States - LL_1208_BB | ecosystem: Environmental > Aquatic > Freshwater > Lake | place: USA: Georgia | collected...
TCATTTTTCTCTTCGGAGCCTGTAAGTTTTCTATTCCAGAAATAATTATACCCAGTATTTTCACCAGGATAAGTAAAGTTGTCTCTTGGGTAGACTTTTTTACGTTTATTCTTTGATTTTGGTTTATTATCTATTCCTATTTCAGGAACTTCAATAGTATTATCTTCTTCCATAATACTAATAAATATAAGGGCCGGTACTTATTGGTACCGGCCCTCACTGCCCCTAGTTGCTTTGTTTACGAATTCCCGAACTGAGCCAGAAGCTCAGATAGGTCATCAGCGGAGGGGGTATCTGCGGGAACTGCTCCAGAGGAAAGCCCAAACGCCTCACGCAACTCATCCAAGCTGCGTTCACGCCCAAGCTCCCGCTGAAGGGACTGCATCATAGAGGCAGCTTCGTCGAGAATCTGGTTCTCAACATCTGTATTAGCACGCCAAGCGGCGTCCTTGCAAGGTGAGAAGTCAAGCTTCTGGTAATCTTCTTCGGTGCAAGTAACCATAAGGTCGTGGCTGATAAGGGGGAACTCCTTGTTCTTCATTTTCAAGCTATTGTACTTAGCTTCACTGAAAATCCAAGGTTTGATAACATAGTTGAAAGGCTTCTGTAGTGCGCCGGACTTATCAGTCTGGTAGTGCACGACAAGCATTCCAATTTTAAGACTAGGCTTTCCTGCGTTCTCGCAGCAAACTTCGGTGTGTCCGGGCTTCGATTGGCAGAAGAATACCCCAAGGTTCTTGAACTTCTCGTTGTAATGAACCCTAGCGGCTACCGGTGAGATTTGGTGGATATAGTGCTTGCCGTCAATAGTAGCCTTCTCCATGTCCCCAGAATCTACGCGAGGGGCGATTTCCGAAAGCTTTTCCTTTGAAAATGACGTAAGAGACGTTCTTGTGTAGATGAACCCAAGTCTGTCGGTTACACCGCGCTTGCCACGATACTTTTCAACCTCACCGCCGCGAACTGACGAGTCATTAAACCCGTCTAGACTTACTAGAAAGTCACTCATCTATATTTTCCTCCGATGACGTGTCCTATTATAGGAACCTCTGATTGCCGATAATGAACTATTTTCCGAAAAACTCTGACAGATCTAAATCGTCAACCGGCTCTGCCGTAGCCGGTGCTCCATACTTCTTTAGTACTAAAGGAACATCAGGAAGGCGGTTGACAGGAGTTTCACCAAGTTTGATTCTTGAGTTCATTATGTCCCATTGAGTCCTGATATCACTCCTGACGTCCTTTAGAAATTTAATTCTATTTTCTACAATATCTAGTGCTGCTTCATGTGCTAGTACCATATCTCTAAGTATTGTTAAATCTTTTATTTCTTCTTCTAATTTTGACTGAGCATAGGACTCTTTCTGATTATTTGCGCTTAACTGCTGCGCGTACAAGTCATTGCTCATGATCTCTTGCTTCTTTACTTTAAACATTAATTTTGAAGCATTCTCTGCCCTCTTCACTCTTGTAAGAGCGTCTCTAAGTAAAGACCTTTTTGTTTCTAGCTCTCTGAACTTAGTTTGAGCTTCAAATACTTTTTCTTCTATAAACCTTGGGCCGTAAGAGATGGAGTCTTCTGGCATCTCTACCATGGTGGCCATAGTAGTCTCCATTATTTCATTAAGTTGTTCATCGGTAAAAGAACCAGCAACACTTAACCACTCTTTACCTAAAGACATTGCTCTAACCTTCGTAAACTTTTTCTATTACGCTGGCAAGCTGATTAGAAGCAGCTTTCCAACTCCAATCCTTAACGTGATTATAGCCCTTTACCCCTAAATTTTTATTAAATTCTCTATCGTTATATGCTTTGTTAAATATGCCTACAAGGCTTTCTGGCTTAGGGTTTGCCCAATTATGGTCACCGTCTTGATCTGCTAAATCAAAGCTGGGGTGTGGTACTGACTTTTTAGGAAGAGGGATTAGATCATAATCAATATGGTAAGCAACTTCCTCTGGGAGTATCTCAGATAGTGCCGACCATCCAGTAACTGCTACTGTTGCTCCAACTGCTGCTGCCTGTGGGGCTGCGTGCCCCCAAGCTTCGCCGCGTGAAGCAGTGACCATTAAATCGGCAGATTTAAATAGTCTTGCAATTGTTTTATAATTAAGATAAGTTCCTATAATAATAACTTCAGGTTGATACGATTCGTGATGTCTTCTCATATCTGCAACTAGATTTTTTAAAATATCTATCTCTGAAGGATTATCTGTATATATTTTAAGTATCAATCTAACATTTGGTACATTTTTAAAGGTATAAAGAAAAGCATTTAGAATTACATCAAATCCTTTTCTATTTTGAACAAGTCCTACACTTACAATGTTGAATTTATCGCTGAACTCATGAATAGGTTCTACATCTATGTTGAAGTCTTTAGATATTCCATTTTTAACGACATATACTGGAGTTTTCATTTCTTGTCTTGACATGAAAACTTTCTTGTTGAACTCTGAAGGTGACACTATTGCGTCCATTGAGTTGCAGTAAGGTACCCAAGCTTTAGGTATCCTGTCTGTCTCAAATACTCCGTATCCTATATTCTTTTTGCAGAATTTTTGCCAACTTGGGGCTAAAATTGACTGTATTGATATACCTACAGATTTATCGATTTTATTTCCTGAAATACTTTTTATTTTAGCAACATCATCTTCGCTCAAGTCAGCTCTGATAAAAGATGAATCAAAATTATCAAGCTCTATATCAAACTTTCCAGAGTCGATAAGTCCTATAAGTAAATTTCTGGCAGTTTCCGCGTACCCAGTTCCGTCAAGGATCGGGGCTCTGTAGTATACCGGTATTTTTGACATTTATTAAGCCCTATGTAGCATAGAAGGCGAAATACTATTTTTAGTTTTATCTAAGTATGATACTACAAGATTTGTCATGTTTCTTCCTAGATCTGCCCAATTATGGTCTTGAGTCCATTTATATGCGGTATCTACTCTTTCTATCGCTGATGAAGGGTTATCATATACTGCTTTAATGCTTTCGGCTAAAGCTCTATGGTCTATTAGTTTCTGTACAACATTGTGGGTGGCATAAAGGCCTGTCGGGCACTCTACTGCTACAGCTCTTTCTTCATTATCTCCAGCCTGTTCCCTGCAAGCGCTGTTATCTGGGACAATGACTGGAATTTTACAAGCCATTGCCTCGGTAATTGGAAGTCCCCATCCTTCCCCCATCGCTGTGCTAACAAATAAATCGCTTGACTGATATACCTGAGCAAGCATTCCTACTGGAATGCCGTCGTTTACATTGTGATTTACGGGGAAGAAAACGTGTGGGGTGACTTCTGGGAAATCTCGTTTAATTACTTCTGAAATGGGGAACCCTGCTGGATCGTTGTCTGCAGTGTGCATATATACTGCTAAGTCCTTTGGGATTCCTCCTAAATTTTTATGCCAATGAGATAAAGCTTGAAGTATCGCCTGTGGATTCTTTCTTACGAAGTTACGTCCTACCCAAGATACAAGAAACTTATCTTTTGCAAATGGAAGTAACTTATCCTTTATCTGTTTCTTTTCTGATGGGCTAACTGGTTTAAAAACATTTACATCTACTCCGTGATGTAAAACATCAACCTTTAAGTCAGAAGTTACTTTTAGTATTTCTTTTTTTGCGTATTCCGTAAACGCTACCAGCCCATCAAATTGCTGTAGGAATGGTACCCAAGGAAGTGGAAAGCAGTCGCCATCTACAGGGAAATAAAATACTTGACAAATCTTCCCTCTGTATTTTTGAACTTGATTTGCAAGATTACCCATTAACATAAAGGTGTCTGCAATATAGAAAATTACATCTGGCTTGTAAGAGTCTACTACAACGTCAAAAACATCTGTACCAAATCTATTACCTACAATGTGGTAAAACTTTGCTGGTATTCCTAGGCTAACCCGGTCTGGTATTTCATAGTGATTGGGTAAATATCCACCCCATCCCCAGCACAAGAATCCAATATCGAACTTTCTTGAGAAAGATTTTGCTAGATTTCTTGCAACCCCTGAATAGCCAGATGCAAAATGTGGGCTCTCTGTTACAATAAGGATTCTAGATTTTGCCATGACTTAGTTAAGTGTCTCCTGACCGACTGTTTCAACCATGTTTAGTGTAGAAGATTCAGTGGTAGATTGATTGGAAAGTTCAGCATGAACCAAGTCTGTTAGTTGCTGTACGAGAAGATTCAAGGTGTCTTGTACCTCAGTACCCATTCCTTCTTTTGTAAGGTCAAATGTCCCTGCAGTGGTGACAGGCGTATAAGTGCCGTCATTGCTGTTAATTCCTGCGCTCAGTCTGACCCTAACTAGAAGTTGGCTAGGATTTAGAAGAACCTCTTCGACCCTAAATGAGTCAAGCGTAACAGATTGAGGCTGGGCAAGCCTTCCAAATGTATTATTCATTTATCTATAAACCTCTTGGTGATATTATAGATATTAAATTTTATAGTTTATGAACAGTTATGAATGTTCTTGAAAATACCGCTGCTGCAGGGTTTGTAGCGGTAGAGGAAGCTCTAAGTTCAAAATAAACTTTACAATCGTAGTAATTTGTTGGGACTGAGAAATACCAAGATGAAACTAGATCTCCCACGGTGTGGCTCTCTGGGCCTAACTCTTTATATAATAAAGTTTCTGTACCGTCAATACTCACTACTCTCATTTTTAACGCATAGAGAATAGAACCTGCACGGTTTAGACTCGACTCACCTTTTAAGTCAACTCTAAACACAGTAGTATAAGGTGAATAATCTAAGAAAATAGGGTCCAGTGTGAAAACAGTGTTATAATTATTTTCTGGATTATCTGAGTAATCTTGACCTGCGCCTGGCCAGAAAGCAGAGCCGCCGCCTATATTGTTTATTGTTGTAGGATTAGCGGCACCGCCCCATGCAATATCGCCTGAAAATGATTTTTTTACGTGACTGCAAACTAATGTGCCAAACTTTAGTGTAAGTCCTTTATTGTCATAAACTAAAGTATCAGGCGATCCGCCACCCGTGTTTACAAAGCTATTGTAAACACGTGCACCGTAATAACGGTATGGATTTAGTCTAGTTAAGCTAGAGAGAGGGCTACTTGCTTGCCAGATTCTGTAATAAGCTGCCCCTTCAGTTTTTGTCCAAGTAAAAGTTTGATTTGAAGGAAGAACCAAATCGTCTACTTTATATGGATCAGATATGGAAATTCCGTTTCCATCTGCATCTACTGCTTGAATAAATACTGAATAGAGGGTGCCAGATACTCCTGTATAAGAAATGACTGGCTTTGACGGCTCTGTTGATATAATAGAAGAATATGATTTTACAATTCCTTCTGAAAAAGAAAGAACATTGAACATAGATCCAGAGTGGAGGTGATAAAAATCTACGTCAGATTTTTCATTATTTGCTACAGTTGAACGCATGCTCGTTACTACCGAGTTTCCTGTTACTGCTGTTTTATTTTCATTTGCCAGTATAACTACAGACTCCGCCCCGAAGCCAACGGTAGGGGCGCTTCCTGTAGCTTCTCTCTTTAATGAAAGTACTGGAACCCATCCTGAACCCAAAGATGTTTGGTCTATAACTTGAAAGCTTCTGGATGACGCGACTGTAGTAAATCTACCATCTCCTAATACATCAAGAGTAGTTGAAGGATTAGCGGTTTTAATGCCTACTTTTCCTGTGTCACCTCTGGCGGATAAAATTGTACCTAAACCAGTTTTATCAGACCAAATATGCCAGTAGTTTCCTGTGTATGTATTTTGCCCTAACAAGTCTATAGAAAATTCATTGTTATCACCTACGCCGCTTGCTATTACATTGTAATTTGGTCTAATGTAAACATTACCGCTTATTCTTACGTCGCCTAGTAATTCTGTGTCTCCATGTACAGTCTTGTCTCCATAAACTGTCTCGTCATTATAAAGTACTGTATCGCCTAATACATTTAAGCCTGACCTTAAATAAGCTGCCGTGTTTATATCTAAATCATAAACTGGATTCGTTTGATTGATTCCTACTCGTCTAAGATTCGTAACAGTTAAAGAGCTTAAGGCGTTTTTTGGCGAATTTGTGCTATTAGGTATATACCCAGTGGCAAAAGTCTTTTGCTCAAACTGAGGGCCCCATATTTCAATAGACTCGTCTATTGTAACTTGCTCTGAATTTCCATATCCGATGTAAATATAAGCAGAAGAGCTATTAACAACTCCAGTAATTGCAAATCTTTGCCAAGTAGTATTTACATTTACTAGATCAGAGGCCAACTTTGTAATCCCATCAGACGTTCTTATTGAAATTTCAATGTCTCTGTCTGGTGAAGATTTTTTTAGCCATACAGAAAATGTATATTTTTGTCCGGACACTAAGCTGCTTATTAGTTGCCTTACATAAAAATCATATGATGTGAACTGTGGATTGTATCCAGTCATTGTGCCATCTGGTGCTTCAGTTGGTGTTAAGGGATTAATTTCTGAACCATAAATTAATCCATAAAAAGACCAGCTATTTCCATAAAAATTAGTAGAATATCTCACTAAATTGTAGCTATCTTCAGAAGCACTTAAATCACCTGCATGGCTTGTCTGAAGATTTAATGTATCAAGATTTACTTCACCGCTAAAGGTAGCATCTCCTAAGAAGAAGCTATCACCAGAAGTAACTAGGCTTGAGCCAACTGTCACGGCACCAGTAATACTCAAAGACGACCCGAATGTAGATGACCCAGTCACACCTAGGGTGGAAGTTACATTTAGCGAAGATGTTTTTGTTGTGGATAAAGTTGTTGTGCCTAAAACAGTTAGTCCGGATCGTAAAATGGAATCGGTGCTTACATCTAATCCGGAAGCAGGAGATGAGGTATTTATACCTACTTTTTTATCTATGCTTGTAAATATGGCGTGTCGAGCGGAAGAGGCTTGTACTGTAGTTGTAGCCACGTAAGAAGTAGCATATGGTTTATTTTCTAGTTGCGCTCCCCAAATCAAAAGCGTCTCACCGGAGTCCCATCCAGTAGAAGATATCTGGGCTATAAAGTTTGCGCTTGATTTAGCCTCTACTGTTACAGAATACCGGTTCCAGCTGAACGTATTAACTTGGCAGGTTGTATACTTGTAACCTTGATCTTGATTACCTAGAGATATAGAAAATTCTTTTGATGAACCTGTAGTTTTAAGCCAAATTGAGAATGTGTAGACATTTCCTGATGTTAATAATAACTCTTGATAGATAAAGTTTGATCCAGAACCACCTGTGGCGAGAAATGCAGTGGGGGAAGAATCAGGTGCTGACTGGCTACCCGTTAAAGTAAGATTTGATGATTTTACCCAAGGACTTACGTTAAAAGATTGAGATCTTAACAATAAATTTGTTGTAGGCTCACCTACCTCTATATAACCGGCATTTACATAATTTGAATTAACTTCTGGATATATACTTACTTCAGTACTGGAAGCTCTTAGTGCTTCATTTTTGTTTGAGAATAAAGTAAATAAGCCAGAACTCTGAGAGTATCCTATATCTGCCTTTGTAGTTGACGAACCGCTAGGTAGAGATGCTCTCAATAAATTAGTAACTTGAGTCCCTGAACTGCAAACAGTAAAGTCAGAGCCATCGCTTTTTGAATAATTTACAATAGAAGATACTATGTTTGAGTCGCTCTCTTTTGTCTTTACAAATAATGTCCCCTTCTTTGCGGTAGAAAGGTTATCGGTAAGAGCAAAAAGTATATCGTCTGGCCCCCAATCACCGGTAGTAGCTAGTACTGATAACTCTACTTGAGGACTATTGTATTGAAAACTCTCTGGCATTATAACTTATACTTTCATATGAGCCTAAGGCATCATTGGGCCGCCGCCGCCGTGCCCGCCGCCACCACCTGATACATACACATCGGATTGATCTATATCAAGAAGTGTAATTGAATCTGCTTTGATAGGGTAAGTATCTGATTGAATAATATCACTTGGGTACTCTATGTCACTTAGAATGAATGGCCAAGTAAGTACTTGTACGAATTCTTGATAAATATCTTTTTCGGTGAACTCTATTGGATATACGGATGATGGGTCGAATCCAGAAATCTCTATATCTGATGAAGGTCTTCCTACGGTAGCTGAGGTAGTAGAGTAAAGATTCTCGCTACCTTGAGCCCTTACGAAAGCGTAAACTCTCTGTCCTATATAAGAGGTGAAGTCAAAGGATATATAAGTGTTTGACGTAGTTGACCAAATGGATCCTGGCATAATTGAAGACATTGTAGAAACTTGATACTCGTAAGTTGATACACCGGAAATAGCTGACCAAGTAATGATGTTGTCGGGGGCATTTATTGTCAGATTTGAAGGACCTGCTAGAGGTCTATCGTCTGAAGTTGATGCATAATTATTAGAACCCATTACCTTGACAAACAAGTATATGGTTATACCATACGCAAATCCAGATACGTCTACTGTTAGTGAAGTTGTAGGTGAAGAATTCCACGATACAGGACTTGGCGAAGAAGAAGCAGAAACTTGATACTGGTAGCCGAAAGCGCCAGCCACTGAGTTCCAAGAGATGGCACCAGTGGAAGCATTTAAACTTAAACCAGTCGGTACGCCTGCTGCAGTATTTTGTGCGGAAGCATAGTTTGTAGAACCGGTAGCTCTTACATATAAATGTATGATCTGGCCAGCAAGCGCAGTAACATCCATAGAAGCCGATGTACTGGATGTTGTTGTCCAAGAAGGACCTGGGCTTGATGCAGTTGTAATTTGATATTGGTAAGTAGAGGCCCCTGCTACTGAGGCCCAAGACGCATCGCCATCTACTGAGAGGGAAGCCGAAGCTGGGGCGGCAAGTTCTAGGTCAACAAAATCAGAGCCATATCTTGTAGAACCTTGTGCCCTGACGAATAAATAAACTCTCTGTCCAGCATACATTGATATATCTTGATATGAAGCGAAGCTAGGGGTAGATACCCAAGAACCAGAAGAAGGAGAGGATGAAGTCGTATACTGGTACTCATATCCCGATGCCCCAGCTATTTCACTCCATGATGCCGTTCCAGAAGAGTTTAATGTAATTGTAGCTGGCGGGGGTAACTCTACTGTAATCGATGTGCTATTGTAATCATTACTGCTTCCCTTGACTCTGACGTAGAAGAAAATTAATTCACCAATATAAGGGTCAAGATCCACTAAAACAGATGTACTTGAAGTCTCTTCCCATTCAAATGGAGCGGTTTCTTGTGTTAATTGATACTCATATAATGTAGCGCCTGAAACAGCAGACCATGAAGCAATTCCTTCTTGAGACAGTGTAACTGTCTCTGGCGGATCCAATAGAGTTGTGACAAGATCGTCTACTTGCTTGACCCTAAGATGAACCAGTGCGGAATTGCTGCTATTTCCGTCCTGTGAAATCAATAGTGTCAACGTTACAAATTGATCTCTTTCATCTAAATCTACACTAACTACAGGAGCGTAATAGTTTTGTGTGGTACCAGAAGCACCGGCACTTATATAAGATCTAATACCATCACTTAATATATTCCCGCCAACATGCAAATCTGATTGTGGGTTATCTACTCGTATTCCGACTTTTCGATACTGATTTACAGTTAATGTACTTCCTACATTCTCTGTATTTAAAAATGTCCTGACATACTCTGTAGCGCTATAGCTTTGTTCTAGCTGAGCCCCCCAAATGTATATTACGGTAGAAGTTGGTAAGGTGTTATTGGAACCTACAATTACTTGATGGCTGCTAGCACCTACAGTTCTTGTTACTTCAAATCTTTGCCAAATATCTTTCAATATCAATGAATGGCTGGTAGAGCCGTCTGAATCTGATATTGAAATATCTATTGGTAAGCCAACTGAATCTGCCCTTAGCCAAATAGAAAATGTATACTCATTACCGTCTACTAAATCTACACTCTGCGATAGTTTTGCTGTGTTTGATGCGGATTGTAGCTTATACGCAGAAGAATCCCCTAATGGTGATAAACTATTCATCAATAGAGTTACTAATCCAGTGTCATCCCATACTGCATTATCAAAGTCTTGAGAATATAAAACTAAGTTCTCTGTAGACTCACCTACATGTATATCCGAAGCGCTTACAGAACCTAAATTAGCCGGTGAATCATTTGTAGCTACAACGACGTCTTCTGGGCTAGAGGCAGTATCACCGGACTTATAATGAGTAAAATCAACATTACCAGTTACTGAAGTTGTCGATATCTCCCAAAGTAAATCTTTGTCTAAGTCGTAGTCACCTATCTGTAACTCCCATAAAGACGGCAACACCTTAACTAATCTAATCAAGCCTTCCGGAAGTCCATGTGGTAGTCTTAGTTCTCCAAAATCTACAGAAGATTCAAGTTCGTCATAGAACTGAATATACCCAACAAAGTTTTCTTCAAATTGAGGAACCTCTAGAGAAGAATTAGCTCTTACTATTCTTCCTCTGAAGTTTACGCTTGTATTAGGACCTTGATAGGCAGTAAATGTTAGTATCTTTTTCCAGCCACCAGTTGTAGAAGGACTTGTCCTAAGTGCACCGAAATAAGAACTTCCAGACGCGCTAAAGAAATTTATTTTCTCAGCTTGAACATTCTTGAGTGACCTTAAACTGTCTAATACCTCTACTCCGCTTATTGATAGTGAGCTTAAGTCAGAAGAACCGCTTACCGTTAAATTTCCTGATATTAAAGTATTTCCTGATACTGATAAATCTTGATCTAAAGATACATCCCCAGAAGAAGAAATACCAGCTAAGAAAGTTGAACTTCCAGTAACTGTAAGATCCTGTGCTATAAAAACAGAACCGGTAAAAACCCCGTTACTTTGTGAGCTTCCACCCGTAAAGCCTTCTGCTGTTAAAGATCCTGATACAATAAGATTTCCTGATATATAAACATCTTCTAAGAATGTAGCGTCTTGATGTGCTTTGATACCAGATGAATAGTTGAACGAAAGTATGGTACTATCTGTAGAGCCATTATACTGCTTCAGGAACAAGTCAGATGACCCGTCAAAAAGTCCTAATCTGTACTCTACATTATTGAAGTCAACACTGCCTGCAGGAGAGAAGTATAGTAATCCTTTTTTATGTATTGCCTTTCTCGATATTCCAATACTTGCGTCATAAGATTCTACAGCATTTACCGTAATACCGCTTAAGGTATTTACCGTAAGCGATGATCCGCTGCTTACGGTAAGAGCGCCATCTACAAAAACTTCTGAATAAGAAGCGCCATCTTTACCAGATATTTTAAAATAATTACTGGTCGATAAATTACCTGAGCTGTCTAATTTGAATATCTTTAAAGACGCATCTTCTGTGCCTATTTGATCATTAGAAGCCAAAGACAAGCCATGCGCCTCGGCACCGCCAAGCAAATCATCGCTTGGCCTTAGTACCCGATGAACGTGGTTTGTAAAGTATACTTGGTCTAATTCGTTAGACATTTATGAAATCTGCAGTCTTCTATATAATATATTCATTAGCTAACTAAACAGAGTACCAACTAAGATCTTTATATATCAAATTGAATACTCTATAGTCCTTTCTTTCTAAATTAACGGTACCCGGTGGTCCAGATGGTGCAATCGTATTAGTAGAAGGATCGTGTATGTAAAGAGTATCATTAGATCCTGTTGGTTTGTTAATTGCTATATAAAATGGACCAGGACCAGATGGATTACTAACGTCACGAATGACAAAGCTTATAAGAGTACCATCATCTACAGAAGGTAGTCTTACGGATATGTTAACCCCTAACACACCCGTATTAACATTTATTATATGGTAAG
>Ga0214917_10006787_pt1 | contig 11782 bp, 11 predicted proteins | sample LL_1208_BB_MetaG_FD_177983 | JGI IMG/M metagenome (GOLD analysis project Ga0214917, IMG submission 177983) | Freshwater microbial communities from Lake Lanier, Atlanta, Georgia, United States - LL_1208_BB | ecosystem: Environmental > Aquatic > Freshwater > Lake | place: USA: Georgia | collected...
GGTGGGGGTGGTGAATAACGATGCCCAGCTCAAGATTGGTCAGGCCGTGGTGGTGTTCGGGGTGGGAGGGGTGGGGCTGAACATTTGCCAGGCGGCTGCTATGGTTTCGGCGTATCCCATCATCGGGGTGGATATCACCGAGGAAAAAGTAGTGATGGCACGGAAGTGGGGAGCCTCCCATGCCTTTAATTCCAAGTCGGACCCGGGATTTTTGGAGAAAATTCGGGCTGAGGTCGGTCCCAACGGTGCGGATGTGGTGATCGATACAACCGGGAACGCCCGGGTAATCGAGACGGCATATGGGCTGACCCATCCGGATGGGCGCACCGTTTTGGTGGGGGTGCCGCGAAAGGGGGACAACGTTTCGATCTACACCCTACCCCTGCATTTCAAAAAAATTCTGAAGGGTTCCCATGGAGGGGGTTCTATTCCTGACATTGAAATTCCGAGACTAATTCGGTTGATAAAAAATAAAAAAATGAATTTAGATGGTATTTTTACAAATAATTTTAAGCTAGAATATATTAATAAAGCAGTTCAATCAGTCAGATCCGGAAAAGCAGCCCGAGTATTGGTCTGTTGCACCTGAGATTAAACAAAAATCAAAGAAAAATATAATCTCAATTTAAAATCTATTTGTTTGGCGTTTTTTAATTTTTGATATAAAATCTACAAATCAAATGGGTCTCCCAGCACCTCTAATAAATTTTTTCTTAAAAGAAAACCAACACATGCCAATCAGCGGAAATTTGCTGACGCTTGGCAGACAAACCATTCTTTGCTCACCACAAATCTTGGCCAAAAAATTAAAACAATTCAACATCCGATGGGATTTAGCTTCAGCAACTTTAGACAGAACGACAACTCAGGCATTAAGCAGCAAGGAGTGTTACATAGATGATAATAGTTTTTTCGGAAGCTTCGGAAAAATAAACCTCAATGTGCTTGATATAACAAACTATGAGGGGGCAACAATAATTCACGACATGGGCTTGCCTGTGCCGAACGAATTAAAAAATAAATACGATTTTATATTCAATGGTTCAATTCTCGATAATATGTTCGATCCAGCGCAAGCCATGAGAAATATAACGGAAATGTTGTCATCGAATGGTCGGGTATTGCATATTGAAATGGCATCCAATCTAGCCTTCGAATATGTCATCTTTTCTGTAGATTGGTTCCTAGATTATTATGTTGTAAACGACTTTCTCGATTGCACTGTTTACGTCTGTGAGTTTAAGGATGTCGATAGCCTTTGCAGGGGCCCGTGGCGGATTTTTTACTATAACCAAAAAGCTGATGGAACGGCATTTAGTTTAAAAAGTCTCAACCTAACTCAAGCAGTCGTAGTTGTTATTGCAGAAAAAAAGCCAGAAAGCACCTCAAATAAATCTGCAGTGCAGTGGTGTTACAGAAATGATGAACTAAAAAAGAATTTCGTCGCAAAACTGCAAAGAATGAAAAGAACAAGACCTATTTATAATTTTAGCTCAAACAAAAACATGGATCGAATAATGTGTGAAAATGAGGGATTTCTTGATTGTGGTGTAATTACAGCCGAAAAATAAAAATGTTCGTTTCTTGTCATATTGGAGCGCGGGGTGGCGATCGAGAGTGGCCGATCAACGAAAAATTTGAAAAAACTACAACAAGCATTTTGATCGATGCTGACAAAGAAAGTATGGACTCCTTGAAAAAAACCAATCAAGGAAAAGAAAATGAATATATATATTCATACGCCGTTGGGGAAAATGCGGAAAGCTGCAATCTCTACCACACTCTATCACCGTATTTGACCTCTACGCTCAAGCCAAAACAAACCTCGGAAGATTGGAATTTATTCTGGTTCGGTACCGACTATGTCCTAAAAGAAGCAGGAGAAATAAAAAAAACCGAACATATTCGACAATATTCCCTAAACGATCTTTATTTAGGCCCGTTAAAAAATATTCCTAAGCCAGATTTTTTATCTCTCGACACTCAGGGCAACGAACTTCATATTATTCAGGGTTTAGGGGATCTTTTAGAACAGAATATTATTGGGTTAGTCTCAGAAGTTGAATTTCACGAACTTTATGATTCCCAGCCTTTATTTGGTGAAATTTGCAGCTTTTTAAACAAGAAAAACTTCTATTTTGTAGGATTTAATAATATGATTCAGGTTTCGCCTTTTAGGTACCCAATTGGCCTGAGGGGAAGGGGATTCGACTTTACGGCGAACGCCCTTTTTTTGCGTAAGCCAGATAAGGTATTTTCGGAATCTTCAAAAAAGACATTAAAACTAGCCTTTTGCGCAGCTATTTTGAATACTTTTGAAATAACTTGGCGGTGTTTGGATTTGCTTGACGCAAAAAAATTCTTTGAAACCTTCAAACCGGAAGACATCCAAGAGGAATTTTTAATTGATTTGCATAAAGCCTATCAGCAGGCTCCGAAAGTATTTCCGCCTACAGTAAAAGAGGAAATTGAGGGAAAAAAAGATTTATCGTGGAAAAAAGAAAAATGGAAATTTAAGGACAACAAAATAAGTTTAGTTCTGGAAAAATACGGCTTAAAAAGCCAAGCATCCTTTTTGAAAAATATTTGCGAAAAAGCTTTTATTTAAAAATATATGGGAATGGGCTCTTTAGATTTAAAAAAGCTTTTGGAATTACAAAAATTTGTTGGAGACATTTTTTCTGTTTGTGATATCGGGGCGACTCAATTATACTGTCAGAACGATACAGCTACCCTAAGGGAATTTGTTGATGCGTATTTTAAAAAAGGGGCAAAAAGTAAAATCTCGGCCGAATTTTTGCACAAAATATCAAATCTTGGATATGCAAAGGATCTTTGGCAAAATCTAAATTATTCCTATATGGCGGTAGACACAAGCAGCGAAGCCAACTCAATTTATTTGGATTTAAATTTTGATAATATTCCGAAAAAATATAAGGGAAAGTTCCAACTTGTTTTAAATCTCGGCACAACAGAACATGTTGCCAATCAAATCCAGGCATTTAAAATTATTCATGACCTTTGCTCGCCCGAGGGAGTGATGTATCACCATGTGCCTTTTCAGGGTTACCAAACTCACGGATTAGTAAATTATACTGCAAAATTTTTTTGGATGCTCTGTCGAAGTAATAATTATGAATTACTTGATATGGATATTTCATCAGCGGAACAGCATGAAGGACTGCATGAAGACATTATGGAAACTTTAAAAAAGTTTAAAAAAAATAGTAAAAAAAATATAATTCAAACGACACAATCCGGACTTATGGTAGCTCTTAAAATGCGAAAAAAAAAGCAATGGTTTGTCCCGCCATTTGACGGACATGTCCAAGGAACCTTAAATGGTATTCCCGGATCGTATTATAAAAAATACAAATCTCTTTTTAAAATATTCGATTAATAGGAAAGAATATACAAAAGATATAAACTATTCGTAAAGGAAAAAATTCATAATCAATAGTTTAGTCTAAACTTAAAAATATAACAAGAGAAAGATAATTTATATTAAGATACAGCAATCAGTAGAAAATCAGTATCAGTTTATGATAAATCAAACGGCAGAAATGGGGCTCTGCCCTTTGAGCATTCGGGCCAGCACAATGTGGCGGATCGATCCCAAGCTGCTCTCTTTCACGTTGGCGAGGCACAAGTTCGTCGCCAAAATGTTTTCGGGTTTTTCCAGAGTTTTGGAGGTCGGTTGCGGGGATGCTTTTGCAAGCCGTGTTCTGCATCCCGAGGTGAAGGAGATCCATTCCATCGATTTTGACCCGGTTTTTATCAACGACGCCCGGAAACGCTTGGAGCCTGGGTGGCCCGTGACTCTCGCCGTGCATGATATTCTCAAGGACGGCCCTTACATTCGCGGAGGTAAATTTGACGGCGCCTTCTCCCTGGATGTGATTGAACACATTCCCAAGCCAAAGGAGGATCTATATCTTCGAAATATTGCGAAAAGCCTTCATCCAAAGGGTGTTTTTATCTGCGGTTCTCCATCCTTGGAATCCCAACCCCATGCCTCACCGCCGAGCAAGGCGGGACACATCAACTGTAAATCAGGCAAGGCCCTTCAGGCCCTGATCGGGAATCATTTTTACAACACGTTTCTTTTTGGCATGAATGATGAGGTTTTACACACGGGGTTTGCCCCGATGTGCCACTATCTTTTTGTCCTTGCCGTGGGGCCCAGGCAAACTAGGCAAACTTAAAGCCGGCGGTAGGGAAACAACCACTGGTCATGGCGGTTCTTCCGACGGTTTTTGATGTTTCTCATCCAACCGGGGTAAGGAAAAGCGGTGGCCAACACACAAAAGCTTTCAGGTTTTTGCAAAAACTCCCTCGTTGAAATCACTTTTTTTGGGGTTGGCACAAAGACATATTTTCCAAATTTTGAAGGATCATCATCTACAAAGCGATGGATCTGAGCACCAATGCGCGCAGCCAAAACGAAATTTGTCTGCGGATGGCCCGCCCCGAGACAAATGATTTTACGCTTCTCTGCGCGCAGACGTTGGACGAGAAGTCGGACCCGGTGTCGGAAACGGCCGGGAAACACCCGGATCATTCGGCGGTCACCGGCCCGTGGCTGGAGCGTCCTGGTTTTTTTGGGGACGACTTTTTGCGCCCAACAGCAAAGGTTGGTGGCGTCACGGAAAATCCTCGATTTCAGCTCCTCGAGGCAAAAACCGGACTTTTGCAGGATCGCACCCATGGAATTTCTTGTGAAATAATTTTCATGCTCATCCCAGATTTCATACCAATGAAGTCCACCCAACAGGGTTTGGCTGTCCGGGCATTCCACATACAGACGCCCGCCAGGTTTGAGGATGGCGAGGGCCGCTTCCAAGAAGGCCCGGGGATCCGGCACATGTTCCAAGGTGTGCCGGCAGACGATCCCGCCAGGCGCTCCCCAACGGCGCACAATTTTATGGGCAGTGGCCGGGTTAAAATAATCACAAAGTACCGGCAGACCCCGGGCACGACTATGCCGCGCCAAAACGGGGGAGGGCTCGACGCCGACTACCTTCTGGATTCCCCTGCTTTTGCAGGCCAACAAAAACGCGCCGTCGTTGGAACCAATCTCCAGCACAAGGCTGCCGGGAGGACGGAACCGGCCGATCTTGGCGAGAATTTCCCTCAAATAGCGTGGCTTTTGGCTTTTCGTAACCCGATGAATTCCCCGGTAGTTTCTAGTGCCGGAACCGATCCTTCTTCTTCTGACAAAAAAACAAACTGTGCAAAATTCCAGAGCCATGTGGATTTTCCCGATCGGGCCGGAGACGCGCTTGACAAATTGCCCCGACATCGGCCAGCTACCCAGATTCACCAAAAGCCGGAACTTCTGGCTTTCGCAAATCGGGCAAGGCCTATCCACAGCGCGGCGGACGGCCTCCATCAGCCGGCCGGATGCTTGACGAGCAGACCCTGTCCCGTCGGCAACTCCAGAATCGAGTGATTACGTTCCCGGGCAAAATGATCTTCAAGTTCTTTTTGTTTGGCAAAAACCTTCCAGCCGTAATCATCAAATACAACAACCCCCCCGGGAACTATCCTGGGCCAAAAGAATTCCAACGAGGCAAGCTCGGCCCCTGGGCTGTTCAAATCCATATGAAGAAAAGATACCACGGCAGGCGCTGCTTTCTGAAGAGCCTCTGGCAAAAATCCCTTGGTAATCACCACGTGCTGATCCTGGGCAAAGCGGGATTGGACTGAATCGAAAATCCCTTTTTCCCGGTAAATGGGATTAGCAAAATCGGCGTAAGCGGAATCCACCGTCTGGTCGGTCGGTGCGAACCCCTCGAACGAATCGTAAAGGTAAAATTTCTTTTCACGGGAGGCCGGTCGGACCACGCGGTTGATCACCCAGGCAAAATCCCCTTTGAAAGTTCCACATTCGACAAAATCCCCATTCAAGGAGAGGGATTGTTGCGCCGACCAGCATAATACATGCAATCGCCAGGCAACGGTGTGGGGACTTTTATATTGGTCATACTGATGGTTGCCGAAAATGGAGGCAAAGGCATCTCGGAATGCTGGCTCTGTCAAAAACGAGGTGCTTTTATCAAGGGACAACAGCCGATCACCCCAAAACACACTGGCATGGTGTTTGGCCAGCCACGAGTCCACGACATGGTCGAAATCCGCGGAGGTGGAGGGAGTCATTTGAGTTTTGGACCTGTGCGATAGCCTGAACACAACTATATAGTATTGTAAATGAAGCCCAAAGAAACAAAAAAAACCGTTTGGATAATCGGCGGAAACTCAACCATCGGCCGAGCACTTTGCAAGGCCCTGCGTAAAAAAGGAATAGTTTGCATCGGCACATCCAGAAAAAAGGAGCCAGGCATGTTTTACTTGGATTTGGCCAAGAAAATCCCGGACTTGCACCTTCAGTCGGCCGACCAAATTGTCATGCTGGCAGGGTTAACAGACATGAATTTTTGTGAAAGAAATAAATTTATAGCTAAAAAAATAAACTACACGAGCGTTATCAAGATTGCCGCACAGTGTGCTGCATCAGGATGCCATTTTGTCTTTTTGTCATCCAGCCGGGTTTTCTCAGGGGATAGAAAAAAACCATGGCAAGAGAACTCACTGCCTAAGCCATTTAATTTTTATGGAGCATTAAAATCGAAGTGTGAAAAATATTTGCTGAACCGCGTAAAAACCGCCGCAATCCTGCGTTTAAGCAAAATAATTATAAAAAAACCCGATGAAGGAAAAAATAAGTATTGGGCTCAAAAAATAAAGATGGCACCAGTTCCATTAAAGGAAGCCATCAACAGCATTCAAAAAATATTGAGCAAACGAGCGACAGGAATATTTCATCTTTCTTCAAGAAACAAATGCTCTTACTATAATTTTTACAAAAAAGTAACCGGTCAAGCTTTCATAAGAGACAATAAAGGCTTAAAAAGATATTGGAAAGAAAATCCAATCCTAGGAATGGAGAGAACTACAAAACTCTTAGGGATACGGCAAAAAAACTGGCAAGACTATTTTCTATGACGCTAAAAAAATATTTGTTAGATAAGACAAGTAAGTTCTGGGGCTTCAGGACATTTGTTGTAAGCATTCGCGCTGTCCATTTAGGTCATACGCTTATTGAAACAGCGTATTCAAAATTTTTTAAGCCCATGGGCTTATATTTCCAAAGACCTTTGGCAAACAGGTGGTTGTGCGAAAAACTTTCCGAACCTTTTTTGTTTACAAGTGAGAAAAAAAACTTCCTTAATATCCACTCAAGCGATTTACAAAAACTTAAATACAAAGATTTTAATAATTTGTATTTTCTTTTAAATTTGGGATTTAATGTTTTTCCAAAAAAACAGCAAAAAATTAAATTTACAAAAGAAGAATTGCAAGATTGCAAAAAATTCCTCCAAAAATATAAAATAAAAGAACAAAACTACGTCCTATTTTGTCTTCGCGACGAATCATACTACACTAAATACAAAAAAGATCTAGCTCCTGGGAAAAAATTTGGATTTCGAAATTCCGACGTTAATAATTATGAAGGAGCAGCAGAGGAATGTCATAAGAATGGGATTACGCCAATCCGATTTGGTTTTTCCGAAAAAAAATTGAGGAGAAGCAACTTTTTCGACATAAACCAATTTTCTGAGTACCGGCCGTGGATTGAGGCATACCTTGCAAAGAACGCCTTGTTCGCAGTCGGAAACTTTACAGGCTCAACCCTTTACTGTAAATTTTTCGGTGTCCCTGTTCTTTGGATTGATGTCTTTTGGAGAGGCAGCGTGGTGGGCAACCCTGGAGATTTCCTTGCCCCCAAACATCTCTGTCTGAACGGAGAAAAACTCTCATTAAACGATCAAAAAAGACTGGGTCCGCCAAAAGACAATCTCTTTGAAAACTTCAAAATAAAAGGATTAAAAGTTGAAAACCTTTCAAGAGAAATGATCACCAACTGTACTAAGGAAATGTTAAAGAGAGTAAAAAACAAGATAAAATCCAATAGCAATGACCCATTAAATTTAGAGTTTAAAAAATTGCACTTTCAAAGAATGATTGAAAACGGTTTAGAATACACGCCTCTATTGAATTGTTGGATTAAAGACAACCATCAGCTTATTGACGCAGGATGTTCAAAATTTAAAAAATCCCTTTATGAGGACTTTTGGCTTGGCAAGGAGGAGCTCTGCGATCCTGATGCAAATCACTCAAAAACTCTTGCCAGCTTTTATAGATATTTGCTTTCCGAATGATCACTTTTTATGGATCGGTAAAAAACGACTGGAATTTAATGGAGAAAAATCTGGAATCCATCAAAAAGAATTTAGGCCAGGTTCCCTACGGTGTTTTTCTTGTCGATGACGGAAGTGATCCTTCCCAACTGGCTGTCGCCATGAATTTGACGGCGCGATACTCCAATATCACCGTTTTCCGCAAAAAGGAAAAATTCGGAATCGTTTCTTCATTAAATCAATGTCTTCAATCCATTCCGCCCAACCGAACAATTTCCCTGCCCATTTCCGCCGATGCCGTTTTTATCAACCCATTTTTGCCGTTGGCGCTTTTTTGGGCTTTTTATGTCCGAAAGACAGATTTCTTTTTTGCAAAAACAGTGCACAAAAACATGCAAAATAAGGTCACCGGCATCACTGGGTGGTCCTCCACCAAGGGTTTACAGCCAAGTTCCGGCGCCCTCGAACGCTTTGTGGAGGGAAAAACCCGTCCCTCCGGTTGGTCGGTCGCATTTCGAACGACGACGGTGAAAAACTATCAATATCCCGAGTTGGGCTCCTTAAGCGATTTTTACCTTAATAATATTATGATCCTCAGGCATCGAAGTTATTATTGGTCGAAAAAAATCGTGGCCACGCTGGAAAGAAAAAACTCCTTCAGCAGTTCGTTTTCCCTTCAACAGAATCGGGCCAATCTCCTGAAGACGATCGATCATTTTAAGGCGCAAGGTATTCCCTTTTCCGAAAGTGAAATCCAAAAAATCCTCCGAACAGAAAATCTGGATCTAGTATAAATTCGGATAAGCTAGCAAATCTAGATCATCCCAAAATCAACAGCTCCTAAACGGCGGCTCTAAGGAAAAGGTTTTGGTGCTTTAAGCTCAACTAATCATCCATCCCCGGTCACATCTTGGGCTGAGAAAAAGGACAAACCATGTGAGGAAAAGAATTGGCACTTATGAGTGTCGGAGATGTTATGTTTAAGGCAGGCGGGTACAGTAGGACATGGCTGCATCAGATTGGTGGCTGGTTCCGGCGAAGAAATAACCGTTTAATCTCTGGCCATATTCAGAAGCGCAGGATTTCGCATAGCTCCAAAGGTTCTTTTGAAAAAACCATCCGGTCAGGGCAACCGTTTGTCGCTGGAAAAATCGGCACGGCCGAACTGCTTGCCTTGGAGTTCCACGACAGGCGGATAAGGATTCCATGTCTTGGGTTGGGCTGGCGGCGAAGCGCACGCCGTTTGGCTACCAATGCCGGCTTTTTCCCATTGTCCAAAAGAGCTTTTGTTAGATGGAACGTCATCATGCGAAAAGCAATTTCCCAGATGGACTTTATTTGTGCATGGCAGGGAGATGAGTTTCTTAAAACTTATGAAAGCAGGCTGATTGCCTCACTTAATCCTAAGGCCACGATAGTGGGTTTGGAGTCCGTCGGCATGTCCATGTTGCCGGAAATTGCCTCGAGCCGGTGGCTCGTTATTTCACCATTTGTGGATTCCATGCGTGCCCAGTTGCCCCGTCTAGGCGAAGTTCATCATAATTCGGCCAGGCAGGGCATTGATTGGAAAAAAATCTCAAAAAACTGCCGCTTTTTGCGCTGCCCACTTCACTGGCACTTGGCTGCCAGCCCCTTTTCTTCTTGGAAGGAGGGGCTCGACCGGCTCGCCGAAGCTGCGGCGGTCGAGGATTTCGATGTGGCATTAATTGGTGCGGGTGCCTGGTCCCTCCCGCTCGCGGCCCGAATCAAGCAAACTGGCCGCTCAGCGATTCATACGGGGGGTGAGACACAGCTCATCTTTGGGATTCGGGGAAAAAGATGGGACGATTACAATTTTTATAACTCAGCCTGGATTTCGCCTTCGCCGGAGGAGACACCGCAGGCCAACCAAAAAATCGATGACGGTTGTTACTGGTAGATTCTGTTTTCTGGGGGGACGACCCTCGTCCATCTTTAGCCCACAAACGTGAGAAACGGAAAAAGCAAAAATTGTGCTCCGGCAGTGGCGGTCTTTATTTATCGGCGGCCCTCTCTGGTCCGGCAACTTTTCGCAACCCTTCGGGTCTACCAGCCCGCCCGTCTCTGGCTGGTGGCGGACGGGCCAAAATCTTCGGAAGAGAAAAACATGTGCAGCCAGGCCCGGCAGGAAGCCGAGGGGGCGGTTGACTGGCCCTGCGAGGTGCGCCGGGTGTATGCGAATAGCAACCTGGGACTGAAGCGGAGGCTTGAATCAGGTTTGGACGAGGTGTTTTCCCGGGAGTCCGAGGCGATGATTCTTGAGGAAGACTGCCATCCCACGCCGGACTATTTTCCATTCTGTGCGGAGATGCTGGCCCGGTATCGGGATGAGCCCAAGGTGGCCGGCATTTCTGGAAACTGCTTTCTACCCCAAAAAGCCGAAATCAAGACGGACTACTTTTTTTCCCGCTACCTGCACATCTGGGGTTGGGCCACCTGGGCGCGGGCATGGAACTCCTATGACCGCAAGAACTGGGCCTGGCCGGCCGGTGGTTTTCGTGAGCTTTTCCCCGATGCGGAGCGGCGGGAAGAAAAATATTGGAACCGGATCTTTTCCCGGATGGCCACCGGCCGCCTCTCCACGTGGGATTACGGTTTCATTTCCTGGATTTGGATGAACGGGCAAGTCGCCATCACTCCGGCCCAGAACCTTGTACGAAACGCCGGGTTTGGGCCGGATGCCACCAACACCCGGGACGAATCCGCCGAGACCGGAATCGAAAGGGAGGGGCGTCTTCAACCTCCATTTCGAGGCCCTGCCGATATCCGGGCGGATGGGGAAGTCGACCGTTTGGTTTTTCAGAATCATCTTCTCCGGCAGGAGGGTCGCTTGTCCTTTTGGCCCCGGATCCGTCGCTCGATCCTCAAAAGGATTTCCGCTTGAGATGATCTGGGTGCTGGGAGCTTCCGGGTACATCGGTCAGGCCTTTGTGCGGGAGCTTCAGGCACGCCGGATGGATTATCAGGCCCTCTCCAGAAAAACGTTCGATTACACGGATTTTCGGACCCTAAGCGCTCGTCTTTTCCGGGAAAGGCCGGATCTGGTGATCCAGGCGGCTGGATTCACCGGCCGTCCGAATGTTGACGCCTGTGAGACCCTGCGGGCGGAGACGGTGGAGGGAAATCTTACGTTGACCGTGACCGTGGCGCAGGCCTGTGCGGCCGCAGGGGTGCGGATGGGACACCTCTCCTCCGGGTGTATTTTCACAGGCGCGAGGGTGCGTGGGGAGCAAGGGACTTGGGAAATCCGGGATCGCCTGACCGACCCGGATCTCGCCGAGCTCCTGGCGGGCCGCTCTCCGCGGGTGGAGGGATTCCGGGAAGAGGATGCTCCCAATTTCACCTTCCGGCAGAACAACTGCAGCTTTTACAGCGGGACCAAGGCATTGACGGAGGAAGCCCTCCGCGGATTTCCCGAATTTTATGTCTGGCGTCTGCGGATTCCTTTCGATGAGCGGTCTGAACCCCGAAACTACTTGGCGAAGGTCCAGTCCTATTCCCGCGTGTATGGGAACTGGAACTCGCTTAGCCATCGGGGTGATTTTGCCAAAGCCTGCCTGGAC
>Ga0214917_10006788_pt1 | contig 11781 bp, 11 predicted proteins | sample LL_1208_BB_MetaG_FD_177983 | JGI IMG/M metagenome (GOLD analysis project Ga0214917, IMG submission 177983) | Freshwater microbial communities from Lake Lanier, Atlanta, Georgia, United States - LL_1208_BB | ecosystem: Environmental > Aquatic > Freshwater > Lake | place: USA: Georgia | collected...
TGCGGGAATCAACCTGGCAGGCTCCGGCACCAGCCTGGTGGGCAACATCACCAACAACGGAAGCATTTCGTTCTCCAGCGGCACCAACGCCTTTACCGGCAACATCAGCGGCACCGGGTCGGTCTCCAAGAGTGGTGCCACTCTCTTGGAGATGACCACGAGCAACTCCTACACGGGCTCGACTTCCGTGGGCGCAGGCACCCTCTTGGTGACCCACAGCCAAGCCCTGGGTACCACCAATGGCTCCACCACGGTGAGTTCCGGAGCCACGTTGGGCTTCAGCAACAACGTGAACGTCGCGGAGAACGTCACGATCGTCGGCACCGGGGCCACGAATTCGGGAGCGCTTCGGAACGCGGCGGGAAACAACACCTTGTCCGGTCAGCTTTCCCTTTCGGGCAGCGCAACCGTTCAATCGGATGCCGGTCTTCTTACCCTTTCCGGTGCGATCGCGGGAACTACCACCAATGCCAAAACCATGACGGTGGATGGTGCGGGAAACGTGAATCTAAATGGCTCGATGGCCTCCACCGTTACCTCCCTCGTGAAAAATGGGTCCGGAACCACCACCCTGAACGGCACGGTGGCCGCCACCTCTATTGAGGTTTCCAGCGGGCTCCTCGCCCTAGGATTGGCCGACCGGATCACCAACTCGGCCGCAGTTGCGGTTTCGGGCACGGGCGCACTGAATCTCAACGGGGATGACACGGTCGCTTCTGTCAGTACCACCGGCGGCACCGTGGGCGGTACCGGCACCCTCACCGCCGCCACCTACGACCTCAACGGCGGCACGGTCAACGCCAACCTCGGAGCCGGCTCGATCACCTCCTCCAGCGGCATCACGGCCCTTAACGGCACCGCCGCCGCCACCACCGTCACCGTCAGCGGCGGCACCCTCAACACCGGAAGCGCCGATCGCCTTGCCGACAATGCCGGCCTCGCTGTCACCGCCGGCACCCTGGGCCTAGGCGGAAGCGACACCGTGGGCTCAGTCGCCATTTCCAGTTCCGGCACGGTCAATGTGGCTTCTGGCAGCACGCTCACCGCCACGGCCGACAGTTCCATCTCCGGCAACGGCACGGCAACAGGAGGAACGGTGGCCGTCTCCAACGGAGCCAAGCTGACTCTGGCCAACAACGCCACCACTACCACCAGTGACATTTCCGTCGGGGCCACCTCCTCCTTGGTGGGCACCGGTGGTACCACCGGCAAAATTGGCGGTTCCGGCCTTCTTGGCCCCGGCAACAGCCCTGGCATCCTCACCGCCGGCCAGGTGGATGTTAGTGGCGGGCTGGACTTCGCCTTCGAATTCACTGGCACCGGCGCCCCCACCTACACCAGCGCCACCGCCAGCCGCAACGACCTGCTCCACCTCACCTCAGGAAGCTCTCCGTTCGTCGGCTCCTTTTCTGCAGCCAACTCCATCAGCTTCTTTTTCAACGATACCTCCCTCAGCGCCAGCCTCCTCGCGATCAACCCCTCCACGTATCTGGGTGGCTTTTATGTGGATAGCCTCAATTTCGACATCGCCTCCCTTCTTTCCTCCGCCACGAAAAGTTACTATGTCGTCGATGCCAACGGCACCTTCGGTTACAACGGCGTAAACTACAGTCTGCTTTCTTCGGATGACGCCAGCCGTGTCCAGTTCGGCAACACCAACCAGATCAACTCCGCCTTCGACACCGGCACCACCAGCGGCACCGTCCTCAGCGTGACCATGGTGCCGGAACCCTCCTCTGCCAGTCTGTTGACTTTCGCCCTTTCCGGCCTCCTCGCCCTTCGTCGTCGGCGAAAAGTTTGAGCGGGTCAGACCGAGCCCCAAGTCGGCCTCCCTTCCCATCTTCATCCTAATCCCCAAAGCGTAGCCACACCGGCCAATGGTCGCTGGGCACTTTCGAGCCCTGGAGGATTCCCGCTTTCCACCTGCCCCTTTCCACCATTTTCCCCCAACCGGGGGACAGCAGAATATGGTCGAAGTCCGATGCTGGATACTTACCCTCCGGATCCGGCCTGACCGTCGCCGCCTGGGGCCAGGGAATTTCCGCCGTCGCCGAAATCCACCCCTCTTGGAGGAGTCCGCGGATTGTTCTCTCCTCCGCGAATTCCGGATTCCTTAACGAACAGTTAAAATCGCCTGCCACGAGGATCGCATCTTTGCCGGGATCCAGCCCCCGCTGCTCCCAATCCTTGCGCAGATATTCCATGGCTTTTTCCCTGCGTTTGGCCGAGGCCTCCCTTCCACCCCGATTGCTTTTCAAATGGAGTGTGTAAACGGTTATTCCGTTCTTTTTTGTTCCCAGCCGCGCCCCCAGAAAGCCCCGCACCGGCCGATCCGGCGTGATAGGCAACGCATGAAAGCCCACCTCCCACGATTCCCGGATCGGTACCTTGCTTAGGATCGCGACATTTTGCACGGGCAGATCCGAGTCCTCATCTGCCGCCCGCTGAAAGCTTGAAACCACCCGCCACGGATATTCCCGACCCACCCGTCCCAAAGCCTCCCGATCCACCACCTCCTGGACCAGCAGAAGGTCTGAATCCAGATTTCGGAAGACTTTTTCGGTCTCTGCTTCGTGCCCGGCGCGCTCGGATGGGCTGGGCGCTGGACGATTCCCCGGGAACCATTGCAGATTCCAGGTCGCCACGCTTGCCGGTAACTGGCCCGGTTTTTCCAACGCCGGTTGGCTTTGGCTGGCCGGAGGCAAGGGTAGCCCTGCCCAGACAACTCCAAAGCTCCAGAACAGCAACGCAACAAACCTCACGAAGGATTAAACTCGCCATTTAAAAAAAGGATGCGTTTTTGATTTCAAATCAACCGCTCCCCGCCCCAAACAAAGGCTATTCGGCGGGACGTGCCTCGAGGTCTCCGCCATTCCGCAAAGCAGGGACGGGCAACGATTTGGCTTGGGGGGCAACCAATTTGTCGGAAGCCTCAATCCGACTCTGATGAATTCTCTTTGCCTCTGACAAGATTTCTTCCCTCTCCATCCAACGATGGGCAAAATAAAAAAGTCCTGCCACGCCGAAAACACACCCCAGCCCCAGGGTAATAAAAAACTTGGCTTTCCATTCCTGCGGACGGCGATCCCACCATTCATCTAAATGATGCTGTAGGGTAAATCCCTGCTTAAATTTTGGATTTTTCGACATATGTCTAATGACCAGTTGTTTACACTGCCATGAAATTGCCATATTTATCCAATCCAACCAGAGAAAACCTTCCCACTCGCCGACCGGAGCGAACCCGTTAAGATTGTGTCCCTGGGCCTGTGGCGAAACTGGCAGACGCGACAGACTTAGGATCTGTTGGGGCAACCCATGGAGGTTCGAGTCCTCTCAGGCCCACCCTTTATTCACCCTTGTTCACGAATCGTTCTTTTATGACCCCCTGATCCCTTGGACCTCATTCTGAGGTCCACATTCTTGAGTCTGTATGATCAGGGTTTTACATAAATCCCTGCGCTGGGTTGTGCCCTGCGCATGGCTCATCTTGCCTTCCCCACTCTTTGCGGTGGACGAGGAAACCGCCAAAACCATTTCCGATCTGAAAACCCAGGTTCAGGCCCTGATGGATGAGGTCAAAAAACTCAAAGATCAGGTGGCCGCCGGAAGTCCACCCCCGGCCCGACTCAATCCTCCGGTTCCCCAAGAAAAGCCGGCGCCTTCCCCAGCCTCCACCCCAGCTCCCGTTCTGCCGACCAACGTCGACTTGCAACCCACGATGGAACAAAACTTGGATGGCACCACGGAAACCGCCCCCACCGCCCAGCAAGAAGGAACCAAACTGCTTCCCCAACTGGATGTTTCCGAAAAAGGACTGATTTTCCGCTCGGAGGACAACCGTCACTCCATCCGCCTCGGAGGTTTGTTGCAAATCGACGACCGCGAATTTGTGGATGCCGGAACTTCCCAAGAATCCAAGTTTCTTCTCCGCCGGGCACGCCCCGCCGCTTCCGGCTATTTCTACGACGACTGGAATTTCCGCTTCGCCCCGGAATTCGCCCTCTCCTCGCCCAATGCCACCGCCTACAGCACAACCATTGCTGATGCAGTCATCAACTACAAGCCCCTCGAGGATGTCCAAGTGCAGGCCGGCAAATACAAGCCGCCAGTGGCACTAGAACAGTTGGCGGACGATGCCTACCTGCCCCTGGCTGAGCGGGCCCTGACCTCGAATCTTTCCCCCTCCCGCGATATTGGCGTCATGGTGCACGGGCGCACCTTTGACGAAAAACTTTCCTGGGCGGCGATGGTGGGAGCGGGCGCCAGGAACAACAACCTCAACACCGGGTTGGACTACGACACGGGGCCTGATGGCTATTTCCGCCTCTTTGCCCAACCTTTTCTCAACGAAAAGGAAATTCCCGAAGCCCTCCATGGCCTTCGTCTGGGCATCGGGGGAAGCCTTGGATGGGCCTCCCAGTCCAGTGCCGGGACCACCCTGCTTTTCCAGAACTACAGCACGGATGGTGGCAACACTTTCTTCACTTTCCCGGCTGGATTGAACACCCAAGGGGAGCATTGGCGGATCTCCCCCCAGCTCTATTACACCTACGGGCCGTTCGGCCTTCTGGGCGAATTCATCGCCGAGAAACAAGGCGTGAACACTTCCGGGATCGGTGCTGGCGGTGGTTTCACCAATTACGAAACCACCGCCTGGAACGTGACCATGAACTTCATGCTCACCGGCGAGAACGCCACCCTCGACGGAATTGTCCCCTCGGAGCCGGTGGATTTCAAAAACGACCAATTCGGAGCCTGGGAAATGACTCTCCGCTACGATGGCATCGCCATCGGTGCCAACGCTTTTCGGCCCGTAAATCAGGGCGGCATGGGCGTGTCCTCCATCAACAACGCCTCAAATGTGAATGGGTTCTCCTGGGGGCTTAACTGGTATATCAACAGGATCGTCCGGCTGGGCGTGACCGCGGAGTACAACGCCTTCACCGGGGGCGGCGGTCAGGACACCGTGGTGGAAAACAACGAATTGGGATTCATCACCCGCCTGCAAATCAAATACTAGGGAAAGGCCTGCGGTTCTAGTGGGCTTTGGGATATCTCTGCAAAATCCGCTTCTCGGACTCCTTTTCCAACCTGTCCCGCTTTTCCTGTAACTCCTTCCGCAGGGACTGATCGATCGAAACCCTCTCGCCCCAGTAAATCCGCACAAACTCCTCCTCCTGCCCCGGTCCGACCTGCAACCCAAACTCCTTGGCCACCTCCAAAGCTTGTTTCCGGCAGGTTTCCCTCACCTGATTGATCCGTTCCACCAGCCTTGCCCGCTGGGCCTCGTTTAGCTCCTGGTAATTCGGCCACTCCGACAATTTCTCCTGCAACTTTTCCTTGGGGATCAGGGTAAGGGTGAGGATTTGTCCGAAACGTCCTTCATCGGGTGGCCCCGCCCAAAACTGCCCTTTCTCGCGCTTGACCATTCCCCGCTTGGGCACAAAGGGCGCATCCGGAATCCTTGGAGGCCGGGCCTTTTCCTTTTTCACTTCGCTTTTTGAGATCGCCGTATCTTCCTCCTCCTGACCCAGTACAGGCCAAGCCACCAGCCCCAAGCCAACCCATGCCCATAAAAATTTTTTCATAGACCGGCCCACCACCGGTTTTCTTCATCCTGCTCCACCAAGGCATCCAGGGCCGCAAAGACCGCCGCATCGCTGATCTCCGGGCCGGCCTTGGGCCGGTCCCAAAGGATCCAGCCCGCCACCAGCGCCGCCGCGCCCGCCGCCCAGGCCCACCGCCAGCCAACCAGCCGAAAACGCCCCCTATCCTTCCGAGCCTCCTCTTCGCGCAGGCGCGCCAGCGTCTTGGCAGCAAACCAAGCCGGCGCCTTGGGAGGGGAAACCCTGGCCAACAGCCTCTCCAGTTCCGGCCCCAGCCCTTCCTCCGATAACCTCTTCTTTTCCATATAGGATTAAACCACGTTTTTCTTATTTGGATGCGCCCAAATATCCAGAAAGTTTCTTTTTGAGCTTTTCCCGTGCTCTGAACATCAACGCTTTCACCGCGGTCAGACTCTGACCCGTAATTTTTCCAATCTCCTCAAATTCCAAACCTTCATACTGACGAAGATGCACAACAAGTCTTTGGTTATCAGGCAATTCTGCACAGGCCTCTTCCACGGCTTTTTGCAACTCCTTGAAGGACAGAGCCTCTAAAGGGAGCCGGGTCGCGCTGTCAGGATGACTATCCAGAACACTTTCCCCGGTTTCCGCATCCACCAGATCCTGACCATCGATATCTTTTCTCCGTTTCCTGCGCCCCATCCGGGTAAAAACCTGGTTCCGAACTATCATCATCAGCCAACTGGTGAACTTGCCCTCAGCCCGATAGATTCCGGCCGATTTCCATACGCGCAAAAAGACATCTTGCGCCACCTCCTCCGAATCCGACCCCGCACCACCCAGCATCCTGGCAACCGTTCCATAAACCCGGTCCTGATGCCGTTCGACTAAAACCCGGAAGGCCTCCTCATCCCTTTCCACGATCCGGGCCATCAACTCCTCGTCGCTCCTCTCTTCTGGCATGACCCCGAATAATTCCTTATTTTCCTGCCCCTGCAACGCCCTTGTTCGCCCTCCCCGCGAAATCCACTTTTACCCCATCGGCGATCTCCTATCTCCGTCCCTCAATCTCGACACCCTCCCCCTATTTTCTCCAAAGTGAAACCATGGCCGGACACAGTCATTGGGCAAAAGTCAAACGCGCCAAGGGCGCCACCGACGTCAAACGCGGGGCTCTCTTCTCGAAACTGGCCAAGGAAATCACTGTCGCCGCCCGCCTCGGCGGGGGTGATCCCGGCTTCAATCCACGCCTTCGCACCGCCATCGCCGCCGCCCGGGCCGAATCCATGCCCGTCGACAACATCGACCGGGCCATCCAGAAGGGCACCGGAGAGTTGGAAGGCGGCGGCTCGATCGAGGAGATCACCTATGAGGGATATGCGCCCGGCGGCACCGCCCTCATGGTCGAGACCCAGACCGACAATAAAAACCGCACCGCGGCGGAAATCCGGCATCTTTTCACGAAACACGGAGGCAACCTCGGCGGCGCCAACTCCGTCGCCTGGATGTTTCGCCGCAAAGGAGTCTTTCTCCTGGAGAATGCCAACCCCGATGCCGCCCTTGAAGCCACCCTGGATGCCGGGGCCGACGATGTCCGCCCGGCCGGCGACAACTCCACTGAGGTCGTCTGCCCTCCCGATCGTTTCGACGCCGTCGACAAGGCCCTCCGGGCCAAGAACCTCGTCCCCACCGCCAGCCGCTTTATTTACGAACCGGAAAACCCTGCCCCCTCCCCCGATCCCGACACCTCCGCAAAAGTTGTCGCCCTGATTGGGGATTTGGAAGACCACGACGATGTCCAAAACGTCTGGCCCAGCTGTGACCTCCGTTAATCGTCACTGTTCCACCTTACCTCATGGCTGGCAGGGACCATGGTTCCGGACGGTTCGCATCTCGGCTTCAACCTCCCGCCACGACTCTGACAAATTCCAACCGGTCCCCGTGCTCCACTTTTTCCTTCTCCCACTCCTGCCGTAACAACGCCCGCCCGTTGCGCTCCACCAGCACCGCCGCCGGCGTCAGTTTTAACTCCCGGATCATTTCCGCCACGGTCTGATCCGGGTCCACTTGCCGGGCCTTGCCGTTGGCAAAAACGGTGAATTTGGCAGCCATGAGTCAGGCGGTCAGGGCCCGGTCCCAATCCTTCCAGACCGGATCCAGCCCGCGTTGCCGCAAGGCAATGCTCAACTGTTCCGCGCTTCTTTCATCCGATATCTGAAACTGCTCGGTCGCCTCGGCCCGCTCCCACTCACCCGCTTCCAGCGCCACCTCCCGGCCCCGCACCGTCCGATGCAGTCTCTCTTTTCCCGCGCCCGTGTAGCCCCCGGGCTCGGTCTCCGAACCCGCACTCATCATCGTCACCCCCAACTCCATCAGCCCGTTCCGTAGTTTTTGAGGTTCCCGGGTCGAGAGCACAATCCCCGCCTGCGGGAAAGCCACGCGAAAAGCACAAACCGCCCGCACAAAATCCCGGTCGGACATCGCCACCCGCGGCTGAAATCCGCCCGCCGCCGGCCGCAAACGCGGCAACGCCAGGGTGATCTGCGCCCGCCAGCAGACCTTCATCAGATGCGAAATATGTCCCGCCAAAGCCACAAGCTCCCGCCTCCAGTCGGCCAACCCGATCAACACCCCCACCCCGATCCTCCGGAATCCGGCCGCATAACCCCGTTCCGGCCCCTCCAACCTCTCATCAAAGTTTCGCTTTGGACCCGACACATGCATCTCCGCATATGCCGCCCGGTCGTAGCTCTCCTGATACAGCACCAAGCCCTCCGCCCCGGCTGCCACCACCTGCCGATACCCCTCCAAATCCAGCGGCGCCACCTCGATGGCCACGGACGGAAACAACGCGACCGTTCTTTGGACACACTCCGCCAGATAGGCAACCGGCACCTCCCGGGGATGCTCCCCGCTCACCAGCAGGACGCTGCGGAATCCAGAACCCGCCAGATGCTTCGCCTCCGCCTCCACCTCCTCCGGCCTCAGGGTGACCCGGCGGATCGGATTGTCCTTGGAAAAGCCGCAGTACTGGCAGGTGTTGACGCACTCGTTGGAAAGATAGAGCGGCGCAAACAGCCGCATGGTTCGGCCAAAGTTTTTCCGTGTCTCGCTGCGGGCCTGCTCCGCCAATTCCTCCAGCCGAACCGATCCGAACATCAACTCCTCAAACCGCGCCAGCTGGGCCGTCCGCCCGAACGGCAGTCCCTCCAGGGCGCTCCCCGGCCAACCGCTCATTCGTCGAGGAAGCCGGTCAGCGGACTTGTCGCGGAGGCCTCACGTCGGACCGGACTCAGCCCGGCCTCGTAGGCCATCCGACCCGCCTCCACTCCCAAACGAAATGCCGTGGCCATCTCCGCCGGATCCTCCGCCACCGCGATGGCCGTATTGATCAACACCGCGTCCGCTCCCATCTCCAGCGCCGCCGCCGCATGGGAGGGGGCCCCGAGTCCCGCGTCCACGATCACCGGCACCCGGGCCTGCTCAATGATGATTTCAATCTGCGCCCGGGTTTCGAGACCCCGGTTCGATCCGATCGGCGCTCCCAACGGCATCACCGTGGCCGCCCCGGCTTCCTCCAGCCGCTTTGCCAGCACCGGATCGGCGTTGATGTAGGGCAAAATCGTGAATCCCTCTTTGGCCAGGACCTCCGTCGCCTTCAGCGTTTCGATCGGATCCGGCAGGAGATAACGCGGATCGGGATGGATCTCCAACTTCACCCACTTGGGCAGTCCCGCCGCCACCGCCAACCGCGCCAACCGCACGGCCTCCTCTGCATTCATCGCCCCGCTGGTATTGGCCAGGACCAGATACTTCTCCGGATCAATCTCCTCCAACATGTCGGCCTGCGGATCCTTTTGGCCGGTCAGATCCACCCTACGCAGGGCCACCGTGACAATCTCCGTCCCACTGGCTTCCAGGGCTGACTGCATCGCCGGAACGGAAGGGAACTTTCCTGTCCCCACCAGCAGGCGGGACTGAAACGTCCGATCCCCGATCCTCCAAGGCTCTTTCGACATTTGGAAACCATAGCTTCAGGAACCCGAGATTCCAGCCCCGGTAGGGACGCCTCGCCGAGGCGTCCGTAGGATTCCTTGATCGAGTCTACCGAAACTTAACCCTCCGCTTCTGCAATGCGGGCTGTTTTCGTACCGGTCGCGTCGCCCTCCCAGCCGGCTTGGCTCCCTCCAACCCGTGAGTCTTTTTCCATTCCTCGATCTGGTCCCGCAAAAGCGCCGCCCGCTCATACTCCAGCTTTTCCGAGGCCTCCCACATCTCCTGCTCCAGCTCCCGCAACACCTCCTGCGCATCCGCTTGGGCCTCGGATCCGATGACCCTCGATTCCACACCCCGCCCCGCCCGGACAATCGTCTGCAAGCTCTCCTGTACCCCGCGAACTACCGACCGTGGAACCAGGTTATGCTCCCGGTTATAAGCCTGCTGTTTGCTTCGGCGCCGCTCGGTCTCCCGGATCAGGGCCTGGATCGATTTGGTTTCGCGGTCCGCAAACAACACGACCTCGCCATTGAGATGCCGGGCCGCCCGGCCGGCCGTTTGGATCAGCGAGGTCTCCGAACGCAGATACCCCTCCTTGTCGGCGTCCAGGATGCACACCAGGGATACCTCCGGCAGATCCAACCCCTCCCGGAGAAGGTTGATTCCCACCAGGATGTCGATCTCCCCCGCCCGCAACTCCCGTAAAATCTCGACCCGCTCGATCGCGTCCACCTCGGCATGCAAGTACCGCGCTTTGAGACCGGCTTCCTTGAGATATTCCGCCAAGTCCTCTGCCGTCCTTCGTGTCAAAGTCGTCACCAACACCCGCTCCTGCCGGGTGATCCTTTCGCGGCACAGCGCGATCGTTTCATCCACCTGTCCCTTTAGGGGTCGGACCTTCACGGGCGGATCCAGCAACCCGGTGGGCCGGACCACCTGTTCCACCACCTGTCCCCGTGCCTTATTTAACTCGTAGTTCGCCGGGGTGGCGGAGACATAAATCACCGGCCCCACCTTTTCCTGAAACTCCTCAAATTTGAGCGGTCGGTTGTCCAGAGCCGAGGGCAAACGGAAGCCGTGTTCGACCAACACGTTCTTTCGGCTGCGATCCCCGGCATACATTCCCCCGATCTGCGGCACGGTGGCATGGCTCTCATCCAAAACGGTGAGAAATTCCTTCGGAAAAAAGTCGAGCAGGGTGTTGGGCCGCTCCCCCGGAGCCCGACCGGTGAGATGACGGCTGTAGTTCTCAATCCCGCTGCAGGTCCCCATCTCTTCCATCAGGTCGAGGTCATACTCGGTCCGCATCTTCAGGCGTTGGGCCTCCAGCAGCTTCCCCGTCAGCTCGAACTCAGCCACCCTCTCGAACAGCTCCGTCCGGATCGCCGTGATCGCCCGCTTCATCTTGTCCCCCGGCGTCACGTAATGCTTGGCCGGAGTGAGAATCTCCCGCAAAGGCTTGCCGAACTCCTCGCCGGAAATCGGATCGAAACGGGTTAGTCGGTCCACCGCATCCCCAAGCAGTTCCACCCGGACCGCGGCATCCTCGTGGGCCAGCAGGATCTCGATGGCGTCTCCCCGGACCCGGAATTGGCCCCGCTCCGGCGCCGCGTCATTCCGCTCGTATTGGATTTCCACCAACCGGGCGAGCAGCTCCTCCCGGGAAATCTTTTGCCCGGTCTCCAGGGCCAGAATCATCCGCTCGTAATCCTCCGGAGAACCCAAGCCATAGATGCAGGAGACGCTGGAGACCACGATCACATCCTTGCGGGTCAGCAGGCTGGTGGTGGCGGAAAGCCGGAGTCGCTCGATCTCCTCGTTGATCGAGGAGTCCTTTTCGATGTAGGTGTCGGTTCGCGGGATGTAAGCCTCCGGTTGGTAGTAATCGAAATAACTGACGAAATATTCCACCGCGTTGTTCGGAAAAAAGGATTTCAGTTCGCTGTATAGCTGGGCGGCGAGCGTCTTGTTGTGGCTCATCACCAGCGTCGGCAACCCGACTTTTTCAATGACATTGGCGACGGTGAAGGTTTTGCCGGAACCGGTCACCCCCAACAGGACGTTGTGCTTCTCTCCCCGCCGGATGCGTTCCAGAAGTCCGGCGATCGCCGCCGGTTGGTCCCCCGCCGGTCCGTAGGGGGCTTCGATTTGGAAATTCATGGGGTCTCTGGGTCGTGTAGGATTCGAACCTACAACCTACTGGTTAAAAGCCAGC
>Ga0214917_10006791_pt1 | contig 11778 bp, 17 predicted proteins | sample LL_1208_BB_MetaG_FD_177983 | JGI IMG/M metagenome (GOLD analysis project Ga0214917, IMG submission 177983) | Freshwater microbial communities from Lake Lanier, Atlanta, Georgia, United States - LL_1208_BB | ecosystem: Environmental > Aquatic > Freshwater > Lake | place: USA: Georgia | collected...
CCTTCGCCGTTTATTCCTAATATAGTTCCTCAAGTATTACCACCAAAAACAACCCCAACCAATCCAGATGGCAGCCGTCAAACCGCGCCGATTGTTGGCCCCATAACAACTCCTGTGGGATCTGAAAAGATCGGACCCATAACAATTCCAAAAAATTCACCCCAACCAACGTTAGAAGGCATTGCCGGAGAAGTTGGAAGGATTGAGCAAAAATTAGCTTCAATGATAAGGCCCCCTGCTGGTGATGATCTAACAGATAGGATTGGCTTGCTAGGCAGTATATTGAAAGCAATCTATGAACAATTTTTTACAGGTTTACCCGCTGGCGAATATATCCTTAGTTCACCATGCGAAAGAGACGAACAGGGTGACCGGGTTGAATACCAAGTACCAATACTTCAAACAGTTAATAAATACGACGCAATTTTTGAACGTTTAGACGCACTTGCCAATCTAATCCAAACTCATAAGGACTTAAAACAACCAATTTGCAGAGGATCACAACCAACCGGGCAACCGGTAACCGTTAATTTCACTCAAATTGAATAATCATGCCAAAACCACTTCGAAAAACCCTCACCTACCGCGATCAATCCGGCCAAACCCTCGAGACGCATACAAACCATTGGCGAAATTTCACGTGGGAGGCCGGGCCGGTCATTGTTGCCCACCAGGGCGCACCATGGGGGCAGGTTCAGGTGTGGGCAAAAACTGCCGCAGAAGGTAAACGAGTTATTCGCCACGCTGGAGAGGTTGCTGGCGTAGATCCTGATTCGGTAGGGGAGTGGTACATCTGGAGCAGTGGCAGCAGTAGATATGGAAAACATGGGTTGATGGCACCAAAAGATTTAGGTGGTGGTGCAATATCTGTAACCATGCGAGCTGGTCCTAACGGTTTACCTGAAGTGATTGGATAATCTCCCGCCCCTAAGGGTCGAGCCGTTCTAGAGGGGTTGCGGAATTTTGGGAACAGCAGCAAGTTGTGGGAAATCGCCTCTTTTTTATGGCTATTGATCCTCTGGCCAAACAAATTTCGATAGGATTCGAGGGTGGCTCAATTACTGCTACTCGCGGCCTAATGCAAGTTTTATTTGGCAATACACTCACAAATCCTGCAATCGGCACTAGCAAAACAGTTACAAGACAAGCTCATACGAGAACCCGCGTTATAGGTGGTAACTCAACAAACGTTGCAAGTTCTACTTCAACTCTTATCAAATATCCCTCAGGTTCTAGCAACGGTGGAGCAGGTGGCGAACCAATCCGCTTTGTTTTAGGTGGCAAAGAATGGACTGCGCGTTTGACGGGTAGCCATTATAAGTTTAACGAATTTCTAAAACAAGGTAATTGGAACAGTACTGAACCAATTCTATGGAAATCTGAAAAGGGCAAGTCCTATGGACCTTTTATTGCTGTAACTCCACTTTAACACCCAACTAAAAAGAGGAAAAAACCATGGCAACCAACGCTTTTACAGTCACAACCGGAATTGTTAGGCCAATCACCATTTATGGCGAAACAGCCAACATTAACTATTTTTTGAAAACTAACCTAGTTCCTAATCAGGATGCAGGAGTATCAGATCACACTTCTTCAGTTCGGACTTTTACCCGCCAACAATATCCAGGCGATACCAGCACCCAAAGCGTGGCCGGTCATACGCGCAACTACATGAAAGACGGCTCACGTCGCAGCGGTTCAGCTCTACCCGGAAAGAACTTTGTTCTTAAGGAAAAAACAGCAAATGGAACCGGGGAGGTGAGGACGTTTTCATTTAAGGGTCGGGTTATGGATCTGTCAGCCTTTCTTAGGGCTAATGCTGCCATGGATTTAACGCTTGCACTCAATACTGGCGCAAGGTACGAAATATCAGAAGCGACTACAACCCCTTGAGGTAAAAAATGACTCTCCCGATCGGCACGGTTTACGTCACTGCGACAACCAACCGAGCAACGGTCGGGAGGTTCAACGGTGATCTGATTAATGGTCTGTTGCTTTTGCAAGTGCAGACCCTTAATCCGTCAGCAATGCAGGGCCTCGCATTTGGGATTTTCTCTTTTATTGACGATGATTCCAACATTCGCACACTGGGCGATGTGAAGTATTACCCAAAAGCCGAGCCAACAACTATTGCGCTTGGTTATGGCAACCGATCTAGCGCCTCTGGTGTTGTGATATTTGAGCCGAGGGCTTACAACCTGGCATGGATAAAACGCTCTGGGGATGGTGCATTTTGGGGACTCAATGTAGAAACAGAAAACACCGGCGCATCAGTTCCAGGATTTACGCCATCCGGCTTTGCTGATGGGGCCCTGGGCCTAATTGCAACTGCGATCACCTCCGCCTCTGGCGCACAATTAGCACAGGTGAACTGGCATGAGTAACTCAATCCTTCAAGTAACAACAACAAGCGGCCAGGTTCTTCCTGTTCTTGGTGATGCACAGGGCAGGGTTTTAGTTACTGGCGGCAACGTTGGCCCCGCTGGCCCCGCTGGCCCTGCTGGCCCCGCTGGTGCTAATGGCTCTGATGGTGCTGCTGGCCCTGCTGGCCCTACTGGTGCAACAGGCCCCGCTGGCCCTGCTGGCCCTGCTGGTGCTAATGGCTCTAATGGTGCTGCTGGCCCTGCTGGCCCTACTGGTGCAACAGGCCCCGCTGGCCCCGCTGGCCCCGCTGGCCCCGCTGGTGAATCCGCCATTGACTGCGCGGCGATGAGTGGTTATTGGGCGCGTCAACCTTGGTACACAAGATCTTCGGCTGCTGATAATACTTGGTTTTCGGTTACATGGTCAAAAGAGTTAGGTTTATTTTGCGCTGTTGCCGTTTCGGGAACTGGTAATCGAGTAATGACCTCACCAGATGGAATAACATGGACTGCGAGATCTTCGGCTGCTGATAATCAATGGACTTCGGTTACATGGTCAAAAGAGTTAGGTCTATTTTGCGCTGTTGCTAATACGGGATCTGGTAATCAAGTAATGACCTCACCAGATGGAATAACATGGACTGCGAGATCTTCGGCTGCTGCTAATCAATGGAATGCGGTTACATGGTCAAAAGAGTTAGGTCTATTTTGCGCTGTTGCCGCTACGGGAACTGGTAATCGAGTAATGACCTCACCTAATGGAATAACATGGACTGCGAGATCTTCGGCTGCTGATAATCAATGGAATGCGGTTACATGGTCAAAAGAGTTAGGTTTATTCTGCGCTGTTGCCGTTTCGGGAACTGGTAATCGAGTAATGACCTCACCAGATGGAATAACATGGACTGCTAGATCTTCGGCTGCTGATAATCAATGGTATTCGGTTACATGGTCAAAAGAGTTAGGTTTATTTTGCGCTGTTGCCGTTTCGGGAACTAGTAATTTAGTAATGACCTCACCAGATGGAATAACATGGACTGCTAGATCTTCGGCTGTTTATAATCAATGGCGATCGGTTACATGGTCAAAAGAGTTAGGTTTATTTTGCGCTGTTGCCGTTTCGGGAACTAGTAATCGAGTAATGACCTCACCAGATGGAATAACATGGACTGCTAGATCTTCGGCTGCTGATAATCAATGGTATTCGGTTACATGGTCAAAAGAGTTAGGTCTATTTTGCGCTGTTGGCATTACGGGAACTGGTAATCGAGTAATGACCTCACCATGAAAAACCCCATGATCTACAAACTTCACGATCAAGTTTCACGCATTGAAAAACGCAATGAAACCCTGGCAACTGTTATTTCAGTTGCTGATGGTTTAGATGGCCAAATACTTGAGTTGGAATACATAGAAGGCGGAACTGGCTTCTGGTCTGCTGAGTCTGTTCTACCAATTCCCACACCATGAACAACAATCAGCAAATAACCACGAAAAAACTTTTTAAGTATCTGTGGGCCATTGCTGTTAGCGGTCTTGTCATTGCACAAGTTATGGTGGACAAAGATAATAAATACTTGCCTTTGATTTATCGCGCTTTAGATCTGCTGCAACGGCAATACCAGCTAGATTCTATTCCCGGCAAGTCAACAGCCAGCCAGATCCTGGGCCCTCAGCTTCCCACCTCGGCCCCCAGTTCCGCCATGAATACGGCAAAAATGCACCATCAAGATTAGGCAAATAGCCACCATTGATTAGATCGCATTCACCGTAAGGGTCGTGCATGAAAACGCCTTTCGGGCCATTGATTCCAACAACAACAGACCAATGCCCTCCGCCCCTTGGATAACTTGGCGGGCCCTTATGCAACCAACCAACAGCAACGGGCCGGCCACTGAAAATTTCATGGGCAATATCAGCCCGCTTGCCCTTGGTCGTAAACGTAACGGTCAAGCCGAGTTCCTGTAACGCCTTCACCTGGGCCTGAGCGTCTGTCGTATCACCGTACCCGCTCCGAACACGGGAAAATTGATCGTCGTTTTTTACCTTCTTATAGAAAAGAGCCAGCATGGCGCAGGAACTAGAAAAGCATTCACGCCACCCCTCGCCTGAGGCATTATCGAGTTGTGACTGAAATGTTACAGGTAGCTTAATAATCGGCGTCATGTTCTAGCTAGTTGGATGATCACAGATATGGTGCGTTGGCTTGCGCGGCCATACAAGCCCAAAAGCATAAAAAAAGGGTTTTGGACACACCAGAACCCTTGCAAACACAAACAGAGTAATTATGAACCACTTTGAAAGCCCTTGCGTAAGCGAGGGCATCCCTCTTTGCGTACCTGTGTATACATCAGGCGAAACAGATGCGCCCATTGGACAGGTGACACCACCGGTAGAGGGGGCATCTGTTGAGTCTGAAATTATTTCAGCTGTAAATCTGCTGAAAACAAATGGCTGGACCTGGGAGCCTACAGACCCAGGACGCTGGGGCCTGTTCCCGGTTACCAAATGGCCCCTTTCTAGGAGGGCAAATGGTTGAACTACCAGAATTTATCAGAAAACTTCAGCACCGAACCCCCGAACCAGCAGAGCCAACTGTCGGCCAATCAATCAGCCAGCTCTACTACGAATACAACGAGGGGCAAAAAATCGACGGATGGATCAACACCCCTAGAGGGTGCTGGGTTGATTACCAGCTCAAATGGTTTGAGCGCCGCCAACGTGAGAAGGCGCTATCCGATAGGGGACTGTCTTCGGATTCAGGGCCCCGCAACGATAAAAACAGAGGCAACGGAGGCCGGGCCGCATGATTACCTCCCGCCAAATCTCATGGAGCGCCTGGAGCGCCTGGCTTACGGGCACCAAGCCATTAGCCGAAATCGAGCCCCTCTCCAAACGTATACGACACTCCCTACTGAGGCAGGCACTCTTGTCAGAGCTACTGATCAGTTTGTGCGATGGTTTAACGCCTGCTACGGAACTACAGATGATCGAGTGCCAACACCTCGAGCGGAAGCTGCTGTTTCTGCTGGAGAACAGGGGCCGGATGAACATAAACCCCAACACTGGAGAAAAAATCGAATGAAAACAACCGAGTAAGCCCCTTGACTCGGGGGTGTAGGATCAATGGGTCGAACATCCCCCCAAGGGATGGGCGGGGTGCCCACTGATCCTAAGGGCCCCCGGCCAGGGCCTCCGCCCCCGATCACAGCAACCAAATATCACCTTCTTCTTTCCTTATCTTGGAAAGTTGAGGATCTCACCTGACTTGTTGTTTGCAACAAGTCAGGGAAAATAGAGGGGAAGGGGAACCCTTCCCCACCGCTTCGCGGCAAAAAAACCAACAACAACAGGAAAACCCATGGCAGCTCTAGACCTCGCAGCAATTCCTTCTCAAATCAACACCTATGAACGTTTAGCCGTTTGGGCGTTGCAAAGCCTTCAATCAATCAGCAACGGCGGGCAAGTAAATGTTGTGACCGGTCAAGCCAGCACACCTATAGCCCAGGTGCAAGTGGCTGTTACTGCTGACAACGTAGACCGGTTCATCCTTTCCGCTTACATCCCTTTAGATCTAAACGCTCTAAACAGCGCAACTCAAAAGACGTGGATGAGTGCAAAAGATATTGCGACCGCTGCACCCCATGCCAATTTGCTGGCAAACTAGGTGCCCTTTGATTCCACTGCTTTTATCAATCCACAAGGTGAGGGGGATTCACCGAATTTAGAGACTGCTGCGGCAACCTTAGTTTTAGGGACAATCGTTAATCTTGTAGATTGGCAATATAGGAGAACCGCAGATCAATTAAGCAATATCTATGGCTTAGGCTTAAATCTTGCTGATTTTGCGGCTGATACGGCGAGGAATATATGGGATCAACTAAACGGCCCAAGAACCCCAGATGAAATAAATGATCGCCCAGACAATGCACCTGATCCAACAGATAGCAGTAAATATGTTAAACCTAGAAACGCTGGGGGATTTTACGGTATACGAGCAACTCATCCAAATGGAAACAGTAAAGCTGATTATTTAGGAGAAGACAGTTATGGTTATTATATTGATTTAATTTATGATCCATTACAGCCAAACATATCCAGTTATGGCGGATGGTATGTTAACTCGTTTAGCAAAAGCCCCCAAAATGGTCAAAGTGGAGTAAGAAAACTTTTTCCCGGTGAAATATCGCCTTCGATTCCTTGGGGTTATGATCCAAATGAAAAGCCTGATATTTTAATCGAAATAACCCATTACGTTCCCGGCCAACCAGACCGCAAAGTTGATGATTTCGACCCATTCATAGGGCCAGTTCCTGGGAGACCATCACCATTAAAAGGATCACCGATCCCATCACCGCTACCAAAACCAAAACCATCAACCCCACCTTTTCCAAAACCACAACCACAACCAGAAAGAAAAACTCAACCTTCGCAACCGCAACCACAACCGCAACCGCAACCGGAACCGCTACCCAGTCCGAATCCAACACCATCACCAATAAAACCGGAACCGGCAACAACACCAACAACAAAGCCTTCGCCGTTTATTCCTAATATAGTTCCTCAAGTATTACCACCAAAAACAACCCCAACCAATCCAGATGGCAGCCGTCAAACCGCGCCGATTGTTGGCCCCATAACAACTCCTGTTGGATCTGAAAAGATCGGACCCATAACAATTCCAAAAAATTCACCCCAACCAACGTTAGAAGGCATTGCCGGAGAAGTTGGAAGAATTGAGCAAAAATTAGCTTCAATGATAAGGCCTTCTGCTGGTGACGACCTAACAGATAGGATTGGCTTGCTTGGGAGTATATTGAAAGCAATCTATGAACAATTTTTCACAGGTTTGCCCGCTGGCGAGTATATCCTAAGCTCTCCTTGTGAAAAAGACGAACAGGGTGACCGGGTTGAATACCAAGTTCCAATACTTCAAACAGTTAATAAATACGACGCAATTTTTGAACGTTTAGACGCACTTGCCAATTTAATCCAAACTCATAAGGACTTAAAACAACCAATTTGCAGGGGATCACAACCAACCGGGCAACCGGTAACCGTAAATTTCACTCAAATTGAATAATCATGCCAAAACCTCTACGCAAAACCCTCACCTACCGCGATCAATCCGGCCAAACCCTTGAGACGCATACAAACCATTGGCGAAATTTCACTTGGGAAGCAGGGCCGGTCATTGTTGCCCACCAGGGCGCACCATGGGGGCAGGTTCAGGTTTGGGCAAAAACCGCTGCAGAGGGAAAACGAGTTATTCGCCACGCTGGTGAGGTTGCAGGCGTAGATCCTGATTCGGTAGGAGAGTGGTACATCTGGAGCAGTGGCAGCAGTAGATATGGAAAACATGGGTTGATGGCACCAAAAGATTTAGGTGGTGGTGCAATATCTGTCACCATGCGAGCTGGTCCTAACGGTTTACCTGAAGTGATCGGTTAATCTCCCGCCCCTAAGGGTCGAGCCGTTCTAAAGGGGTTGCGAAATTTTGGGAACAGCAGCAAGTTGTGGAAAATCGCCTCTTTTTTATGGCTGTTGATCCCCTAGCAAAAAAAGTCTCTATCGGGTTTGAGGGTGGCTCAATCTCTGCTGCCCGCGGATTGTTGCAAACTTTATTTGGTTCAGCTCTCACCAACCCTGCTACCGGCACTGTTAAAACCGTAAACCGCCCACAACATCCTCGAGTTAGGGTCATTGGCGGATCTGTAACGCAGGTTCAATCTTCGTCCTCTACTCTTATTAAATACCCTTCTGGATCTAATAACGGCGGCGCCGGTGGTGAACCGATTAAGTTTATTGTCGGCGGCAAAGAGTGGAGCGCTCGCCTTACTGGTAGCCATTCGAAATTCAATGAATTTTTAGAAGCTGGCAACTGGACCGGCGGCCAAACAATTCTGTGGAAATCAGAAAAGGGGAAGCCTTACGGCCCTTTTGCTGCGCAAACTCCCGTACTCCCAAATTCTAATTAGAGGAAAACATCATGGCACCTGCATCCTTCACTATTACCCCAACAAGTGGAAAGAAATTCACCATTTACGGTGAACCAGCAAACATTAACTACTTTGTTAATACCCCATTAACACCTGACAATGAGTCTGGTGTAACAGACCACACGGCAACAGTTAAATCTTTTAGACGCCAACAATATCCAGGCGACACCAGCACTTCAATAGTAAAAGGCACAACTCGTCACTACATGAAGGATAAGACAAGAACAAGCGGTTCTGCTTTACCTGGCAAGAACTTTGTTCTTAAAGAAATAACAACAGATGAAAGCGGAGAACAACGTGCATTCACCTTCAAAGGTCGTGTTATGGATCTCCACGCATATCTATCTGCTAACGCTTCTAAAGATTTTTATTTATATCTAAATACTGGTGCTAGATATAAGATTGATCTTGTTGTTGCAACCCCTTGAGGTAAAAAATGACTCTCCCGATCGGCACGGTTTACGTCACTGCGACAACCAACCGAGCAACGGTCGGGAGGTTTAACGGTGATCTAATCAATGGTCTGTTGCTTTTGCAAGTGCAGACCCTTAATCCGTCAGCAATGCAGGGCCTCGCATTTGGGATCTTTTCTTTTATTGACGATGATTCCAACATTCGCACCCTGGGCGATGTGAAGTATTACCCAAAAGCAGAGCCAACAACCATTGCTTTGGGTTATGGCAACCGATCTAGAGCCTCTGGTGTTGTGATATTTGAGCCGAGGGCTTACAACCTGGCATGGATAAAGCGCTCTGGAGATGGTGCATTTTGGGGGCTCAATGTAGAAACAGAAAACACCGGCGCATCAGTTCCAGGATTTACGCCATCCGGCTTTGCTGATGGGGCACTGGGCCTAGTTGCAACTGCATTCACAGCCGCTTCTGGCGCACAATTAGGACAGGTGAACTGGCATGAGTAACTCAATCCTTCAGGTAACAACAACAAGCGGCCAGGTTCTTCCAGTTCTTGGTGATGCACAGGGCAGGGTTTTAGTTACTGGCGGCAACGTAGGCCCCGCTGGCCCTACTGGTGCAACAGGCCCTACTGGTGCAACAGGCCCTGCTGGCCCTGCTGGCCCTGCTGGCCCTACTGGTGCAACAGGCCCTACTGGTGCAACAGGCCCCGCTGGCCCTACTGGTGCAACAGGCCCCGCTGGCCCTGCTGGTTCTGATGCTTCTATCAGTTCCACTTCTACATATCAGATAGCGGCACTAGGTATAGGACAGGCAGCAGGCAGCGGCACAGAGTTAGACCTAGCAGGCCGATACGCTCAAACCGCGATTGCAATTACAAACCTTGATATTAATTGCTCACTAGGTAACTACTTCACAAAAACAGTTGACAGTAGCATTACTTTCACAATAAGCAATATTCCAGCAAATAGAAGCTATACTTTTGCGGTTCATATTATACACAACGGCGGGTCAATCACTTGGTTCAACGGTGTTAAATGGCCAAAAAATACAGCGCCAACGCTGACAACATCAAAACAACATACTTTCATTTTTACCACTCACGACGACGGCAGCAGCTGGTTTGGCGCTGCTTTAGTCGATTACAACGCTTAAAACTATGAACTACATCCTTGCTACAGACACAACCATCATTGAGTATCCCTACTCAGTTGAAAAGCTACGTAGCGACAACCCACAAACCTCTTTCCCTGTTGTAATGACTGAGGCAGATCTTAAAGAATGGGGGGTTTATACAGTAACAATAAAGCCGCAACCCAGTGTAAATGAAAAAACGGAAAAAGCAGAAAAAGCAACCCCATCGCTGATCAATGGCTCCTGGATGGTTGATTGGGTAATTAGCGAAGTTAGCTTAGAAGAACAGGCGCAGCGTACGGCAAAAAAAGCTGCTGAAATAAGAGCATTTAGAGATCAAACACTTAAAAATTCTGATTTTACCCAGCTTCCAGACTATCCAGGCGATGAAAACATAAAAGAGCAATTTAGAGTATTTCGGCAATTATTGAGAGATATGCCAAATCAAATTGGCTTTCCATGGGATGCAACCTATCCAACACCTCCACCAAAAACCTCCTAAAAATGATTTATCTAAAAAAAATACAGGCAGCCTTTCCTAGCAAACCGCCTGCTGTAATTAATGATTTCAGCAGCAGTGGCACAACGCTTTATTGGAATGTTACTGGGGCTGATACTGTTTCCATAGATTATGGGATAGGAACAGTTAATTCCTCTGGGAGTGTAGATACTGGCAGAGTGTTTTGGCCCTGGGGTGGAACTAGAACATATACGCTAACAGCAAATGTAGATGGACAGGTAACTTTAGCTTATGTAAGCATTACTTACGCAGGTTGCGTATGGGCGCGGTTGGGGTGGCCTCAATTTTGCGAATAGGTCAATGAACAGCAATCAACCACGAACAAAACAATTACTTAAATATCTTTGGGCGATTGCTGTTAGCGGTCTTGTCATTGCACAAGTTATGGTGGACAAAGATAATAAATACCTCCCACTAATTTATCGCGCTTTAGATCTGCTTCAACGGCAATACCAGCTAGATACTATTCCCGGCAAGTCAACAGCCAGCCAGATCCTGGGCCCTCAGCTTCCCACCTCGGCCCCCAGTTCCGCCATGAATACGGCAAAAATGCTCCATTAAGATTAGGCAAATAGCCACCATTGATTAGATCGCATTCACCGTAAGGGTCGTGCATAAAAACGCCTGTTGGGCCATTGATTCCAACAACAACAGACCAATGGCCCCCGCCCCGTGGATAACTTGGCGGGCCCTTATGCAACCAACCAACAGCAACGGGCCGACCACTGAAAATTTCATGGGCGATATCAGCCCTTTTGCCCTTAGTCGTAAACGAAACGGTCAAGCCCAGTTTCTGTAACGCTTCCACCTGGGCCCGGGCGTCTGTTGTATCACCGTACGCGCTCCGAACACGAGAAAATTGATCGTCGTTTTTTACCTTCTTATAGAAAAGAGCCAGCATTGCGCAGGAACTCGAAAAGCATTCACGCCACCCCTCGCCAGAGGCATTATCGAGTTGTGACTGAAATGTTACAGGTAGCTTAACAATCGGCGTCATGTTCTAGCTAGTTGGAGGAACACAGATATGGTGCGATGGCTTGCGCGGCTATACCAGCCCAAAAGCACAAAAAAAAGGGTTTTGGACACACCAGAACCCTTGCAAACACAAACAGAGTAATTATGAACCACTTTGAAAGCCCTTGCGCAAGCGAGGGGATTCCGCTTCGCGTACCTGTGTATACATCAGGTGAAACAGATGCGCCCATTGGACAGGTGACACCATCGGTAGAGGGGGCATCTGTTGAGTCTGAAATTATTTCAGCTGTAAATCTGCTGAAAACAAATGGCTGGACCTGGGAGCCTACAGACCCAGGACGCTGGGGCCTGTTCCCGGTTACCAAATGGCCCCT
>Ga0214917_10006792_pt1 | contig 11778 bp, 12 predicted proteins | sample LL_1208_BB_MetaG_FD_177983 | JGI IMG/M metagenome (GOLD analysis project Ga0214917, IMG submission 177983) | Freshwater microbial communities from Lake Lanier, Atlanta, Georgia, United States - LL_1208_BB | ecosystem: Environmental > Aquatic > Freshwater > Lake | place: USA: Georgia | collected...
TCGGAACGCGCGGGATCGCCGTGCAGGATGCTGAGCAGTCCCTGCACAGGTCCGCCGAGCATCAGCGGCGCGTCGCGACCGCACGGCTCGCGCGTCGTCTCCTCCCACGCCGAGGCGAGCATCACCGTGCTCTCGCGGTTGAGCACGAGACCGAACGCACCTTCGTCGTCGTGATCCACCACGAGGACGACGGTGCTGGAGAAGTTCGGATCCCCGAGATCGGGGGCAGCGACGAGGAGTTTGCCGGCGAGTGAGTCCATCGGGCAGTGGGCAGCACAGGACTCGAACCTGTGACCTCCACGGTGTGAACGTGGCGCTCTAACCAACTGAGCTAGCTGCCCGACAACGTCGCCGGATTGTAGCAGCCGCGCCTCCCCTCGCCATGCCCGGCGACCGCGACGAACCTTCGGCCGGACGCGAAGCCGTTCACGCGGACGTCGAGTCGGCCGCTTCGGCGGCTCCGTCGGCGGCGGGAGGCTCGAACCGAGGCGACGGCACGAGCGATGCATCCGAGTCGTAGCGCGTGCGCTGCCTGCCGGGCGAGCGATTCGGCAGGCGACCATCGATCTGCGACGTCACGTCGAGTTCGCGGGCCAGCGTCGTCCACTGCTTGCGCAGGTCCCCGAGCGTGCGACCGAACGACCGACCCACCTCGGGCAGCCGTCGTCCGTAGAGCATCACGGCGATGGCGCCGATCACGACGATTTCCAGGGGGCCCAGTCCAAACATCAGCCGCTGTCCTCACCGTGCGATCGAATCGCCGTCGCCCAGTCACCCTCGGAAGGCCTTCGATGCGGGCCGCTGCGGACGGCCCGGACGGAGTCACCACCGGCCCGACACCCGCTTCGGCGAACCGGCGGTCGAGCCCCGAGCCGACTCACCGGCCCTCGGCCCGCCCGGAATCGCCGGGCCTCGCCGCCGGATCCTCCTCGATGCCCTGCACGCCCCGCTTGAATTCGACGATGCCCTCGCCGAGCGATCGCATGACCTTGGGAAGGCGGGACCCGAACAGGAGCAGCACGATCCCGCCCACGATCAGCAGCTCCATCGGCCCGATCCCGAACATCGCAAGCGGCATGACCACCGACTCGGTTCCCGCTGCATGAATGGCCACGTGAGGAACTCCTCCAAGATGCTGAACACCTGTCACCAAGTCTAGTTGTTTCAAGATGGGGGTCAAATGCGTCGGCCCACCACCATCGCAGCCGCGACGCCCCGCTCGCCCCTTCCGGCGACCGTCACGGTGTCGCGGCGATCCGGCCGCCGCGCTGATGGATCGGCAGGTAGCGGTAGTAGACCTCGAGCGTGAGCGCGGCCACCGCCGTGGCATAGACCCGGCCACCGTGACCGCCCCAGACGGGATCGGGATCCCAGCTGCCGGCGTGCGGACCATCACCACCACGCTGCAGTGGCAGCAGAGCCGCCTGCAGTGCCTGATTCCAGCGGTGCCACTGGTCGCCGCCGGAGTGGAAGGAGGCGAGGGTGGCGTAATACCAGGTGTAGGCGTTCGGGCGCCGCGGATCGGGCGGGTGGCGGCCGATGAAGTCGAGCGCCTCGCGCGCCGCCGGATGATCGACCGGCATGCCGAGAAACAGCCGGCAGACCAGCGCCTCGGCCGTCATCGCCACGCTCGGTCGTTCGCCGGGCCGGTATGCCGCGAGTCCTCCCGCCTGTCCGGACGAGACACCCTGGAGAAACGTGCGGGCCCCGGTCTCGGCGGCATCGAAGCCGGCAAGACCGGCCTGCCTGGCGGCCGACAGCACGAGCACCTGCCAGCCGAGCTGGCTCGTGTCGCCCCTGTCTCCCGGCGCGTAGCGCCAGCCCCCCGTGACCGGATGCTGCGCCGCGAGCGTATGGCGCACGGCCCGCTCGAGCGGTGTGCGCAGCGTCCCATCCCCGGAGAGGGCGCAGCATTCGGCCAGCGCGAGCGTCGCCATGCCATGGCAGTAGAGGCCCGCGAAGAACTCGGCATCCCCCGCGAGCGAGCCGTCGTCGCGTTGCACGTCGAGCAGGAAGCGCAGGCCCCGCTCGACCGTGGCGGCATCGGGACCGCTGCGGTGCGTGGTGCCGGCGCCGAGGAACGCCAGCAGGGCGAGCCCGCTCACCCCCGTGTCACTGCGGGCACCGACCGACCCATCGTGCTGTCCGCCGGGTGCCCGACCCGTGCCGGCCCCGTGCGCGGAGGCATCCCAGCGGCCGTCGCTCGCCTGCGCCCTGACGAGCCAGGCGAGGGCCGCCTGCACGGCACGCTCCGTGGCCTCCGAACCGCCGCGGGCGAGCGCCGCAGCACCGCGTCGGGCGTCGGTGCGATCGGCATAGACCGGCGGCACGTCCGCGCGCGGCACGTCGGACGCCGACGCCGACGCCTTCGTGCTCGTCGCCTCGTCCACTTCGGCGGGTGCGGCGGCCGGAGACGCCGTCGGCTCGTCGGCGGCCACCGTCTCGAGGAGCGGCACCAGATCGCCGGGCGGAGCCGGCGCGTCACGACCGGCCGGTGCCAGAACCGCGACGTCCGCCTCCGTCGCGGGCGGTGGGAGTTCGGCCGGATCACGATCGCGCGAGTCGTCAGCGCTCGTCTCGGCGGCCGTCGCCCCCGTTTCGCCAGCCGTTGCCGCGGCGGGCCCGTCATCATCCGCCTCGAGGAGGACGACCATCGTCATGCGACCCTCGTCGCGGGTGCCCCACGACGCCGGGGCCATGCCGCCCACGAGCGCGCAGATGAGCCCCAGCGCCGCGTGGAGCAGCACCGAGAGCGCCACGCACTTCTCGAGCGTGCGTGACTGAAGCCAGCGCGTGCGAACGAGCACGACCGCACCCGCGGCGAGCACGGCCGCGAAGGAACCGACGATCCAGGCGGCGTGCATCGCTGCGCGGTCAGTGCGTGACCGTTCCCGCGCGGGGTCGGACCGAGATCGCCACGCGGCGGACGCCGGCCGACCGACAGGCCTCGTAGACCTCGGCCATCCGCCCGTGGGCGACGGCGCGTTCGCCGCGGATCATCACCGACACGTCCGCATCACCCTCCCGCATGGCGGCCAGCCGCGCCGCCAGCTGCTCCACCGTCACCTCGTCGGACCCGAGCCGCAGGCCACCGGCTGCGGCGACCTCCACGACTTCCGGCTTTGTCGTCGTCGCAGCCACCGGGGCGTCGGCCTGCGGCAGATCGAGGTCGAACGTCCGCTCGTCTCCCGAGAACTTCGTCGCGCACATGAAGAAGATCGTGAGCACGAGGATCACGTCGATCATCGGTGCCAGGTTGGGCGACGGCGACTCGTCGTCCGACAGTCGGACCAGTGGCATTGTGTCACCCCGCGCGGCGTTTCGACTCGCCGAGCGCCTCGAGCGAGATCTCGTCGATCACCTGCTGGCATCCCTCGTCGAGCCGCATGGCGAGGCGATCGACTCGGCCGGTGAAGTACCAGTGGAGCACCATCGCCGGGATCGCCACGAGCAGCCCCATCGCCGTGGTCACGAGCGCCTCGCCGAAGCCGCGGGCGAGCAGGTCGGGCCGCCCCATCGCGCCGGCTCCGGCGACGTCGTTGAACGAGCGGATGAGCCCGAAGACGGTGCCGAGCAGGCCCAGGAGCGGCCCGACGGTGGCGACGCCGTTGAACACCTGACGGTAGCGACGCAGGTGGTTGAGCTCGCGTTCGCACGCGTCGATCGCGGCCTGCTCGATCTCGACGGCGGGCTTGCCCCAGCGTCGCACGGCCGCGGCGAACACGCGGGCCACCGGACTGCCGTTGGCGTCACACGCCTCCAGCGCCTCGCCGCGAGCGAGGTCCCGCGACTGGAGCCGTTCGACGAACCGCTTCGTGAACGGGGCCGGCACGACCCGCGACGTGCGCAGGCTGACGGCCCGTTCGATGCCGAAGACGGCCAGCGCGAACGAGCATCCGAACAGGGGGATCATGAGGATGCCGCCGCTGCGTGCCGTCGCGAGCAGGTTGTGCGTCGGGATCAGCGGCTCCGCGGGCTGCGGAGCCCCCTCGGCCGCCGCGGGCACGGCTGCGACCCGCACCGGTGCTCGGCCGTCCTCCGTGCCGCCCGTCCAGGCGCGGGGCGTCTGTGCCGCCGCCATCGACATGAGGAGCGGCACCAGCGCCGCGGCGGCGACGAGAAGACGCGCTCGCGGCGGCAGGCCACGACGCCCTCGCCGCGCGGATGTCGCAGCCCCGGCGCTCGCCCTCCCTGGCCGAATCATGTCTCACCGCGCTGGGTGCAGGCGCACCACTCCCTCGGTGCCGCCGACTCAGGCACTATCGTCCCCCGAGCCGCCCGAGCCCCGCAAAGAACCCACCGTCAGCGGCAATCGATACGACCCGCAGGCCCGGGACTTGTCCCTTCCGGCCGCAGGCCGCAGGGCCGCTGGCCCACCGCGGCCTCGCAACGATGCCCGCGCACGCGACGCGTCCCCGCCACACGTCCGGCCGCAGGGCCGCAGGCCCGCCGCGGCCCAAACCGCCGCGGAGCGCCACGGCCGCCCGGAAGGCGGCCGCGCCCGGCGGGGGCACCTTGGCTGCCCTCGCCGGGCATCAAGCTGCCGGGGCCATGGATGGCCCGGCAGCGCGATCAAAAGTTCGCATCGCACCCCGTGTCGACGTCGCCCACCATGTGCAGGTGATCGTGGTCGATGTAGACGACCTCCTGGCAGTCGTCGTCCACGAGCGTGTGGGGCACCGGCCAGCCGATCCGCTTCACTTCCTGGAAGTAGACCGTGCACTTGTAGTGGGCGTGATGCAGCTGTGCCGGTCCCACGAGCGGATAGTGACGCGGGGGATCGACGGAGTCGGAGATCTTGCACTTCGCGATCCGCACGCGGTTGCGCTGGATCTCGTAGAGGAACGGCCAGTTGCCCTGCACGGGACGGGCCTTCTCCAGGGCCCGCATCACCTCGTCGTCACTCGGCTCGTCGAGTGCCTCGCATGGGCCGCCCGGCAGGATCGGGCCGAGGACCGGTGCCCGCTCGTACCGCTCGTAGTTCCAGAACTTGTCCTCGCGGCTCTTCTGCAGGTAGACGGGCACCGGGATCGGGATGGCGAGCGGTCCGATGTTCGGACCCTGCGCCGTGAGCCAGAAGCAGCCGCCCTGGGACGCCATGCTGCCGGCGGCGAACAGGGCCAGCGATAGGAACCGGATCCGCGACGACATCGGTGCTCTCCTCGACAGGCGGTCACCGCATGGTCGACCGTGCCGGTTGTATCGACCGGAGGGCCGGCCGCACTTGCGGATTTTTCCGACCGCGTCGAGATGCGCGACTGGAGGGTTTCGGGCCGTCGATCGGCGACCCGGCCGGTCGGTGGGGCGCCGCCCGTCATGCAGTCCGCCCCGCGAGGTGGTCCTCACGGGGCGGCTCGTTGCTGTGTGATCGCGTCGATCGCTCAGGCGGGCGGTCCGCCCGCCTGGCGGTCCCGGTCCCGGCAGGTTTCAGCGATGGTGGCTGTGAACGTGGCGGTCGTCGAAGTCCACCCACCACCAGCCGTCATCCCACTCGAGCGACACCCGGCGCCATCCGAGCGGCACCTGCGGGTAAGGATAGAAGGGTCCGATGTAGGGCCAGGCGGTCGGCGAGTATTGCGTGGGGTACTGGAGGGCCGCGTAGTTGGGGTAGGCCGAATAGCTCGGCCACGCGTAGTTGGGCATGTTGGGCCCGTCCCCACGCATCGGCACCGGGGGCATGCCGACACCCGTGCCGCCCATCGGCATCGGGCCGCCCGCATAGCCGCCGGGTGCGCCCGCGTAGCCCTCACCACCGCCGGCATAGCCGCCGGCCGGAGGTCCCATCGGCCCAGCGGGTCCGTCGACGGGCCCACCTTCGATGATTCGCATCGTGCCGGGCACCATCTGGCCGTCGGCGACGGGTCCGTCGAACCCACCGGAACCGCCATACCCCGCCGGGGTCGGCAGCACACCGCGGGCCATCCGCACGCCGCCCCGCGCGTGGTTGGCGGGCGTGACCATCCCGCGCCCGCTCGTCGGAGGCTGGGCCGTGACGGCCGAGAGCGGCAGCGGCAGGCGACCGGGCGCGGCGGGCTTCGCTCGGGCGGAGCTGGACGGCGTGGTCGCCTGGACGAGTCTGACATCCGGCTGGCCCAATCCGGCTCCGGCTCGCTGATCCGCGCCGGCCGGGGCGGCTCTCCGCGCTGTCGGCGCCGCGGCCGCGACACCGGCGATCGACCGGCTCGATGCCGGCATGCCGAACGCCGTCGCTCCGCCCGATCGGCCACCCGCATCGATCACCAGCCGATTCACCACGCGTTCGACGCCCGGGCTCGACTCGGCGATCCCGACCGCGGTCGCGAGCTGTTTATCGTCGGCGACGCTGCCCTCGAGCCACACGGTGCCCGACTTCGCCTTCACGTTCACCCGATAGCCGGCGAGGACTCCCGAGTCACGCAGGCGTCCGGCGACGGATGCCGCCAGATCGTCGGCGCGCGCCGTGGTCGTCAGCAGGGAGGCCGCAGCGACGGCGGCCAGCAGGGTGCTTCTGGAAATCGACATGCATGGCTCCTTGCAGCGGCCTTCCGGCACGATCGGCAGCCATCGACCGACTCGGTCGACGTCTCAGCCCTTCATTCGGCTTCCGGTCCTGCCGAAGGGGAGTTTTTTTCCGATTCGACCGGCGTGCCGGACGATGCCGGCACATCGCGCACCCTGGGAGGGGTGGGAAGACGGCGCGATCAGTGCCGCGGAGAGACGTCGGCGACGGCGATCATCGTCATGACCGCGAGCGTGACCGCGCATGCGGCCGTCGCGTCGGGCCCGATCCGGACGGCCGCCCCGCAGAAGCCGCCGATCACGCCCAGCGACGTGATGCAGAGCCAGTGTCCGAGCCGCTCGTGCCGCGTCCCCTCCATCGCCCGGGCCACGCCCGCGGAGGCGATCCCGAGAATCTGGAGCAGCCCGAGAAGACAGAGCGACGGACTGAGGGCGACGGCGAAGAGCATGGCGGACCCCGCTGGTTCCGCGTACGACGGCCTCCGCCGCACCGCGGGCCGCGACGTATAGGTGGACCGTGCCGGACGGCCAAGAGCAGGATCGGCACGAACCCTGCGATCCCCGGCCGCCACGGCGCCCGGTTACCTGCCGCCGACGAGGGCCTCGAGCCGCTTTTCGAGGTCGGTGATCGCGACGTTGCGATCGACGACCATGCCGTCGGCGTCCATCAGGAACATCGTCGGCAGCGCGAGCACACCGAACTCCTCGGCGAGCCGGCTGTCGAGCCCACCGGGCTCGTGCATCTGCGGCCAGGGGAGCGGCTTGCTCGAGAGATAGTCGGTGAGCCGCGCCTTGTCGCCGTCGAGCGCCACCCCCACGACCGCGAACTTCTTGCGCCCGTAGCGATCGTGCAGCTCGCGGATCCTCGCCAGATCCACCTTGCACGGCTCGCAGTCGGTGGACCAGTAGTGCACGAGGAACGGCGTGCCCCGCAAGGACTCGGTGGAGACCGCACGACCATCGACGGTCATGCCTGAGAGCAGGAAGGGCTTGCCCACGCTCTCGAGCCGCCGCACGGCCCCCGCCGCCTTGCGGGCCTGCGACGTGTCGGGGAACGCCGCGACCACCGCTCGATACCGCTCCACCGCCTCCGCCTCCCGGTTCTCGAACTCGTCGCGGAAGCCGAGCTGGAGCATCGCCTCGGCCGCCTCCGGGGCCTTGGGGAACCGCTCGACGAAGGAGGCGAGATCCTCGAACCAGCGGCTTTGCAGCTGCTCCCCGTCCACCCCCGGCTGCTGCATCGCGGCGGAGTACCTTGCCTGCGCGAGCCGGAACGCGATGAAGGCGGCGAGCGCCTCGTCGCCCGACGCGGCTTCCGCGAGCGCCTCCATCTTCGTCGTGCCGTCGGGCAGGAGCCCTTCCTGCACGTAGGCCGCGAGCGTCTCCACGATCTGCCTCGTCCAGAAGTCGGCATCGGCGTCGCCGCTGGCGGCGCGGATCTCCTCGAGCAGGGCCACCTGCTCGGCAGCCGCTGCGGCACGCTCGGTGGCGTCACCCCGCAGGATGCGGGCCTCGACCTCCTGGAGCTTCGCGACGAGCGGCTTGAGTCGCTCATCGTCCATGGCGCCGCTCCCGGCCGGCAGCGAACTGGCGACCGGAGGGGCGAAGAAGCCGGCGGCGTCGGCCACCTGTCCCGATTCGCCCATCACCTGCGGAACGTCGACCGGCCGCCACGCGTCGCCGCAGCGGACGAGCGACCCGATGTAGATCTGCCCCGTGCCACGGCCGTCGGCACCGAGGTTCTCGACGAGCGCGACGACGTTGTCATACGCGGTCACGTCGGCGGCGATGCCCGGCGAATCAGCCGGCAGCACGCCCGGGGGCGTCGGGGTGAGCATGCTCTGCCACCGCGCGCCCGGACCGATCTGCTTCTGCCGCGTCGCAAGCTCGCGAAAGCCCGATTCGGCCCTCCCCACGCGCGCGACCAGTTCGTTCAGCCGGTCTCCCGTGAATCCGGCGGCCTCGAGGTCGGCCGCGGTGGGCAGCAGGCGGGCGAACACCTTGGGGTCCCGCTCCCGGAGCCCGCGAACGATTTCGGCGGTCGTCTCCTCGGCTGAGATGGTCTTCCAGACATCGGCCGTGCCGTCCTCATCGGTATCCACACACCAGCGGGTGCCGCCCGCGTTGAGCCACCGCGACTGATCCACCTTCGTATCGTGGGAGGCGTCGATGTCGCGATAGACCTCGACTCCGTCCTTGTAGAAGCTCCAGCGATCGACGACGCGATTGGCATTGGTGTCGGCGAAGGCCCGCAGGATTTCGCCGGCCGCACCCCGCACCACGAGCGCCGTCACCCCGTCGACCTTTTCCTGCTTGATCGTCGCCTGGGCGGCTTCGTCGGCGGTCGGCCGGTCGCAGTCCACGTCCGGCTGCCGCGGTTGCACGGCGAGCGCGTCGGCGACCGTGGCCTGTGCGGCGCACGCGACGGAGTGACACGCGGTCGCGATCCACGCGACGGCCGCCGCGACCCACACGCCCCCCGCGAGCGCCGTCGCGAGACGGCCCCTCGCCCTGCCTGGATGCATCCGGCTCGTCATCGTTGCCCTCCTTGCGCACTGACGGTCTGCCACGCGCTCGCCTTCGCGCGTGCCCTCTGCCGGCGACCGACCGACGCCGCGAAAGGGAACCCGGCCGACGATCCACGCCGCCCGACCGGACCACGTCAAGGTATCCGCGTGGGCCGAACGCGCCAGCGCCGCTTTTTGGGCCGCCCCCGTGGCGGTCTGCGGCCCCCACGTGGGCCGTTTGAACGGACCGCCTGAGGTGCCTAGACTCGCGTGCTGCGGACGGCGATCGCACGGTGCCGAGCGTCGCGGGCCGCAGAGTCGCGCGCGTAGCTCAGTTGGTTAGAGCGCCACCCTGATAAGGTGGAGGTCCCACGTTCGAATCGTGGCGCGCGCAGTTCAGCCCGCCGCCGGTCACTTCGTGCCGCGCGTCGCGGGCCGTGTCACGTCGATCGTGCCGGCGTCGTACGACCCGCCGATGAGGCTCTCGGCCAGCACGATTTCGACCGGGGTTTTCTCCGGTGAAAATGCCCCCTCGAGGGCGTCGCTGTCGAACCCCTTGTCACGCGCCCGCACCGCCAGCCGGTACGTCCCCGGCGGAACACCGCGGCCCGGCCCCTTGACCTGAAACCGTCCCTCGCCGTCGGCGATGGCAGTTTCGATCTGGAGCCCGGTCTCGGAACCGTTCGCCGCTCCCACGAGCGCCAGCGGCACGAGCTGGATTTCGACGTCACCGAGCCCGACCTCGCGGCCCGGGAGGACGAAGGGTACGCCGTCCTTGACGACCACACCGACCACCGTGACCCCGGGCTTGGGGGCGTTCGGATCGCCGCACCCTCCGGCGAGGACGGCCGCAAGGAGAAGCAGGGCACGACGGGCCCGTGTGCCCCACACCTTTGCAGCACGTGCCGAGCCGACGGGCCGTCCGCCGCGTGCCGGCACGTGCGATCGGGTCTTCATATGCGTTGACTCCAGCGGGATGCGGTCGCCTCGCGAGCGCGGGCCCGTCGGTCGCCTGGGGGCCGGCCGACCGGGAACGGCTCACTCGACGTCCGCGGGATTTCCATCGGCCCGCTGTCCGAGTCGGTGGAACATCGTGACGTCGATATTCCAGGTGATCCCCCTTACGGACCCGTCCGCGAAGACCGCGTTGAAGCCCGTCGGATGCGAGGATCCGAATCTGTTTTCTCCGTTCCCCGTCCCCGTCGTCGGGTCGGGCCGCGGTGACTGGTCGGTGGCCCGTACCACGTCGTGATCCCAGCCGGACGAGTAGCCCTCGTTGTCGTCGCCCTGCGATCCCCCGAGCAGCGCGCGATTGAGACGCTTCTCGGCTGCGAACAGAGTCTTGGAGGCGCCGTCGGTGATCGTAGCGAGGGTGATCGGGCTGCTCGATCCCCATGTTTGGTTGCTGCCCGTGACGACGATGACGCCGTTGTTGTTCGAGTTGCTGGCGGCATAGTCCATCATGCCGTGGGCGTAGCTGCCGGATGGACCGTACCAGGCCGTTTGAACGAGCCTCGTCGGGGGCCGACGCGAGGGGCAGAAATAGCCCGGGATCACCGCGCCGATCGCGTTGATCTGCATCTGATCGACGGTCTGCCCGCCGCCACCGGTCCAGATCATTTCCTGCTCGAGGAACGGCAGGATCTGAAACGCCCAGCCCGCCCGCTGCCGCGGGGCCACCAGAGTGCCGCCGCCGGCATCGAAGTCGGGCGGATAGATCCACCCCGTGCCGCCGGTGGGAAACCACCGCTGCGTGTCGTGGTGGTTCGCCACCGCGAGGCCGATCTGCTTGAGATGATTCGTGCACTGCGACCGCCGGGCGGCCTCACGCGCCGACTGCACGGCGGGCAGAAGGAGGCCGATGAGCACCGCGATAATCGCAATGACGACGAGCAGTTCGACCAGCGTGAAGCCATGCCGTCGCCGCCTCACGCACCACTGTTTCCAAGGCATGTTGCCACCCCGTGCGACGCGGGAACGCCCGTTCAAAGGACGCCTGCCGCCCTCGGCCCCAGATTCTCGCTCCGCCCCGACGCCCGAACGTACATCCGGAGATGGGGGTGGGTCAAGGTTTCGCGGTGCGCGGCAGCACGCCACCACGCGGCCGCAGATTGCGTGGGGCTGCGAGCGATCGCTATGTTCCCAACCGCGAGAACGGTAGGATCGGTGGAGATCGGGGCTGGATGCACGATGGCGGGATACCCAGGCTGAAATTCAGGGAGGCGGTCCGGTGAGAGGGAAGCCCTTCTCACCGGGAGGCGCGCCCACGACGGGGACGTAGCTCAATTGGGAGAGCACCGCCTTTGCAAGGCGGGGGTTGTGGGTTCGATCCCCATCGTCTCCATACAGGCATGACGGCCCGGGCTGCCGTCTCCGGTCGCCGTTGGCGGCGACGAAGGGGTGGCGATCGACGATCGGCATCGTTCTGAATACGGCTGCTTCGCCGCCCGAGCCAGCGGGCAAAGCAGTTTGCTTTCGGGCCAGCGGTAGCCTTTTCAGGCAGCGCCTAGGCAATGCCGCGGGCTTCCTGAATACTGCGCGTCCCGCCCCGCGTTCCTCCCACCGGTGCCGGCTCCGCCGGCGAACCCCGCATGTCCTCCGCGCCCGCAGTCCAGCCGGCCGCCACCGCGTCCCGCCGCACCGACATCCGCAACATCGCGATCATCGCCCACGTCGATCACGGCAAGACCACGCTCGTCGACTGCCTGCTGCGACAGAGCGGTCAGTTTCGGGCCAGCCAGCTCTCCGGCGAGCGAATCCTCGACTCCAACGA
>Ga0214917_10006793_pt1 | contig 11778 bp, 12 predicted proteins | sample LL_1208_BB_MetaG_FD_177983 | JGI IMG/M metagenome (GOLD analysis project Ga0214917, IMG submission 177983) | Freshwater microbial communities from Lake Lanier, Atlanta, Georgia, United States - LL_1208_BB | ecosystem: Environmental > Aquatic > Freshwater > Lake | place: USA: Georgia | collected...
CGGGGTGGACGAACCTCTGGTGTGCCAGTTGTCCTGCCAAGGGCACGGCTGGTTGGCTACGTTCGGAAGGGATAACCGCTGAAAGCATCTAAGCGGGAAGCCTGCTTCAAGATGAGGACTCTCACTGTTTATCAGGTAAGGCCCCCAGTAGATGACTGGGTTGATAGGCCGGAGGTGGAAGTGCGGCAACGCATGCAGCTGACCGGTACTAATAGGCCGAGGACTTGTCTCTTATCTAATTTATTAGAACAGAATTATTTTTAACTTTTCGCATCGCGTCCACTGTGCGGTTCCCGATTTACGGTCGGGAACTACAACAAATAAATCACTCGCAAGAGAGGTCTATTTGTTTACAACTAAATAGATGATTGTTCGACCGAAATCAATAGAGTTTCGGCGACCATGGCGAAGGGGAAACGCCCGGCTCCATTCCGAACCCGGAAGCTAAGCCCTTCAGCGCCGATGGTACTGCACTTGTGAAGGTGTGGGAGAGTAGGACGTCGCCGGACAATTATTCAAAAAGGGGTCACCTTCGGGTGGCCCCTTTTTTGTTTGGGCAAACAAGTTTTCGAATTCATCGTTTTGGAAATTTCAAATAAAGGATCAATGGATTGTTTGGATCTGCAGTGAATCCGAAGCGCTCATAAAACATCGCCACACCTTCATTTTTAGCATCCACGCGCATGAATTTTGCAGCCACATGTTCTGTCGCTGCCAGTGACCGCGCGATCGCATCACGCAATAACAGTGCACCGATACCAAGACCTTGAAACTCGATGTCAACAGCTAGCCTGCCAAGGGAAATCAATGGAACATCTCGGGGTGAATTTCGCTGCTTGCTGTTTGGAAGCGATCCTCGCTCGGTACTCGCGGTTGCTAAACAATAAAAGGCCACAACCTTTTCATCTTCAGCGAGAACGAATGTGCGTGATGTGTTTTCTATTTGGTTTCGAAGAGCAGAAGTCCGAATCCAGATGTTTAGATCCTGAACCCCACAATCAAAGCTGCCTAATTCGTGATTGCTAGTTAGCTCAACAGTTCGTTTAAAGTCTTTGGTCATGAACGAGTTTTAAGTGGGTAGTTCAATAGACGCTGTAGACCTGGATTGTCTTCATCCGGTTTATCCAAGAAATCCATAAGCCAATCAAAGTGTTCATCAGAAACTAAGAATATGTTCTGTTCTTGCAGTACTTGTTTCGCTGAATCCAAAGCATTTGAAACTACAAACTCTGTGACAGTTTGATTGTTGACAGCGGCAGCCCGCTCGATTAATTCCTTTTCGAGGGCGCTCATGCGAACGGCCAAACGGCTATCTTTTGGGGCAATTGCGGTCATGATTTGATTGTACGCCACTTGTACGCCTATATCTAGATGACCTGCCAGATTTGGGAATTTGGAGGAACTGAGTCATACTGAAGTCACATAAGTAACACCAGCAACAAGTAATTCGTTGCAAACAACAACTAAATAGCGCGCTACTACTAAAGAAATCAGGAACAGATATGTCTCCAGCTAATAATTCAGGTTCACGTCCTTCCGGTCGTGGCAGTAGTAGCCCGCGCTCTTCGTCACCTAGATCGTCATCCGGACGTCCGTCTTCGGGTAGTAGCACTCAGGGTCGATCGTCAGATCGACGCAATGGCTCTTCCACCAATTCACGTGGTGGTTCTTCATCTTCACGTCCAGGATCATCCCGTCCAGGATCATCTCGTCCATCCGGTTCGTATCGTGACGGTGCATCTTCAGGCGGTCGTACCGCAAGTGGTCGTGACTCATCCGATCGCAGCTCATACTCAGGTAGACCATCAACATCACGCGGTGACTCATCGCGTCCAAGTTCACGTCCATCTTCAGATCGCGGGGAGCGTAGTTACGGTTCACGTGATTCACGTCCAAGTTCAGATCGTCGTCCATCTAGTGACCGTCCAGCCGGTCGTTCATACGGAGATCGCGACTCACGTCCGAGTTCTCGTCCGTCTTCGGATCGCGGAGAGCGCAGTTACGGTTCAAGAGATTCACGCCCAAGTTCTGACCGTCCAGCAGGTCGTTCATACGGAGACAGAGATTCCCGACCAAGTTCGCGTCCATCTTCCGATCGCGGCGAACGGTCTTACGGTTCACGTGATTCACGTCCGTCATCAGATCGACCAGCGGGTCGTTCGTACGGTGATCGCGATTCGCGTCCATCATCACGTCCAAGTTCAGATCGCTCCGATCGTCCGTCCCGTTCATACGGTGACCGCCCAGAACGTAGCACTCAGGGTCGATCGACAGATCGACGCGATGGCTCTTCTTCCCGTACTTCGAGTGATCGTCCAGCAGGTCGTTCATACGGAGATAGAGACTCTCGTCCGAGTTCTCGTCCGTCTTCCGATCGCGGAGAGCGCAGTTATGGTTCACGCGATTCACGTCCAAGTTCAGACCGTGGAGATCGTCGCCCAACTTCAGATCGTCCACGTAGAGATAACCCATACGGTGGCGATCGTCCAAAGGCAAGCGATGATCGACGTCCCACAGGTCGCTCCTACGGTTCCCGTGATGACCGACCATCACGTGATGATCGCGGCGGCTCGCGTTACAGCGAACGCGGTGGCAGACCAGATCGTGCCGGAGGTCGTTTCTCCGATGATCGCGAAGAGCGTCCACGCGGTCGCGTTGGCGAAAAGCGCGTAAACGTTCAAGATCCAATCATTCCCGATCACATCACAGGCGAAGAATTACCGCGCGCAGTTCGTAACGAACTTCGCACACTTCCAGAAGGTTTAGCACTTCGCGTTGCACGTCACTTGGCTGCATCTGTTGAAGCTGCAACTGTGAATCCAGAAATTTCTTGGCAACATGCAAAGGCAGCACTAAGCAAGGCATCACGCGTAGGAATTATTCGTGAAGCTGCTGCCGAAGCTGCATACAACGCTGGCCACTACGCTGAAGCACTGATTGAATTCCGCGCGGCTCGTCGCATGCGTGGCATCAAGGAGTATTGGCCACTAATGGCAGACTGTGAGCGGGCTTGCGGTCGACCAATGAAGGCAATCGAAATGGCAGGGGATCCGCTAGTTAAGAACCTGGATCACGCTTCCCGAGTAGAAATGCGAATTGTTGCCGCTGGCGCTCGTATGGATATGGGAAATCTTGATGCAGCACTAGCAACCCTGCAGTGTCCAGATCTAACTGTTACTTCAGTTGAACCATGGTCTGCACGTATTCGTTATGCCTATGCCGATGTATTGGAGCAGATGGATCGCCGCGAAGAAGCACTCGAATGGTTCCATCGAGCTGCAGCTGTTGACGCTGACATGCTCACCGATGCTGATAAGCGAGTTCGCAAACTTGAAGGCAAGTCATCTGATTCAGATAACGAAGATGAGTATGGCTATGAAGACCTAGAAGACTTTGATTACTCGGATGAATTCGGAGATTACCAAGACTCTGGCGATAACGACGAAGCCGTAAAGGAATAATCACAGCCTGGATTTGTGCACAGCGATGCTTCCCTGATTGCTGTTCACGTATCCACTAAGCAACATCTATCCCACGAACAATATTTTGGGGGATAGATGACTGCATTAGCGCAAGATTTTGCGAACTGGGAAAACGCCGTGACATTGGTCGCGCGCGTTACAACCGAGGCTGAACAATTCGAGTTACCAAGTGGTGACACGCTCATGAAGTTTCGCGTCGTTGTGCCACGCCATAAACCGGTTACCAAAGCAACAGTGGACACCATTGATTGCGTGGCATTTAAGCCAGCTGTGCAGCGCAAATCTGCGACTTTAGAAGTCGGTGACATCGTTGAAATAACTGGTGAATTACGTCGCAGGTTTTGGAAAACTGGGGCCGGCGTTGCTTCTCGGATGGAAGTAGAAGTCTCAAAGATTACCTCAATTAAGCATTAATTAGGACGCTCATTTTCAGCGGACCTATCTAGCGTGACATTCTTTAGGGGTGTCTAGTTTCAAATCAGCCAGTCCAATCCTGGCCAAGGCTTACGACACTGCGCTACTAGACCTTGATGGTGTGGTTTACATCGGTGAGGCTGCAGTGCCCGGGGTTATTGGCGCACTTAATCAAGCTCACGATGAATTTGGAATGACTCTTACTTGCGTGACAAACAATGCTTCGCGCTCATCGCAACGAGTAGCCCAGCATCTTCAGGAATTGGGTTTGCAAGTCACGGCTCAAGACATTGTGACGTCGGCACAAGCTGGCGCTGTCGAACTTGCAAAACTTGTTCTGCCAGGGTCAAATGTTTTCGTTCTAGGCAGCAAAGATTTAGCGCATGAAGTCGAACTCGTTGGATTAATTCCAAGCCATGATGTTTCGAAAACTTACGACGCAATGATCCAGGGTTACTGGCCAGATATGCCTTTTCGAATGCTGGAGTTTGCGGCCAGTGTTTTACAAACAGGTGTGCCATGGATTGCCACAAATATGGATATGACAATCCCAACTCCAACGGGTGTGGCTCCAGGAAACGGCACCATGGTTACAGCTCTTGGTGAAACTGTAAATAGAACCCCAACTCTGGTCGCCGGTAAACCACAAGTTCCACTTATGCAGCAATCAATTGATCGCACAAATGCCAAGCGACCATTGGTAGTTGGCGATCGCCTCGATACCGACATTCACGGTGCGAACAATGTTGGAATTGATTCGTTGCTAGTACTCTCAGGAGTCACAACTATTGAAGAGATCTTGCGCGCACCAGCAGAACTACGACCAACATATTTAGCGTGGGACGCCAGCGCAGTATTGACTGCGCAAAACGGAACCAATTTCGAGAATCAAGTAACAACCTGCGGTGGCTGGAAAGTTGCTAGTGGTGACTTACTTGGCCAAGGCGACGCCCTGGATGCCGTAGCTGCTGTTGCTCTGGCGCATTGGAACGGTGACATATCTATTGAAATTGGCCTGGCGGCCCTTTCGGGCATTGGTCTCGAGGTGCGCAACCCCCTAATTTCGGGTTAGCGTAGGACTGTGATTGATATTCGTGCGGCGATGAGCATGGCCCAAGAAATGCTTGAAGATTCTGTGAACCAGATCAAAACCAACGTGGAAGAAAACTCCAAGGATGGCATTGACACTCGGTTAGTAGTTGAAGCAATCACAGCCGTTGGCACTCTTGCTGGCGGAATCATCATGGAGGTTGCCTCCAAACTTCCAAAGCCTGAATGCAAAGGCACTGGCGAAGGTGGCGCTCGCGAAACCGTAATCGCTGAAGTCGACAAAATCATTGGCCGTATGGGTCTAGTTCAAGAAGACGAATTAGCAGCTCTTCGTAAGCGCGTTGTGGATCTGGAAGAAGCCCTGAAAAAGGCTGAAAAGCCAGCGCCAAAGTCCAAGGCCTAACTAAAGCGCCGACATCAGTTCGGTGACCGCTAAGCCATAGGCTAGAGCCATGGAAAACTCCGAAGTGAACGATTACCTCGACACTCTCGACGAAACTGTCGAAGGCGCGGTCGATGAATCTGTAGATTCACTCTTAGGTGAAGAGACCGGACTTTTTGTTGAAGAAGTAGCAACCCCGCAAGCTCCTGTAGTTTCCATGGACACTTTGCCAATTACAGGTGAGGCTCGCGTCGATGATGCACTTGGTCGCCTAGCTGACCTACAAGGCCTGCCAGTTCACGAACATGTGGATGTATTCGAAGACGTGCAGCGCCGCTTGCATGAAACTTTGGCTGACCTAGCCGGTCAGTAATTTTCCTAAGCCAGTGACTCGCCGCCGCCTCGACGTTGAACTTGTCAGACGTCACCTTGCGCGAAGCCGGGAACAAGCCCAAGACTTAATCGCCGAAGGCTTAGTAATCGTCGGTGGCATGATCGCAACTAAAGCTGCAACGCAAGTTGATGAATCAGCTGCGATCAAAGTAAACCTCGATGCCGATGATGATTACGTATCTCGCGGAGCGCATAAATTAATTGGCGCATTAGATGCTTTTGACATTGATGTGACGGGACTTGTAGCCCTGGATGCTGGCGCATCAACCGGTGGCTTTAGCGATGTGATGTTGCGCCGAGGAATTTCACATATCTATTGCGTCGATGTTGGATATGGACAACTAGCCTGGAAAGTTAGCCAAGATCCCAAAGTCACCGTGATCGATCGCACCAATATCCGCTACTTAACACCGGAAATGCTGGGCACAACCGTCGATTTGATAGTCGCAGACTTGTCATTCATATCGCTAGAAACTGTGCTGCCAGCTTTGGTTTCAGTCCTAAAACCAACAGGTCAAGCCTTGTTGATGGTCAAACCACAATTCGAAGTGGGCAAAGAAGCCCTTGGCCCAGGCGGTGTTGTGGAAGACAATGAGCAACGCATTGCCGCAGTCAATAAGATCGCAGGTAAGGCTTATTCATTAGGACTTGGAACCGCTGGCGTAGTTGCCAGTCCACTGCCAGGACCAAGTGGGAATGTCGAATATTTCTTGTGGCTAAAACCAGATGGGCCAGCGCCGCGAGAATCTGATGTTGAACGCGCAGTACAGGAGGGACCGCAATGACACGCAAAGTTTTGTTTGTAATTCACGGCTCTCGCTCTGATGCCTTCAACGTTGCCCGAGCTGCTGCAAAGGGATTACTTGCAAACAACATTGCCGTTGCCTGCGCGGCTGGCGATGCAGACCAGCTCGACATCCCCGAAGTAACTTCGGCAAGCGATGCTGCGGGTTGCGAACTTGTTGTCGTATTCGGTGGCGATGGCACAATCTTGCGCGGCATTGAGATTGCTCGCGAACATGATATTCCAGTCCTTGGCGTCAATTTAGGTCACGTTGGCTTCTTGGCTGAAGCAGAACCTGAAGACATCGAGCGCGTAATAAGCGTTGTGGTTAACGATGAATGGTCAGTCGAGGAACGCTTGGCCCTCGCGATCACTGCAACTGATGCCGATGGTCGTACCTGGGAATCTTGGGCACTTAATGAAATTGCAATCGAAAAATTCAATCGCGAACACATGGCCAACTTGCTGGTCAGCATTGATGAGCGCCCAGTTTCGCAATGGGCCTGTGATGGGGTTTTGGTTGCAACACCAACTGGCTCGACGGCATATGCCTTTAGCGCCGGTGGTCCCGTTGTTTGGCCAGAAGTAGAAGCCATGTTGGTTGTGCCAGTTAGTGCGCATGCGCTGTTTTCAAAGCCGCTGGTAGTTTCGCCAGCCTCGGTAGTTGATATTGAGATAACTTCTGGACCAGTTGTGGTTAGTGCGGATCGCCAGCGCAACACGGACTTGGCAACTAGTGGAAAACTACGGGTTGTTCGTAATGCCAAGCCAGTGAAACTTGCGCGGATTCACGTCACGCCTTTCACTGAGCGCTTGGTGGCAAAGTTTGAGTTACCAGTCCATGGCTGGCGAGCTAAGTAAGTTAACGCATGATCGAACAGCTTCGAATTAAAAACCTTGGTGTAATTCGCGACGCAACTTTAGATTTTTCACCTGGCTTAACCGTGCTAACTGGCGAGACCGGTGCTGGTAAAACTATGGTGTTTCGCAGTCTGCATCTGCTCTTTGGCGGCAAGGCCGACAGTGCGCTGATTTCAACTGGGGCCGAACAAGCCAGTGTCGAAGCCGACGTGGCAATCCCAGTCGAATTAATTGCTCGCCTTGATGAATTAGGCGGACAAGTCGAAGATGGCAACATTGCGATCATTTCGCGCCAAGTTAATACAACCGGACGCAGCCGTTCTTTTGCCGGTGGTGCTTCAGTTCCAGCGGCTGCAGTTGGTGAATTGGGCGATGCGCTTGTTGCAGTCCATGGCCAAAGCGATCAATTGCGCCTCACTAAAACCGAGCAACAGCGACTTCTGCTAGATCGCTACGCGGGCGAAACCGTGGCTAAACCAATGGCTAAGTACACCGAACTTTGGGAAGCTCAGCGAACTCTGGAGCGACGCATTGAAGGTCTGACGGCGGATGCGGGTACTCGCGCTGCCCAACTTGAACGCATTTCTCGAATCTTGGAGCAAGTGGACTCCCTAAAGCCATTGCCCGGCGAAGATAACGAACTTGATGATGAAGCCAAGCGGCTTTCACACACCGAAGCCCTCTACGAAGTCACAGCTCGAGCCAGTGACTTACTAACTGGCGGACAAGGCGAAGACATGCCAGTAGTTGCTGCGCTGGTGACCGCACGCAAAGGGCTGGATCACGAACGCAATCTAGATTCAACACTTGGCGAATTTGCTGATCGCATGAAAGAGCTTGAAATCCTTGCTGCTGATTTATCTGCAGACATTAGCGCTTACTCCAGCGGAATCGATGCCTCACCACAACGGCTAGCTTTTGTGGAATCGCGTCGAGCTGCACTTAAAACTTTGACGCGCGAATTTGGCGACGTTGATGACTTGCTGGCTTGGGTGAGCGAAAACCGCCCTCGCCTGGCTGAACTTGAAGGTGGCGATGAAGTCTTAGGTCAGCTTCGCGAAGAACTAGCCCAAGTGAAAGCTGACCTGGCTAAAAGTGCGGCCGACATCACTAAGGCCAGAACTAAAGCCGCTGCTGCATTTTCAGCCCAAGTAACTGGCGAACTAGAAAGTCTTGCGATGCCAGGGGCAACCGTGCAATTCAAACTAAGCCCAGCAAACCCAGGTCCATCTGGGGCAGACCTAATTGAACTCGGGCTTATTAGTCGTCCAGATTCGCCCTGGATTCCAATGTCCAAAGGGGCATCGGGCGGCGAACTTAGCCGAATCATGCTGGCTGTTGAAGTCGTCTTGGCCGCAGCTGATCCAACTGAAACTTTTGTTTTTGACGAAGTAGATGCTGGGGTAGGCGGCGCAGCGGCCGTCGAAGTAGGCAAGCGTCTGGCTCGCCTAGCTCGCAGCGCGCAAGTAATTGTTGTTACTCACTTGCCACAAGTTGCTGCCTTTGCCGATCGTCATTTAGTGATTGCCCGCTCAGATGGACAAGAAGTCCACAGTTCTTCGGTTTCGGAAGTGCAGCAAGGTCAACGCGTGGCGGAACTCTCGAGAATGCTGGCTGGCCTTGCCGATAGTCAAGCAGGCACGCAACTGGCAGAGGAATTATTGGCGTTGGCTCAGGTCGAACGCACTTCCATATAGCGAATATTCGGCAACACGAAAAAAAGCAATCGACCCGAGTGCCAAACTAGGCCGAGCGTGAGATACGTTTGTATTCCATGGGTAACAGCAAACATGTGTTTGTAACGGGAGGCGTGGCCTCCTCACTAGGTAAGGGACTTACCGCTTCGAGCCTGGGAAATCTTTTGACCGCGCGCGGCCTTCGCGTGACTATGCAAAAACTTGACCCTTACTTGAACGTCGATCCCGGCACAATGAACCCATTTCAACACGGGGAAGTTTTTGTAACTAACGACGGAGCTGAAACTGATCTTGATATCGGTCACTACGAACGATTCCTAGATCGCGATTTACATGGCAGCGCCAACGTAACAACTGGCCAGGTCTATTCGACCGTAATTGCCAAAGAACGCCGTGGTGAATATCTGGGCGATACGGTCCAGGTAATCCCGCATATCACCAATGAAATCAAGGCTCGCATCCTTGCCATGGGTAGCGACGACATTGACGTGGTGATCACCGAGGTTGGCGGAACTGTTGGTGACATTGAGTCCTTGCCATTCCTTGAGTCAATCCGTCAGGTCCGCCACGAAGTTGGCCGCGACAATGTTTTCTTCTTACACGTCTCACTACTTCCTTACATCGGCCCATCGGGTGAGTTAAAAACAAAACCAACACAACATTCAGTTGCTGCGCTTCGTAGCATCGGTGTTCAACCAGACGCAATCGTGCTTCGCGCAGATCGCCCAATTCCTGATGGCATCAAGCGCAAAATTTCATTAATGTGTGACGTTGATGAAGCAGCTGTGGTTTCAGCAGTTGATGCGCCAAGCATTTATGACATTCCCAAGGTTTTGCACTCCGAAGGTTTGGACTCATACGTAGTACGCCGGCTTGGTTTGCCGTTTAAGGATGTTGACTGGACGCTTTGGGATGACTTGCTTGAGCGAGTGCATAATCCGGCACACGAAGTGACGGTTGCATTAGTCGGCAAATACATAGATCTGCCAGATGCTTATCTATCGGTTACCGAAGCCTTGCGCGCTGGCGGCTTTGCCAACAACGCAAGAGTCAACATTCGTTGGGTAGCATCTGATGATTGCGAAACTGATGCCGGTGCCAAAAAAGTGCTGGGAGACGTGGATGCGATCTGTGTTCCTGGCGGCTTTGGCGTTCGAGGTATTGAAGGCAAGCTTGGCGCATTGCGCTTTGCTCGCGAAAACAAAATTCCAACCCTTGGACTGTGCCTTGGCATGCAGTGCATGGTTATTGAATACTCCCGTAACATTGCCGGAATCAAAGATGCCAACTCAGCTGAGTTTGATGAATTGACGACAAACCCAGTGATCTCGACAATGGCAGATCAAACTGATGTGGTTTCTGGTGAACGCGACATGGGTGGCACGATGCGCTTGGGTATGTATCCAGCCGCACTAAAGCCAGGCAGTACCGCCGAACGTGTTTACGGATCAGCGTTGGTTGAAGAGCGCCATCGTCATCGCTATGAAGTTAACAATTCCTATCGCGAGCAACTAGAAAACTTAGGCTTAAGTTTCTCCGGAACCTCTCCTGATGGTCACTTAGTTGAATACGTAGAACTTCCAGTTGATGTTCATCCGTATTACATCGGAACTCAGGCACACCCAGAACTTCGCTCGCGCCCAACGCGCGCCCATCCGCTATTTAATGGGCTTATCGAAGCCGCTCTCGCACGTCGTGCCTAATGATTTCAGATCGGTTAGTTTCACACCCCTTAGTTGATCGCCAGACCGTTTTTAGTGGCATGGTTTGGGATGTTCGCCATGATGTGTTTGAACTAAACGACGAAAAAGTTGAACGTGATTACATAGTTCACCCCGGCGCCGTTGCGATCATTGCGCTAAATGATTCGGGTGAACTGTTGCTGATCGAGCAGTATCGTCACGCCCAAGGAAAGATTATGTGGGAAGCACCTGCAGGACTTATGGATATAGCCAACGAAGATCCGTTGGAATCTGCAAAACGAGAACTGCTCGAAGAAACCGGCTACGTTGCCCAAACTTGGAATGTATTACTTGATCTGGCAAACACGCCTGGGGGATCCTCAGAGCAAATTCGGATTTACTTTGCCCGTGATTTGAGCCTGCATCCAGATGGTCGTCCTACTGGAAGCGCCGAAGAACGTGACATGCCGGTGCACTGGATCCAAATTCAAGACGTTCTGGAATCGATTCGCCGGGGCTCGGTAACTAACCCACAATTAGTCGCTGGAACGCACGCAGCTCTGATTGCGTTAGCCGAACCAGACCTAGCTCTGCGTAGCGAAGATGCGCCATGGCACGCCCGCGAAGACGTTTTAAATACCGATCGCGTCTGGCTGCCTAAAACCTAGCTCGCGCTAGTTACTTATCGCGGAATTTTGACCAATCACCAATAACACCGAGGCGTCGACGTTGTTGCTTTGCAGCGCCCTTGTCAGTGCCACGATTGCGTGCCTCAAGGTTGGCGGTAACACGCTCACGTAATTCGATTGAATTCGCATCGTCAAACTTAAATTTTGCTTCAACTTCAACAATTGCCAGGCGTAACCCACGAATTCCCGAAAGCATTCGACCATATGCGTCATCGTTATCAGCAACAGCTGGTGCATTTTCAGGCTGTATGTCTTTCATTTGTTCGTTCAAGATAAATGCTTTGTCAGATGGCTCATCAATGACGGTTGGCGTGGCAACAAATTGCACGGCTGCGTAGTAAGAC
>Ga0214917_10006795_pt1 | contig 11778 bp, 7 predicted proteins | sample LL_1208_BB_MetaG_FD_177983 | JGI IMG/M metagenome (GOLD analysis project Ga0214917, IMG submission 177983) | Freshwater microbial communities from Lake Lanier, Atlanta, Georgia, United States - LL_1208_BB | ecosystem: Environmental > Aquatic > Freshwater > Lake | place: USA: Georgia | collected...
TTTTGTTTGTAAGGCTTTGCACCGCCACCACTTACTGTAGATCTAGTTTTTGTAGAAGCAGTTCCTGCTCTTTTTTTTGCAGCTTGGTATTTTGAAACAAGATAAACTACATGGTCTTCATTAAAATCTTGTTTTAATTGCCCAAGTTTAATCTCTACGGCACTCTCTTCTACTTCTTTATCTACATTATACACATTTACTTTCATACTACACCTTTAAGACACGAAGACTTCAACTACATTGTTTTTCTTCCCAGGGATAGCACCTTTCAAGAAAATACAAGATGTCTCTAAATCTTTACCCACTACACTTAGATTGTGAATAGTTACGTATTCGTCACCATAATGACCAGCCATTCTTTTACCTTTGAAGATATGACTTGGAGAAGTCCCCGCGCCTATAGATCCTGGTATTCTATGGCTTTTTGAACCATGACTCATTGGTCCTCGTTTAAAATTATGTCTTTTAATCGTTCCCGTAAATCCTCTACCTATTGTTTTAGATCTAACAGAAACCTTTTCATCTTTTTCGAAAATATCTAAAGTAAGTTCAGAATTAACATCCAGCCCATCAAGAGTTTCAGGCCTATATTCCTTTAACAACTTATATCCAACCTCATTGTTCTTTTTAACAAAATAGCCTCTTTTTGGCTTGGATAGTTTTTCCAGATCTGTCTTATCATACCCTAAAACAACTGCTTGATAGCCATACTTGTCTTTTTCTTTTTTATCTAAAATCTGACAAGGACCTAGCTGAACTACTGTTACAGGGATAACATTGCCACCCTCTACCATGAGCTGCGTCATTCCGATTTTCTTTCCAATTAAAAACTTCTTCATCATTATCTCCGAAAAACTCTAGCTCAGTTAAGCTTAATCTCTACATTTACGCCAGCTGGCAGATCAAGATGCATCAACGCATCCACCGTAGAAGTTGGAGGATCTAAAATATCAATCAACCTCTTGTAAACTCTAATTTCATAATGCTCCCCACCACGTTTATCTATGTGTGGAGACTTTAAAACGCACCATATTTTCTTTTGCGTAGGCAGTGGGATTGGACCCACTACCTTAGCGCCAGATCTTTCTGCTGTTGAAACAATTCGCTCTGCTGACTGATCAATTACCGCATGATCAAATGCTTTTAAACGAATTCTTATTTTTTGCTGACTTTTCTTTTCTGCCACGACGAACCTTCTCTATTACTTAATAATTTTAGTTACAACACCGGCACCGACTGTTCTGCCGCCTTCACGAATCGCAAATCTCATTCCCTCTTCACACGCTACAGGAACAATCAATTCAACCTTCATTGTAATATTGTCCCCTGGCATAACCATCTCTACACCAGCTGGAAGATCGATTGAACCAGTAACGTCAGTAGTACGGATGTAAAACTGAGGTCTGTACCCTTTGAAGAATGGAGTGTGTCGCCCACCCTCTTCCTTCTTCAAAACATAAACTTCTGCATCAAAAATATGATGAGGCTTAATTGAACCGGGCGCAGCCAAGACTTGACCTCTTTTTAGATCTTCTTTCTCAATTCCTCTTAAAAGAAGACCAACGTTATCCCCCGCCTGACCTTCATCTAGCAATTTACGGAACATCTCTACACCAGTAACTGTTGTCTTTCTGATCTCATCACTCATTCCGATCACAGAAACCTCGTCACCAACCTTAACGATACCTCTATCGATACGGCCCGTACCTACCGTTCCACGACCAGTGATACTAAACACATCCTCTACAGGCATCAAGAAAGGCTTATCAACCTGCCTTTGAGGAACTGGAATATAACTATCAACTGCATCCATTAATTCCCAAATACATTTTGCTGGACCATTCTCACTTTTATCTTCTGACTCAAGCGCTCTCAGAGCAGACCCCTTAACAAAAGGAATGTCATCGCCTGGGAAGTCATATTTAGATAACAATTCTCTTAATTCCATTTCAACCAAGTCAATTAACTCTGGATCGTCTACTTGGTCAACTTTGTTAAGAAATACAACAACATAAGGAACGTTTACCTGACGCGCCAAAAGGATATGCTCACGCGTTTGTGGCATAGGACCATCTGCAGCACTCACTACAAGGATAGCTCCGTCCATCTGAGCCGCACCTGTAATCATGTTTTTTACATAGTCAGCGTGACCTGGACAGTCTACGTGTGCATAGTGACGGTTTGACGTCTCGTACTCTACGTGCGCTGTAGCGATTGTAATACCACGCTCTCTTTCTTCTGGAGCCGCGTCGATTTCGTCATACTTCTTGGCAACCGCCTGCCCCTTAGAGGCAAGAGTAGTAGTAATTGCCGCCGTTAAAGTAGTTTTACCGTGGTCAACGTGACCGATTGTACCGATGTTAACGTGTGGTTTTTTACGCTCAAATTTTTCTTTAGCCATTACTCAATACTCCTTTATTTTGCTTTGGAAACAAGGGATTCAAAAATAGATTTAGGGCACTCACTATACATGAAAAACTGCATACTGTAAATGCCTCTTCCCTGTGTCAGTGAACGCAAGCTTGTTGAATAGCCAAACATTTCTGATAACGGCACATGGGAAATAATTTTTTGAATATTTCCATCTAGCGGTTCGATCTGCTCAATCTTTCCACGGCGTCCATTTAAGTCAGATATAATATCCCCCATGTGTGGCTCAGGGATTTCAACCTCAACCTTCATTAATGGCTCTAGAATTACTCCGCCTGCATTTTTAACAGCGTCTTTTACTGCATAAGAAGCAGCGATTTGGAACGCTATATCTGACGAGTCAACTGGGTGGAAGGACCCATCAAGCGCTGTTACTTTGACGTCGATCATCGGATACCCTGCAAGGATACCTGTAGTAAATGCTTCTTTTGCACCCTTTTCGACGGATGGAATATATTCTCTTGGAATACGTCCACCAACAACTTTACTTTCAAATGTAAACCCACTCCCTCTTTCTTGAGGCTCAATAGTAAGGATGACATGCCCAAACTGGCCTCGACCACCTGTTTGACGTATAAATTTACCTTCTGCTTCTGCCTTTCTGGTAATTGATTCTTTATAAGCTACTTGTGGTTGACCAATATTGGCTTGAACTGAAAACTCTCTTAACATCCTATCTGTAATAATTTCGAGGTGCAACTCACCCATTCCTGAAATAATTACCTGCCCTGTTTCTTGGTCAGTTGAGTAATGGAATGTTGGATCTTCGTCTCCTAGTTTTTCAAGTGCTTGAGACATTTTTTCTTGGTCTGCCTTTGATTTTGGTTCAATTGCAACGAAAATTACAGGATCTGGGAAGTCGATACTTTCTAAAGTAATTGGTTTTTCTTCAGAACATAATGTATGTCCTGTTTTGGTATCCTTTAACCCAATGACTCCGATTATATCCCCAGCTCTTGCTTCTTGAATTTCTTCTCTTGTATTTGCATGCATTTGAAGAATACGCCCTACTCGCTCTCTTTTTCCTGTTGTGGCATTTAAGATGTAAGTACCAGGCTTTAGGATTCCAGAATATACTCGGGTATAGGTTAAACGGCCCACATAAGGGTCAGTTTGAATTTTAAATGCTAGTGCAGAGAAGGATTCTTCTGGAAGAAGTTTTCTTTCCTCTTCCTCACCTGTCTTTGGATTGACACCTTTTACATTAGGCAAATCTAATGGTGAAGGAAGGTAATCATCTACTGCATCCAGAAGTGGCTGGACACCTTTATTTTTGAAGGCTGTTCCACATAATACTGGAATAATTTCTCCAGATATTGTGAGTTTTCGTAATCCTTCTTTGATTTCGTCTATAGATAAATCGCCTGTTTCGAGAAATTTCTCTAAAAGCTCATCTTTTGTTTCAGCAACTTTCTCTAAGATTATCGCTCTAAGTTCTTGATATTTATCTTGATGCTCTGGTTGGATATCTTGAAGAACGAAGGTAATCCCTTTCTCGTCATCATAGACATACTCCTTACCAGATACTAAGTCAATTACGCCTTTAAAGTCTGACTCTGCTCCGATTGGATACTGAAGCATTAGTGGCTTGGCATTTAGGTTTTTAATCATAGTTTGCACTGCACGATCAAAATTTGCCCCGACTCTATCCATTTTATTAATGAAAGCGATTCTGGGAACACCATATTTTACAGCCTGTCTCCATACCGTTTCACTTTGTGGCTGAACACCTGCAACACCACAAAATACTGCAACCATTCCGTCTAAAACACGAAGAGATCTCTCTACTTCTACTGTAAAGTCAACGTGTCCTGGAGTATCGATGATATTAATTTGGATATCTTTCCAGAAACATGTGGTCGCAGCAGAGGTAATAGTAATACCACGCTCTTGCTCTTGAACCATCCAGTCCATAGTGGCATTACCATCATGAACTTCACCGATTTTGTGGGATTTCCCTGTGTAAAATAGTACACGCTCGGTTAGCGTAGTTTTGCCTGCGTCGATGTGAGCAGCAATACCTATATTACGAATATTTTTTAAATCAACTGGCTTCTTTGACATTTTTTTTCCTACTTAATTACCATCTAAAATGGGCAAATGCTTTGTTCGCTTCAGCCATTTTGTGTGTATCCTCTCTCTTTTTAACTGATGCACCGTTGTTGTGGTGAGCATCAACTAATTCACCTGTTAATTTGTCAATCATTGACTTTCCAGATCTTGCTCTGGCACTTGCAACTAGCCATCTTAATGCAAGAGAAAGTGCTCTGTCTGTTTTTACTTCCATTGGAACTTGGTAGGTAGACCCTCCAACACGACGAGATCTTACTTCCATGACAGGTGCTACATTTTTAATGACTTTTTGGAATGCCTCTAGAGGAGCTTCATTTACTTTTGACGACAATTGCTCCAATGCATCATATACGATTCGTGTTGCGATACTTTTTTTACCGCCTCTCATAATTCGATTGATGAGACGCGCTACCAGTTCACTGCCGTATTTTGAATCTGGAGTAACTTCTTTATTAAATTGCTTTGCTCTTCGTGACATTCCTTTTATCCCTTTTTACTATGATTTCTTCTTTTCAACTTTTGCGCCGTATCTTGAACGAGATTGTTTTCGTTTTGCTACGCCTTGAAGGTCACCACGACCTCTTTCAGTGTGGTATCTCACTCCAGGTAAGTCCTTTACCCTTCCGCCTCTGATATAAATAACGGAGTGCTCCTGAAGGTTATGACCCTCCCCTGGAATATAAGTTGTAACTTCTTGACCATTTGATAATCTGACCCTAGCTACTTTTCTTAAGGCAGAGTTAGGCTTTTTAGGGGTAGTTGTATATACCCTAGTACAAATCCCACGTTTTTGAGGACATTTATCTAATGCAGGAGATTTCCCTTTAAGATTTTTGGGCTTTCTCTTTTGTTTCATTAACTGATTGGCTGTAGGCAATTTATTTCTCCTTTACACAGATGGCGGACCATCGTATCTATATTATTTAGTGTTGTCAAACAAGTGACTCCACTTCTTCTTCGGCTTTTTCTTCGACGAGATTATAGTTTTTGGGCAATTCTAACCCTACTCTGTTGTAATAACCGAGTCCTGTTCCTGCTGGAATTAGTTTTCCAATAATGACATTTTCTTTAAGTCCAAACATTGGATCCACTTGCCCTTCAATTGCAGCTTTGGTTAGAACACTTGCAGTTTGTTGGAAAGAAGATGCAGAAATAAAGCTTTCTGTATTTAGAGATGCTCGGGTTACCCCTAATAACTCTCTTTGTCCTGTCGCTATTTCTTTTCCTTGATCAGCAAATAGTGCATTTTCTTTATCAAACTGACGCATGTCTACTAAATCATTCGGCAATAATGACGTATCACCGGAGGTTAAGACATTCACTTTTCGGGTCATTTGTCTAACAATTACCTCAATGTGTTTACTGTTAATTTGAACACCTTGAGAGCGGTATACACGTTGCACCTCTTCTGTTAAGTAGAGCTGTGTTGCTTCAACGCCCTGTGTCGCAAGCACATCATGAGGGTTGATTACACCATCAGTTAGCTGCTCACCTTTTTTCACTTGCTTTCCTGAATACACTTTTAATCGCATATCATATGAAATTTTGTTTTCAAATTTTTGACCAGATTCGCTAATAACACTTATTAATCGGTAACCTTCTTGATCAGAGACGTCAACTATACCATCTACTTCACTTAAGACTGCCGAATCTTTTGGCTTTCTTGCTTCAAACAATTCTTCAACTCTTGGTAACCCTTGAACGATGTCTTTTGTTTTACTTGCATCAGCACTATCAATACGTTCCCTAGCGATCACTTGGCCACGTTTTACTTTTTCGCCGTCTTGAATAAAAAGACGAGCGCCAGGAAGAAGCGCATAAGACTCACCAGGGAATACTGTGACTGCAAATGCTTGTTCTTTGCTTCCTTTTATTTTTTTATCTAGTTTTTCGATTTTTTCGATTAAACCACTTCTGTTTTGACCTGACGATGCTTCATCAACAATACGCATACGAGTACCGATTTGAAGTTGTTTTGCTTTACTTTCAACGATTTGAATTTCAAGCTTTTCTTTTGGATTGTAAATGAAGCACTCTGCATTTGACTCTGCAAATACCTCTAAAACATTACCTTTTCCACCTTTACGCTGTTTTAAGTCTCCGCCAATAATTTTAACTTGGCCTTCACTGTGAGACACAACAATTTCATATGTTGGGTCATATTGAGCAATCACTTGTTTTGCTTTTGCTGTATCGCCCTCAGAAACCTGTAATACAGCACCTTTGGGTAATGAATAAGGCACTTTTACACCAGCTGTAGTTTCAACAATTAGATCGCCTTCTTGAGTAACTACTTGATTAACATCGCCATCAACGTCTTTAAATTGACCAACATTTAATGACTCAGAAAAACTTACTTTACCAGCTGTTTTAGTCACAATATCAACATTAGCTGCTCGACGAAGGTCGACCCCTCCAGTATGGAAAGTTCTCATTGTAAGCTGAGTACCTGGTTCACCGATAGATTGTGCAGCAATGATACCGATTGCTTCACCGACACTGATCACCTGACCAGATGCAAGGTCGACTCCAAAACATTTTTGGCAAATCCCTCGCTCTGCTTTACATTTGTAAATGCTTCGGGTGATCACTTCTCTGATGCCAGATTGTTGAATTTTATTGGCCAATTCTTCTGTAATTAATGTATTTGCTTCTACAATTGTTTTTCCTGTAGAGGGATCTTTAACCGCATCTACTGTAAATCTTCCGGCTACCATCTCTTCGATAGAGACCACTTCGTTAAGTCCATCTTTTACAGGACGAAGCGCAACACCTTCTGTTGTTCCACAATCTTCGATGCTAATCATTACATCTTGTGCGACGTCTACTAGACGGCGAGTGAGGTATCCTGAGTCAGCTGTACGTAACGCTGTATCTACAAGACCTTTACGAGCACCATATGATGAAATGAAGTATTCGGTTAAAGAAAGACCTTCTTTAAAGTTTGTTTTAATTGGAATACTAACCGTACGACCTTGAGCGTCAGACATTAGTCCTCTCATTCCAGCTAGCTGACGAACCTGGTCCATATTACCCCTTGCACCTGAGTTTGCCATGATAAAGAGGTTGTTTAACCGCCCTAAATGACCTTCAAGTTCTGTTGCAATACGTTGTGATGCACCTCGCCATAGCTCATTGCTTCTCATCTGTTTTTCTTCTTGGTTGATGTGACCATCTTTTTGAAGTTTTGTAAGCTTTTCAACTTCACCTTCAACTTCTTTGACAATCACTTTTTTCTGGTCAGGAATTTTTAAGTCATCAATTGAAATTGAAATCCCTGATAGTGTGGAATATTTAAATCCAATACGTTTCATTTCGTTGGCAAGAGCAGCTGTAATTTCATTTCCATACTGCTTAAACCATTTGGATATTAGATTTCCAAGTTCTTTTTTTCCAATAATTTGGTTGACATAAGGCTCATTTTCTATTGAAAACTGCTTTAATGTGTCACGAATTGATTGGTTAAATATAATTCGCCCGACAGTTGTATTAATTCGCTTTCCATCTATTCTTGCTTGAATTTGAGAGTGGAATCCTATGTATTTCGCTTCCCAAGCACGTTTTGCTTCATGAATATCACTGAATACTTTTCCTTTTCCTAATTGAAGATCTGGATCTTCAACAGTGAGGAAATAACATCCAAGAACCATATCTTGCGATGGTGTAATAATTGCCTTGCCACTTGATGGAGATAGGATGTTATTCGTTGACATAATTAATAGACGCGCCTCGGCTTGAGCCTCTACTGACAGGGGCACGTGAACAGCCATTTGGTCACCGTCGAAGTCCGCATTAAATGCTGTACATACAAGAGGGTGAACTTGAATCGCAGATCCTTCAACCAAGATTGGTTCAAAGGCTTGAATTCCTAAACGGTGAAGAGTCGGTGCGCGATTTAGAAGTACTAACTGTCCTTTAATGACCGATTCTAAAGCATCCCAGACCATAACATCTTTTCTTTCGATTTTCTTTTTGGCGCTTTTTACGTTGGAGACCATGCCATCTTTTACTAATTTATGAATAACAAATGGTTTAAATAGCTCTAGTGCCATTTCTTTTGGAAGACCACATTGGTGGAATTTTAGGTGAGGTCCAACGACGATTACGGAACGTGCAGAATAGTCAACACGCTTTCCTAAAAGGTTTTGACGGAAACGACCTTGTTTACCTTCAATGATATTTCCAAGAGATTTTAATGGTCTTCCGTTAGTACCTGTAACCGAGCGGCCACGTTTTCCATTAGAAATTAAAACGTCAACTGACTCTTGAAGCATTCTCTTTTCATTTCGGACAATCATCTCAGGAGCGCCGATATCCATTAACCGTTTGAGACGATTATTACGGTTGACTACACGACGGTATAAATCATTTAAGTCAGATGTTGCAAAACGTCCGCCTTCAAGCTGAACCATTGGACGCAAATCAGGAGGCATAACTGGTATAACATCCAAAATCATCCACGCTGGGCTATTTTTTGATTTTTGTATAGCTTCAAAAAGGCGTAGTCTTTTTGTAATTTTAATTCTTTTTTGTCCCTTAGACTCTTCCATTTCAGTACGAAGTTGAACCATTGTTTTTTCAACATCAATTTCTGACAGAATGGTTTTTACAGCACCTGCACCCATGTCAGCAGTAAATTTATTTCCAAACTTCTCTTTGTATTGAATATATTCTGTTTGAGAAAGTACTTGTTGAACTTTTAAAATATCTTCTAATGAGCTATCTACACGAGTGATGATGTATGAATCGTAATAGATAACCTCTTCAAGCTGTCTGCTCGACATATCTAAAAGGAGACCCATAAAACTAGGAATCCCTTTTAAAAACCATATATGTGACACAGGAGCTGCAAGCTCGATATGGCCCATGCGCTCACGGCGTACTTTAGAGTGAGTAACCTCAACTCCGCATCGCTCGCAGACAATACCACGGTAACGAACTCGGCGGTATTTTCCACAAGAACACTCCCAATCCTTTACTGGACCGAATATTTTTTCACAAAATAACCCACGACGCTCGGGTTTGAACGTACGGTAGTTAATTGTTTCTGGCTTCTCAACTTCTCCATATGACCAATATCTGATTCGGTCTGGAGAGGCCAAGCCAATTTGCAACATATCAAAATCGTCTGGACTATTTACTAACATTAATTTTTCCTCCGTGAGTCATATAAGAGCCTTTGGATTACCGAGTGTCAATTTCACTGCCATCTGATGACAATACTTTAATATCAAGTGCAATTGATCGTAGTTCCCGAAGCAATACTCGGAACGACTCTGGAGTTCCAGGATTTGCCAATGGCTTACCTTTAATAATTGATTCATAAGCTTTTGCACGACCTGTTAAGTCATCTGATTTAACAGTAAGCATTTCTTGTAGAGTATGCGCTGCGCCGTATGCTTCAAGTGCCCACACTTCCATCTCTCCAAATCTTTGACCACCATACTGGGCTTTTCCACCAAGAGGCTGTTGAGTGACTAAAGAGTATGGACCTGTAGAACGAGCGTGAATTTTATCTTCTACTAAGTGAATTAATTTCAACATATACATGTAGCCAACTGTTACCTCTCTTTCAAAAGGTTCACCGGTTCTTCCATCTCGAAGCTTTACTTTCCCACTTGATTGAATCCATTCAAATCCTTTTACAGATGCAGCTTGCTTTAGTTTTTCTTCTACTTTTTTAACTGAAGCCTGTTCTTCTAATACTTCATCAAAAAGTTGTACTTCAAAGTTTGTACCCAGAACATGTGATGCCATTCCGATTAATGTTTCAAATAGCTGTCCTACGTTCATCCTTGAAGGTACCCCTAATGGATTAAGAATAACGTCAACTGGCTGTCCATTTGGTAAAAATGGCATATCTTCTTCAGGAAGTACTGTAGAGATTACCCCTTTATTTCCATGTCGCCCTGCCATTTTATCGCCGATTGAAATTTTACGAAGCTGTGCAACATAGACACGAACGATGCAATTTACACCTGGAGGTAAGTTGTCATTTGTATCTTTTGAAAACACACGAACGCCAATGACTTTACCTGTCACACCAGATGATACGCGTAGAGATGTATCTCTCATGTCTCGGGCTTTGTCACCGAAAATTGCGCGTAAAAGCTTTTCCTCTGCTGGTGGCTCTGTTTCTCCTTTAGGAGTTACTTTACCGACTAAGATGTCACCGGCATTGACTTCCGCACCAATCCGCACAACACCTTGTTCGTCTAGGTTTTTAAGAGAATCTTCAGAAACATTTGGAACCTCTCTGGTGATTTCCTCTGGACCTAGCTTTGTAGTACGAATATCGATTTCATATTTATGTATATGAATTGAAGAAAAGATATCTTCTTTAATAAGACGCTCAGAAATGATAATGGCGTCTTCGAAGTTGTATCCTTCCCAAGGAATAAGGGCAACGCAGACATTTCGTCCTAATGCCAATTCTCCATTGCTTGTTGATGCGCCATCTGCAATAACATCACCGGCTTCGACTTGATCACCGAGACGAACGATAGGCCTTTGAGTTTTACACGTATTTTGGTTAGATCTTGTATATTTATGAAGGATATAGACATCGTCTTTTCCTTTGCCTTTTACTTTATCATTTGAAATTACAATCTCTTCGCCAGTTACTCGAGTAACTATACCTGCACGTCTTGCGCGGATTAAGCTATGAGAATCTCTTGCAACGATTTTTTCTAATCCAGTACCAATATAAGGCTCTTCAGTAAATAAAAGAGGAACTGCTTGACGTTGCATGTTTGCCCCCATCAATGCTCGGTTTGCGTCGTCATGCTCTAGGAATGGAATTAATCCGCAAGAAATACCTACTAACTGACCTGGAGAAACACCCATAAATTGAATTTTATCTGCCGGCGCAAGAGAAAACTCACGATTGTGACGGGCAACTGCATAATCTCCTGTAAATTTGCCATTTTTATTTGGCGTATCCCAAGGAGCGATATAGTATTTATCTTCGATATCTGCTGCTAAATATTCTACTTTTCCTGTGATTTTACCATTTTCGACTTTGACATATGGTGTTTCGATAAATCCATACTCATTGATCCGGGCGTAAGTTGCCAGTGGCCCAATTAGACCTGCGTTTGGACCCTCTGGTGTTTCGATTGGACAAATACGACCATAATGAGAAGGGTGAATATCACGAACCTCAAAACCAGCACGTTCTTTTGTTAATCCACCAGGTCCGAGAGCACTCAAACGGCGTTTGTGGACTATTTCGGCCAATGGATTAGTTTGATCCATAAACTGAGAAAGCTGAGA
>Ga0214917_10006797_pt1 | contig 11776 bp, 9 predicted proteins | sample LL_1208_BB_MetaG_FD_177983 | JGI IMG/M metagenome (GOLD analysis project Ga0214917, IMG submission 177983) | Freshwater microbial communities from Lake Lanier, Atlanta, Georgia, United States - LL_1208_BB | ecosystem: Environmental > Aquatic > Freshwater > Lake | place: USA: Georgia | collected...
CCGCTGTCGCAGCATGTCCACGGCCGCCGACAGGGCCGACACGCTGGAGCAGTCGCCGGCGTCGAGTGCGAGGGCGCCCCCCATGAGGTCGAACGTCTTCGTGAGCCGGCTGGCCAGCGTGCTGCTCGTGAAACTGCCGGTCTCGTCGACGAGGGCTGGCATCTTCTCCAGCACCTTCTTCTCGTAGGCCTCGATCACCCGATCGACGTCCGCGGCAGCCAGGCCTCGGCGACCGAGGGCCGCGCGGAGGATGCGTCCGGTCTCGGGTAACCGCAGGCCGATCTGCAGTTGGTTGGCGAAGTCGCCGCCGAACAGCGTACCCACCACCACGGCGGTGCGGGTGCGGTCGAGCCCGGATTGCGGGCCACCGGCGTCGGCGATCGCGGCGTCGGCCGCGTCGAGGAGCATGAACTGCAAAGGATTGGCAGCGGCGATCTGCTTGGGAGGCACTTTGTGCCGCCGCCAGTCGTATGCGAAACCCCGGACGAAGCCCCCCTGATCTGCCGTCGTGTGCCAGGTTCGCGGGCCGGAGCGGTCGAGGGCCCGGGCCGCCAGCCAGCGTTCCGGTGGCACCGGCCCGATCGCGGTCTCGCCCCTGTCGAGCCGCGCGAAGAAGGCGTCGAGCGTCAGCGATCCGGGCAGGACGCAACCAGCGCCCACGATCGCGATCGCCTCGGCATGTGGCTCGTCGCCGCGGGCCGCCGCCCCGGTTTGCCGAACCGGCACGTGCTCGGCGAGCGCGACGTGGACGTTGAGCCCGCCGATGCCGAAGGCATTCACGGCGGCGCACCGCGGTGAGCCATCGGCGTGGGCCGGCCAGGCGACCGGCTGCAGCGGCACCCGGAAGGGCCCGCCCTGCCAGTCGAACTCCGTGTTGAACTCGCTGCAGGTCGAGCCGGGGGGGATCAATCCATGCTCCATCGCGAGGACCACCTTCACGAGGCTGGCGATGCCCGCCGTCTCCAGAGTGTGGCCGATGTTGGCCTTCACGCTGCCGATGGGGATCTGCCGTCCCGCCGGCAGGTGCCGTGCCATGAGCCGCGACAGGGCCGCGAGCTCGGTGGCGTCGCCCACCTGCGTGCTCGTGGCGTGCGCTTCGATGTATTCGATGCGTGCGACATCGGACGGGTCGGGATAGGCCCGTTCGACCGCCAGCACCTGCCCCTCCTGCCGCGGCGCCCACAGGCTCTTGCCCTTGCCGTCGCTGGCCACGCCGAGCCCGCGGATCACTGCCCGGATGCGGTCGCCGTCGGCGATTGCCCGCGACAATTTCTTGATGACCAGTGCCACGTAGCCCTCGGCCGTGATCAAGCCGTCGGCCTCCGCCCCGAACGGACACGAGCCCGCGTTGCTCACCGACTGGGCGGCGGAGAAGAGCACGAGACTGTCGGACTTGCAGTACGACGCCCCGCCCACGATCGCCTGGTCGATGCCCCCCTCGAGCAGCGCTCGGGCGCCGATCGCCATCGCCTGCAGCGACGAGGCGCAGGCGGCGTCCACGACGAGATAGGGGCCGTCGAGTTTGAGCGCCTCCTGGACGATCTTGGCGGCGCCGATCGCCCCCAAGTCGAGCGTGTGCCCGGGGCGGCGGCCCGGATAGCGGTGCCGCACCTCGGCCGTCACCTCCGCCGCGACTTCGGCGGCGGCAGGGCCCAGAAGGTCACGGGCCGCGTCCACCTCCGCGAGCAGGGCCGCGGCCTCGTCGATGCCGGTGCCGTAGACGATGTCACCGATCCTGGTGCTGCCGCCGGTGTGGCCGACGTACACGCCCGTGCGGCGATCCGCGGGCATCGCGAAGGGATCAAGGCCCGCGTCACGGCAGGCGAGGGAGGCAACCTCGAGGAAGATGTGATGGGCGACGTCGAATCGCTCCAGCATCTCTGGCGTGATCGGGCAGACGGCTGGGTCGATGGGCCGGTCGGACACCACGGCGCCCATCTCGGAGTAGCTCTTTCCGAGTCGGCTTTTTTCAGGGTGGAAATAGAGTTCGCGGGAGAGCCTCGACTCGGGCAACTTGCCCCAGGCCGTGCGGCCCTCGCTGACGAGGCTCCAGAAGGCCTCGAGTCCATCGGCTCCCGGAAGGCGGCAGGCCATGCCCACGATTGCGAGCGGTTCTTTCAAGTTCGTCGTCCTTGGCGGATGAAGTGGGTTCCCCGGACCGCGACCAGGCCGACCGGTCGGAGGGGACCGTGGGCGCGAGATGCGGGCGGATTGGCCGCCTCGGGCGGCCATTTTGGTACTGGAAAGGGATGGATGGAGACGGCGTCAGATCACCTGGAAATGAACGCCCCATCCCTGGGAGAGGTCGACCTCGCCGACAGTTCAGTTCGGTCGAAACGACGGCGAAGTATGCCCTCCATAACGGGTGGAGTCAAGGTTTTGCCGCCCCCCCCACGCAGGTGTTTCGGGCGGGATTTTTACGGTTATTCGTCGTCCGCAAGCGTCGCGTGTATGGTCTGATCGATGAACAACGCGCCCCCCGGCCCCTCCGCGGCAACCGCGTCCCGACAGGAACTGGCTCCCTTCGAGCACTTGATGCTCGTCGATGCCCGGCCAGGCTTTCCGATGTGCTTCTTCGTGGAGTGCGTGGTGGCCGGGCCGCTCGCCGAGATCCGCTTCCGGCAGGCGGTCGCGGAAGCGGCGCGACGCCATCGCCTGCTGTGTAGCCGGGTGCAGGTCGAACGCGGCCGCCCCCGATGGCTTCCGCCGGACGTCAGCCCGGCGGTGATCTGGCATCCGCAAACGGGCGACCCTTGGGAAGCGATCGACATCGGCCGCGCGAGCGGCGCGCGGTTGGTCGTGATTCCCGTCGCTTCCGATCGGCATCGAGTGGTGATGCAGGTGCATCATTCCGCCTGCGACGGCATCGCCGCGTGTGAATACTTCGGCGACATCTGGGCGGCTTACGCGGGGGTCGCAGCCAAAGCGTTCTCGGCCGGCCGGACGGCCGCGGGAGCCGCCGCGAGGGCTGAATCGTCGGTCACGGTCGGCCCGCTCATGGAGTTCGCTCGGTTCCGGCCGACGCCGTTGGCCCGCAGGATGGCCGCGGCTCCCGAGCGGGATGCCCTGTGGCGGCAGCCGCCCTACGAGACACTTCGATTCGACGCGGCGTTCACCGATCGCCTGAAAACCGCCGCCGGACGCCAAGGCGTGTCGGTCAACGACGCCCTCGTGGCCGCGGTCATGCGGGCCGCCGTCGCCTGGAACGACGCGGCCGGGCGGAAGAGGAGCGACGTGCGGGTCACGATGCCGGTCAACCTGCGGGCCGCCGGCTCGCGCGAGCCTGCCCGGAACGCGATCGGTTATGCGTTCCTCGACCGGAGTTTGGACGGATCAGGGGGGTTCGCTCCGCTTGCCGAATCGATCAACGCGGCGACGCGATGGGTGCTCGGCACAGGCGCCGCGGCCTCGTTTCTCGCCGCGCTCGCCTGGCTGTCCCGCCGCCCCTTCCTGCTGAAGGCGGTGACGCGTCTGCCCGTGTGCTGCGCCACGGCCGTCTTCAGCTACGTCGGCGATGCGAGTCGCCGGATGCGGACCGGCGCTCCCAAAGTTGCAGGCCATGACGCGCCGGGCGATCTGGTCATCGAGCAGTGTCTCGGGGTGCCACCGCTTCGGCCGCGAACCCGTGCCGCCGTGGGCGGCACGATCTACGCCGGCGGGCTCGCGCTTTCGTGCCTCTGCGCCGCCCCCGACGGCCGGCCCGGTGCTGCCACCTTCCTCGGTCTCATCCGCGCCGAGTTGGAGACGTTTGCCGCGGAGCCTGAAGACCGCAGGCCGAAGGCCGGAGACGGTCTTGCGACCCGCAAGGCGGCAATCCTATAGTCCCCGCCCCCCGAGAGCCACCGCGCATGAACCAGCCGGGCGTTCGCCCCCCCAGAACCCGTCCGCGGGTCGTGGATGCGGTACTGTTTTTCGCGGTCGGCCTCGCGAGCGGTCCGGCACACGCCCAACGGATTGCCACCCAGTTCGACGAGGGGGCGGCGAACGCGACACAGGCACCGGCCGCGGTCGGTCAGCCAGGCGCAAACGGGAACGGGATCACGCCCGAGCGGCTCGTGCCCCATGTCCCGAAGCCGATCTCGCGGCCCGACGACTGGCCGGGCAGGAAGCCCGGCGGCAAGAAGGGCGACAACCACGTGCTCTCGAGCATCCGCTCCGACCCGGACGCGCCGATCGTGCCGATCGACTTCGGGCCCGACCTGCCGGGCACGAAAGACAAGGGCGTGATGCAGGCACAGTTTCAGGAACCCGTCGCCGGGAGCACTCCTGAGGCCGACCGGGCCGACCGGTTGCTCGCCGAGGCGCAGTCGCTCGAGACGGCGATGGTGGTCGCCCGTGTGGGCCCCGAGGTGGTGCTCGAGGGGGACGTGCTCACTCCGAGCGCCCTCGCCTGGCTCGCGAAGGTGTCGTCCGGGCTCACGCCCGAACAGATCCGCGAACTCAAGCTGCAGATCTGCCGCCAGGTTCTGCCACAGCACGTGGAATCGCTGATCGTGTACGTGGATGCCTGCCGCACCATCCCCGAAGACCGGCTCCCGGAGATCGAGAAGAAGGTCAACCAGGCGTTCGACGAACAGCAACTTCCCAAGATGGTCAAGGATGCCGGAGTGGCCACTGCACAGGAATACGAGCAGCTCCTGCGATCACGCGGCCAGTCGCTCGACCGCGTGCGGAAGATGTTTTTCGAGCGGGCCCTGGCCCAGCAATGGATCCAGCAGAAGGTCTCGAGCGACGAGGAGATCCCGCACGCGGAAATGATCGCGTGGTATGAGAACCATCTCGCCGACTACGACTACCCGGCGCGGGCGAAGTTCGAACAGTTGACGGTGAAGCTCTCGCCGGCGCAGCCGCGCGGGGCCGCCTGGAACAAACTCGCCGCGATGGGCAACGACGTGCTCGAAGGCAAGCCGTTCGCCGATATCGCGAAGCAGCGATCCGAAGGGCCGACGGCCTCCATGGGCGGTGGCTACGACTGGACCACCAAGGGCAGCCTCGCTTCGAAGGTGATCGACGAGGCGATCTTCACGCTGCCGGTGGGGCAATTGAGCGCGATCCTCGACGACGGACAGGCGCTTCACATCGTGCGGGTGACCGAGCGGACCGAGGCGGGGCGAACGCCGTTTCTCGAGGCGCAGGTGGGGATTCGGCAGTCGCTCCAAGAGGAGCGGCGGAAGCGGGAGGTCGACGAGTATCTCGCGAAGCTCAAGGAGCGGACGCCCGTGTGGACGATTTTCGACGGCCAGCCCGCCACCGCCACCGCCCGGGTGCCGGGCGAGAGCCGCACGCGGTAGGGGGCAGGGGCGAGCCGATTGCCGGGCCGAGGAGCGAGGGCTAGACTCCGTCGTCAGGCGGTCGAGACCGATTTTCTCTGCCACGCGCCGGCGTGGCAGCCCCGCCTTGGAGCGTTGCCGCCATGAGTGCCACCACGTCGAATCCCGCCGTCAGTTCCGCTGCTCCACCCTGGCCCGGCACGCGGGCCGACGGCGTCGCCAAACTCGAGATCGGCGGCAAGACGGTCGAACTGCCCGTGGTCGTCGGCAGCGAGGGCGAACGAGGCCTCGACATCTCGAAACTCCGCAGCCAGTCGGGGGCGATCACGCTCGACGAGGGCTTCGTGAACACGGGCTCGACGACCAGCGCCATCACCTACCTCGACGGTGAGAACGGTATCCTCCGCTACCGGGGCTACCCGATCGAGGTGCTCGCCGAGAAGTGCGACTTCGTGGAAGTGGCCTATCTCCTGATCTACGGCAAACTGCCGAACCCGGCCGAACTCGACGCCTTCCGCACGTCGCTCTCGCACCACACGATGATCCACGAGGACATGCGGAACTTCTACACCGGCTTTCCGCGCGACGCCCACCCGATGGCCACGCTCGGCAGCGTCGTGGGCGCCCTCTCCACCTTCTACCAGGACTCGCTCGACGTCCGCGATCCACGGCAGGTCGAGGTGAGCGTGCATCGGTTGCTGGCCAAGCTCCCCACGATCGCCGCCTACAGCCACAAGAAGTCGTGCGGCCAGCCGCTGATGTATCCGAAGAACGACCTCGGCTATTGCGAGAACTTTCTCCACATGATGTTCGCGGTGCCGTGCGAGGAGTACCACGTCGACCCCGACTTCGCCGACGCCCTCGACATGCTCCTCATCGTGCACGCCGACCACGAGCAGAACTGCTCGACCTCCACGGTGCGAATGGTGGGCTCGAGCGACGCGAACCTGTTCGCCAGCATCTCGGCCGGCATCTGCGCCCTCTGGGGCCCGCTCCACGGCGGCGCCAACCAGGCCTGCGTGGAGATGCTCGAAAAGATCGGGGCCGACGGCGGCAACGTGCGGAAGTACGTCGATCTCGCCAAGAAGAAGGACTCCGGCTTCCGCCTCATGGGCTTCGGCCACCGCGTCTACAAGAACTACGACCCGCGCGCCAAACTCATCAAGGCCACCTGCGACAAGTTGCTCGCGAAGATCGCCCGCCACGACCCGATCTTCGACATCGCCCAACAGCTCGAGGAGGTGGCGTTGGCCGACGAATACTTCATCGAGCGGAAACTCTACCCGAACGTCGACTTCTACTCCGGCGTGATCTACCGGGCGATGGGCATCCCGGTGCAGATGTTCACGGTGCTCTTCGCCATGGGTCGCCTTCCCGGCTGGATCGCCCACTGGATCGAGATGCACCACTCGCCGACCAAGAAGATCTGCCGGCCCCGTCAGATCTACTCGGGCGAAACCCTCCGCGACTTCGTGTCGATCGACAGGCGGGCGTAGGTCGGGCTGAAGCCCGGCCTACGTGCGCTTTGCGCGGAAGAAATCGCTCAGGATCGCGCCGCATTCGGCGGCCAGCACGCGGCCCGTGTGCTCGACGCGGTGGTTGAGCCGCGGGTCTTCGAAGAGTTTGTAGAGCGACTCGACCGCGCCCGCCTTCGGGTCGGCCGCGCCCCAGATCACGACCGGCACGCGGGCCTGGAGGATGGCGCCGGCGCACATCGGGCAGGGCTCGAGCGTGACGTAGAGTGTGCAGCCCGCGAGCCGCCAGGAGCCGAGCTGGGCCGCCGCCTGCGTGAGCGCGATCATCTCGGCGTGGGCCGTCGGGTCGGCGAGCTGCTCCCGTTGGTTGTGGGCGCTGGCGATTACGCGGCCCGCGGCCACCACGACGGCGCCCACGGGCACCTCGTCTTCCGCAGCCGCGGCCCGGGCCTCGTCGAGGGCCAGCCGCATCCAGCGTTCGTGAGGCGAGCCGCCGGCCAGGGAGAGAGTAAGTTCGTCGTCGAAATCATCCATGTCCGCACTCTACCAGCGCCCGGGTGGAGCGAGTACGATGCGAGGATCTTCCCGCGTGCGTGCGGGCCGAACCCTGGGCCGAACACTAGGAGCCGCCATGGACCAGATCGACATCCTCAGCCTCGTGCTTCGCTGGGCCCACGTGCTCGCCGCGATCGCGGCGCTCGGCGGGCTGGCCTTCGCCCGTTTCGGGCTCGTGCCCGCACTCGCCGAGTTCGATGCCGGCACGCAGGAGCGGATCCACGATGCGATCCGGCGGCGCTGGCTGCCCTGGGTGATCGGGGCGATCACGGTGCTTTTCGCGAGCGGGCTGGCGAACTTTCTCATCTTCAACGGCCGCGTGAAGGCGGCGCCGGAGTTCTGGGGCATCACCTGGATGCGCGACACGAGCTACCACGCCCTGTTCGGTGCGAAGTTCCTGATCGCGATGGTGATGTTTTACTTTGCGAGTGCGCTCGTGGGTCGCGGCGCGGGCACGCAATGGGTGAGGAACGACCGGGCCAAGTGGCTCTCCGTGACGCTCTTTCTCGGGCTGGCCGTGGTGCTGATCTCCGGCTGGATGCGGCAGATGCACACGGGCCCGAATTCGCCCCCTGCGGCGGCCACCTCGACGGCGACGAACTGACCCGGAGCCTCGCGTGGCGATGGACAAAAAGGATAAAAAACGGATCGAGGTTTTGCAGCAGAAGATCGCGAAACTGCAGCAGCAGCTCGCCGGAGCCAAGAAGCAGCCCGACGACCCGGCCGACATTCCCCGGCTCGAGAAGCAACTCGCCGCCGCCCATGCCGAGTTGTCGGCGCTCAGGCACACCTGAGCGCCGACAACCCCACCCACTCGCCCCGCAGCGCCGCCGAGCATCGATGCCCATCTCCGGATTCCTCGCGCGGCTCTTCGGCGGCGCGGCCCCGGTGCAGCTCGAGCGCCGCTACGAGCGGCTGCAGGAGAGCGCGACGGGCACGATGTCGCAGTTCTACAAGGCCCGCGACCACGAGACGGGGGCGATCGTCGGCCTCAAGATCATCGATCCCAGGAAGCTCGAGCCGATCGAGAGTCGCTACAAGGGGCTCGGCAAGCCGTCCGAGGGAGAGATCGGGCAGAAAATCACGGGGCCGAATATCGTGAAGACGCTCGCCTGGGGGACGTCGAGCGATGGCCAGCCCTACGTGGTGCAGGAGTTCGTGGAGGGCAAGCTGCTTCACGCGCTCCTCTCGGCCCGCAAACCGCTGCCGCCGCCGCAGCGGCTCGACCTCGTGCGGCAGGCGGCATCGGCCGTGGCGGTGGTGCACAAGGCGGGTTACGTGCATCGCGACGTGTGTCCGCGAAACTTCATCCTCCGTCCCGACGGCATGCTCGTGCTCATCGACTTCGGTCTGACCGTGCCCGACAAGCCCGTGTTTCTGCAGCCGGGCAATCGCATCGGTGCGCCCAACTACATGGCCCCGGAAGTGGTGCGACGGCGGCAGGCCGACAAGCGGCTCGACGTGTTTTCCTTCGGCGTGACGGCATTTGAGATCTGCACGCTCGACCTTCCCTGGCCGCGGGGCGCGAGTGGCAAGGCGGCCCTGGCCCACGACTCGCCTCCAGCCGATATCCGCGACCGCTGGCCGGAGATTCCCCGGCCGCTCGCCGACGCGATCATGGCCTGCATCGCCGCCGAACCGGCCCGGCGTCCCGATACGCTCGACGCGTTTCTGGCCCGGATCAAGGGCGTGGGGCTTGATGGCTGACCGAGGGCGTTTTAGAGTCTGCGGATCGTTCAGCGCATCTTCGAGGACCTTCCGATGACCATGGACAAAAGCCTTCGCGTCCGCAAGGGTTCCACGAGCGCCCGCGGCGTGCTCACGCGGGCCGAGCGGATCGCGAAACTCAAGGAGCAGGACCGTTGGCAGGAGGGACGCAGCCCGATCGGCCTCCCGAAGGTTCGTGTCTACAAGATGTCAATGAAAAAGAAGAAGAAGGCCAAGGCGGAGGAGGGCGCCGAGGCTGCCGCCGGCAAGGCTCCGGCCGCCGCCGCGAAGAAGAAGTAATGGCGGTTCCACGCGACGATCTGAAAGACCGCGGAGCGGCGACTTTTGCCGCCCCCAGAGCCGGTGCTACTCGAAAATCGGACGCGCTCTAGGTGAGGACCACCCGAGCGGCGGCTTGGCCCGAGGCGATCACCTGCGGGATCCCCACGCCCTCGTAGGCGGCGCCGGCCACGGCGAGGCCGGGAAGCGTTGCCAGCCGATCGTTGATCGTGACGACACGGTCGAGATGGCCCACGTGATATTGGGGCATTGCGCCGGCCCAACGGTCGATCTGGACGATCACCGGCGTGCCTCGGGCCCCGATCACGCCTGCGATCTCCCGGCGCACGAGATCGACGAGTGGCCCATCGGCGAGAAGGGCCGTGGCGGGGTCGAGCGCGCCCCCCACGAACACCCGCACGAGTGCGTGGCCCACCGGCGCACGACCCCGGTACTTCGCACTCGAGAAACTCACGGCCAGGATCTTGCGGCCGGCGGATCGCGGGATGACCACGCCGGCAGCATCGAGCGGATGGGTGATGTCGGCGCGGGCGTAGCCCAGCGATACGATCGCCGAACCTGCGTACTCGATCGCCCCGAGCGCGACGGCGAGCTGGCGATCGACGTCGGTCAGGAGGCCTGCGGCCACCGGCGCGCGGGTCGCGATCACCACGCCTCCGGCCCGCAGCGGCTCACCGTGGTCGACGTGCACGAGCCACGCGCCGTCGGCGCGGGCGATCTTCCGGGCGGCCGCCGTGCGAAACTCGACCCCGGCCGCCGCCAGCCGCTCGGCGAGCGCACGCGGCAGCGTACCCATGCCGTCGGCGAGCGTGACGAACTGTCCATACCGCGCGCCCGCCGCCTCCGCTCGGCGACCGGCGGTACGCACACGGGCCTGCTCGCCGGCGGTGAGACTTCCGGCGGAGCGTTCGAGCGCGACGAATTCCGGGCACGCAGCGGCCATGCTCAGCCGGGACGGGTCGGCCGTCCAGATGCCCGCCACGAGCGGCTGCACGAGCCGTGCGAACGCCTCGCGTCCGAGCCGCCGCACGGCGAATTGCTCGAGTGGTTCGTCCGCTTCGTTGCGACGCCGGGGCACGAACCGCTCGCCAAGCACGCGTAGCTTTCCGAACGGCGAGAGGAGAGGTGATCCGAGCACGCCGGCCGCGCTGCCCGGGGCGAGGAGACGAAAACCGGATGGCGCGGGCACGGTGCGGCCGCGGTGAAACACGAGCGCTCGGCGCACGGCGGGGTCGACGCCGATCAGGCTCGACGAGAGCCCGAGTCGCTCGCACAGCGCGAGGCCCTCCGGCCGAGCCGCCAGAAAACTGTCGGCGGAACGCTCGACAAGCCAGCCGTCGTGGCGCACCGTGTCGAGTACGCCCCCGGGGCGGCCGGTGGGCTCCAGGATCACTGCGCTGCGGCCCGCTTCCACGAGCGCCTCGGCGGCCGCGAGCCCCGCCATCCCAGCGCCGATCACGACGACGGGTGAGCGGGCGGACGACGCGGCAGAAGGCTCGGAAGCGGCCATACTCGCGAGTGTAACCGTCCGGCCGGCCGCACGGCGGCGGTCTGGGAGGGTAGGGGGATTTCGCGATGGGCGTGGGTTGACGACACCGCCCCAATATGGTCTGGACGCGGCGAGGGGGGAGGCCTACGTTCCGCGGCAATCCGGTTTTCCGACCGAAGCGCCGGATCGATCCGTCAAGGAGGAAATTCCCGTGGCCAAGCAGCGGTGTTCGCGTGCCCATCTCGTGCTTTTTCTCATCGCCACGGCGGCAGCAGTTGGGCTGACCGGCAGCGGGTCGACCGCAGAGCCCACCGCCGGCAAATCGATCGCGGCTCCGCGGTCTCTGCTCCGGCTGCCCGCCTGGATCGAATCGATCAGTGGCCGCGATCCCGCTGCGGCGAAGCCGGCGATGCCCCCCACGCCGGCCTCCGGGACCTTGCTCGCCGGCGGCTGGACGGAACTCGCCGACGAGGCCGCAGCCAGGATGGAGTCGAAGACTCAAGAGGCGACGACAGAGGCGACGACCGCCGGGGATCCGGCGCCGAAGGCACCGCTCGGGCCGGAAGCGAGCGTGCTCACCGCCGATGGCACCGGGTCGCCGGTTGGCGCGGTCGGGGACACCGGCGCCGCATCCCCGCAGGCTCGGATCGCGGTCGAGACGAGGCCCGCATCCCCCGCGACGGAGGCAAAGCCGAAGTCGGGCGATCGCAAGCAGTTGGCTTCCACCACGGCGCCGATGCCAGTGTCACCCGCCGAGGCCCCCACGCTCGCCATCGATCCGGCGAGTTTTCGCGGCGTGATGCCGGGGAAGACCACCCGCGAGGAGGTCGAGACCTCCTGGGGGCCGGGCGAGGCCTTCATCCGTGAGGACGACGTGAAGGGGCTGTTTTGGACGATGGAACCCTTCGAGCGGATCGAGGTGACGCTGGCGGATCAGGTGGTCGACTCGATCCGGATCAAGCTCGCCGAGCCGGATCGAG
>Ga0214917_10006798_pt1 | contig 11775 bp, 16 predicted proteins | sample LL_1208_BB_MetaG_FD_177983 | JGI IMG/M metagenome (GOLD analysis project Ga0214917, IMG submission 177983) | Freshwater microbial communities from Lake Lanier, Atlanta, Georgia, United States - LL_1208_BB | ecosystem: Environmental > Aquatic > Freshwater > Lake | place: USA: Georgia | collected...
CGTTAGTCGTGTTCTGAGCATAACGGTTGTACGATTTTGTGGCTACACCAGTACCAGTGCTGGTCGAGGAATCCTGCACCAACGCGCGGTGACAGAGTGTGTCAGCGTGGAGGGCGGCATCTTCGCCAAGTTGTTTAGTGGCCTGGGCAAGATGAGAAAATAGCTCTGTAGCGAGCACGACCTCCGTGAGGATGATTTTGCTTCCATATTGCACCAGGGTTGCTTCAACCGAGGACAACGTGAGATCACGCTCGTCACCAGTAGAAGGAGTCGTTCCTTCCGACAAAGCGGAGATCGCAGTGATGCTGGGATCGCCGAATCGGAAGAATCGGATTGTTTTGTTTCCACCCGTTTTGGTCGGGTAGGGGGCTTTCATTGCGAATTGCTCCATTTGGAGCAATGGGATTGCGCGTTCCAATAACGCTTTTGAAAAATACGTTTGGAACTGCGCGCTGACTGAACCAGTAGTTACCATATAATTAAGTATCCTTGTTTGTTATGACTACTCAACCTCTGTCAACTTCGCTTGCCATTTTCATCAATTCACGTTCTTGCTCATCAAGAGTCAGTTCGTGAAAAGCTTTAGTCTTGGCAGGACCTTTGGGTTGACCTGACGCTGGAGTAGTCGCTTTTCTGAGTTGAGAAAGTTCTTTCTCATACTCTGCAACCTTTTTCGACAAATCGGAGGCGGACTCCGCTTGGAGCTTCACCTTGGCAATTCCAACCGCATCCTTGATCCCCGCTGGGTAGTTACGCAGGATTGCGTGGTTTTGCAACATTTCCGATACGGCTTTATACAATGTGCTGTTTGAATCTTTGAGTTCTGGATTTGCTTCTACTTCATCAAGCAAATTTTTATCCCAAGCAGACTTTAGTTCCGCTTGAGTCTTTTGCTCGACCTCTTTCCTTTCCTCAACTTCGATGTCACCAGCTTTTTGTTCGGCAAGTTTTGCAAGATCGTCACGGCCTTCATCACGGTAGCTCTTTGCTGCTTCCCTGTAATCTTCCGCGCTAAACTTGCGACTTCCCGACTTTGTCTCGCCTTGAGGAGTTTCTGGAGTCTTCCTTGCCCTTTCAGCCTCGATCTGTTCGCGTTCTGCTTTGATTCTGGCTTTCTCTGCTCGGACATCTTCCCACTCCTTCTCAAGTCGCGACTTAGCCTTCTCGTAACGGGTGGGCTTCTTTTCGGAAGCCGACTCCGACTTGTCTTCTGAAGATTGCGTTGTTAAAGAACTTTTGGCTTCTTCGGATTTCTCCTTAGTAGCTGAAACCTCATCCGAGGCTTCTAGTTTTGTTTTTTCGGCTTTTTCAGCAGGCGCGGGTGTCTGCTCGTTATCTCCGCTGGCCTTTTCTGTAGCTTCCGTTTCTACTTTGGCTTTTTCGTCTTCCTTGGGAGTAGGATTAAAATCCCGTCCTTCGTCAGCCGCTTGCGCCATCGCCAATACATCCGCTTCAGTTAGGTTGTTTGAATCCGCCATTTTGACCCTTTCTTACACTTTTCGGCAGGGAGTCATTCTGCCTAAAGGTTAGTCGGCTATTGTTTCATCCGATCCATCCCCATAGCCTGGGATGGCGGAGTTAAGTTTTTGGGATGCGAGCGATTCTAAGGTCGCAACGCAAGCCCTATATCCTCTAGCATGTCCACAAGCGTCTGCAAGTTCCTCTGGTTTCTTCATTACAGCAGAGGCGTTTTGACGCAGGGTTAGGTTAAGTAAAATCAAACTTAGCTTGCGACCCGTTGGGGTGGCAAGAAATCCAGTCCAAACTTTTTCATCTTCGTCTTCCCACTTGGGTTCGTTGACCCACTCATAATTCCTGACGAAGAACTTTAATGATCTTAATAGTCTAATCATAAATAATTTACAGAGAAAATATCTTTCCGCTTTCTCTGTTGTGCTTGGATAGATTCCACATATACGGGACCCATTGCAAGTTACTTTGATGGTGTGGTCCTCCCAATGAAAGCGGAACAATGTGATCTACATGAAACCTTATTCCAACGCATTTTCCAACTCTTTTTGCGGCATCGTAAAAAACCTTCATTATTTTATTGTCGCCACACAATACTTTTGAATTTACCTTAATTGCCTCATATTTCATATTGCGCGCAAGCTTGCGTGATAGATTGTTTTTTGTCCATTCCATTACATTTTTTCTATTCTGTATTGGATCAACATTCTTTCTTTGCCAAACTAATTTTTTCTGATGGCGTATATTAAATTTTTCTGGAGTTAGCCATATTTCATTATTGTATCTGTATGACCAAAACATCATCCCATCTTGTCTTATGTGGCCTCTTTTATGCCTCATAGCTTTATTGCCCAGGAATCGCCTTGGAATAGCGTGTAGTCCTTTTGTCCTATTTCCTCAAGTAAAGCCATCTTGACTGACTTCCAACTCCAATCGTGACCAGCCAGAATCCCGCCTTCTCTAAGCTTCTTGCACCAGCCTTTTAGGTCTGCAAGCACGCCTTCGTAGCGGTGATCTCCGTCAATATAAACTAGGTCTAACTCGCCATCCTTGAAGAATTGGAGCGCATCTAGGCTTTTGCCCCTGCTATATAAAACATTCTTAAATGGAGATACGCGCTCTTGGAATGCGTCAAAGACAAACTTCATCGGGCATTGCTGGCTCGCCCTATCGTTGATGTCGTAGCCGTTTAGCCAAGGGTCTACGGCAAGAACATCCTTAAAATACTTTGCAAGAACTACTGTTCCCTCGCCACTGTAAGAACCAATCTCAACCGCCCTATTATTTGCACCCTGTTCATTCGCCCACTCACACAACTTTGCCAAGCCTTCCGCTTGGAAGGCATCCCGCATTACGGGTACTTTCAACCCGCCATCGGTGCTGGTGCTTGGCCTTGCATTGCTTCTGGAGGCAATTGTTGCCCCTGCTGTTGCATCTGAGCCTTACCTGCATCACGAAGCTGTTTCTGAATAGCGCGGGATGTGTTGGGGTCAATCTGTTCCAACGCCTGCAAGTGCTGTTGTAAGTGTGCCATTAGAACTTGCATTGCGCTCTGATCGACCTGCTGTTGTCGCTGTTGAGCCGCTTGGTTAAACGCGAAGAGAACGGATATATGCGCTTTGTGATCGTCCGAAGGCTTGATGGCGACTGGGAATCCAGTTGCAAGCATAGTCGCGATTTCAGTCGCTTGATCTTCAGCTTGATCGCCAGAGGCTGCGTTTGGATCTTGGAAGAGTCTGCGGACCAGCGAGGGATCGTCTTGTTCAAGCACTGACTTTACCAGTTCGCCTTGGTTGATGTAAACATTATTTTGGAACATCTGCATTCGCGCCACAGACTTCTGCAACGCAAACTGACGGTTAATAAAGTCAAGTCCACCCTTCGGCTCAATCGAATACTCATCGTGGATACCTTCGGGTGGCATCGAACCAGTTTCTTCCGCATAGCGGTACATCAAGTCTTTCTTGTTGTACTGCGTGTAAAGCGACCAGCACTGCTTGAAGAGATGGGCTAGACCCATTCGGAACATGCGATTGCGCAAATCACCAGACGCTGCTGCCTGCGACTGCAACGCTTGAATCTCGGTAGCAGTCTTACGATCCGACACTTGGTACTGCGAGCCAGCACCAAAGTCTGGATTGCCCATCCGTTGTTCGGAAAGCAGACGCTCTTCGAGCATCAGTTTCTGAAAGTCAAATGGAGGTTGGCTAAACTGAACGGGTTTCAAGCCTTGTGGCAAAATCTGCCCAGGCTGCATCTTCAAGTTCGATGTGTTTAGCGAGATCGGATTCTGTGCTTCAAAAACTGGGCGGTTGGCAAGCTCCACATAGTCAGAGAGACTATTTTTTAATTTATTGAGGAGGTTCTCATTCGGGAGGAGGATCTCGGCCACACCTCGTGGACTGTACCAACCGCCACCAGTAACTTCATAAGGGAAATCTACGAAAGGTGGTTCACCGTGACGATAGGGTAATGTGAAAGGTTTGCGGACATCTTCGGTTACGACAAGCGGACTGTACGTTTCAACCTTCCATCCGTCTTCAGAAGGTGTGTACATCTCCCAAAGAATGATACGATCATTCTCAGCTTCTTGAGTAATTCCCTCGCGTCTATAAATCTCGTCTTGAATCTCACTTCGTAAGCCCACCGATTTGGATGGTTTACCCGAAATTGTTTTGATAAAGTTCTCATCCTGCTTGTACAAGGGATTTGCCTTATAGGAATCGACACTCGTTGAGATGATGTGAACGATGAAATCTGCATCTTTAAACTCCTTGGTATAGGAAGGAACGATGATATGGAAAGGATCAATAGCCTCAAACTCAATGCGCTTCTTGTCCTCGTTCCAAATTACCTTTGATACGCCACGCCCATAGAGCAACAAGTTATCAATTACTGAAACAATCTCTTTCTGAAAGTTTGTACGCTCGCGCATATTGTAATCAAACCAACGCTCGGCTGATACGGTCAACGGAGTCAACTGCTGGCGCATCGGTACAAAGCTGGAAAGAATATCGTTGCCAATCGCGCTGTTGACGAAGCTTGGCTTCAACTTTTCAATCGCTGTATCGATCAACTGAACGTGCAAATCGGCGGCTGTAGGCCAAGGTTTGACTTTACGGCGCACACCAAAGTAACGAGCTTGATAAAACAACCGCTGACGGTTCTCCCAAGTTTCTCGCTGGTTTAGTGCGTCAATGATTCTTGTGTAGTAGTCTGTGCGCCGTGTATCTTTAACGTTCATTTGTTGCGCTCCACTTTAAGTTCGTATGAAAGATCGTTGACTGCATTCAAAGCTTTCCTGGCCCATTCGCGTGTGCCAGGTGTTCCTCTGCGAATCTCGTTGTAGTTTTGATCTTTCATCAACTCTTCAACTATTCCCGTTGTGTGGGTTACTGGTGTCGTTGTTGCGCAACCACCAAGACTCACTACGCAGATCACGCTCAATAGCTTCGCGATTCTTGCGCCAATCGCCTTCAAGGTTTTGTGTTCGCTTCTCTTTCCAGCTTGGAATGATGCGGAACACGGCTGCGATGATCTCAAGGATTGCACGCAGCACAAAAGATTATTTAATATTCAGTCCGACTGTCTTGAGGAAGTTTACGATCTTTTCCAAGAACGTATCGTCCGCTGGGGTCGGTGTGAGTTTAACAATGATGCGAGCAGCAAGAACGATGCCACCAACAGCGGCTACGATCTCTTGCCAATTTGAAGTAATCCAATTCCAGATATTCATAGTGTTTATCCTCCTGCGTCAAATCCAGACATGACGGGATCGTGGGATACCATCATTTCTTGAAGTGACTTCCAAGTTGGACGCTCTATCTGAAATGTCAAGTCAAGACCGACATTTGAGCTGCTGAGGCACAAGGCCAGCGCGTCAGCCCTATCGGGTGAGGCTATGCCTCTGGCACGCATTGAGTCCTTAGACTCCACGCCTAGCTTGCCCTTGCTATTGGTGATTGTTCGCCTGCAAGTCAACTGCGCTGTCAAGTCCTCATCCTCTGGCAATATGATCTCAGCATCCTCAATCTTCTTTGCCATCCCGTACCACATCTCAGCCGATCTATTGGTGTAGGCGTTGTTGTCGTATGCCGTAGCCCCAAAGTTCACCCGATTGACTACCCAGCCAGACTCAGCCAAGGCATCGCACATAACCATGCCCATGCCGCTTGCGTCAGCGTAGATGTTGTTTGCCTCCAGCCCAGCCTTCTTGAACTCAACTATAAACCTGCCTACCGCTGCCATCGTGTCTTTCTCACGCCAAGCAATCATAGGCAGGATCTTGTTGCCGTCACTTATACAGATCACGTTCTGATCGCCACCCGCTGCAAAGTCCACGCCTGCTATGCGTACACCTGGCTTGAATCGTGGTGGTGTGTTATGGCAGTTCTGTAGCTGGGTGAGGTTGATAACTAGGCTTTCCAGCCCTATGTCAACAAACTCGCCGTAGATCATAGATCGGGTTAGTGGGTGCTTCTCGCCATATCGCTGGACTACCTCATCAATCTGAGTCTGCGTTATGTGTGGGCAGTCAAACGCTGTGACTGCGTGCTTCTGCCACATATTGGCTTCCTTGGTAAAGGCTCTATAGAACGCACCGCTAGTACCGCCTGGGCTAGATGCGATTAGCAAGCGGGTTGGTTGACATCGGCTGATGGCCTCGAACAGCGGGTCGGCTACGGTCTTGGCTTCATCCACCACCATCAGCAATGGATGGTATTCGTGGTCCTCGGCGTGCCAGCCTTCAGCACGCCCTGGGTCAGTTGCTGAGTAGCCTATAATGCGTGATGTGTTGCCGTTGGGGTGGAGGTAGCGGATCTCGCCAGATGTGACCTCCCAAGCCCCACCAAGCTTGGCAATGTGATTGCGGAGGCTAGGCCAGAGTTGGCTTTCGACTTGGCGGAAAACGCCTGCCGTAGTTACAGCGATTGAGCGCGGGTAAACGAGCGCGTGCCATATCAAAATAGCCGAAATGACGGTGCTGGTCTTGCCAGACCCGTTGGCTGCACGCAGGGCTACGCGACAGTCTCTAGGCTCTAAATCGCGTAATACCTTGCGTTGCCAGTCATACAGATTGATGCCAAGGACGTTAGAGGCGAAAGCAGATGGTTTAGAGAGGTCTTCGAGTATCTCTTCTTGACTACGCTTGGGGGGCTTTGGCATGAGTGTAGGTTAAGACCTCTTTTTGTTTTGAGCCACAATAATTTGGGGGGGTATATGCGTATTAAATGGGGGCTGGGGGGTTGGCGGGTGGCGTGGTGGTGTACCTAGCCAAGCTCTCAGCCCTTGGCTTTCTAGTCTTCATGCGTCTATGCCTAGTCTTGCCTAAAACTTTTGGCGTTGTGGTTACAATAGTTTGCGTAGCATCTGTCGCACAATAGCTATTGTCTCGAATTGGTAGGACTGGTTTGACCTCAACTGCTTTAGCGTCAATCACTTGCGTCTTCTTTCTGCCCGCAATCCCCGCCAGCAGGGAGGCAAGGTTTGAGGATAGGCCGTGGGTGACATCTTGTGTAACATTCAGACGGGCAGAGGGTTGCGCCCAATTGTAGCCACGCTCTAAAATCCATGCTTTCGCTTGCCATGATTTCTCCCCCGCAAGCTGAACATCCCGCAGTAGAGACAACTCATGCTTTTTGCGAGCCGTCTCCACTCGCTTGCCGAAATCGGGTTTACGCTGCGCCCAGGTACGAATCGTGGAGGGATTAACGCCCACAAGTGCGCCCGCTTTCTCGAGTGTGAATCCACTGCCACAAGCTGCCACTATCTCATCTGCGATTTTGTCGGTAAATATGTCCCGCCCATTCTTCGCCTTTTCTATCGCGCTAGGAGCTGCGCCGTTTTCATCCATGCCCTATCTTACTATAAAATATCTTAAAATAAAGTTTGACTAATGCAATCGGATGGTATAGCTTGTCGATATGCAAACAAAACACACAGCGGAAAACACCGAAGCGAGCGCGGTTAAAGTTGCTCGCAATTATAAAACTTGGTCAAATTACAAGGGCGGAAAGTTGTATATGATTGTCGATAGAAAAACTGAAATGCCCGTAACTAATATAGCTTTCAGTTATAGGGAGATTTATAATTACCGCCGCGAACTCCTCTCTTCTGATTGGAAAGTTGAGGCGGTAAAATGATTGACCTTACCTTGGCAATCTTATTCCTCTCGCCATGCGTTTTATTTATGGCGATGGGATATTTTGGCAAAAACTAATAAAGAAAGGAAACTACACACTATGAAAAAAACATTCAAAATTGGTGAATGCTGCGCGGGCGGTATTATTGAGGTTAAAATTAATAATACTAAAACTTTGATTGAGGTTAGGAATGCAACGTGGGAAGAAAATAAAACTATTGAGGTTCGTCAATTCAGATGGGAATTAGATAGTTTTAAACTTGAGTTGTATTTGAATGAACTTACTACCTCCTACTATGCAAGCAAAATTAGGGATTGGGTTACTATAAGCGCGGGAGTGCGTAATCAATTCGTGGGGGGAAACTAATATGATGACACTCGAACATGCTACAACCTCAACAGGTGGAGGATTCTCTCGCCCCTCCAAAATGCCTTGTCCCGCCTATTCTATTCCTGCTTCCCTTTGCAAGGTGGGCGGGAAGCTGAGAAAAGTTGAGGGTTCGGTGTGTAGCAAGTGCTACGCGATGAAGGGTAATTATAATTACCCCGCCGTAAGGAATGCGCTAGCTCGCAGATTGCGTTCCTTGCGCCGTAACGATTGGGTGGAAAGTATGATCTATCTAATCGAAGCGGAAGGGAATGCGTTCTTCAGATGGCACGATTCGGGAGATATCCAGAATCAGAATCATCTTAAAAAGATCATAGAGGTTTGCGAGCGCACGCCTGGAGTGCGCCATTGGCTGCCTACGCGAGAAGCGGGAATATTGCAATCATTCATCAATAACGGCGGGAAAGTGCCTGAGAATCTAACTATTCGCCTTTCCTCGCATATGATTGACGGACCTGCGCCGTTGCCATTGGCTCGCCGTTTGGGTGTGCAAGTTTCAACTGTAGTCACAAGCGGGAAGACTTGCCCAAGTGCGGAACAGGGGAACAAGTGCCTTACTTGTCGCGTGTGTTGGGATAAAAATCGGGAGGTTGTCGCGTATGGCAAACATTAGATATCACTACGCCGTTTACAATTCTATCGGGCAATTCCAGGCACGCTTTTTGACCTGGCGGAGCGCGTTGCGTTGGGCAATTCGTGAAGGCATGGAATGGACCGCAGTAATAAGAAAGGAGGTGCAATCATGAACTGCCCACAAGTTTATGCCCTAGGGCTGCTACACGGCGGGCTGCTGCTCGCGTTCGTATGGCTGGTATGGCCTAAGAATAAACGGAAATAAGTTTTCCCTCGTCTCCCATCGTAGCGGATGGGAGGAGAGGTCAAACCCTATCGGGATGGCCTAACAAACAGAAGCGCAGCGATGCGCGGAACTATAAAAGGAAGAACAACACACTATGAAAATAGATAAGAAGTACAAAATTGAATCGGCATCCTCAACGGATGCCTCTCGGTATATCCTCAACTCGGTAAGAATCGAGAAAACTAGCGTTACCCCAGACGGAAGGCAAGCGAAAGCAATTGCAACGGATGGGAAAATAATGGCAATAGTTCCAGTTCAGTTAGAGGATGGCGATAAGGAGGAAGCAATCGTATCCCCCAAAGCTTTCGCGACTGCGCGGAAAGCTTGCGGAAAGCTTGTAGATGCGCGGATTGAATTGAACGGAAGCGCAAAGGTGACGAATGGAATAGAAGATCAATCCTTCGGATATATTGAGGGCAATTATCCAAACTGGAAACAAGTTTTACCTAAAGACTATAAAAAGAGTCTAAAAGTATCGCTTGATGCAAAGCTGTTACTGAACTTATGGAAAGCAATCGGAGGAGAAGCAGCCTCAAACAATCGAATCAACTTAGAGATTGATACGCAAAGCGATTTCAATCCTATTAAAGTAACAACTGACGGAGACGGCCTAGGAATAATCATGCGGATTAGGACTGAGTAGACGTCCTTCCTCGTTCCACCTCGTAACGGAGGTGGACGGAGGATGGATTTTGGCTCTCGCCAGGGCATCCTAACAAACGGCAGCGCAGTCTTTATTGATTGCGCGAATGAATAAGAAAGGGAAACGATTATGATTAATGAATTCGAAATTCAGGCAAGGGAAGGAATGCTTAGAGAATTTGATGCGGGCCAAGTTTGGGCATACGAAAACTATGCAGCTTGTTGGGATGCATCGATGGGGGAACTTAAAACATTTGATGAATGGTTGAATAGTTAGGCTTGCCAAGGGTTCAAACCCCAACGGCTTTCGCGCTTGCCTATAAACGGCAACGCAATTATTCCCCTTTACAATAAACGGCAGCGCAGCCTATAAGGAGTTTACAAAATATGACAGAAGACGAAATTATCAAAGCCTACCTTTCGCGCTTGGGCAAGAAAGGCGGGAGCGTCAAAGGATCTTGTAAGGCTCGCAAGCTTTCGCGGGAGCATTATCAAACAGTAGCGCAGGCACAGCGGGAGCGTTGGAAAAAGTGGCGGACCGAAAACGGTAGGCCAGCTACCAAACGGTAGCTTGGCGAGTATTGACGGGAGCGTTAGCCCTATAAGGGATGTGTAGAACAGCCCTATAAGGGTGCTATAAGCGGAAGCCTAGCGTCCGATACGGCAGCAGCAGGCTTTGTTTCCTAGCTCCTCAACCTTGAATTTGACCACTGGAAGGTCTCGGGCATCACATTTCGAGTCAAAACGCCTAGAAACAGGCTTTCTGCTCGATTCTGATGGGTTGTGGCGTGTTTTTTTGGCTACCTTTGGCATATTACCAGTTCTTACACGACCAGTACCGTGCTGTCAGCTTGCTTGGAGGGTTGCTGTCACACCCGTGCCTAGCTCTGAAGCTGCGCCTACGCGCTGGGTTATTCTTTTTTATGGTCATGTCTGGATCTCCGTATCGGATAACCTTGCTTTGCCCGTTCTGACACGCTCGGACCACAAACTTCTTACGCTCTCCAGGTGTACGCCTAGGGCTGTTGCATGGCAGTTCTCTAGGATTCATTCATCTACCTCATCGGTATCCCAAACGCTAGGACAGGCATCGTGGAGCGATTGTAGTGCCTTCTGGTGGCTTTCAAAGAAGCCTGACAGCCTCTTGACCTGCTCTGTGAGGCTGTTCCATTGCACCTCAAAGACCTCATAGGAGCAGTTGGCATTCATATCGTCTACCAGTTGGCCTAGCAAACGTAACACGCCATGCAACTGTGCATTCTCACGCTGAAGCAAGGCAATAAACTTATGTGCCACCTTCAGTTGCTCTCTATCGTGATTCAAACCCGCCCTTCTTGGCTTTCATCATGCGCCACACCTTGGGGCTGATGGTGCTTTTGGATTTAGGACGGCTAGTGCCAGCCTTACGTCTGGCGTTAATGTTTGCATACAAACCTGGCTTACTGTTGTTCATTTCACGATTGTACCACACCCACCACCTTATCACCAACTCCGTCCTCAGCAGGTGCGAACGTGTGCGAGCCAGCCCAGCCCAGCCCAGCCAGCTTTGTTTGTTCATTTAGGAAAACGCTACGGAAAGAACGCAGTGGTAGTGGGGAAGGGACGGGACAAAAGGAGTCCCTTTCCCCTACTTTCCTTCGCGAATTATTCCTTATATATATAAGGAGTCTGACTGCTCAATAAATGATAGTGGGTTGAAAGTGGATTAGAAAGCAGTCTGATTGGCGATATACAAGCCGCTGTCAGATAATATCTTGTTAGCTTTATGTAGGCGTTTAAGATAGCGATAAAAGGTACTTTCGGATACTTCCAGCTTTTCAATGATATGACGACATAAATCACCAGCTTGCCACTGCTTGCTACCCATCTCAGTTAAGAACCTTTTATCGTCAACAGCCTTGTGCGCACCTGGCTTCTTTAGCTTATCTGGATTGAGTGCAAAGTTGGCTTGGAACAGTGGGTAATGCCACTGGACTACAAAGCTATCTACTGGCGGAAAGTTGCGCAGCGTGATGTCACAAGTGTAAGTCTTCTCATCCTCCTCGTGGGCAGTCAGAACGACCAACGTATCTGGATTACGGGCGAACACGCCCGACCCACTAAAGCGGTCAATCGATTCTGCGCCAGACTTGTTACCCTTGCTGAAATGGTGGGATAGGATGATCGACAGATTGTGGCGTGTCGCCAGGTACTCAAACTCGTTCATCAGTGATGACATATCGCCCGCGCTGTTCTCATCTCTCTCACCCATCAGCATATAGTTTGGATCGAGGA
>Ga0214917_10006799_pt1 | contig 11774 bp, 8 predicted proteins | sample LL_1208_BB_MetaG_FD_177983 | JGI IMG/M metagenome (GOLD analysis project Ga0214917, IMG submission 177983) | Freshwater microbial communities from Lake Lanier, Atlanta, Georgia, United States - LL_1208_BB | ecosystem: Environmental > Aquatic > Freshwater > Lake | place: USA: Georgia | collected...
ATGTTCCGCCCCTCCAAGGGCACCGAGACCCTCAACACCGGCGCCATGGCCGTCCTCGGCGGCGCCTTTAACGAGCTCAACAGGGACACGTGCTCGCTGGCCATGCAGTCGAGCGGCGGAGCGCTCAATACCATGTCCGGTATCGCCTGGTCTCGACCGGAGAACACGTCCGTCGGTGCCCAGATCGCCGTCAATGCGCAGAACATGGCGTCGTCCAAATCGACCGGCACGATCGGTCTGGGAGACATCCAGGTCAGCACGTATTAGGCTCCTCCCAAACCCTGTGCTCGTCAAACCCTTCCCACGAAAAACTCAAACCTATTTTAAATACACTTAAGGATTCATCCAATCCTTAAGGCGGATATATACATAAGGGTTTCAGGACTCAGATGAGAAAATTCGAGGATGACGCTGTGTAGGGTTTGAAAAATACATTTAAACATGTGTGTGATAAATGATTTTTGGGACTTACAATAATAGGAAGGGATTCATTACGGCCTTCTTAATCTGTCGTTTCTGATAACCACCATACTGCTGAACAAATTGAACGGGTTTCGGAAGGGGTGATTGTAGTAGATATTGATTATCCCCTGCCCTTAGTGCTCTTGAATCGATAAGTGGTTGTAAAGGTCTCTTCTTGTTAGCCTGTATAGCATCAACTATTCTTTTAACGTGCCCCGGTTGAGGAGTATCGGGTGTTCCTCCTCCTCCTGTCATATTTGTCGGTTGCTGAGTTCCTGTCATGACCCCGGGCACTGATGCCGTCGTGTATGTTGATCTTCTTTTTGGTTGAGCACTGGGCTTTCCTCCTCCTCGCTGAGTCCCTGTATCCCGCTGCTCCCCTACCGCTTGTGCGGGCACCGATGCCGTCGTGCTTGCAGTATCAGGGTTTACGCCTGTTCCAGTCAATCTCGTTGCTCGTTTAGTCCCTCTTTGTGCCATCTGTCTCTTTGCTCTTTCTTGCGCTGCAAATTTGGGAACCCTTGTCAGCAACTTTGCTATCCTGGTCCTGAAGTCCGCTGCCTTATCCTTAGCCTGCCTTATTTTTTGAATGAGTTGTTTGGTCGGTTCTTGTCTGACTGCTTGTAATTCCCTGAAGGACGGATCTGTTGGATATTTTTCACGTAATTTTAATATTATTTTTTCCATGATTTTTTTTGCTGAATCGTCTTTTTGGATTACAACCTCTAAATCCTTGGCTAACCTTCCCAACTCCTTATAAACAGGATAGGCCGCTACTATCGGACGATACACTTGTAATTTTTCACTCAGGTATTCTAAATCTCTGATTTTATTCGATGCGGACTGCAGGTGGTCCTTCCAAAATGATGGCAGGTCTGTATCCGTCTTCATCTTCTGAAGTTCTCGCTGCACACGTTGCACGATTTGCACCAGTGCTTCATCATCTCTGAGGTTAGTGTAATTGTTCATCAGCCGGTTCCCCTCCTCCTTTCCGAACATCTGAATGAGCAGCTTTTGTTGTGGCTGGGTTAACCCGCGCTTGTTCAGTTGTTGTTGTCCTGGTGAAGCAAGAGATGGGCGTCGACCGCGGTATGATGTTTGTTCCATCTGCATCTGCTGATGTTGGGATTTAGCGGGTCCTCCCCACAACCAACCAAGCCATGTCATAGTGTCTTTTTAACTGATGAAGAAAAAAATTCTCGGAGGTTCAGAGAATTTTTTTCATTATGATGTTTCAACAGGGTTGAAACCAACCCCCATCAAACTTTAGACCGGCTTAAGAACAAGATCGTCTTCTTAACCCGGCCTAAAGTTGGTTTTAACACTGTGTGTCAACAACTATTTCAGAATTGGAATCGGCGTCTCCACCCCCTCACGAGGAAGCCGCAGCGCCTGTAGCACTCCACCGACACCGCCCCATCGACCGTCTGTATCAGGGGGGTCCTGACAGGATCCCACGCCATGACCTCCCCCAGGAAGCGCGCACACTCCGGCTTGGACGATATCGACGGGTTGATGCGGATGAAGCCGATCAGAGCCCTCAGGGCCTGACCCTCGTCGGTGTCCTCGATCGCATGATTCATGGCGATAAAGTCAGCGCACCGATTGTTTATTCCGACCCAGTCTCGGACACGGTCCAGGCCTGCATCGACCATGGCCAGGACATCGGGCGCCAATAGGAACGACCGGATGTGCTCGGCCCACACCTCTTCGGGGAGAAGCATCTGCATCCCGTAAAAAAAAATCAGTTAGTTGTTTCGTCCTGGATTACTGTGTTTGTAGCAGAGAATATCATTTTTTGCCGTCGTCGTGGTAGATGATGATCAGGACCTTGGTCATGAAGGTGGTCCGGGGTGCGTTGGGTTCCTTCCGGATGTTCTGGACAAAGTTGTCGGACAGCGTCTGCGTGTACTGCTGCTGCCTCTGGAGGATGCGCATCTTTTCCGTAACGTCCTCGTCCATGGTCGTCCCGTCCCTGACGTAGCACCCGTCGCTCTTCTTCTTGTTGTTGTTGGACGATGAGGTGGACATGAACGTGATGACATGGGCCAACACGATAAAGTCGGAGCGGATGGTGAACTTCTGGTCGCTGAGAACGACGTCAAACACGAACCCGTCCCCGAATTTGTCCAGGAAGCCCCTGATGCCGACCTTGTTGATGCAGTCATCGACCGTTATAACGCCACTGTCAAACACCAGACCGGGGTTCTTGAAGTAGGCGGCCTTGCAGTCATCGAGCGTGCACAGATCATTACCGAAGCGCTTCCTGCAGTCGTTGCTGCTAACGATCCCACTGTCGAAGCACGAGTCCGCGTTCTTGAAGTAGGCGGTCCTGCAGTCGCCGAATGTGCACAAATCGTTGCCGAAGCGCTTCTTGCAGTCCTTGGCGTTCACCAGGGACGCGTTGAAGACCGAATTGGGATCCTTGAAGTACGTGGCCCTGCAGTCCTGGGCCGTGAACAGGTCGTTCCCGAACCGCTTCCTGCAGTCGTTTGCGTTGACAACCCCATTGTCGAAGCACGACCCGGGATTGTTGAAGAATGTGCTCCGACAGTCATTCAGACTGCACGTCGTCGACAGCTCCGGGTGCTTGTCGGTGCACACGGCCCTGGTGCAGTTGTCATTCATGGCGCATGCCGCCATGACAATGTCGCTACCGGCGTCCTGATTATCATTATCGGGGATGCGCTGCACAATACTCTCCTGTGGTGCAGTCTTTTCCGATGATCGGGTGTAGTAGTAATGGTATATCAGAAAAGCGATGATGGAAATGATGATGATCGAAAGGACGATATTGACGACAAAGACCGATGATGTCCCACCCACCATCCTCTTCTTCTCCCTCCCCGAAACCCTCCTGAACACGGGCTGCTGCGGCATTTATTCCTCTGCTATTTTTTTTTTTGCTTAAAAACTTGTTGATTCTGCACGGGACTTAAGGATTAGATAGATCCTTAAGTGTCAACGAATAATATGTGAGAGGGGGGCGGTGGGGTGAATTAATCGTCGAGGATTTCGGGAGCGCCGGATCCGATGAGGACCTGTCCGGTGGTGGATGTGGAGGTGCCCATGTAGGCCATGATGCGGAAGCCCTTCCAGATGGCGGATCCTTTGTTCTTGACGGGATCGCCCCATTTGCGTTCGAGGTATTTGCAGAGCTCGTACCGATCGGGGACCTTGGTGTTGGGCATATTGTCCCGGATCCACTCGCGGAAGATCTGGTAGAGCTGTTCGATCGAGACGACGGAGGCCTGGTCGGTCTCGGCGACGCAGTCATCGATGAACTGCGACATCATGTCGTTCTTCTTCTGGTAGTTCGAGGTGGCGATCAGGACCTTGTGGGGCTCCTCCCGGTTCGGTGGGCGTGTGCGGAGGTGGTCCAGGAGGAACCATGCGAACGCCTCGGCCATGGACGGGATCTTGTCGGCAAAGTGCTTGTCCTTGGGGAACTTTTTGTGGAGGAGCTGCTCGTTGGGGTCCTCGGGCGCGTCGTCGGTAAAGGTCGCCTCGAACGGGAGGACGCGGATCCTATTCCATGTTGCGCGATCGCTGTATTCGAGCTTGGGCGGTTCGTTGCAGACAAGGACGAGCTTGAACATCGGCTGGATCTCCTCGCCCTCGCGGTACAGGCCCCTGGCGTAGTACGAGTCGTTCCCGGACAGCTCCTTGAGGATGCCAATGTTGATCACATCCCTCTGATCGGGCTCCTGGAGCATCGCCATGCGCACGCCGTGCCCGGCTCGGACCAGCTCGGGGCATGCCGAGTTGGAGAGGGCGCGCTTGCCCACGATGAGGGAGGTGGGGAACTTGATCGAGTAGGGGCCGAGCATCTTCTCGAAGAGGGCCTGTGTCACCGACTTGCCGTTGTCGCCATCGCCGCTCCACAGCTGGACGATCTTGCGGTTGTTGCCTCCGATAAAGACCTCGGAGTTGACATCGAGGAAGTAGTCCCGGAGGCTCTTGTCCGGAAAGATCTTTTCGATAAAGTCCCTCACCACCATGACCTCGGGGTGATCCATCGACAGGTCCGTCCGGTAGGGTATCGGCATCTGGAGGCTGATGTAGTCGTCCGGCCTGCCCGCCCTGAAGACATGGTCCCTCACGTCAAAGACGCCGTTGGAGAAGGCGATCAGGTAGGGATCGGAGTCGAGCCGGGAGTTGAAGCCGGCGTCATAGAACATGTCCATGCACTCCCTCATGATGTTGCCCTTGAAGGGCGCCTGCTTCAGCCTGGAGATGAGCTTCATGATCTGATCGACCTTCTTCCGGTGATTCTTGGCCTCGTCGCCGTCCGCGCACTCGACCGACTTGGACAGCCACTCCCTCGCCATCCGATCGTAGTCGCCCACAATCTCGTCGGATATGCGCGCCCTCAGCTCGACGCCGTCCTCGCTCTTCTTCCATATCGGGGAGCAGAACCGGTACCACACCCGATTCTGGATCGATGCGCACGTAAACTCGTGATCATACTTCTGGAACAACACCGTCGCTATATCAAAGTGCGTCCCATTGAGCTGGATCGCCTTGTCCAGAGATCCCCTGGCCTGCTGGGAGACCAGGTCGGAGTACTCCTTGGGCGAATCCTCCTTGGCGAGGTGCTTCAGGGTGCCCATCGTCATGTTCTTCCGGACCATCCTGTTCCATTCGTAGCGGCACGACTGCTCATCGAACTTCTCGGGGCACCTCCTGGAGAACTCGATAAAGATCTGAAGGCCCTCGTCCGATCCGTTGCACACGTTGTAGAGGATCCACCCCACATAGATCCACTGATTCCTATCCCTCGACCTCGATTCGTTCAGCATCCCGACCAGAGACCTGCACAAGTCGTTGGTATTGCTCATCGTATGATTGTCGACCATTTCCCTGATCGAATCACTTTTATTCACCGACTTCATAACGGTTCCGGTGAGCACCCTGACCGGCGTCAGATCGCTCCTGGGCTCAAACACGAACGACGTCGGACGACCGGTCGGTCGCGTCGAAAAGATCCGGGGGAGGTGAAAGTCGATATTCTCGGGCGTTATCGGGATCCTCACAGAGTCCTTCTCGGTGCAGATGGGGTAGTCCAGCAGCGGACGGCGCCACTCCATCTCCCTCCGACCCGACGGCGTAATGACAGAGTCCACCAAATACGGCTCCATGCAGATGTCCTTCCGGCACCCGTAGAGGAGCCACGGCGTCGTCCTACCCCTGCAGTAGCCCCTGTCGATGAGGTGGTCCGATAGCCTGATATCGGTCTTCTTCATGTTGAGCTTCACCCTCGGTATCAGCTCATTCTCCTGGACGAACCGGGGAAGGAAGATCATCGGGAAGTGCAGGTGGAACCCGTGCTTGACCACTACCGACCCGTCTGCCTTCCTCATCATGTACGGATCCTTGGTCATGTAATAACAGAACAGGTTCTCCTCGGGGAGAGACGGACCGATCAGGTCCCTCAGGGTTTCTTGATAGATTGTAGCGAGAAGGATGGCATCCCCCGCATTGTGGAGCGGACGGGTATCTCCCTCTGATGACATGTCCACATCCACAAGGACCGGGAGCGTCGTGCCGGTCAACTCGGCGTAGCACAGGAATTGGTCCATGTGGATAGAACAGTAAATACCCCAAAACTGATCAATGTCCTCCATATCGACGGCGTACTTGCCGGCCGGCGCCATCAGTGATACATGAGTGCAGCCGGCGGTCGTATTCCGTCGTGGCGCCAGGAAGGCAAGAAGTCCCGGTTCGGATGCCATTCGTAAAATTTAATACTGACTTTAATATTTTTTTCCGCAAACTATAAATTCATTTTTCCAGATTATGAAGAAATTCAAGCGCCCTACACTCAGGCCGACACTCTCGAGCCCCGATGCCGCCGCGACAACAGCACCCCGAACGGTCGATGACCTCGTCGTCTTTGCCCGCAACCTCCTCGATACCGTGTCCCGCCATGGCGTCTCCATGGATGCCCGGCTCGCCGTCCGGGCCTGGGCTCAGCGCCACCCCATCGACAGGGCCATCCTCAGGATCGAACAGTCCGACAACCCCGAGTCCTGGAAGCGGATCCTCGGATTCATCCTCGAGAACCCCAACGCCGCCGGCATCGTCTTTCCCGTCCAAGAATCCTCCTCCGATCCCTCCCACGACCTCACCAATGTCGTGAACGACATTGAGGATCAGGACCATATGGACGCCATACGCCATCATGTCATGCGAGACATGACCATCAACGATCTCAGGATGCTCGATGCCCTCAAGCGCATCCCACCCGTCGACACCGTCGATGATATGCGGCGGATCATCACACGCCTGGTCGATAACAGGCCCGAGTTCCAGTGCCTCGAGTCCTTGTTCGAGATCAGGGACTCCGGTCTCGACCTCACGATCGATGACCTCCGCGCCTTTATCCGCCAAGCCTCCTTCTGGCCCTCGCCCAGAAGCGACGTCTCTCGCTTCATCCGCAGAGTCTTGTTGGATCGCATCCGGTCGGCCGTTGAGGCGGGGGATACCGCCCGGTTGTCGGGTCTGCTGGATCCCCTCGTGCTCAGGAGGCTCCAGAAGCCGGAGGACTGGCGCCGGTTCATCAGGACTCTGCCATTCTACCCGAACCCGACATCCTTCGAGACCCACAGATCCATCGTCCTGGACATTATGCCCGCCATCCCCGTCATTGCCCCCGACAAGAAGAAGGCCCAGCCCACCAGGACCAAGATCCCCGACCGCAATTACATACAACCGCACATCCCATCCAAGCACATTGAGATCCTCATCCGGACAATGCCCTGGATCCACGAAAAAACCGTCATCGATATCCTCATCTCCGCGATCGGCGAGGACGGCTCACCCTCCCTCATCGACCCTTTCTATGGGACCAGGGTCGCCAACCTGTTCAGCCCCAACGACGACTTTTTTGCGGTCGTCATCGGTGAGGAGGGTCGTCTCAATGGTGTGTGGGGCGAGGACGACCTCCTCCGACTCCCCAACAAGAAGGCCTATGCCATCTACACCCTCGACGCGTCCCAAAAGATCGAACGCTTCTCCCAGTGGCGATCCCTACGATCCAAGATCAGGGCATGCGTCGATCGGGGCATTTCGCCCCGCCTCCTGTCGATCGAACAGGATCGGCTCGGCGATAAGCCCATTCACACATTCTCAGAAGACTTTATCGGGGGTATACGGAGGCGGGCGGTGGGCACCCTGGTATCACTCCTGCCGAACGTCCTCGACCCGGCCTACCAGTGGGACTCGAAGGGACTGGCGGAGGACATTGAGACCAGCGGGTGCTTCCGGCCCGACGCCACCCTCCGAGACTACTGGGCGTGTCTCCACCGTGCGCGCATGTGGCTCGACCCATCCACCTATGCATTCTCCGAGAGGCGGATCGCAAGTGCTCGTCTCCGATGCGGACATGTGCTGCCATCGGCCCTCGGGTGCTCGCCTGCCTCCATCTGCTTCCCAGAAGTGTATCTATTGTCTGAGGATGACAGACGCCATGTCATGACCATGATCGAGTCCGATGTCCGGGAGGCCGTGAGGTTGGAAGGGATCAGCGCATTCGCACAGTTCTTCCCCGAGATCATGTCGCAGCGCAAGCCCGTCCGCACAACCATCCTCTTCAACCTGCGCGATACGTTCGAGTACCCGCAGCGACGCCTGGACTCGGTCATGGCCGAACTCGGTGTGTCCGATCCGACGCTGCTCGTGTGGGACGACCAGGATCGCGGCACGGCGTTCAGGATCGGGTCCCCCATGCCCGATCATGTGCGGGACATTGTCCACCGATTCCTTGACGCCGAGTCCGTCTGCATGGGCGAGAACGCAGCCGTCTTTGCCGACGGACCCATCTTCCGATACGCCATCACCACCACCAAGGAAGAACAGCACACGATCGTCGCCGACATTGACGGGGGCCCCATCATCATCCCCAATCTCGTGGACGACATTATCCGATTCGTCCATGACTTCAAGGAAGGCATCGTCAGCTGATCTAAGTGAACGAATTGTTCATTATCAAGATAGATAGATATGGAGAGGGTCCTGACAGAAGGGGAGCGTCAGATTGCGCGGGATCATGGGTATGACAGCAATGGGCTGCGGTTCTCGATCCAGGAACTGCAGAACATGGTTCCGAGGGACTTATCTATGGAATCACTGTCGGAGTTTGTCGATGCGGTTACTTTTGTTAAAGTCCGCACCGGGGACACGGACTTCTTCAGGGGACAGCTCGTGGACGCCCCTGTTGGAACGAGGGTGTCTGCGACCGGTCTCGGGAATCTTGCCTATGTGGCTCTTCATATCAAGGACGACGAGATCCGATCGAGAGCATCGTCGTTGTTCCATCGTCTGACTGCCTCGTTCCCAAAGACGACCTGAACAAGCACCGGATCGTAATTGAAACCAACCCCCATCAAACCTTAATACGGCTTAAGAACAACATCGCTTTCTTAAGCCGGCCTAAAGTTGGTTTATCAACCCTGCTCGTTGATCAACGGGCTTACTCGGATCTCCGAGTCCTTAAACCTGTCTTCGAACGAGGATTAGATGAATCTTGGAGCGGAGTCGGTTTAATCCGAGGGGCCCTTAGTTTTCGGGTTCATAGGAGCCGCCATCGATGCCGATGGACCATCGCATCGGCCAGACGCGGGGGAATTGGAGGCCGTATTTTTTGCGGGCGACGTTGAAGCTGTGGAGGTAGCTGAAGTAGATCCATCCCACGAGCACAAAATTGGCAATGACACTCGTTGCCAGGCCCACCCACGAGTACTGGCCGTAGGAGATCATGGCGCTGCCGATCGTCCACACGGCGGCGATCAGGAGGTAGCCGGTCAGCGCGTCCGCTGCGGCCTGAAGGGTCTCCTGGTCCTTTGAAAAATTCACCACCGAAAACTTGCTCGACATCTCGACCGAGCCTATGGATGCCTGGATGCTCGCCAACAGGATGGCATTCCCGAGCATCTTCCAGAACTTATTCTTGGGACAAGCGTCAGTCTTGCCCATCTTAGCCGTTCGTTTATTGACTTATGCCATCTTTTTTTTTTTCAACAAAAAACTCTTACTTTGTTAAATAAAATGGCATCAAATCAACAACCATATAAGCTGGACCGAAAAAAAATCCGCAGCTGTCTTGATAACGGTGATTGGGACATCTGGAAGTGGCTCTTGTCGGGCAGGCGCGCCAGGCTCGTCACGGAACTCCAGAATTATCAAAAACAGAATCAGAGTGGGACAGTCAGCATCAAGGGGTTTAACGAGTACCTGAAGAAGAAGTGGATTCTGCCATTGATGACAAATCGAGCAGAGGATTGTGTGACGAACCAATTACAAAATTTCCAACGTCGGAAGCAGACTCAGCCATCTCCTACCGGTTCGACCGCATCATCTTGGCGGCAGCACGGCTCTACCTCATCATCGGGTTCGCACGGCTCTACTTCGTGGCAGAACCCGTAGCAGCTTCATCGTTATATTCCGACCCCATCTATCAATCCGCAACAGCATAAGTTCAAACAGAAATTAAATTCAGCGATTGATACGAATCTGAAGAGCAAACTCACACCTGATCAGATTAAACGGTTGAAGAAGGATGAGGTCAACGACTTAGAGTTGATTGAAGAAACTGCCAAGGCATTAAGTAAGCTTTCAAAAGACAAAAAATTGGATGAGAACAGTATCGGGCTCTTTCGCAGGATGATGATTGATCTACTGTCCAAACACCCTGAATTCTCGTCCAACATGCATGTCATCAACTTTGTCAAGGGCTTCAAGGCACTCCATCAATTACTGCAGAAGAATCCTTCCATCCTCTGCGATTTACAGGGTATGCATATTGATTCTGATTTTAAGGATCAGATGACGATAGATCAATTGTTTGCCATAATACAAAAGATACCTGAAGGTAAGATTGAGTCCTGCAGAAAAAACATTGCTGATGCCATTGCCTACACGGCCGGATTGGAATTGTCTCGGCAGTCTTTTGATTTTATGAGCAGGCACAACATGATTGGGGATTGGATAAGGGCGCTGTACATGACTTATGAAAAAGATAATGTTGACCAGTTTTTTACGGATTATTTACCCCCTCAGTGGATACAGGTGATGAGGCCGGAACTGAACAAATACTACCAACAGCAAATACGGAAGCAGCAACAGCAGCAGCGACAGCCTGTTCAAGCTATGAAAGGATCTTCGATAGAAGCACGAAACTCCACGAAGCAAAAACAACAACGTGCCGCGCCAACAGCGGCTGGAGGTAATTCGAAGGTATGCGCGTTATTCCTTGACAATGAGGAATATAATTTTAGAGGTTGCAACCGAGTTCCAAACCTGGAATGCCTACTCATCCCGAATAATTCAGAAGGAGTAAAACGCACCGGCCAAAGGGATTCCGACCTGTACGATTCATTGGTCCAGAAGGATGAGTTCATTGGAGAAGATGAACATCGAGAATCCCTTCACGATAAGAAGTTTTTCAAATTCAGCAAGTCAGAGATCGGTCCTGGGATCGAGGAACAGCATCTGGACACGATCAGACAATGGACAGCCGATCATAAGGATTCCTGCTCCAAGATGCTCTTATTCTTTGACTGGGATAGGACGCTTTCTCGATGCGAAGGATGCGATATGTCTCCCTTCACCGCAGCCTTCTATAAGAACTTTGCTCACGTGTACATGTCATTTCTTATGGGCGGCAAAACGAGGTGGGGCCTATTAATGAAGTTAATCAATGAATTAAGACAAATGTATGGTGCGAAACTCGAGTATTATGTTATAACGAACAATGATTACTGCACAGATAAATATGATGAAAGGGCAGAGCAGGCCGCTCATTTCAGCAGCTTCCTGACCATGGTGCGAATGTTATTCGGACAAGATTTTCCAGAGGAACACCTGATATGCATGCCTGTCGAGATCAGGAAGAAACGAGCAACATACAGTTCACTCATCGCTCCAAAGGTGCAGACCATCCAACAGATCATGTCAAGACACTAAAAACTGATGTGCTTGATTATGCGATTATGACACGATTATTATACGCTTCACTAACGACTGATTTCTATCATCTGACAGGATGCCGCCCTTTGCAAAGGAGATTGATCATGAGCCCTGGTTCATGCGGGAAGAAGATGAGGAACAGCAGGACTCGGAGCCCGATTACGATGAGGAACCCGTCGTCCTGCCGCCGATATTCGCCATCATCACGACACCAGTCATCGTTATCTCCATCATGGTCAACATCCTGACAATCGCCGTCATGATGTATCGATACCCCGTCATTGTCATCTCGACAATCATGATTATCGCTGTCATGATTGTCGCTTCCATCCGACACCACCACC
>Ga0214917_10006800_pt1 | contig 11774 bp, 11 predicted proteins | sample LL_1208_BB_MetaG_FD_177983 | JGI IMG/M metagenome (GOLD analysis project Ga0214917, IMG submission 177983) | Freshwater microbial communities from Lake Lanier, Atlanta, Georgia, United States - LL_1208_BB | ecosystem: Environmental > Aquatic > Freshwater > Lake | place: USA: Georgia | collected...
GGAACGCCCCTTCTTTCAGAGCTTGGTTAACTTCATGACCAGCGGCCCTGTTGTTCTGCTGATTTGGGAAGGACAGGGAGCTGTTGAAAAATGGCGACAAATCATGGGAGCAACGGATCCCGCAAAAGCGGCGCCCGGAACCATCCGGAAGTTATTTGCTGAGAGCATTGAAGCAAACAGCGTCCATGGCTCGGACAGCCCTACTTCTGCCAAGAGAGAAACTGAGTACTTCTTTCACTAAGCAGCTTTTTTTCTTTTCTTCTTTAGGTCTTCTTGGAACTGATTGAGCGCTCGCTCGAGGTGTAACCTGTCGAGGGGGAGGCGCAAGCTTCCGTCGATGGGAGAGTTTTCTCGATTGACTGGAAAAACAGTTCCCGGAGCAAGACATGCGAAAATGGGAACATGGTCCATTTTAAGTTGCTCTTTGATGATCTTTGCAGCGTTTTCATCGGTCAGCTTTGGTAATTTGGAACCGACCAAGACCACGTTTGGTTGATAAAAATTCGCCAGAGTGACCATTTCAATTCCATCTTTGGCCTGCAAGGCTTCAAAGCCCCAACGGGAAACGACATCGCTCAAAAGCAATCTCTGTTCTTTTTCGGAATCGACGACCAGAATTTTTTGCTTCTTGCTGTCTTTTTCCTGTTTTTTGGGTTCGCTAACCACATGGGGAAAAAGAACAAAGAAAGTGGACCCCTCCCCTTCCACGCTTTTAACCCAAAGGTTCCCGTCGTGAAGATGGGAAATTTGTTTGGCCACACTCAAACCCAGGCCCCGTCCTTCCATGCGGCTGTAATCTTTGATCTGGCTGAAGCGATTAAAGATTTTCTGTGCTTCTTCCTCGGGAATCCCACGCCCCTCGTCGCGCACTCCCACTATCAACATGGGATAAGGGGGATCCCCTCTTCGTCTTCCTTTAAAACTAAAAACCGATAAGTAAATCCGTTTGCCGGGCTCGGTAAACTTGATGGCATTCACAAGCAAATTTTGCAGCAATTGGTGGATCCGGTCAGGGTCCATCAGTACTTTCCAGTGACTGAGCGAGTTGTCATACTTGAGCTCGATGTCTTTTTGTTTTGCTTGAAAAGCGTAGTCTTTGTAGAGATCCCTGAGAAACTGGTCCATGTCCACCAGTTGGTAGTCTGGCTTCAGGCCTTGCTCGTAGGCCATCACATCCAGAAGATCATTCACTAGCCGGATTCCATGCTCCGACTGGCGTTTTGATCGTTCAACTAGTTCCTCTTGGGTGGAGTTTAGATTTTTAGATTCAGTGAGAAGCAAAGAAAGACTCGAATGGATCAATCCCAGAGGCGATCGTAAATCATGAGCGCAAACACTTAAAAACTCCTCCCTCTGGGAGAGAACGGTCTCAGCTCGGGCCTCTTTCATCAAGAGCTCTCGAACCTGTCTTTTAAGTTCGCCTTTTTGATAACTTCGGATAGAGCGAAGTTCCAAACGGACTCCCATTTCCTCTGCTCGGTCTCGAATACAGATCACTTCATCGATTCCGGAAGGTTCAAGATTCCGCAGTTGGTCTTCTTGGGGGATTTCGTAAACCCAGGAGAAAACGCGGCTGGTATTCTCAGGAAGCAGCCCCATAACATCCAAGACTTTTCGAACCCACCTCAGGTCGGGATCGCTGAAGAAAATGTATTGGTGTTCTTTGGAGATGTGCTGGTTGAGCCAATCAAAAGTCGGCGGCTCCATAGCAATATTTAGAAGGCTGAGCTCGTGACCACACTTTTGTAACTTGGCTAGAAACTCTGCGTAGGAAGGTTCAAGTGGTTTGTTTCCTTTGACCAGCCATAAAATTGAAGCCATTTTGCCCCCGAAGCCTTAATTTCCTTAAGATTCATCGGAAGAATCGGCAAACCGCTTGATGGTTTAGGGGTTTTGGCGAAGAAGCGTGCTCCTCAAACGAATGAGGTTTTCATAGTGCCGAACCAAAATGATAACGCATAGAGTTATTATCAGGGTTCCCAAGGGCAGGCCCGGCCACTGGAACACCAAATAAAGAAAGCAACTCATGACTCCAGCCAAAGAACCAACAGCACTAATCCTGCTTAATTTTAGGAAGACCAAATAGATCCCTCCACAAAGAAGGGCACACCCGGGAAGGACGACCAAAATACAGCCTAGGCTAGTGGCAACCCCCTTGCCTCCTTTAAACCCTAAAAAAAGACTAAAACAGTGACCAAGCACCACAGAAACTCCACAGAAACTTTGCAGCCAAGTCGATTCTGGGTAAAAAAACCGGACAATTAAGAGGGGCAAAGCCCCTTTTGCCAAATCAATCAAAAAGACTAAGAGCCCGGCATACCAACCAAAAATCCGTGTTACGTTGGTTGCTCCAATGTTCCCACTCCCCACTTCTCGAACATCCAAGCCATACTTTCGTTTTGAAATGAAAACCCCGGTGGGGAAACTCCCCACCAAATACGCTAGAGTTATTACCAATAAATAAGCCACAGAAACCCTAATCTACGTGGGTTTACCCTTATTTCCAACTTTTCAAATGGCCTTATCTATGAAAGGTTTGGGCCTTTGAAATTCGGGGGCGGTTAGCTCAGCTGGATAGAGCACATGGCTTCGAACCATGGGGTCAGGAGTTCGAATCTCTTACCGCCCACCATCTTTAATTTGAAATGTCCAAGGAACTCTCTCTTCAAGAAAAATACTCTCCTCAAGGCGCTTGCTTTGGTTGTGGACCTGCGAATTCCAAAGGGCTCCATGTAAAAAGTTTTGTCGAAGGAGAAAAAGTAGTAGCGGACTGGGTTGCAGAAACCATGCACGAAGCTTTTCCGGGAGTTGTGAATGGGGGGATCATCGGAGCGCTTTTGGATTGTCACTCCAATTGGACGGCAGCTTATACTTTGATGAAAACTCAAGGACTCACTGCTCCTCCTTGTACAGTGACTGCTGAGTTTTCAGTAAAACTGCATCGCCCGACTCCGAGCCAACAAAAAATGAAATTGGAAGCCACTGCTCTTGAAATTAAAGGAGATTCAGTAACGACTCAGGCCGAGCTGATTGTGAATGGAAAAGTTTGCGCTTCGTGTCGGGGAACTTTTGTTGCAGTAAAACCAGGACACCCCGCTTACCACCGCTGGTAGTTCAACGACTGGCACATTGAGTCGCACAGATTCTTTGACAGTAACATACATTACATTATCCTATATCTGTACTGAGCATCGATTTAAAGAATCGGCTGTTTGAAAATTTATCGATTTGGGGTCACAGACTACATCTTGATGATTCAGCTTTTGAGTGACCCCATGTTTTTCCTGGTTTCTGTTGGCATCAAGTGTTCATCTGTGAAATTCATCTGGTAAAGCAATCGGAATTAAAACAGGAAATAGGAACACAAGCGGGAGCTTCTTCAAGGAGAAGTCTCCCGCTTGTTTGTTTTTAGTAAGATTTGGCCAAAACCTCTTCGACCCACCCTCGGCGATCCCCTTTGGAATTAATCGCGCGTCTGGAAAAAATGGTCACCACTTCCCATTTACGAAAAAGCTTTTTCACAAAAGGTGCTGATGAGTTGGAAATGGCAACCTGCGCTCCGCGCCCGACTGCCCTCTCAGCTGCTTCAAAAAGCCGGAACTGGTCTTTTTTGCTGAATCCATTGAGGGTGTAAGAATTAAAAGAAGAGGTCACTGAAAGCGGCTCGTAAGGGGGATCGCAGTAAATAAAATCTCCGGGACCGGCCAAGTCGAGGACTTGTTCAAAATCCAAATTCAGCAGCTCCGTCTTTTTTAATCTTTTGGAGAGACCCAAGATCTGATTCTTGTCGTACAGCTTGGGCAAGCGGGGCCTTTTTCCAAATGGGACATTGAACTCCCCACGGGAATTTTGGCGGTATAGGCCATTGAAACAAGTCTTATTGAGAAACAAAGTTCGCGCAGCCTTTTTAACTTGTGACCGAGGTTTGCTCGCTCTTAATTCGTAATAAAAATCCTCAGAATATTTGGAACCCAAACAATCCAATTCACTCATCAAATCCTTGGGGCGATCTCTGATAATCTCATAGAAGTTTGTAATTTCTGAATTCACATCATTAATCACCGAGTTTCCGGAGGGCTTTAAAGCCAGAAAAACAGCTCCCCCTCCGAAAAAGGGCTCAAAATAGCGATTAAAAGCTGAAGGAAAGTGCTTCACCAGTTGCGGAATGAGACTTGTTTTCCCGCCAGCCCATTTTAAAACGGGCTTGATGTTATCTTTTGTTTTCAGCGCTTTCATGCTTGGGGAACCTTAAAATCAAATTTAGGAAAAGTCCAAAAACAAAGGTAAAATAAGGCAAAAAAAGGAGTCGCTCATGAAATTAGCCATTCTTGGTTTTTTATTGGTTTCTCTTGGAGCACCTGCTTTGGCTGCTGAGCCAGACCAGTTGGTCGGACAAAAAGCACATTTTAAATTGGATAAAAACCCCAAACGAACTTCTTCCATGATCAAGGATGGAACTTTTCTAGGCACTATCAAAAAATACCATCCCGATACAGACGCAGGCCCAGCCATGGAAGTCACTCTCGACTATAAATTCAATGTTCAATGGGTGGGGGATCAAACAGGAGTGGAAACGGGTTTCATCGACTACCAGTACTTTACCCCCGAGTTTTTGGAAAGCCTGCGCAAAAACAAAAAGTATGAATCGGAAAACTTTAAAGCCATTCATCAAGGCTACGAGTCGGTGAAAACTCTATCGGGAAAGTCTTATCCGAATTGTGACATCGTTCTTCTTTATGACATTAAAGACACTCTAAACAATGAACTCCGCAGTACCCTGTCTGGTTTTTTGGCTTCAATCGTACAAGCTAAAACTCAAGCGGATATTCAAGATCTGAAAGTGCAGATCCGGGTTTACCCCGGTATCCCGGTTTTGGGCGCCGTCCAAATCGATGTCAGTGGGAAGTATGAAGGTATGGCAGTCAAAGCAGGAGCGGATTACGAAGCCCATTAAGTTTTTCTGATGTCAAAGCCCCGCTTTACCATTTCTGCTGTCATTTTGGCGCACCAGTATTCCCCTCTTTTTGAAGAGGTCGTTCAATCCGTAAGTTGGTGCGATGAAATCGTTATCGTACTGTCCGAGCCCGTAAAAGAAATAGAGGAGCTTTGCCATCGGGTTTCTGCCAAATGTTTCTTTAGACCCTTTGATGGCTATGGACCCCAGAAGCAATTTGCGATTTCCAAAGCTTCTCACGATTGGATCTTAAATATTGATTCTGATGAATGGGTGAGTCCCAAGTGTAAAAAAGAAATCCTTGAACTTCTGGAATCCGACAGGCCTTCGCTCTTTTCAGCATTCACTATTCGGCAAAAATTTATGTTTCTGGGCAAGGCCTTGAATTTTTCCGGCACTCGCAAGTCTCCCATTCGTTTTTTTGACCGGAAAAGATCTCAAATGAATTCTTCAGTTGTGCATGAATCCATCGAAGCTTCTGGAAAAATCGGCCACATCCAGGGGCCCATACTCCATTACAGTTACAGTTCTCTGGAGGATTATTTAAACAAGTTCAACCGGTACACTTCTCTTGCTGCGGCCGAGCTTCACAAAAAAGGAAAAAAGACCAACTTTCTTTTGATTTGGGGTAGATTCCCTTTTCTTTTTATCCGCCGGTATTTTCTACAGCTGGGATTTCTGGATGGGTGCTACGGCTTTACTTGGTGTTTTTTGAGTGCTCTGTACTCTTCCATCAAATACTTGAAACTCCAAGAGCTCGCCCTTGAAAAGAACCATGGTTAATTGGACAACTCTTTCAAGCATTTTTTTGCCCGAGGCGAGCGGGATCCCTGTTTTAATGTACCACGAAGTTCATGCTTCAAGACGGGACGGCCTCACTGTTTCCGTTTCAGATTTTTCCAAGCAACTCGACTGGCTCACTTCCCGGAATTACCAAACAATCACCCTCAGGGAATTCCTCAATTTTAAAGAAGGAAACATTCCAAGAGATCGCTTGCCAGAGAGGCCCATTGTGTTGACGTTCGATGATGGATACCGCGGGTTGGTGGAACATGCGCTGCCCCATCTTCAGAAAAGGCATTTTACAGCCTGCCTTTTTGTAACCACTTCCTACATCCAAGAGCGAGAGCAACGACTGGATTCGCCTTATTTGTCACTCGGGGAGCTTCAGACTTGGATTAAAAATGGAATGGAAGTGGCCCTGCACTCCCACTCGCACCCCAACTACAGAATTGCGAGTCTTGATGAAATCCAGCGCGACTTGCTTCAAGAGGAATCGCTTCTCCAATCTTGGGAAATCCCTTACCTCAGGGCCCTTGCTTATCCCTTTGGGGCGAGGCCGAAGGATTCGACACACCTGAAGCTTGCTCTAAAAACCCTTGGGATGAGAGCGGCATTCCGGATTGGAAACCGGGTATCATCCCTGGCACCGGAAAAAGATCTTTTTGAAATTAAGAGAATCGATATACAGGGTACGGATTCTCAAATAGAATTTACCGTCAAAGTAAAAAAGGGCCGGTCCAAGTTATTCTAAAATGAAAAAAGGAGAGCTCTCGTGCCAATACCAACCGAATTGATTGGAAGCATTCCCAGACCCAACTATTTGCTGGAGGCTGCTCAAAATTTCCGTGCGGGAAAAACAACCCAGGAGAAGCTCGACGAGAGTTACAATCAGGCCGTTCGAGAAACTATCGAGCAACTGGAGGCAACTGGATCGCCCGTCCTCAGCGACGGAGAACAGACGAAATCAAGCTTCGCCACTTACCCTCTTTTGGGAATTGAAAATCTTGATCCCAAGGGAGTGGTCATTCCCTTTGCAGACGGCCATACTCGTCAACTGCCAAAATTGACCTCGGGACCTTTTCACTTCGGCATCCATGCCGGAGCCTATGTGAAGGCGGCAAAGCGATACACTAACAAACCCCTAAAACAAGCAGTCATTACCGCGTCTGCGTTGAGCTTGCTCTACCCCTCGGAGGAAATACAGGGATATGACCGGAAAAGTTTTTTGAAAGACTTGGTGGCAGAAGCAGTTGCCGATATTCGAGATTGCTTTGATCGCGGAGCTTACAAAGTCCAGCTTGATTTTACAGAAGCCCGTCTTTCCATCAAATTGGATCCTTCCAAACAACTGTTGCAACAATTCATCCATCTGAACAATCAGGTCCTCGAGCATTTTTCCTCTGAAGAGCGCCAACGGATTGGAGTGCATACTTGTCCGGGCGGAGACTGTGATTCCACGCACAGCGCCGACGTCCACTATGAAGAGCTGGTGCCGCATCTATTTCAGCTCAATGTGGGCAATTTCTACATGCAATTAGCCAGCGAAAAAAATCCTGAGAAGACGCTAAAAGTAATCAAAGAAAATCTGAAGGCGGGGCAAAGAATCTTTGTTGGGGTTATCGATGTCCTGAACCCGGAAGTGGAAGATCCTGAAACTGTGAAGGAGCGTATTTTATGTGCTGCCGATTACATCCCTCTGAGCCAATTGGGAACAACGGATGATTGTGGTTTTTCCCCGTTTGAAGATGACACTTCCACTGGACGAGAAACTGCTTTCTCAAAAATAAGATCCAGAGTTCTCGGCACTCAGCTGGCAGAAAGAGCCTTGGGTTCAAGAAAGGGAATGTAATAGGGAGACTGTTGGAGCACTCAACAAGGATGACCTCTCAGAAAAAATGCCCACTTTGTCATACAACAGGGCCTTTTCCGACGATCACCAACCTCAAGCGTGTATTTTTCAGATGCTCCTCCTGTGATCTTCTGTTTGTAGATCCTTCACAGATACTTTCCCCAGAGGAAGAAAAGAAACGCTACGAGAGTCATAACAACGATATTCGGGATCCAAGATATCAAGAATTCTTGAGACCACTGTTTGAAGTCGTTATTCAAAAATATCAACAATCAGCTCGAGGACTTGATTTTGGCGCAGGGCCTGGCCCAGCTTTGTATGAAATGCTCAAGATGAGAAACATCGAAATGGAATTGTATGATCCTTATTTTTGGCCGGAAAAAAAGGCATTGGATACTCATTACGATTTTGTCGTTGCCTCCGAGGTCGTAGAACATTTCTCGGATCCAGCGAGGGAATTTAAATTACTGAGGTCCCTTCTTAAACCGCAGGGGGTCCTTTTCATAATGACTCTCTTCCATGAGCCCGAAACGGATCTGGGCCAATGGTATTACTTGAAAGATCCCACTCACGTGTGCGCTTACTCTCAACGCACTTTCCATTGGATTCAAGCAGCTTTTGGGTTTGAAAAGATCGAGTTACAAAAGCCTCGAATCGTTTCTCTCTTTGGGTAATTTAATGGCGGAGAGGAGAGGATTCGAACCTCCGATACGGTGTTACCCGTATAACGGTTTAGCAAACCGCCGCCTTCGACCACTCGGCCACCTCTCCACTGAATTGGAAAGAAACTCAACTTTTACCATCTGACCCCAACTGATTCAAACACTTCTGGCGGAGAGGGGGGGATTCGAACCCCCGATACCCTTGCGGGTATAACGGTTTTCAAGACCGCCGCTTTCAACCACTCAGCCACCTCTCCTCACATGAAGGCTTACGTTGGAGTAGACGAAGCCCTATGTTATATCTCCCCCTAACGATGACGGCTATTCCAAATTTACGATTTCCTTGGGCGGCTTTAAATGTTCCCTTGGAGGGCATGTCCTGCCTTGACATTCCGCGTCTATCCATCAAAACCATGGAAGAAGCGACTGCTTTTATTCAGGCTTATGGCTTTGATACCAATCAAAAAAGCGATGTCATTTTACTCTGGAAATTTTTTGATGATGCCGTCGATTTTCTGGAAAAGTCTCTCACAGATCCGGAGTATCCCCGGGTTCCCGATCACTTGCGAAGCCGTGATGCTGTCCAGGACATTCGGCGTTTATTGATCTTAGCATCGGGGGAACTGGGAACAACGGATCAAAGGTTCAGCTGTGCCATTTTGAGGATCATGCATGGCCTCATCCACCTGACATTTGACCCCCGTCACAAGTTTTTTCATCAAATGCAGATTCAGGTGCTCTCACGGCTCGATCGCTATCTTCATGTTGACCCCCAATCGGGCGCCACCTTCCTCGGAAAAGATGCGGGGGGTGGAGAAGGGATCAAACTTCTATTTTTTAAAAAGAAGGAGCGGAAAGACCGCTCCAGAGAAATGATCAAATTGCTCCATAAAGCCGACAGTGTTGTCGAAGAAATTTATGATCGAGTGGGCATCCGACTGGTCACAGAAACCAAACTTGAGGCTCTCAGAGCCGTCACTCTGCTGATCGACAAGAATATTGTGAGTATGCCTAATATCCGTCCCGCACGTTCAAGAAACCGGTTGATCAACATCAAACGCTTGAAGTTTGAGATCGATAGAATCACCACGCACCTCAATAAAAACCCCGACACCCAACCCTACGTGAAAAAAATGATAAACCGTTTGGAAAGCCGAATAGGGACAAGGCAACCGGGGCGCAGTCTTTTCAATCCGCACAGCAGTGAATCTTATCGCGCCATTCAATTCACTTGCCGTGAGTTGGTGAGAGTTCCCAATCCTCTTCATCAAGTCTACACGGCTCTTCAATCGAATCTTCAAGGCATTCCCGAAGGATCCCATCTTCTTCACGAACTTTTTCCCATCCCGCCAGTCTCCCATGAATTTGGATTTTTCCCCTATGAAGTGCAAGTCATGGACGTCAAAGCTTACGCCGACAGTGTCTTTGGAAAAAGCAATCACGACGAGTACCGGAAGAAGCAACTTGACGCAGCAAGGAAACGCGTTTTTGGCCGAGACCTCAACCCGCAAGACGGATAACGTCATGCTATAATAAGCAGATATGAGCCAGTCAGATCAAGATTCGCAAATTGCTTACTTTTTAGGAATTGAGGGCGAACAAACTGGTCCCTTTTCCGAAAAAGATCTGGCTGGGAAAATCCAACAAGGCCAACTCTCTCCTGAAGTCTTGGTTTGGTGGGAGGGCCAAAGCGATTGGATACGGATTTCTGATGTTCCTCTCTTTAAGGGTTATTTTGAATCCAAGGATCAACCTTCCAAACCGCCTGTACCCAACACTTCACCCTCTATTGCAAAAAAGAACTTTGAGTTTGAGGAATATACAGTCGGCGGTTCTCACCCTTCTTTGGATTGGGTCGCCACGTTTGCGCAACCGGGTAAAGAGCCCATGCCCGTTTACGACAGCAAGGAAGGTTATTTCAAGCATGAGAAGACCATTCCTATAAAAGTTGCAGCTGTGGCAATTGCCGTTTCGATCATCGGCTTTGGTGGCTTGGTCGTCTGGCGCCTGACGGCTCCCAAAGCGGCTCCAAAGACAGCAAAAAACCAGGTACCTCCGAAAGAGCAGGAGCTTCAAAGAAGAAGATCCATTTTGGCCCAGACTAGAAGCTCTTTACTTTTGGATCCGTCGAAGTCCACTCAGCAATTGAACGATTTGATCAACCAAAACGCAAAAGACGAAGTGGGCAAAGAGGCCGCTGAGACCCTTCTTAACTACTACAGACAAAACAAGCAAATCGAGCGCACAGGGGATTTATTGTTGAAAATGGAACAGTATGCTGATGCTGCCAAGACTTTTTCGGCCGAACCCGCCCTCGCTGCAAAAGCGGAAACAGCTTTTTTTAAAGCTTTTCAAAGCGCTTCTGGAAAGGAAGGTGCGGACTTCCTCATACAAGACATTCGAATTCTCATCAAACCCTTGGACAATCTGGCTCTGGCTAGAGAGCGGATTGCTCTATTGGAGAAGACCTTTCCAGGCCTGACCCACCCCTTTGGTTACTATTTACTTCCTCTGGAGCAGCAAATCGGCAATATCTTCTCAAGGCTCTCCGCTACCTTTGTAGGTCTTCTGAGCGGGCATATTTCAGAAGAATTTCCCCAAATCACTTTGGCAAGTCGTCCTTTAGTTGAAGTAAAAAGAAATTCGGAGGGCAACTTACGTATCATAGGCCGTTACAATGGGGATCTTTTGCTGAGAAATGACCGGATGAAAGGGATTTTCTTTTTGTATTGGTTGGTCGACAACCAGTGGCTCTTGGTCGACACTAATCTTACTTCTGACCGACAACGTTTTGCTGCGACTACCAGAAAAAAATATGAGGGGGCTGTCTTGCAGCCGGGCCAAATGCTGGCTTTTCTTGAGAGCCAGTTCCGAAAATTGCACCCCAACCAAGGGCTTCACGAAATGATCCCAACATCGACGAACCCATCCAAATCATCATCTTCGGATTGATTCTTTTCACATGCTGACCACCCTTTACGAATTCATCGACAAGCTCTGGCAGAAATTATCAAACCTTGTTTTTGTCCGCTTTGCCTTTGATATTCCACACTCTTCGATCACTTCTGAAAAAAAATCGCATCGATTGGTTTTTTGTCTGACTCATGGGGGCATCATCGAATGGCTGATCCTTTCCAGCTGGTGCCGAAAAAGTGGTTTGGGAGCCATCTTGGTTGCCAACCGAAAGGAGATTCTGTTTTTTGCAAAACCACTTTACTTTCTACAGTCCGTTTTCACAAAACGATCTTATGCAGACATGTTCTTAAGTCATGAAGAAGGTCCTCGTCTTATTTTCTGCCCTCCTGGAGAACGAAAAGAATTATTCAAGCCGACCGAAACAGAGGGCCTGATTGCGAGCCTCTATAACACTGAGAAACAGAACCCAGAGGGCTTAACCTTCACTTTTGTCCCTATTTTCATTTGTTGGCGCAAGCACGTGCGTGGTCAGTCTAGGCAACTGAGTGAATATTTTCTGGGACTAAGCTCTCGACCCAACTTTATTGGAAAAATTTGGTACCTTCTCAGA
>Ga0214917_10006801_pt1 | contig 11771 bp, 7 predicted proteins | sample LL_1208_BB_MetaG_FD_177983 | JGI IMG/M metagenome (GOLD analysis project Ga0214917, IMG submission 177983) | Freshwater microbial communities from Lake Lanier, Atlanta, Georgia, United States - LL_1208_BB | ecosystem: Environmental > Aquatic > Freshwater > Lake | place: USA: Georgia | collected...
CTCAAAAATCATATTATCATATTTCCATTTATTTGCTTTTGCGTATTTTTTTGCTTCAAGCAAAGTTTTGAAATTAGCGATTTTATTGTTGTAATCGTTATTTGTATAAAGTATCAATCCTCCATTATTGAAAAATATAGGTCGATTAGGGTCGGGATTAATTTTTTTTGCAAGTTTCATATCAATAGCGTCAAAAGACTTGGGTGCTATGCCTTGAATAGTTTTTGCTCCGCCAATGTAAGGATTGCTTATTGCAAGAGCTTCTCCTATGTTTCCACCATTTTCAAATTTCAAAAAACTTGCGTCACCCGTGTACGGCAACGCTCCGCTAATTAAATTTTCAATTTTAAGAGATTCTAAAAGTGCCTCCGAATTTTCACGGCTTAAATTAGACTTCCACCAACCACTAGCAATTGTTTTTCCATTATTACCTAAAATTCTAATTGCGGTTTCCGTAGCGTCATACAAAACGTAAATGTTATTTGAAGACAAATTCCCACCAACACCATAAGAAAATTTCAAATCAAAAATTTTTGCTGTTTTTTTTAAAATAGGCAATTCATTATCGTAAACAAAAACATAAAAACTTTTACTATCTATTTTTTTGACGTCAGATTTAGGAAACGTTTGTTTTATTTCTTTTAGAGCATTAGAAACGTTTTTTGTTTTACCCGTTAAAACAACTTTAAACGTATCGTTAAAACCCCAACCTTCCCAATATCCTTTTGACATATTATTTTCTTTTATAGTAACGATTTAGATTTTTCATTGTCATACCACCTTTTCGGTAAGTTTGAAAATAATATCCGTTTATGTCTCGATAATCATTAATGGCTAAGTCTCTGCCAAATGCCTCATAATCAAAGTACATTTCTTGAGTTCTTTTATCAAGGTTTTCAACTCCCCCTAACATTTCATCAACGTACCAATAAGCCAAGTCAGTATCACTATCAAATTGACCCGCATACCTTTCGCCAAACCATTCTTCTAAATCGTCAATATCATATTCACTTATTATTTCACCTACAACCTCCATAGGTACATCGTTTTCAACACTAAATTTGTATGCACGAATAACCTTATCAAAAGACGCTTCTCCCATACCCTCGCTGTAAAGATTTGAAGGGAAATTTTCGTAGTCAAAAATAGCATACTCCTCACGTAATTTTCCCGTTTGTTTCGTCCATTTGTCAAGTAAAGATTGAATATAAGCCATTACTTCAGCACCGCTATCAAAATTTGAAAGGTCTACCCATTCTCCAATTAATCTGCCTTCGTTATACAAACTCCATTCTCCAACCCAAACTTTTGGCGTGTCGTCACTTGAAATAACGTCTCCGAGAGCAAACTTATCAACACCACCGCCATTTGCGTATTTAATTATTTCGCCTTTTTTATGAAAACTTGGAATTAATTGTATCGTATCGCCATTTGGTTTAGCAAAATAAAAACCAACTAATGAATTGTCATTTACTTTTCTATATCCTTTATCAGAAAAAAGTTTATTAAATTCATCAACGCTTACGTTTTCTGCTATAACCATTTCAGAAATTTGTCCTCTATTATTGATTAATTTTGACATTGAAAATAAATCAACCCTACCACCATCATCATATCTATTAACCCCACCGCCATTTTTATATTCATACATTTCGTCTTCAAACATAAATCTATCAATTTTCGGCTCAAGTTTTATGTTTTTTCTAGTAGTATAAACCCCGTCTTTTAAAGACGTTCCTTTAATTACGTTTCCGTTAATCGTGGTTACTGCTTTGATTAATCTTTTCGGAATGTAGGTTGTACCTTTCAATCCTTCATTTTCAATTTTTGAGCCTTTTGCAAATTTTTTAGCAAATCTACCTTCGGGCATTTCAGCCATTCCTCCCCTAGCAAGACGAATTTTACTATCAACGTCTCTTCGGTTGTCTCGATATTCATAATAGACGTTTCCACCACTAGTTGTTCCATATTGGTTTTTATGACCCGCTTTTGAAATACGCTTATATTTTCTAGGTTGCACACCTTTTTTACTCATTTTCAATTCATCAGCTTCAGTAATGGCATTTTTTGAAGCGTCCTTCTGCAAATCTCTCATTTTGCCCTTATCAATTGGCGCAGTTGACAATCTACCCGTATAAAAATTGGATTTTGACAAAACGTCAATCATATCATTAAAACTTGTAGAACGAGCAATTTGCGCCTCAATTCGCAATTTAGCTAATTCTTCCGCTTGTTGTCTTGAAAAATTAGGTTGTTGCTTTTGAATTTGGTCGGCTATTTTTGAGAAATCAGCTTTACGTGGAACAATATTTTTTAATTTCTTTAATTTGGAAATTACATTTTTTGCTTTTTCTTCTGCAATTTTTTTCTGAATAGCGTCGGGATATTTTTCTTGAACCTTCAAAATAATTCCGTCCATTAACGCTTGAGCCTCCGTCATTGAGGATTTAGATTTTGCCTTAACTTTTTCAATAAAACTTTTGATTTGTTCGGGTTTTGAAATTTTTGAAAAGTCAATGCTATCAATTTTTTCTTGTAAAGTCATAATGGTTCTTTTAATTAAGTAAATTTACATAAAATAGTTAAAACAAGCTAAAATTTTAAAAATCTAACGTGTCAAGTTCATTGGCTAAATCTTCAAAGTCCTCTTCGTTGGTACTTTGTGTAGTCTCTTCGGTTGTCTCGATATTCTTGAAAGAAATTGATTCAATTTTTGATTCGTCAATTATTTGAGGCATTTGTCCTTGAAATAATTCCAATCCCTCTTCGCTAAATAAATACTCTTTACCCAAATGTTTTCCCGACTTCATTACAATTTTATACGCGTTTACATTCATTCCTGTTAAATATGTTCTCTCTACAATCGCAATATCACCTTCCTCACTTTCAAACGAATTGTTGACTTTATTGGCAAAATTTAAATCTTTAAACGCTTGTGCATAAGTTGAATAAATTTCGCCTTTACTAACAATTTCCACTATATCTCCAACCTTAAATTTGAAATTAGACGTATTAGGTTGTGAAGGTATGTTAGGCGTTGTGGTAGTTTGTTCAGTTACGGGTTGTCCGATTTTTTCATTGTAATACTTAATTAATTCGTCAACAATCGTGTCTATTTTTAACGCTTGTTCAAACATTGGAAAAACCAAACTCATAGTCCATTCCGTCGTGAATAAATCCGAAAATTGAATAACGTCATATTCATCAAAACCATTTTTATCAAAAATTTCCTTTACTTTTGGGTCAAAGGTATAACGATATACATATTTAGTAACTGACGTATTATTAATATAATAATCTATGGCTTCTAAATACTCTTTCGTGTTTTCCTTTAGGTAGCAAATTTCCCCAAATGCACGTGAAATTTCCACCTTCATATCTTTAGAGCGACGATTTGACTTTAACGCTTTGATTAAATAATTGTAATCTATTTTGGTCGTCCAATCCTTACTACAAAAAGCCTTATCCCAAAACGTAGGTATGACTTCAGTTGTTTTCGGTTGCGCTTTTAATAAATCCTCAAATATTTCATTGTAAAAAAGTTGTGTGTATGGGCTTTCATTAAAATCTTTTTGTTTGTCGTCAATGAAAATTACCAAATCTTCGTCTACATAATAGTAATTTGCTCCCAATTCTATTCCATTATATTTGAATGAATTTTTATTTAAATATTTGATTAAATTCAAAAAATTAGTTTTTTGAACGTCAGTTTTTAGTTCAATTTTAATTTCTCGAAAATCTAACCCCGTCCAAACTTGGTCGAATATCAGTTTTTCTAATTCTGAATCCGTAAAAATTCTTTCGTTGGCTTGAGTAGTATTCGCTTGAGGTGATTCAGTAATTTGCGTTGTTACGCTTGGTAACTCAACGTTTATTTCACTCGTACCACCAAAATAATTTTTATTTAAGTAATCTAAAGCTAACGTTAATGCTGAATATAGCGGTGGATTTGAGGCATTAATTTCTCCCAACCTTGTTTTATTTGCTTCAACAAATTGCTCTAATTCAGTTGCCATTTTATATGTTTTAATCTGCAATAATTATTTCATTTTTATCAAATACAACACATTCACCTAAAAAAGCATAACGCTCAAAAACATTTTTGAACTTTTCGTTTAACTTTTCCATTGTTCCGTTAGATTTAATTTCTACTAATTCTAAATCGTATTTTTCATCAACGAACATACTGCTAGTTTGCTCAAACCTCACAATGATACTTCCCTCAAAAAATTTATTCGTCATTAATAATATATTATTAATTTTTCCAAATTGGTTGTTTTCATAAATTACAAAATTTTCTAACAATTCGGTCATTGTGTTTGCTTGTGTTTTCGTCAATTTTACCATAATTCTTATACTTTTAAAATTTCTTGCCGTAATTTGTCCCATTCCTCTTCCCGTTCCTTGATTTGTTCGGGTGGCGTTGGAAAACAACCGCCTTCAGCAAAATAGGTCATTTCGCCAATTCTTTCAAAACAATAATTTTTAACATTATTGTAATCGTATCTTGAATTAATATCCAAAGCCCAACCTTCGTAAAACCTTTGAGCTGTATCAATTGTTTCCGTTCTAATCAAAAAATCGATTTCTGCATTTATCGTATTAATTTCCGATTCAATTTCTCGAAAAGTTTTAGCCATATTGTTTGAATTAAAAACGTCTAATCTATGTTTAACAACGTATGCAACAATTTTTAAATATAATTCATACCACTTCAAAAAATTTACATTTCCCATTAAACATCTCACCTCATCAATAATTTGAGTTGAAGATTTGTTCAAATCAATCGCATTAGCTCGTTGGTAAATATTTTTTAACCTATCAAATTCGTATTCAAAATAATTGTTTAAATAATAATCATAGTACATTATCAAACCTTGAGGCTTTACTTCTTTAGCTTTCCATATACCCTTTTTTGAGTATTGAACATATTTTTGACGAAAACGCTCAAAACCCTCCTCATAATATTCCATAGTCCAATTTGGACTTCCGTAAGCGTCGTCATTATACGTAGACTCAAATTCTTCTCCAAGGGTTTTTGAAAAAATTGACGTATACATTTGTTTATTTTCTCCTCCTACACCTAACGAAAAAGAGTAATTCAAAGATTCTCCATAATTTTTAACGCATTGTGGAATTAAACATAATCTTTGCCAAACGTTTTGAGCACATTCAAATAAAGGTAAAATTGCGTTAGTGGTAATATCTTCTTTACGAATTATATCTCTAGTCGGAAGAGCGTCACCTCCACCTCGTTGTTGAACAAATCGAGTTATGTATAATTTACAAAATGTACCTTGTTTTTCCAAATAATCGCACACCATCAAAGCGGGTAAGTGGCGTGTAGATTTAAAAAAAACAGAACCCATAGTTGCATAATGATTTAGGCTGTATATTTCAACGTATTTTACCTTTCCTCCTCTACGTTTGTATCTAACGTATGGCTTTTTGGTTCTACTTCCAAATTTTACTTCGTTGGTAAATTGTGTACTTATAGTCATAGTACCCTCTTTTTTCAAAGGTAACAACGGATTTTTTTCTAACGCTTCGGTTAAACCTTGTTGACGTTGTTCGCAAATGTATTTTTTATTTGTGCTTTTATCCTCAAAATAAAATTCTTTGCTATTCCCAACTTCACGTGTTTGAATTAGATTAATAGGTACTACTCCTAATGGCAATTCATATTGCGTAAATAAATCAATTTTATTATCAAAAATTTCTTGACTAAAATATTCCGCTATACGATATAAACTACTTGACGCAGAAGCAAAATCAAATATTCCTTGCGGTTGTTCAGTAAATTCAAGTTTTGCTTTGTCATTTTCGCCACCTAAATTTAGCTTGATATTTGTATTAAAAAGTAATGGCTGAATCCCATTTTCAAATTCCTCTTCATATAGGTTTAGCAATCGGTCTAAACGAACTTGATTATTTTGAATCAAAAAAGCATTTTTGACGTCTTCGGGTGTTTCAAAAATCCAACCTACAATTTTGTGGTCGTCCCAATTACGATAAATGCCTTTTGATTGATTACTACTCATTTTACAATTCTTTTTCCATTTCGATAATCAAATCATTAGCTTCAGTCATTTCATCGGGCGTGTTAAAATTGTTGCTTTTGGTTTTATCTACACTAGGAAAATATTGCATTTTATTTTTTTGTTCAACAATTTGTAAAAACTTTGGATAGTCCACTTCGTTGATTATTGCGTCACGTTGAGCATTTTTGAATAAACTAAAAAAAGAATCCATTGTATCTTTTAACGTTTTTGGCTTCGTTACCATATCCAATTTGCTATTAGCTTTGTCGTATTCTACATCACGATAAACTCGATAAGTTTCCCTTGCGTTTATCATTATCCTTAATGAAACGAACGCTTGAGCTGACGCTTTATTTCTATGAATTGCTAATCTAACTTTTGACAAAAAAATCCAAATAAATGCGTAACCCGACATAATATTATTCAACTCATACGAATACGCTACTTTAACTTTATATGTTGAACCAATAAATCGGTCTTGTAATGACAAATCTTGTTTAAAATTTGCTTCGTAATCGGGGTCAATAGTATTCAAAGGAACATTACCCGTCCCAACAACGTACAAATTTTTTAGTTCCATTTCTTCGCCACGACCATTTCTAATTTTTGGCATAATTGGAAGCATAGTTGTTGGGTCAATTTTATCAGTTTTTACTTTAGCTAATGCGTCGTTTAAAAGACCCGCCGTGTTAGGGTCTATTTTTGGTAATTCATCTAACAACAAAACGCAACCTTCAACGGGTACTAATTTTCCCGTGTTATCATAAACACGATTAGACCACGCTTGACTTAACCGACCTTCAACGTATCCTTCAATTGTTTGACCGCCCAAAATATCTAGTGGTGACGTATATTGAGAACAATTTATCGTAATTAATTTCCAATCAAGTAAATTTGCAATTTCCTCGGCAGAATAAGTTTTTCCCGTACCCGCTCCACCATATAAATAGCTATTATTCCTAGCTTTCATATCGGAAAGTAAATTTTGAGTTAAATCCAATTTCAAAAAAGAATCACTTGTAGTTGTTGCCGATTTAATTCCGCTTAATTGCGTAATTGTTATTTCAATTTTTTTAGTGGAAGAAATATAAGCTCTTAAACTATCAGAAAGGTCGCTTTCGTTAATTTTTCTATATTTTAAAACTTCCTCAATTTCTCGTTGAATATCCGTTGCCGACGTTATTCCGCTCTTTAGGGCATTACTTATAGCGTCTAAAATTGTTTGAGCAGTTGGGTCAACACTCGCACCCGATTGCACACTTGCCATTTGAACACCTCCGATAGCTGTTAGCCTATCTAGTGCAGTTTGGGCGGTTTGTCTTGTTTTGTCCGATTTTGAAGGGTCGTTTATTATTGCTTTTAACCTATCAATTTGTTTTTCATTTTCCATTATTTACCTATTATTTTTTTAATTTCTTGAAAAAATCCCTTATTATCTTGAGGCAATCCCAAAAATGCACCAATTTCGGCTATTTTAACATTGTAAATTTCAAGTAAATCCCTTACCGAATCAGCACTTCGCATACTTCTCGAAATTTGTAATGGTTCTTTATTCAAAAAATCTGCTACTTTTTCAGTTAGTTCAGAATAATCAATTTTTACGGGTTCTCCTTTATTTTTAAGGTGAATTGGTGGCTCTACATAGTGAATTGGGTCGTCGTGGTCGTCAATTGGCTCGTCGTCGTGATTTGGCTCGTCGTCGTCGGGTGGCGTAGGGTTATCGGGTGGTGGTGGATTTTCTCCCTTGATTGCAATAATGTATGCTTTGAAAGTACCCGAATTTAATTTAGGATATGGCACTAAAGTTCCTTCTCCTTCGGGGGTCATAACTTTATAGGGTTCTGAATTATTTAAAATTCTAAACATTTCGTCTTTTACAAAAAGTTCATTGTTTGTTTTACGATTTAAAACATATTCTTTCAAAGTAACTATATTTGATACAACACGTATCAACCTAAAAAACGGCATATTGTCGTCATTTTCGGGTGGTTGTGGATTGTCGGGTGGTTGTATTGACGTAATTGCAACTTGATATGTAAATGGGTAGCTTAAAAATTCGCTACAACTTACCGAATCACTTACGTTTGCAATTAACCATTTTGTTCTCAAAGAATCGGGAAAATTCAGATTATTTTCAAAATTCAATTCGTAGATTTGTGGTCTAGTATTGAGTAATTGTGTATCTAAAATTTCATAAGACATTATTACTCGTTGTTCTCCCTTTAAGTTTTGAAAAAATAAAACAGCATTTCCCGAAAGGTCAAAGGACGTGTAAAGATTTTCAATTTCGTCTTGTGGTTCTTCCGTTTTTCCTTCGTCACTTTCATTAAAATAATCCTCAAATTTTTGCCACGATTCTTTAATCTCTTGTCCTCCTTCTTCTGACATAAATTCATTGGACTCAATTTCGTTTCCAAGTTCATCAGTTAATAAGACCTTAACATTGCGATTGGGATAAACACCATTAACAACAATTACGGCAAATCTATTTTCGCCGTTAAAAGATAAGGGATATTTAAACGTAATAGTTTCTTCTTTTATTTCTTGCTGAATAAGTTGAGGATTTAAAATCATAATTTACCACCTTTTTTAAGATAAAAACTACGCATTGAAGGTAACAACAATTCTTTTCGATTAGGTGCTACAATTTTTGCATTTTGAGGTTCAAATATAATAAAACCTTTTGTCATATAGTTAGGTGCGGTCGGATTTATTGGAGGATTTTGCTCATAATATATTATTCCGTCAAACAATTTCAAGTCACGAAGCGTTTTTAAAAATTCGGGACTATTTCTTAAAAATACCCACGCCCACAATTTGCTATTACTTTGAATTAGAGCGTTGTTAATTTTTAACTCATCAGGTTCTAAACCCGTTTGTAAAAATATTGAATCTGCAAAATCGGAGTATGAAATTTCTTCAATTCCAAATTCCGTCAAATCTAAATAATTTCTAATATTCAATAAAAACGGATAAACGTAACCTATTGTTCCTTTAGTTGCGCCTTTTTGTTCTGCAAACCATTCAGCGTAACTAAAATTTTCAGCAAAGTACATTGCGGGAAAATTATCAAAATCAAAATATGAAAATTCGCTTCCCGTTCCGTGAAAAACTATTTGAGGTTCGTAATGTTCAGTTTTAACTACTGAACAAGGCACATCACTAAAAGGCGAATTTTTGTAATTGTAAGCTAAACGATAATCTCCAAACCAACTAATAAAGTCGGGTGTTTGACAAAGTTCGTAAATTGATTTTGGTAATTTTGTAGGTGTTCCGTCGGGAGCAAAAGCATTAGGGTCGGGAGTTAAGTCATAACGAAAAATCGGTTCTACACAAGACGATTGAAATAATTGAAAAAATATATTATTTTCTTTTAACATTAAGTCCGTTCGCAATAATTGATTTTGGTCTATTTGTTTTTTAACTTTATAGGCTTTTTGTTTTAATTCAGTTATTGTTATTACGTCAACTTTTGGTGTAACTTCAATTAAAAACATCAAATCTTTATATTCTTGCTCTAATGCGTTTATTTCAACACTAATTTCACTTTTTGGTGTTTCTATCAAAGGTTTAGATTCAACTTTCGGCTGTACGTTTTCAGTTTTATTTGTTGGTGTTTCAACCTCCAAGTCAACGTCTTTAAGTAAATCTGCTTTTGAAATATTCAACGAACTTGCAACAGCTCCCCAATTACAATCTTCAACCAATTCTCCCCAAAAATTTTGACCCTGAGGAGTGTTTTTGAAAATAAAAGCACCACTCAAATAGCTAAATTCACCACTATCATTGTTTTGGCATTGTTCCAATGCTAATCTTCTTACGTATGGAGGTAAATTTTTAATTATTCTTTTTGATTGAAACTTTTTTGTGTATTCATTCAAAATTCCGTCAACGCCTTTTGAACTATTTGATTGAGATAATGATTGATTATTTTGAAAAATTCGATTTGCAACATTGTCTATTTCACTATAAGTCAAAGTACCCCAATAGGCTGTTTTATTTGCTTTATTTTGAATATCATAAATTTTTTCTAAAAGTAATCCTAATTCCCAAACTAATGCCTTGATTGGGTCTTTGAAAGTATAATCAGTGCCGTCTTCCCATTTATCGGGAACAATTTGCTCAACATCAATATTTTCAATATGCTTTTCTAGGTCATTTGTTAAAGAAATCCATAAATCTTGAATCTTTCCATAATTATTAACTTTGTAATTTTTCCAATATGTGCTAATTGTTAATACATTCAAATCATTGAAAATACCTACATTGAAAGTCGGAGAATAATTTTTTTCAAATTTTTTATTTAATTCAAAAACTATTCTTCCTTCGCCCCAAAAAATCCATAATCTTTCGTCTTTTAATTTTCTAAAATTATCTTTTAATCCTAATGGTTTCCAAGAATTTCTATTATTTTTATCTGCCCTAATTACCCAAAAATCTTCTCTTCCGACGCCAATATCTCCAATCTTAAAATTTGTAGCACTTGCGTCTATTGACATTCTTGTTTGAGGCACTACATTTCCTTTTGCAAATTTTTTTATAGGTTGCTTATTTTCTCCTATTTCGCTAATGTGTTGTGCAAATAAATTTTTCATAGTCCGCTTTCAGTTATTAATTCCCAATTTCCATAATGTCCCGTTTCTGCCATTTTTTTACGAGCTTCATCAAAAGTATATTTAAAATATTTTGGTTTTTCCGTAATAACGTTTCCAATTGCATAGTAAAGTTCTTTAGGAAACACAATTTTTCTTCCATTAGAATAATCGTAAATATACATATCGTCTTCTACCCAAGCGTGTCCGTATCTAATTCCACTAATTGCGCCCTGACCCGAAACTTCTGCGTGTACTAAATAAGGTGTGCCAATAAAATCGGGATAGCCATAATCTTCTTTTGCAAACATAATTCCCATAGCTATTTTACCCGCAACCTCATAACAATTTCCACCTTTATTTTCTTTAGGTATTTTGTTACCCTTTGCATATTTTTCGTATTCGTAACCAAGGTCTTCAATTAAGTCATTGTCTTGACTATATTTTCCCGATTTAGATTTTTCGTTTTCAATTTTATACAAAAACGCTTTTAATCTAGCTAATCCCCAAGCCACACGACTATTAGCTTTACCACCACTAATTGTAGGTCTATGTGAAGACGAATAAGCACCCATTCCACGCCTTACAACTGCTTTCGCTGTATTCAAATCAACTTTTTTGTCTGACGTTTTATTGTGGTCTCTTAAAATACTTTCAATGCTTTCTAGCGTTTGCTCGGATAAAACAATTTTTTCAGCGGATTTACTGCTTTCGCTTGATTTTGGCGGGTTAGTTTTACTACCAAATATTCGTTCATTTTTTGGAGCGGGTGTTTGTGCGATTGTGCGTCCTCCATTTTCAAATCTATATTTTTCAATATTTTCAACAATATCTTTAGAAAATATTGGTTCAATTACAATAACCTCTCCTTCATCATCATTTATTTCATTCAATATTCGCATTTTGTCCAACAAAGCACCTAACCTTTTAGTATCAATAAGTCCTTTGTTTTCTTTAACTTCTTTAAATGGAAAAGCATAAGTACCAAACATTTTTGCGTAATCTTGATTCTTGGAAAATGATATTGCTGATTTATATGTTGTGCCGTCCGCCCCTCTAAATAAATTTTTCGTAGTAATCGGCTTAATCTTTTCCTTAATTGAATCGGGTAATTTATGGTAACTTTCAACTAAATTAT
>Ga0214917_10006805_pt1 | contig 11766 bp, 5 predicted proteins | sample LL_1208_BB_MetaG_FD_177983 | JGI IMG/M metagenome (GOLD analysis project Ga0214917, IMG submission 177983) | Freshwater microbial communities from Lake Lanier, Atlanta, Georgia, United States - LL_1208_BB | ecosystem: Environmental > Aquatic > Freshwater > Lake | place: USA: Georgia | collected...
TGGCCCGGGCGCTCACGCTCGCCACCATCGCCGCGGCTGTCGTCGCCGCCGCATCATGGGCGGCAAGGTCGCCCAGCGCCCCTCGTTTCCCCGGTTTCTGGCCCGGCGCCGCGCCATGAGCTGCGCAGACCGGTGTTGAGCCCTCGGGCGGTTCCTGCCAGACTGCGCAACCGTCGCAGAGTGCAGGGGCGGCTTGCCCCGGCTCCGGGCCGTGTCGAGTCGGCGGGCCCCGAGGCCCGATAGAGGAGCAGGCAAGTTGTGCCGGTCGTGACGATCCCGCCAGTCTTCCGAGGAGTCCTGTCGTGAGTGGAACACCCGTGTTGACCTCCGGTCGGAGGATGGCCCCGCTGGTCGCCTGGTTGATGGTCCTCACCGCGAGCTGGGCTTCAGCCGCCGGCATGACCGCCAGCGAGAAGGTGTTTCCCGAGTCGACGCTGGCCTGGTTGAGCGTGCGGGACCCGCGTGAACTCCGGGAACGATTCGACCGCTCCCCTTACGGCCGGCTGATCGCCGACCCGGCCATGAAGGCCTTCATCGACAGCCTCAAGGAGCAGGTCTCGAAGAACGGCAAGCAGCGGCTCGCCAAGCTCGGCCTCACGCTCGACGACCTGGCGAAAGTGGTCGGCGGCGAGATCGCGGCGGCGGCGATCCAGCCCGAGGGCGGCCGGCTGGCGACCGTCCTGGTCGTCGACACGACCGGCCACGAGGACCAGGCCCGCAAGCTCGTCGACACCCTGGGCAGCCGGCTGCTGGAGCGGAAGGCGGAAAAGGTCGCCGTTCCCGGGGCGCCTCCGGAACTCGTCGTGTACCAGCTGCCCCCGGCCGAGGACGACCGGGATCAGACCGCGCCCCGCGAGCGGCGGGTGGCCTTCGCTCTCGCCCCGTCCGCGCTCGTCGTCGGGGACGACGCCGTTCAGGTCGGGCAGGCGTTCGCGGTGCTCGACCAGGGCCGGGCCGACAGTCTCGTCACGCTGGAGTCGTTCAAGGCCGTGGAAAGCCGCTGTGCCCCGGCCGTGCCGGCCGCCGCCGCTCCGCTGCGCTGGTTCGTCAGGCCGCTCCCCTTCGCCGCGGCCTGGCGGGAGGCCAATCCACCCCGTGAGAAGCGAAAGGGCCCCGACTACGTGGCGATCCTCGGCCGGCAGGGATTCGATGCGGTGCAGGCGGCCGGCGGGCTCCTCGTGTTCAGCGAGGGGGCGCACGCGATGCGGCATCACTCCTTCGTCTACGCCCCGGCCGTGGCCGGCCGCGACCCGGCGTCGGTCGACCGCTACGACCGCGCCGCGCGGATGCTGCGGTTTCCGGCCGTCGCCGACCTCGCGCCGCCCGACTGGGTGCCGCAGGACGTGGGGGGCTGGACCGCGCTGCAATGGGATCTCCAGACCGCCTTCACCTCGGCCGAGACGCTCGTCGACGACATCGTGGGCGACACCGGCGTGTACGACGACGTGATCGCGTCGCTCAAGGAGGATCCGGACGGCCCGCAGATCGACGTCGAGAAGGACCTCGTGGCCTGCCTCGACGGCCGGATCACCGTGATCAACGGCCACGTGGAGCCCCTGGGTGTCGATTCCGACCGGATCGTGTTCGCGATCAAGTGTGCCGACGAGGAGCGGGTCGCCGCCACGATCGCCAAGGTGATGAATGCCGACGCCGACATGCAGAAGATCGAACTCGGCGGGCAGTCGGCCTGGGAGTTGATCGACCGCTCCCATGCGATCCCCAAGCTGGAGGTGGAGACGCCGGGCGGAGCCGTGACGCACGCCGACGACGAAGACGAAACCGCCAAGCGTCGGCAGCGGCTCCGTGAGAAGGACGAGAAGCTCCTGCCGCACTCCACCGTGGCGGTGGCCCGCGGCCACCTGCTGATCGCCTCGCACCGCGACATCCTGGAGCGGGTGCTGACGGCCGATGGCGGGCCCGACCGGCTCGGAAACGGCGCCGACTTCAAGGCGATGGTGGCGGAGATCGCCCGCTATGCCCCCGGTGAGACGGCCGCCCGCTCCTTCGGTCGCGAAGACGTTTCGATCCTGCCCACCTACGAGCTGCTGCGGCGGGGCTCGATGCCCAAGGCGCAGAGCGTGTTCGGTCAGCTCCTGAACGGCCTGCTGGGTGACGGCAAGCCCGGCACCGTTCGCGAGCAGCGGATCGACGGCAGCACGCTGCCGGAGTTCGACGCGGTGCGGAAATACTTCGGCACGGTCGGCACGGCGCTCGAGGCCTTCCCCGACGGCTGGCGGCTGACGGGCCTGGCCCTGCCCCGCTCCGGGCAGTCCGACCCCGAGGTGGCCCGGACCCCGTCGGCCGAGGTCGGCCGGTAGTTCGGGCTACCGCTTCTCCAGCACGGCCCAGAACGGGTGCTGGCGATCGCCGCGGAGCCGCAGGTCTTCGAGGAGCACCTGCTCGTCGGCCGTGATCGGCCCCTTGTGGATCCGCTGGCCGTCGACCGAGACGGTCAAGGGTGCGGTGAAGTCGACGAGCGCCGGCGCGAGCCAGACGCGGATCCGCTCCGCGCCGCAGCGCACGACCAGCGCGTTGGTGGCGCCCCGCTTGGCTTCGATGGAGAGCGGCCGCACGCCGCCCGGCGGCCAGGCTTCGGGCAGGACGACCGTGCGTGGCGGCGGTGACTCCATCTCGACCCACCAGAAGAACCGGTCCCAGGGCCGGAACGTGACCGCCTCGAACTCGGCGGGGAAGAACTCCCGCCGCTTGCGGCCCATCCAGTCGAAGATCCGCAGGATGTCGTCCGAGAAGTGCTCGTGGCCCCGGCCGCGGTACTCGACGTAGGTGACGTCGAAACCCTTGGCGAAGTAGCGGTCGAGATCGGTCGCGTTGGCGAGCAGCCTCGACCGGTCGAGTTCGCCGCCCACGACGTAGACCGGCAGTCGCCGCGCGTTGGGCCAGTAATGCGTCACGTAGCGGTCGGCCGTCGGCGTGATCGCCACGAGTCCCGCCCAGAGGTCGGGGTGGGCCAGGGCGATGTCCCAGGCGGCGTCGCCCCCGAGCGAATGGCCGGAGAGGAAGACCCGGTCGGTGTCGACCGAGAACCGCTTGATCGCCTCCCGGACCGCCGCGAGCACGACCACGTGCTCCCGGGCGGAATACTCGTAGGCGGCCTGGTGTTCCCGAGCCCAGGCGGGCGCGATCACGATCGTGCCGTGCCGGGCCGCCTGCCCCTGGCGGCCGCCGTCCTGGCGGGCGGGGCCGGCCCACCACTCGATCTGGTTGAGCGGCGTCGACCAGGCGGCGTGGAGCGTGACGACCGCGGGATAGCGGCGGAGGGGATCGTATTCGGGCGGCAACTGCACGAGGCAGCGGATGTTCTCCGCGCCGTCGGGGCCGGGAATCAGCAGTTCATACAAGCCGTCGGAGATGGCCGCCGGGGGCGGGACGGGGGGGCGCATGGCCGCGGCGAGGGCCGCGATCGCCTGGGCCCCGAAGGCCTCCTCGTTCCGCATCCGCGCGAGGATGGCCTCCCGGGCCGGCCGGTCGGGCTCCCGGAGGTAGTCGCCGAGCAGATTGCGCAGGCGGCGGGCCGAGAGGGCGACTTTGAGGTTGCCGTCGCCCGCCGCCGCCCCCTGCAGCCAGCCGTTGACCGCGATCGCGACCGAACGGTCGGGCGGCAGCGACGGATCGAGGCCGACCCGCTCGAAGGTCGCGAGCCGTTCGAGCGTTGAAAACGAGAGTTCCCGCTGGATCTCGTCGACGGCCTCGCCCGCCTCGCGGGCCACGTCGGGGGCCAGGGCGGCGATTCGCTCCCGCAGGGCCGAGACGATCCGGGCGGCCTCTTCCCGTCGCAGGCGATAGGCGTCCCGCTCCTCCCGCACCTCCTCCAGCAGCTCCCCATCGACGTCGGCGACCGGGAAACCTTCGAGCAGCCCGCCCGCGAGTCGATCCTGGCCCACGCTCGCCCGTACCCGGACTTCATCGAGCAGCTGTCGCGCCGCCAGTCGCGCGAGCGTCTTCCGCTCCGTCGCCAGATCGGCCAACTCGGGAAAGTCCTCCAGCACGAGGTCGAGGATCCTGCGGGCGTCGTCGAACCGCTCCGCCTGCATCAGGAGCCGCACCACCCGCAGCCGTTCGTCGGAGTCGCGCGGGTCGACGTGTTTGGCGATCACCCGCTCCAGGACGTCGCGCGGAATCGAGCTGGTGGCCATGCGCATGTCGAGCAGCAGCGGTTGTTCGGTCTGCAGGCCCTCGACCCTCGTCCACCGCGGCGTGATCTCGCTGATCCCCTGGACCACGTCCAGCCGGCCCGAGGCCGTCGCCAGCGTGAGGACCCGCCGGCCATACTCGTCGAACGGGGTGGTCTGGAGGATCGCCCCGATGCCGGCCACCCGACGGCCCGACTCGGGAATGCGTTGCGGAATCCGGATCCGCTCCATGCCCGGGTCGACCACGGCCGACTCGACGGCGCGGGCCTGCCGCTTCGACACCATCACGCGGACCAGGTCGTCGTCACACATCAGGACCGGCTGCGAACCGCCGCTCCCCCGGGCCTCGGCCTCGAGCGGATCGACGGCCACGCCCGGAAGATTCGCGAACCGCCCGTCGAGGATCCGCCCGTCGGCCAGTTCGACGCGATCGCCCCAGGCCGCCGCGGGCCAGATTGCCAGGGCCAGCACGGCCGCCGCGGCCCAGGGCCGCCGCCGGTCGCCGGGGCGGCATTGATCACTCGGCCGAAGAGATCGCATGATGCTCGGAGTGTAGCCGCCGGCCGGTGAAAGCCGCCATCGGAGGCTGCCGCAACGTTCCTTGACGTGGACGGGTTCGCCGTCGGAGACTGTGGAGGCCGCGGCGGTGCTCCAGCCGCTCAGCCTTCCCGCCGGCGGTTCCGGCCAGCCACCCTCGCCCATGCACCACGATCCGGTTCGCCGCGGCCTCGTCTGGAGCCTGGCAGCCACCCTCCTCCTGCCGCTCGTGATCGCCGTCACGCTCGGCACCGGCGCGCTGCTCGCCGCCGTGGGCGACCTCACGGCGGCGACCGTCTGCCGCTGGGTGGCCCTGCCGGTGGCGATGCTCTGGGGCGTCGCCGTCGTTGCGACGACGGCCCTCTCCGCCATGCTGCAGATCGCTCCTCGTCCCCCTCGGCCGCCAAGGAACCAACCATGCGACGCACCGCCACCCTCGGATCGTTAGCCCTCGTCTCGTGGGTGATCGCGCTGGCCGCCGTGGCGGTCGCGGCGGAGCCGTCGCCCCGCGAGATTCGCCAGCAGATCGACGCCGTCGACAAACTGGTGGCGACGGGCAAGCTGGACGACGCGGCGGCTTCTCTCGGCAAGGGCATCGCCGGCCTGGAGGCGCTGCTCGCGTTGCCGACACCCTCGCCGGCCTTCAAGCTCCTGGCCGACCGTGCCTCGAAGGCGCGGACCAAGCTCGAGAAGGCGGGCGCCGACGTCTCCGGGCTCGTGATCCCGGCGGCGGCCGCCGCCGCTCCGGCCGCCGCGGGCGGAGCCCGCCGGCCCCCTGCCGTCGCGGGCGTCTCGTTTTCCAAGCAGGTGGCCCCGTTTCTGATCGCCACTTGCGGACGCTGCCACGTCACCGGCAAGAAGGGCGACTTCCAGATGGCCAGCTACACGCAGTTGATGAACTCGGCGAAGGTCTCGCCCGGCATGGGCAACATGAGCGAGATCGTGGAGGTCATCCTGTCTGGCGACATGCCGCCCGGAGGCGGCCGGGTCTCGCCGGACGACGTCGGCATGCTGGTCCGGTGGATCGACTCCGGCGCGGCCTGCGACGGTGATCCGAATGCCGACCTCGCCACGATCGCCCGCGCCGGCGCGGCGCCCGCCCCGGTGGCCGAGGTGGCGATTCCGGCCGCGGCCCCGCTCAAGCCGGGCGACGTGTCGTTCGCCTCGGACGTCGCGCCGATCCTGCTCGAGCAGTGTGGCAACTGCCACGGGGGCCAGGATGCGGAAGCCAATCTGCGGATGACGAGCCTCGAGACCCTGATCAAGGGCGGAGGTTCCGGGCCCGCGCTCGTGCCCGGCAAGGGTGCCGACAGCCTGCTGGTCAAGAAGCTGCGGGGGGCCGCCGGCATCGACGGGCAGCGGATGCCGCTCGGCAAGCCTCCCCTGCCCGACGCCCAGATCGCGACGATCGCGAAATGGATCGACCAGGGCGCCCGCATCGACCTCCTCTCCCCCAAGGCCTCGCTGGAGACGGTGGCCTCCGCCGGACGCTCCAAGCGGCTCTCCGACGCGGAGCTGACCAAGCTGCGGATCAACGCCGGCCAGACGCTGTGGCGGCGGTTCATTCCCGACGAGGCGCCCGTGATGGAACTCCGGCCGGGGTTCGCGCTGATGGGCAACCTGCCGGCGGCGAGGATGGAGACGCTCGCCACCCAGGCTGAGGACGTGGCCGCACGGGTCAGGACCGAGCTCGGCACCGACGCGGGGCCGATGCTCAAAGGCGGCGTCGTCCTCTACGCCTTCCGCAAGGCCTACGACTATTCCGAACTCTGGCAGGTGATCCTCGAAGCGGAGCGGCCCAAGGGGCTGACGGGCCACGCGGGGGTCGTCGGCGACGTCGCCTACGGCGCCCTCGTGCTGCCGGCCGACGAAGATGCCGAGGCCACGCAGCTCCTGCTCGCCGAGCAACTCACGGCCGCGTCACTCGCGGGCCGGGGCCTGCCGGAGTGGTTTTGCCGCGGCGCGGGCCGCGCCGTGGCGGCGCGGGTGGCGCCCAAGGCGTTGCTGGCCCAAGCCTGGAAGAAGGACGCCGGGGCCGCCGTGAAGGAACTGGGGTCGGCGACCGACTACTTCTCCGGCCGCGCCGATCCCGCCGCCGCGGCGCTGGTGGGCGGAGGGTTTCTGGGCTCGCTGATGGGCAGCGGCAAACTGGCCCAGTTCGTGGCGGCCGTCGACGGTGGGGCGTCGTTCGACGAGGCGTTCCAGAAGGCGTTCCGCTCAGCCCCGCAGCAGGCGTTCATGACCTGGGCGTCGCGGAACGCGGGGCGATAGGCTTTCCACCGCAATGCCGTGGGGTCACGAGATGCGGAGAGCTCGTTGAAAAAAAGACGGGGGTGCCTTGGATTCCGGGGCATGTGATCCGCGGCCCCGGAAACCGGGGGCGGCTGGACACGCGACCGGAACATTCTTCCGGCCCCCAACGAGCCTCGTTAAGAGCTCACCGGCATGGGTGGACTTCAGCACGAGCATGGCAGAAAACCTAACGCCCCGCATCCCGCGGCGGCTGCTTGCATTATAGCGTGATGGGTGGCGCTGGCTCGGGATTGCCCGACCCCGTCGCCGGACGCTCGCATCGTCGTGGGTAGCGCAGGCTCGAGGTTGCCCGACCCCATCGCCGGACGCTCGCTTCGGCCCTCCAGGCCTCCACTCGCTCGATGCTGCCCTCGCTTCGGCATCCTGCCTGCGCTCGGTCAGCAACGCCGGCTCCGGGGCACGGGCAACCCCGAGCCGGATCGTCGAATTGCCCAACCACGGTGGGATTCGTCTGAACGAACCCCGCGCGCCAGACCCGCGCACGAGCACGGCCGCCCGGAGGTGCGGCCGCCGGGCGGAGGCCCGGCTTGGCTTCGCGGGCCATGGATGGCCGCGAAGCCTGAAATCAGTACTCGCCCGAGTCGCGGCCGTAGGGCTCCATCGACTTCGTGTTCCGTTCCACGGCCATCACCACCGTCTGGCGGGCGGAGCCGTCGGCGGCGCTGGCGATGATCGGGAGCACCTGCCGCTTGTTGGGCATTTCGACCCGCACCCGGAACGTACCGTCGGCCTGCACCTTGACGGGCTCGCCCTGCAGGGTCACGTAGGCGTCGGGCTTGGTCGCCCCGTAGACGATCATTTCCGCGTCGACCTCCAACTGGAAATCGATCGGCTGGTGTTCGTCCCGGGCCTGCTCGCCGCTGGCGACGCGGGCCGCGGGCGGCCCCATCGGTCGCTGCAGCCGCTCCTCGAACAACTCCTGCAACTCCGTGCTGTTGTTCTCCGGCGAGTAGCCGCCGCTCATCGCGTAGATCCGCTCGCAGTCGTCGACGATCTCGCCCCAGTGGGCGTCGAGGGTGTCGGCCTGCGAGGCCGTCGGCGTCGTCACGGCGTTGCTGCGGGCCAACGCGTGAAACCGGCCCGTGCCGGCCAGGTAGCCGATCTCCACCCGGCACCGCAGCGGTTCGCGGATGTCGACGAACCAGTTCTTGACGCCGCCATGCACGTCGATCTCTCGCACGACCCGCTCCGAGGGCGTGCCCTGAATGCCCGACTCGATCTCGAGCAGCCGCAACACAGGCCGGGCACCATGCCACTCCGGGCCCAAGGCGGCCTGAGCCCGGGTGATGCTGCGGGCCGTCAGTTCCCAAAAGGCGTGGATCCAGTGCGGTCCGCGCACCATCAGGACCATGCGATCCCGCGGCCGTGACCGCGACGCGGTCCGACCCCCTTCGGGACCGGTCGCGAGGTTTTTCGCGCGGGCGAGCCGCTCCCGCGCCTCGGCGATCCGCCGGGCCACCTCGGGGTCGCGTTGACCGCCGGCGGGCACGTGACGGGCCGCCTCCGGGCGGCTCCGGCCCGCCTTGGCGGCTTCCGCGCGGTGGCCATCCAGCCGTGACTTGGCCTTCCGCACGAGCGCGCGGATGAGCTGGTCCTTCCGCATGGAATGCCAGCCCTGGACGCCGTGCTGCTTCGCCAGGCGGGCGAGGTCGCGGACCGGCTTTTCCCTCAGGCTGGCTGACGTCATGCGGGGTTCTCCGTCGAAGCAGCCGCTCCGGGCCGAACCGGCGACCCAACGGAGCGAGCCTTTCGAGGCTACCGACAAAATGCGTCCGAAGCAAATAACCGCCGGCCGGAGCCACGTCGCAAACCCATTGCCAGCAGCGATTTACGAGCGGAACGGCCGATTTTGGGGCGGTTCTTGCGGGGGGAGTCGGTCGGGCCTCAGTCGCCGCGGAGTTTCAGGTTCCGCTCCGACAGTTTCTCCCGCACTTCGTTCAGGCTCGTGACGCCGAAGTTCTTGCACTCCAGCAGATCCTCGGCCGTGCGGCGAACCAGGTCGCCGATCGTCGTGATCCCCAGTTTGGTCGTGCACTTGCGGGCCCGCACCGAGAGGTTGAGGTCCGTGATCGGCAAGGCGTGGATCTGCTGCTCGTCCTCGGTGGGCTCGATGGGGACCGGCTCGGCCTCCTCGGCCGCGAGGGGCTCGGCGATCTGCCCGAGCGTCAGGCCCTTGGAGGCGAGCATCTCCTTGATTTCGACGAGGCTCGTCTCGCCGAAGTTCTTGCTGGCGAGGATTTCCTCCTCCGTGGTTCGGGCCAGGTCGCCGAGCGTCTGGATGCCCATTTTCTGGAGGCAGTTGCGGCTCCGCACGGAGAGTTCGAAATCGGTGACCGGCAGGGCCAGAATCTGGTCCAGACGGTCGCGGTTTCGCAGCAGCTGCTCGTCCTGCTTCAGATCGCTGCCGGCGGAGGAGTCTTTGAGAAACATCCGCGCCCGGGTGTGGTCCGGAAACACCTCGAGCACCCGCTTGTAGCACCGCTGCGCCTTCGTGAACTCGTCGCGGTCTTCGTACAGCAGGCCGAGATTGATCAGGCTGCCGACGTTGGCGGGATACCGATGCACCGCTCGCTCGTAGCAGGCGATCGCCTCCTCGTCGTTGCCGTGCCGGTCGTGCAGCAGGGCCATGTGGAACAACGCGGTGGGGTTGCTCGGATCGAGCGCGAGGGCCTTTTCCAGCAGGGCGATCACGTCCTCGGGCCGCTCGCCCTTCTCGGCGAGCACGGCCGCCCGCTCCGCCAGCACCGCGGCCGAGCCGCCGGCCTCGGTCTCCGGCACCGCCGCCAACCGCTTGTGGGCGTCGTCGAATCGGCCCGCCCGTCGCAGCGTCTTCGCGGCTTCGGCAACGCAGGCGGACGCCTCGTAGCCGGCCTTCTTCGCCGCGTCGAAGAGTTCGCATGCCTTGTCGTGCAGGCCATCGGCCGCGGCGGCGAGGCCGTGGTGAAACAGGGCCAACGCGCCGCCGTCGGCCGTCTTCAGCGTCTCGGCGGCGTCCCGGCAGCGGCCGAGCACCTGTTGGCACACGCCCAGCCGGACCGACGCAGCCGGGCTGCGGTCGCTGTGCCCCTCGAGTTCCTGGACGGCGGTGCGGAGGTCGCGATGGGCGGCGGGGTCGGCGGAGAGAGCCTCGATGAGCGACCGCACCTCGGTCGGCCCGAAGGGACCGGTGCCGGTGACGAGTTCACGGATGTCGAGGATTGTGGTGGCGGCCATCGGGCTGGAATCTCCTACGAACGAAGTGGACATGGAGAGCCAGCGGCGGGAGTCGAACCCGCAACCCCCGCATTACGAATGCGGTGCTCTGCCAATTGAAGCTACGCTGGCGAATGGCGATCCGGATCGGCCGCGACCTCGCACGACTGGCCCGATCCGCTGCCGATCAATCTGCAAAAGTAGCGCAGCACCCGGGCGCCAGTCAAGTCGCGGCCCGCTTTCCGCCCCGGAAAAGGCTCCGGCGGCAGGCTTCGCGCGACCGGTGGGGCAGGCGTGGCCGCGGCCCGGCAACACGTACGGCTGGGGCCTCCGACCCGACAGGAGCGTCCTGCCATGGGCATGCGGGTCAGGGGCAAGGCGACCGCACGCCCGAATGAAGTCGGAGACCCCAGCCTTCGTGTAAGGAACTGGTGTCTGCCGGGGACCGGAATTCCCCGCCGAAAGAAGAGCGATGCATCTGGCGTGCCAAACCCGGCCGGTGGCGGGCAGGCCTCGGTGCTTCGGCCCCGAGCGCGGGCCGAACGACGGCTGGAACCGCGTCGTTGTCGGGAAAAATGCGAGCGCGCCCCTGCGGTTCGGCCCGCGGCCACCGCGGCAGGCGGTCGTCGCACGCTGAGACCGCCGCGCCGCATCGGCCTCCGCCGCGCCGCATTTCGCTCCGCGCGTTGCATTTTGCAACGCCGCGCCGCACCCGGGTATGAGCGGGGCGGCCGCTGCTCTCCGCCGGTGAGCGCGCCGGTTTGCGGACGGCAGCGGTATGATCGCCGGTCGATTCGACCTCAGGCCACGCCGGCGGCGACCGCCGGCCGTCGCGCTCCGGAGTGCCCGCCGTGAATCCCCACCTCCCCGCCCTCGTCGGGCCGTATTGCGTCGGGCCGGATCAGCCGCTGCTCGTGATCGCCGGCCCGTGCGTGATCGAATCGGCCGATCTGTCGCTGCGCATCGCCTCGCGGCTCGTCGAGATCGCTTCCCGGTTGCCGATCCAGGTGGTGTTCAAGGCCTCGTACGACAAGGCCAACCGGACCAGCGGCGGCTCGTTCCGCGGGCCGGGCATCGACGAGGGGCTGGCGGTGCTCGACCTCGTTCGGCGGAAGACCGGCCTGCCGGTGACGACCGACGTGCACTCCGCCGAGGAGGCCACGGCGGCGGGCGGCGTCTGTGACATCGTGCAGATTCCGGCGTTCCTCTGCCGCCAGACCGACATCCTGCTGGCGGCCGCCGCCACCGGGAAGGCCGTGAACGTGAAGAAGGGGCAGTTTCTGGCCCCCGGCGACATGCGGCATGCCGTGGCCAAACTGCTGGCCGGGGGCTGCCGCGACATCCTGCTCTGCGAGCGAGGCACGTTCTTCGGCTACGGCAGGCTCGTCAACGACTTCACGGGCCTGCCGGTCATGCGGTCGTTCGGGGTGCCCGTGGTGTTCGACGCGACGCACTCCGTGCAACGGCCGGCGAGTCTCGGGGAGAGCACCGGGGGCGATCGGTCGCTGGTCGAGCCCCTGGCCCGGGCCGCCGCCGCGGTCGGGATCGACGGCGTGTTTTTCGAGACCCATCC
>Ga0214917_10006806_pt1 | contig 11764 bp, 9 predicted proteins | sample LL_1208_BB_MetaG_FD_177983 | JGI IMG/M metagenome (GOLD analysis project Ga0214917, IMG submission 177983) | Freshwater microbial communities from Lake Lanier, Atlanta, Georgia, United States - LL_1208_BB | ecosystem: Environmental > Aquatic > Freshwater > Lake | place: USA: Georgia | collected...
TGTGCCTTCTTCGGTCGAAATCGGAGTATTGCGGTTTACGCGAATCTTTCCGATTGGACCATTTTCACCTGCGACGGTGAATCCTGTTGGGACGCCCTCATCATCAAGGCCAGGCCAGGCGGCCTTTCCGCTCTTGACGTATATGCCAGAAACCATCGTTGATGACTTCTTCGCTGGCATCGAAAGTGATGGGGCAGGTGCTGGTGAATCTGTTGAAGCAGATCCAGCTGCTGTACCTGAAGAATCGTTAGTTGAGACCGCTGGAAGTACCCCTTCACGGCCAGTCATTGAGTTAAAGCCAAGGAAGGCTGTAACCACTAATAGTAAGGAGAGAGCGACTTTTGAAGACTTGGCAGCAAGCTCTGCTGCCTTCTTATAAGTGGTTGAAAGCATGTCAAGAGCTGTAAGACCACGCTCTTGGTCAATAACAAGTTCAGAAAGCACGCGGCGAAGAGATGTGCGAGCGCGAGAAACAGTGTGGCGCACTGCAGATTCCTTGATTCCAAGCTCTGCTGCGATTTCTTCTGTTGAACGGCCTTCTATCTCCCACATGACGAGCGCCGCACGTTCAGCAGGTGAGAGGAGTGCCAATGCCTGACGAATAATTGCCGCATCTTCAGCCTGAGAAAGTACTTCTGAGTGATCGCCAGAAACCTGCCATGCAGCTTCAACTTCAGCTTGGGCATAATCAATAACCACAAGGTTTGGACGGCGGCCTTCCATACGGAAGTAGTCAATGCAGAGGTTTTCGATAGTGCGGTGCAAATAAGAGAGTGCGTGCTCTTGTGATTCAAGCTCAGGGGCAGCGAGCATGAACTTAATAAGTGAGTCTTGAGTGATTTCTTCAGCCTTAGCTGAATCCTTCAGTACTCGGTTGGCATGCGCCAGTAGCTCTGAACGGTGCTCAGTGTAAAAAGCCCCCAGTTCAGCAACTGTCCATACGCTAAGTGCCACTTTATTTATCCCTTATTAACCGGTTTTGTCTTACAGAGCCAGCCGTCGCTGCCTCTACCCCCTACTACGAATCCCAGTCTAGATTGTCGCGGGAAGGGGACAAAACGGACAAATTTCTATTTGAGCACCCTGGACACCGCATTCATCAAATTTTGGCCGAAGCCTTCCCCCGACCACTGGACAAACCAATCCAGAGTCTGATCTGGTGGCGGGAAGTTTGGGGCAGAAATTTTTTCACGCAATCTCGACTCAATTTCTACTTCTGACCTTGCGATAGTTACGCCTGACAAGCTGCTGAGTCCCTTTAAATGTTCCAAGCTTGAAAGAAGCGTGTTGCACGAGGTCACCTCTGAATTATCTTCAAATGCCGGGACAATTACTTCAATAGAATTTATCCGAACTTCCAATAAATATGACGTTGGCATGCACACTGCGATGCAGGTCCGTGATAACTCCGCCACAGAGTCTGACAGTTTAGGCCATGACGTTGCACCCTCGTCAGGGTCATTAATTTTCTCAACCTGCAAGCCCGTAAATTCTTTCAATACTCCTTCCATATCTAAATCAGATTTCTGAGGGAATGGGTGGGGTCTATACTTCCAAATCAAAGTCGCATCAAGACTCTCAGCCCCTTCTAGATCATTCTTTACTTTGAGAAGAGTTCTCAAAACTCTTTCATCCTCAGCAACAATCGAGGAGCCAACATATAAGACGGTATCCCGTTGCCCATAAATCTTTTCTGGTTCTCTGTAAATTTCGAATCGAGCGGAACCGAGGGGGACAACATTCTCAAGCGGAATTCCATGTAACCTCGCACCAAAATATGCACTTTGCATGCCAAAACAGCCAACTAGGTCTGGTTTTTCCACAAGTACCGTTTTACTAAACAAATTATCCCAATTATCAGCAATAAGTATCGATGGGATATTTAACTGGCGCGCACTTCGCACTGCGCTCGAACTCGCTGGCTCCATACTTTGAGACCAAATTACCACCGCATCTGGTTTCACTACTTTGAATATTTCTACAAGGCTTGAGTTCGCGTCGAGGATCTTCCTGTATCGAGGAACCAAATAAGTGCGGTACAGAATCCAGCCGTCGATAAACAATTTAAACCAAATAACTCCCCAGCTCAGTACCGCAGGAAAGTTTATTGAAATTGAATCTTGACTTGTGCGAAACCTTGCCGACTCCCTAATGCGCCTCTTTATTCGATATCTGAATGAGCTAGATCTTGACTTAAACCGGAAAGCTCCGGCATTCATAACCCGGTTGGAGAAGTTTTCTGCACTCCCATCAATCTGAAAAAAATAGCACGCGCGTTGTTCAAGCGTTTGACGATAAATTTCAAAAACTTCTTCAGTGCAAACTACAACTACTTCAAACCTTTTCTCTAGGGTTTCAACTAATCGCGACTCAAGAGCACTCCTTGCATGGAATAAACTCGAAATAACTAATGTGATTTTTGGAGCTATCCGAGAACTCCCGCGCATTCAGTCCACCTTAGTATTGTTCATGAAAGTTGGGTAGCCGATACCTTAGCATTTTTTATTCATCTCTCTTAAAGTTCTTTAGCTGCTGGGGTAGTCTTGGGTCATGCCAATTTCACAATTTTCGACTGAAAGCGTTACTAGTTTAATTGCTGAAATTGGCCTGACCCACGAAGGTTCACTGGGGATGGCTGCTTCGTTAGCAAAGGCCTCTGTAAACGCGGGGGCGGACATCGTAAAATTCCAATGTCATATTGCGGAGTCCGAAAGTAGTAGTGATGAAGCTTTCAGAGTGAAATTTTCCTTACAAGATTCCTCTAGGTGGGAATATTGGAAGAGAACCTCTTTCGGGCTTGAACAATGGAAAATACTCAAGGAACAAGTTGAGGAAAACGGAGCTATTTTTGGAGTATCTGTTTTCTCAAAAGACGCTCTTATGAAGATGCTTCATCTTGACGTGAAATTTATCAAGATTGGTTCTGGTGATCTGCTAAATCTTGAAATTCGTGAGGCCCTTGAAAATTTCACAGGAACTTTGGTCTTGAGCACTGGAATGGCAACTTGGAGCGAAGTTGAAGATACTGCTGCCTGGATGAAGATGTGGAAATTTTCTGAAGATTCAGCAATCCTTCAGTGTACGAGCAAGTATCCGACTGAACTTACGGAAGTCGGCTTAAATGTCATGAAAGATATTCGCTCTCAACTTCAAGTAAATAGTGGTTTAAGTGACCACACTAGAGGGATTAATTCATCCATCGCTGCTATAGCTGCTGGAGCTAGGTATGTTGAGAAACATGTTGTGTTCAGCAGAGAAATGTTTGGACCAGACGTTTCATCATCAATAGATTTTCAGGAATTTAGAAAGTTGAAGGAATTCCGAGATGATTTTATGGAAATTTCTCAACCGGTCAACAAGGACAATGTGGCTGAACAGCTAAAGTCCACAAGAGAATTGTTTGGCCGAAGCCTTGGATTAGTCCGCAATTTTTCGAAGGGTGAAGTGCCTTTAGTGACTGATTTTAATTTGAAGAAACCAGCCGGTGGATTGAAGTGGGAAGATAGGGACCAATTCGCAGGAAAATCACTCGCCCGAGACTATAACATTTCGCAACTCCTAAGTATCGAACATTTTTCTAAGGAGTCTGAATGAAAAGGAAAATATGTTTCGTCGTAAATAGCCGGGCAAACTATGCACGAATTAAGACCGCAATTCTTGCTTGCATGAATCACAAAAATCTCGAAACGTTTGTCATCGTCGGAGCGTCCGGGGTTTTGTACAGATTTGGAAATGTTTCAGAATTAATTGAGGCTGACGGGATTGAAATTGAATCCAAGTTATACACAGTTGTAGAAGGCAACGATCCAATTGCAATGGCTAAAACAACGGGATTATCTTTGATTGACCTAGCTCAAGAATTTCATCGAATCAAACCTGACGTTGTAGTAACGGTGGCAGATCGATATGAGACAATAGCTACTGCTATTGCTGCCAGTTATATGAATATTCCAGTTGCTCACACACAAGGTGGGGAAGTTACTGGATCAATTGATGAATCCGTTCGCCATGCAATTACTAAACTTTCGCATATCCACTTTCCGGCTACTAAGAACGCAGCCGATGTACTGTTGAGACTTGGAGAGTCTGCGGAAAAAATCTTTTGGGTTGGATGTCCTGCACTTGATTTGGCTCATCAAGTGCAACGCGAACCGATTGAGTCCGTTATGAACAAATATCATGGGGTTGGAAACAAGCTCGATTTTTCAAAACCTTTCTTATTGGTTTCTCAGCACCCAGTTACCACTGAATTTATGGATGCGCGTCAGCAAATAGAGCAAACACTGAATGCAGTCCTCGCCAGCAAAATTCAAGCAATCTGGCTCTGGCCAAATGTGGACTCGGGGTCAGACGCACTCTCAAAAAGAATCAGAGAGTTCCGCGAAGAGCACGACGATGCAAATTTGCACTTCTACAGAAACTTTTCTTCAGAAGACTATGTAAATATACTTCGGGAAGCAACTTGCATCGTTGGAAATTCGAGCTCTGGAATTAGAGAGGCAAGTTTTCTGGGAACCCCGTCTGTCAATATTGGATCTCGTCAAAATGGAAGAGATCGCGCCCCTAACGTAATCGACGTAGGATACAGCGCCTCTGAAATTGAAACTGCGATACAAACTCAATCCAAGCACGGGAGATACCAATCTAGTGAAATTTTCGGCAACGGTTTTGCTGGCGTGCAAATGGCTGAAATTCTTGCTTCTGTTGATCTAAATGTGGATAAAAAGCTAAATTTTCATGCTTGATACTTTGCTTCTTCTTGAGACATGTGACTCTGAATCTTTGGTCATGCTTCAAAATCATAAATTAGTGGTGTTTACGGCTGATAGTAAGGATGTTGACAGAGATAGTGTCAACCACATATTTACCAAGCTGCATTTTCGGCTTGATAGATTCCTGTTGGGACAATTCCCAAACTTAAAGACGATTGTAACTCCCACAACGTCAATTGATCATATCGACTCAAGTTATTGCAAGGAAAGAAATATTCATATCATCAGCCTTCGAGATACCCAAGACATCCTAGAGAATTTTTCATCTACATCAGAAATAGCAGCTTGGCTTATGCTTTCAATTAGTCGAAATGCCGTTTCAGCTTCATTAGATGTGAAATCTGGCAACTGGAGTCGCAATGAATACATTGGAAATACTCTTCGTGGGAAAACTGTCGGAATAGTTGGGTATGGCAGGCTGGGTAAGCAGCTATCCAGAATTTGTTCGGCTTTCGGAATGAGAATATTTGCAAATGATTTACTAAAGATTTCAGACAATTCTGTGACTTTTGTAGAACCACTTGAAGATTTAGTAGGTAAATGTGATTTTGTTTCGTTACACGTTGATGACCGGGAGCAAAATCGTGGATTAATTAACGCTAGACTCTTGAATCATTTTTCACCAAAAACAATACTCATAAACACCTCGAGAGGATTTGTTGTAAACGAAAAAGATCTGGTAAGCGCTATACGAGGCAATAGACTAAAGGGCTACGGCACCGATGTGCTGGAGGGGGAACGCGGTGATACTTCTGAATGGTTAACAAATAGCCCGATTTGGAATGAGTACCAGGGGGGAAATCCTAGAGTTCTCGTTCTTCCCCATATAGGAGGTGCAGTAGAAGAAAATATTCCAACTGCTGAAAAGGCAGTGTTACAACTTTTAGTTGAAAGGATTCGTTGAAATGAAGCAGAACTTTGTTCCGCAATCTTCCTGGGAATTCAATACCCTAGGACTATATAATTTTACTCAGCCAGGTCCTTATCAATATATTTTTGATTTCTTACTTAAATACCAAACATCTTTGGGTGGGGATATCCTTGAGGCGGGAACCTACCGCGGAAAAACTGCTCTCTCTCTTGGAATTTTCCTGCGTCAACATGCGCTTCCAGGCAAGGTTCATGGTTTCGATACTTTCTCTGGATTTCCAAAGTACTCTTTGAATGACATGCCGCAAAAATTTGAAGAGCTTCTCGCATCAAATCAAATTTCTACTGAACACTATTTAAGAATCGAACGCTTGAGGATGATTAAGGCTGAATTATACAAACAGGATTTTCATCCTGGCACTACCTCTAGTTCAGGGGATTTTTCAAATAACTCTATAGAGCCCTTGCTCGCAAAAATTGATTTCCTTGGTTTGGATAATATCCAACTGCATATTGGCACTTTTGAATCTACTATGAAACATCAGGATGCAGAGCAACTACATTTTTCGGTGATCTTTATGGATTGTGATTTGTACGATGGATATATGGAAACCTTAAATTATGGCTGGGACAAACTCATGCCAGGAGGAATAATCTTTCTTGATGAGTATTATTCGTTGAAGTTTCCTGGCGCAAGAATTGCAGTTAATGAGTTCTTTGCAGATAAGGAAGATTTTGAATTGCTTGATGTAGCTGACAGAAAGATTGATGATTTTGAAAGATGGATTGTGCGAAAGTTGGAAAAGGCTTGAACCGCATCGCACTGATACCCGCTCGAGGTGGCTCAAAAGGTGTCCCTAGAAAAAATCTCATGAAAATTGCTGGAAAAAGTCTTGTAGAGTGGGCCTTTTTTTCAGCGAAAGAAAGTAGTTTGTTTTCAGAGATTTGTATTTCCACGGATGATCTAGAGATAGCAAAGCATGCGGAGTCCTTTGGGGCCGAGATTCACTTCATGAGGCCAGCAAATCTTGCTCTTGATAGTTCGCTCCAAATAGACGTCATTAACCATGCTGCTGGCTTTTTTTCTTCACAAGGTATTGAGGCGAGTAATTTAACACTTCTCCAGCCGACTTCCCCATTTCGCTATCCACGCGATTTAGTCAATGCGCATTTGATCTGGGATAACAATCAAGCTAATTCATTGATTTCGATTTTGGAATCTTCTCAGTACAACTTTTCGACAATGTATAAGGAAGGGGCAGAAAAGCTCATTAATGGGGTCTCGCTCCTTCCATTAAGCGACAATGTAAATTCAAATAAGGGCACTCTTCGACAAGCATTCCAAAGACAATACTGGCGTAACGGCGCTATCTATATATTTAGGCTCAACTCAGGTGGGGTAGGTTCAAAACTACTTACAGCCCCCATTCTTGGTTATGAAATGCCCTGGTACCAATCCATTAACATTGACACTTTTCAAGACTTAGAAGTAGCAGAATTAATTGCCCCAAAATTCATTTCCGGGTTCAATTAATCATAGTTTTTTGCTTCCAATCGTAGTGAAAGCATTGGCTGATTTCAGAGTCCAAGTAGGTTCGCTTGAAAATCGAAAGATTTGACGCTTTTTCTAACCTCTTCAAAAGAGCCGCTCGATGCAATCTCTCCATTTTCGATATAAATTACCAGATCGGCAGATTGAACCGTAGAAAGTCTATGCGCAATAGTTATGAGCGTTAAGTTTTGTTTCAAAATATTTAGGGACTTTGTAATGTCGAATTCTGTCGCAGAATCTAGAGAGCTAGTCGCCTCATCAAGTACGAGCAATTTAGGGTTCGTGTAGAGAGCTCTCGCTATGCCGATTCGTTGACGCTGTCCTCCGCTTAACTTGTACCCTCTTCCGCCAACTTCTAGATATAGGCCAGTGAGATCTTCATTTGAGAATTCACTCAATCCAGCAAAAATTAAACTTTTCATTACTCTTTCTAAGTCCGCAGAATCTTTATCGTAACCAAGTAATACGTTATCGAGAATTGTCCCGGAAGTGACTACTGTTTCCTGGGGTACATAACCAACAGCACCAGGCCATTTCTTGAAAGATTCAAGAGGTTGCAAGCCAGAAATTTCAATCGTACCCATTGATGGCCTTAATATGCCAAGGATTAGGTCAATGAGGGTGGTCTTGCCGGATCCGGAAGTACCAACTACCGCTACATGCTTATTCGGTGAAATAGTTAGTTCTGAAATTTGGAGTTCAAAATCAGATGCCGGTGAGTACTTAAACTTCAAGTTCTTAACTAGAACAGTTGGGATAAACCCGGTCGCTTCAAAATCTGGGCTTGAAACTCTCGGACGGTCATCTTCTAAATCAAAGTCATCCTGAGCCTCAAGAAGAACCAAGGTTTTTTGGGATTGTCCGAGGTAGGACTTCACTTGCGTGACTCCTTGTTGAATTCTCAATACTGCAGGTGCAATTCTTGATGAGGCACCAAAAAAAATGGCAAGTCCAGCTATCGCGGTTTTCGAGTCATATAGAGCAAATTGAATCCCAGCCATAACAAACGCACCACAAGTTATGGAAACTTCCATAACATACTTGCTCACAAAAGGCATGAATGTCCGTTTAGCTACCGCATTGGAAACTCGATTTCTTAGAGATTCAAAATCTTGAACATACGCTTCACGGGTATCTCGAACGACAGACTCTCTAAATGTGCTGAGCACTTCACTTATTTTGTCGCTGCTGGAAACATGAGCAAACGTTTCAGCGGATCCTATTTTAAACGCTTTGTTCTTAAGGTAAGTACTTAAAAAGATACCTATAAGTGAGAAAAGAATAAACGTTGTCACAGCGAGTATGGGGTTAAAAATAAACAGTCCAACTGTAAGAAAGAGGAGCAAAAACGTGTCTGCAGTAGCCGACATTGAGATCCCCACAATCCCCGTCATTAAATTCTGGACTCCGTTTGTTGCTGCGTATATGAGTTCCTGATGAGAATGGGAATTAATTTCCGCTGATGTTTTTTGCAGTATTTTCCTCAACAGCTTACCTGAAAGCATCGCGCCTCGGCGGCTAATAAACTTAAGTGACCGTTTAGTTATCCAGAGTGATGCCACAGTCTTAAATAAAAGTATAGCAATAGTCATCAAACTTAAGATTAAGATTTGCTTTTGGAAAGATGCCTTGTCTACACCCAATAAGCGCGTAAGAAATATCCCGAAATTTCCAGCATCTTGTGACTGAATTCCATAGACAGAGAGTGTCGCGATTACGCCGATAAGAGCCACGCCGACCAAATCCAAAATTGAAAGTAAGATTTGAAAAGCCACGACTAATTTAAGTATGAGCCGATCTCGAGCAGTTAGGTACCCCAAAATGAGAAAAAGGTGCGAGTGCTTAATTTTCTGATACCCGAAATTCATTTCTTATCAGCTTATGAGCAATTTATCGGGTTGTTTAGATAATGCATGAGAAGATTCTACTATCAAGGAGCGTAAGTTCATGAATAGAAATGAGTGGGCAAAGTTTGGACAGTATTAATCTCTCAGCAAAGCAAGCTTACATCGCCAGCCTTGGGCGATGCCTTGCTAGCCTTAACCAATCCGCTCATGCTTCGAGACAAAAAGATAACTTTCAAAGATCCATTAGGGCGATGTCTATTTGGGGAGCGTACCCTTGGAGACGATTAGATAATCTTCCAAGACGAATTAGTGCTCTCAGCCTACTGGTCAGATTTCTCACAATTCCTTTGAGCACAATTAACGGAGTTTTGTACTTTTCTTTTAAGTACCTCGAATATCTTCCGTATCGACAATTCAGAAAATTGGACTACTCGAAAAGAAAAGTGGGGGTGTTCTCACCAACACTCCATCTGAAGGAATTCTCAGATCGGTCTTACACAGGTTTTTGGGGCGAGCTCAAGTTTTTAGATAGCTCACTTAGGGCTGATACTGCATGGTTCTTGATTCCATATAGACCAATCGGTGCATCAAATCGGCGAATCGCAAGGGAGATCTCGCATATAAATCAAGGCGAAGAATTTTTGTTGATACCTCTGGCAGCTTTTCTGAGCTTTGGAGTTTTAATCGAAGCCATATTTCAGGTTTTATCTTTTCACGCATTCATTGCGAAACTTTTCTTGCTAGAACTAATTAATCATTCTAACGACAAGCTCAGTTACGTTCTCGGTTTCATAGATTTAGGTATCAGTCTCTCGAGAACTGAACTAAATAGGCATTTAATTACCAGTGCCATGAGTGGAGAAAACCAATTGAAGAACTGTATTCATTTGATGGAGGGTCAATCTTGGGAGATTGCCCTCAATGATTTATCCAGTCATTCTAATTTCGGCTGTTGGGGTGTTATACACACGCCACTACGCGGAGAAGATTCTCAAATTCTGAATTACCTCCTTGCAATTAATGGAAAGAGTTTGGCCGAACAAATGCAGGGAATATGCTGCCCTGGAGAGTTATCTCTTAATTATCTCCGAGAGCTAGGTCTGACGAAAAAACTGCTTCGACTGGTTGAAGCACAAAGGTTTAATCATTACAGGGAAGTGCAAAAGTTCACTTACTCAAATAATTCTAAGAAAATTCTGTATGTTGCAGATGCAAATCTTGAAACAACGAAATTATTTGTTGGCTTTTCTAGAAGCGTTATTGCCAAGGAGCGCAACCTAGATTTGCAGTTTTTCATCCAGCCTCATCCCTCTCAAGTTCATCTCGAATTCGAAATGCTGCAAAAACTTGACGTTGCCGAAAATAGAGAGTTTGGGTTGATTATTTTCGGTCCGGAGACATCTAGCTTCATTCAGTCTGAGTTTGGCGTCTCAAATATCCGTATTTTCTCTCCTTTCACTGAGGTCTCTTATTCTCCTCTGGGAGTGGAATGCATGATTCCTCGGATTGAGGCAATCGATAGTGTTGGGGATCAAATTAAGAATCAATTCAAACTCGGTGTCAGTGCTGATTCAATTGCTATTAAGGATTCCAGCTTTACAAAATGGAGGTTGTTAATTGACGAATTACTCTAGCCCAAAGGTTCCCGACGAAATTGTAAATGGATTTGCTTCGGTGATTAACCGATTCCATGATTTTATTGGAACTCAAGACTTAGAAGTTGGGGACTACAGGGTAAAATTAGATGGCAGCCCGGTCGGGGACCTTGATCTGAAGATCGAAAATTTTATCGAGGGGCAGCTTCAAGAGTTGCTTCCGGGATTTAAGTTAATCGGGGAAGAATCACCGCTCCCTTCTCATTGGAATGGGAACTACGTAGTTGTTGATCCAGTTGATGGAACAGAAAACTACGTTTCTGGAATTCCTATCTGGGGTACCGGGTTGGCGCTTTTCGTAAATAATCAACTATCGGCAAGTAGTGTAATTTTTCCTGAAATCGGAATGGGACATGAATCTAGAATCTTAAACGGACTAATTAATAAAAAATTGGGGAAATTTCGAGGCCCTCTTGATTTTTCTCGAGTAGAAGCTTATTCATCCAATTCTTCATGGAGTGAAGTTGCATCGGATTTTGCAGAGGAAGTTCGGGTTTTTGGCTGTTCGCTTTTTAATTTGATACTCGCCGCAACTACCTCTGTTACCTTTAAATCTAGTAGTAAAGGCGTTAGACTCTGGGATATTGCTCCGGCTGTTCTCGTAGCACTTGAATCTGGAAAGATTGTGAAAATCAATGGGGAGGACTATTTTGGAGAATTTCTTAACCCCGCTAATAGATTTGTGGTCGAAATTAAAAACTAACAAATTGGTCATTCTTGGGAACGGTGAGAGTCGTTCGAGAGGACTGGATTTTGCTCGTCAAGAATCTCTTCCCGTCGTCTCGATAAATACACTTGATGACAACGTTCAACAGATTTTCACAATTGTCACCAGAATTAACTTACTTCCTCAGTTGGAAGCAGCAAATTCTCAAGGAATTCCTTTGATTACTCCGGCAGGTTTCCCCTCTTCGGTCCATTCTGTAGCTCTGCCCATTTCAGAGTTTGAGTACATCGAAGGGTTGACGGTTAAAGAGAGTTACCAAGTTGGCTTCAGAGATGATTTCGTACTCATAACAATTCTGGAATTAATAAATCTTCTTGCAAATCAGAATGAGCCTCAAAATA
>Ga0214917_10006808_pt1 | contig 11763 bp, 11 predicted proteins | sample LL_1208_BB_MetaG_FD_177983 | JGI IMG/M metagenome (GOLD analysis project Ga0214917, IMG submission 177983) | Freshwater microbial communities from Lake Lanier, Atlanta, Georgia, United States - LL_1208_BB | ecosystem: Environmental > Aquatic > Freshwater > Lake | place: USA: Georgia | collected...
CTTACCCATGCCGATGCACTGGAGCGCGAGAGGCAATATGCCAAGGCTCAATCAGTTGTGCAGGCTGCAAATGCAGACCTTGCTGCTATGGCGAGCTACGAACTCAGCCAGGTTGGTGGTGTGAAGCAGATCACTCCGGTCAGCCTTGGCGATTTGATGACCGAAGAAATTACGGCTGCTTAACGTGGGCTATTATAGCGACAATCTTGATGATTTGTTAGCTTTTGACGGCATCCGCAGTTTTGCGGGTGGTCAGGCCAGCGGTCTGCAATCAGACTTGTTGGCTGAGAACCAGGTTCGTGAATTGTCTAATATGACGCTATCCCCAAAGGGAAGTCTGGAGACTAGGCGCGGGGTCACAAGTTTTAGCACCACAGCAACCAGTGCGGAAGGCTCGATTGGTGGAATGAGGTATTATGACACGGCTGCAACCGAAAGACTTGTCACGGTTACGCAAGGACGAGTGTATACAATTAACTCGAATGGGTCAGCAGATATTCACCCAGCAGATGATACTTGGTCGCAAGCAACAAGGACATGGGGATCTGAGGCGCAAAAATGGGCTGACGGATTTTCTTCCGCAATAGATGCCTCAGTCAAGATGGCGCAGTTTAACGACAAGATGTACATGGCTGATGGCGATGGTGATCTTTATTATTTTGATGGTAGCATTGTCACTAGGCAGGCTGGCAAGGTTAGGGCAATCACGGTTACAACGGCTGGCTCTGGATATACCAGCGCAACAGCTATTGTCACTGGACCGCAGTGGGGTGGCACATATCCTCAGTTAATAACCACCGTTGCAGGTGGTGCAGTAACCGGAGTAACCGTTGTCGATGGAGGATCTGGGTATAGCTCCGCTCCAACTGTAACAATCATTGGAGATGGCTCTGGTGCAACCGCCACGGCAACCGTAAGCCCACCTCCAAGCAATCTTAGGCTTTTAATCAATACTGGGAATCGTCTGTTTGGAGTCGGGTCTGGATCACAAAGAAACACGCTTTACGCATCCGACATTCTTGATGCCTCGGTGTGGGACTCGGCCAATAGTTCAGTCATCAACGGTGATGATGGCGATGAGATTGTGGCTATTGTTGCCTACTACCAGAACCGAATCATCGTCTTCAAGAAGCGGCGCATATTCCAAGTGACAATACCTCCGGACATGACCACGGCTGCGGATTGGACGATTGAGCTTATATCAAACAACATTGGATGCGTGGCCGAGGCTACGGCTGTACAGGTCAACTCCGACATCTTCTTTCTTTCCGATGATGGCATTAGGTCGCTGATTCGCTCTGCGGCTGACGATTTTACCTCGGTTGGATTGCCTATTTCAGAGGTTGTTAAGGATGTCATACAATCCATCAACACCGCCAAGATTGGCGTATGCACCGCACATTTCTACGACAACAGGTATCTGCTTGCCTTTCCCAGCGAGTCCAATGACGTTAATGACACCATCCTTGTTTACAACGCCGTACTACAGGCTTTCGAAGGAACCTGGACTCCGAATGTCATGCAGTTTGCGCTGACCAATTTCCAAGATGAAGGCGTAAGGTTGATGCTGAAAACCACCACTGGTCAGATCAACAAGTATAGTGGTTATAAAACACCGGCACAAGCAATAACCGCAGACTACCAGGATGCAGGCGTGAATTACGAGTCCTATGTCCGCACAAAGGACTTTAACTTTGGCGATCCTTTCTCGGCCAAGTATGGCAGTCACTTTGAGGTTATCTTTGACGATTCCTATTCAACCGATGCATCCATCTCAATCCAGCGTGATATTGATGTTGGGGATATTGATGTACAGCCAAACTTAAACATATCCAGCGCGGCTTTGACATTGCCATTTACCCTTCCAGCCGTCCTTCCCACATCAGTAAAGAAAAGACTTGCCAGCGACCTTCGGACATACGAGAAGTGGAGGTTGCTTAACATAAAGATCACCAGCGCGGCCAATAAGATGGCCATCCGCCAGATCACGGCTGCTGCCAATCCTGACACCATTGAGGTGCAAAAAAGCCTATGACCGCTGCTGAGTATGTGGAGGCATCCGGTGTACCTGAAACTAGATGGCCTAACTTTAGGGATTGGTTTTCATGGTATGAGCGCAATAATCTTGTTGGCGTAGTTAAGGATGGCGAAGAGATTGTTGGCGTAGCTGTTGCTAGGGCATTGGATTCAACGCAAAACATTGAGCATTATAAACATGACTACAATTCGCCAGATGCCTTTGTGGACTTGACTGTGACATGTATTGATGGTAAACCTAATGCCAATAGCCTCTTGGCTATGAAACGCCTGCTGTCAATCCTTTGGGATGAATTTGGCCCCCGCAGGAGCCTAATCTTTAACCGCAACGGAGTTAGGAAACAATACGATTATATGAAGTTTATGCGAAAGGCTATGGCTTAATATGGGTGGCGGACCATCTATTCCAGCACCTCCTCCTCCTCCCGATCCTAGCGCGGTGGCGCAGGCTAATGCAGAGGCGTACAAGAAAAATATCGAGACTTATATTGAGAAAGCACCAGAGATGGCAGCTTTGGAGAATAAGCTTCGCATACAGTACATGCCCCAACAGCGTTCCTTGGAACGCCAGCTTTCTGCTCTTGACCAACAGGCGGCTGCCCTGTCAAGCCTCCAGATGGAGCGTCAATACGGACCGCAACGAACCCTAGAAGGATTACGCCGGTCCTACGAGCAAAGCCCCCAGGCGTATGCCCTAAATCGCGGGTTAGGCCAGCAAATGACCCAGCAGTTTGCGCGTCTTTACGGAACCTCGCCTTATGGAGCGGTTGAGCCAGGTGTTGCTTTCGCCCCTCGAAATATGCCACCTCAGGACATTTACGGAACGATTGGAACAAATATTTCCAATCCTCCGTTGCAGGGGTAGGTCATGGCAAGCATAGGAACAATAGCGCAAAATGATCCTTACTTTAGGAGGGAAATTGAGGTAAATCAGCCGCCAAGGTATAGGGTAAATGATGATGGAAGCATTTCCAGAATAAGTCTTGGTGATTATGAAATGCCAACTCCGGGCGGCACAACATTTAAGGACAGAATAAATCAATTCAATAATGATGCACAATCAGGCGGATACAAATATACTGATTTATTTTCAGCACAAGAAGCTGCATATAAAATGCAGAATGAAAAATTTTCAAATCTTCAGAATACATATCAAAAACAATTATCCGATGCAACAAGTCAGGAAAACATAAGAAATTCACTAGCGTCACAAATAGCGTCACTTGCAGGAGGGACACAGGGTCAAACAATCGGTCAACCTAATATGGCAATGAATCCAGCAATCACAGCTTTTGGTTCGGACAGGAATTACGGCGCATCCGATCTTTCCAGCAAGCTTAACTTCCAAGTTTCCGACGAGCAAATCCTTAACGATTACAATACCAGTCTGCTTGGTAGGCTAAACTCTGTAGTTGATCGTGGCAACGCCCAGATCACGGGTATTCAAGAACGCCTTAATGCAGCGCAGACCTTGCTTGACCAGCTTCCTTCTGATGACGCTCGCCGTGCATCCAGCCAGGTTTATGTCAATCAGTTGAAGTCCGACCTAGCCAGCGTGCAGAGCGCGGTTACGGATGCAACACAGCAAATCAAGGATTTCAAACCCATTTCCGTTGGATCACCAGAAGCCGCCAGCCAAATCACCTCTTTCCGCGAATACCTCCAATTGCCAGAAGAGCGTGCAACCCAGCAGTTGCGCCAGATTGATCCGGAATCCTACAGAACTGCGGTTGGTCTTGGTCGTCAATATCGCCAGATGGCAACCCAGCCTCTTGGCGCAACCACCACCCAGCAAACAGAAGACCTTCGCAACACCATTGAACAGGAAGCATTGAATCAGCTTCGCCTTGGCTCGACCTTGGGAGCCGAGGAAAGGCGTGGTTACGAGCAGGCCATCCGTGGCGCACAGACTGCCCGTGGAAACATATTTGGTCTTGGACCGGCAGTGCAGGAAGCAGCACAGATTGGCGCCGCCGGTGAACAACGCAAGCTTGCGCGTTATGGTGCCGCCCAACAATTCCTTGGATCTGGCGAGACAACCGGAGCGGCAATGGCAAGGGATTTGGCATTGCGTGAAGGATTGCAACAAAACAGGCTTGGTGCGGCTGCTAACTTTATTGGTGGCGGACCTTCGCTCTACAACCTCGGCCAAGCACGCACTGGAGCACAGCAAGCGGCGTTCCAGAACTATATCCAGGCCAATCAAGCATTACCTGGTCAGTTTGGACAGGCTCCGAGTACGGCACAGCAGTTTTATCAAACGGTGGATCAAGGCATTCCTGTTAACCTTACCAATACGTTTGCGAATCTTTATGGGTCAATGGCTGATTACCAGGCCAGAACCTATGGAGCATATACAGCAGCCAAGGCTAGTCAGCCAACTGGCGCGCAGCAATTTGCTGATATTGCTGGAGGTGTTGGAGGATTGCTTGGCAAGGTTGCTCCATTTGGTGTTATTTGTTGGGTTGCTAGAGAAGTTTATGGTAATGATAATCCAAAATGGTTGCAGTTTAGAGAGTGGATGCTTACCAAGGCATCGGACAATTTAAGAAACTTCTATATTAAACATGGAGAGAAGATTGCAGAATCTATTCGCAATAAACCAAAAATTAAAGCGATTATCAGAAAATGGATGGATGTTAAAATTACTGAACTTAACGGAGCAATCTAATGGCTGACGGAAGACCATTATTCCCACTTCCTTGGCAGTCCGCTCAATACGCTCAAGAGGACAGAATGCGTGCGCTTAATGAGAGGGTTGGCCAAATGCAGGAGCAACGCCTGCGTATGGAAATTGATCCGAGGGCCATGCTTGAGCAACAGACAAAGCAAGCTGAAGCAGCCGCAGCGCAGGGATTTAATCCTCAAGCAACACCAACAGCGCAAGCGGTTGGGCAGAGAATGCTTGGAGAAACTGTTGGATACCAGAAAGTGCCTGGAACTGAAATGCAAGTTCCTGCTGGTACCCCGCCAGAGATGGTTCAAGCTCTTTTTGGAAATGCAGTAAACAATGTCCAAGGTTTAAGGATGCTTGCGGATAATGAACAAGACCCAACTCGCAAGCGTATTCTTACCGGTGTAGCCGATTCAGCAGAGCAGGGATTAAAGTCCAAGGCCAAGGATTTATCCGCCGCTGATTTGGCATTTGAAAGCAACGCAAGTGCGGCATTAAGATATGCTGATGAGTTTGAGAATACCGTAAGAAAGTATGGAACTTTCGAAGTTGGGAGTCCAGAAGGTTCTGCAAAGCTTGGACAACTTCCATATCAAATGGCTATTGCTTACGCCAAAATTGTTGATCCTTCCTCTGTTGCAAGAGAAGGAGAAGTTGCTGCTGCTCAAAAATATATTATTCCAACAGGTCTTTTGACAAGAAACGACACGGCACTAAACGCCATTTCAAACTTTAGAAATGATGTTCTTAATAGAACTTCTGAATACTCAAGAATTTCAGGAAGACAAGTAAACATTCCAAAGCCAATCGACTACACAAGGCCACAATATCAGCAACCATCGCAACAATCATATCAGCAACCCGCACAGCAAACGCCACAAGCTCGTCCAGTTATTAGATATGTAAGGGATGCTAGCGGTAATCTTGTTCCAGCACGATAATGCCTATTGTTGACATCGAAGGAATTGGTCAGATTGACCTTCCCGATGATACCACTCCAGCAGAAATAAATCAGATAGTTAAAGATTATTCCGAGGCAAAATCTGCCGTCAGTCCAGAAGGTATTGGTGATTATGCAACAAGGCAGGCTGGCCTAACCGCAAGAGCGGCAATCAATCCTATTACGGCTGGAGCGGCTACTGGTGCTGCTATTGGATCTATTGCGCCTGGTATTGGAACCGCCGCTGGTGCTGGTGCTGGTGCTGTTGCCGGTCTTGTCACAGACATTATTCCAAAGGTTTACAATGCTTTAATAGCTGAACCAACTCAGACCGGAAAGATTCCATCGTTGACTGAGGTGATGGATAGGATCAAAGATGAGATGGGATTGCCAAGGCCAGCTACGGATATTGAGAAAATGTCTGGTCGCGCTATTGAGGCCACTTCGGGTCTTATGGCTCCAGTTGGTGCTGGGAAAATAGCGATGCAAGCAGTTTCACCCGTTGTTCGTGGAATTGGACAAACATTAACATCCGAACCAGCCGCTCAAGCATTGTCAACAATGACGGGAGCGATTGGACAAAGCCTAGCTGAATCCGCCGGTGCAGGGCCAGCCGAACAAACGGCTGCCGGACTTGTCGGCGCACTTGTTCCTAGCGCATCTGCCTTGCGATTTGCACCGATACCTGGAACCAGCGTAAAAGCTCCAGTTCCAATTATGGCAGAACGTGCCGCACAAGCTGTTGGAAGAATGGGTGCACCAAGAGAGCAAATTGCAAAAAATATTGAGGCATTTCAGCGTGCAGGGACAATGCCTTCCGCTGGTCAAGCAACTGAATCTGGCGTAATGCGCGGGATTGAATCAACTCTTGGTCGCGTTCCTGGCTCAATCGACATCATGCGAGCTAAATCAATAAGCCAGCAGGCAGAGATTGGTGGGAAGGTAAAGCAAATTGCTGATGAGCTTTCAGCAATTCAAGAGCCCGTTATTGTCGGACAAAGAATACAAAAGGGAATTAAAGAAGTATTCGAGCCAATGGTTCGCGCAAGAGAAGCCAATCTTTACAATAAACTTGATAAATATATTCCAGGCACAAATCCTGTGTCGCCTCAAAATACATATAATGCGCTCAAGCAAATGATTAAGCCTATTGAGGGTGCAACAGAGTTATCGCAAAGCCAGCTTTTAAGCAGTCCAGAGTTACAGGCATTAACAGCAGCACTTGAAAAGGACATGGCACCCATGCAGGGAAGGGTTCCATTTTCTGCGCTCAAGGGACTTAGAACAAAGATTGGGGAGAAGCTTGGGTCTGTTTCTCTTGGTGCAAATGTGACCCAAGGCCAATATAAACGAATTTATGCAGCGTTATCGGATGATTTAAGAAATGCCGCAGAAGAAAACGGACCTCAAGCTATTGCTTCATTGAAGAGAGCAAATCAATTTAGCAGAACAATGCACGAAAGATTTGATAAGCTTCAAGCTTTTATAGACAAAAATGAACCTGAGAAGGTATTTAACGCAGCGTTCCAGGGGGCTGAAGCAGGTCCATCAAGAGTATATGCTTTAATGCGTAGCATCCCGAAGGAAGATCAAAAAGCCGTTGTTTCTGCATTTGTTTCAAAAATGGGAAGAGCATTACCTGGGTCGCAAGATGCAGGTGGTGATATTTTTAGCACAGAAAGATTTCTTACAAATTGGAATAAATTAAGTCCTGGTGCAAAACAAGAATTATTTGGAAGATTCGGATCGAAGTTTGGTAGTGATATGAATAAGATTGCCAAAACAGCAGAACTTATTCGCGAGGGAAGCAGGGTTTTGGCCAATCCAAGTGGGACTGCTGGTGCTGTTGTTGGTCCGGCCACTTACGCCAGCGTTGCAGGATCTATTGCGGCTGGTAAATATGGATTTGCCACAGGAATATTATCCGTTGGATTGCTTTCAAATATTGGAAGTCGTCTTTTTACAAATCCAACTTATGTAAATTGGCTTGCAAAGAACATTGATGCTGCTCCAAATGCTGTTCCTGGTGCAATAGCTAATCTTATTGCTCTTTCAGAAGATACGAATGACAGGGATTTGGCAGATATAGCGAAAAAGCTGAAAGATGAAGAAATAGCCAGAAGGCTTGGAAGATAATGGCTAAATTTGACATACCTACCATTGAAAGAAGGATATCAACTGATGCCATCACGAATGATATTCAAAATAGTGTTCGTGATTCAGTAGGGCGTGATTATTTTGGATTTGCACCGTCTTCATCCGGCAGATGGGCGGCTGGTGATAGGGGTCAACAGGCGGTTGACATTGCAGAAAGAATGCGCGCGGCGGCAAGATTATCTGATTTGGAGGGCAATATGATGAAAAACCAAGTTGAAAGATCATTGATGGAGTCTTCTCCAAATTTTGTTGGAGCTAAAGCTCCATCCGAACAGTTTTCTGGCAATGTCTTTGATGCAGCTAAACGCACTGTTGAATGGGAGGGCAGAAAAGACAAGCAGGGTAATCTCGCTGTCTATAGCTTGCCATCTGGTGATATGGGAGGATCTTATGAGGTGGCTGGAATCAATGATAAATACCATCCAGAGGCCGCCAAAGCATTGCGGGACATGGCGCCAGAGCAACGCAAGAATTACGCAGCAAAATACATTGTACAATACACGGCTCCGCTTGTGTCAAGGGTTCCAGAAAAACTTCAGCCATTTGTACAGGATTTGGCGTTCAACAGAGGAATGGGTGGTGCCACAATCTATCTTCAGCAAGCATTGAACAAGCTTGGTCAGAATGTTGCGGTTGACGGAGGTATGGGACCAAAAACTCTTCAAGCAATCAACTCAGTAAATCCATCAGAACTTATGCGCGAGGCAAGTAAGGCTCAGTTGCTTGATGAACGCCGCAGGGCTGAACAAAATCCAGATAGGCGTAAATTCCTAAATGGTCTTGAGAATAGAATTACTAATCGTCTTGGGGCTTTTGGATCAGCTTGATTATTTAAATATAACAACGCTTGTAAATATTGTAACTCCGCCAGTACCTACATAAACATTTTCAGCTTTTGCAGTGAAATTGTTTCCAGATATAAATGAATTGCCAGTGCTTAAAACAATGTCTTTTTCATTAAAATAAAAGGAACCAGCTTTTCTGCAAATACCTTCATCAGTAAAAAATGTGTTGCCAGACCTAATCACAATACCATCACCAACTGCAACATTTGCTGTCTTTGCATAAATACCTGGCTTTTCGTATACACCACCCATGAAGTCATCCATTCCTTCATCCCCCATCACCGGTGCCACTAGCACCGCCATCACGATTAGTATTGCTTTCATGTAAAAAGTCTCTACCCGAAAACCATCCATGTCAATAAAGAAATTATCCAACCGTCAAATAGGCGCGGTGGGGGTTACTAGGGTGGCAAGCATTTTGTTCCGCAATGGGTACAGCGTGCTTGCGCCAATGGAGGATTTTGCTGGTTATGACTTGGTGGCGGAAAAGGATGGAAGGTTTATTCGCATCCAAGTCAAGACCAGCGAAAAGCCGGATTCGGAAAGAAGCAGATATGGGTTTATGACCAGCGTTGGAAGTGAGTGCAAGACTGTGTACACCAAGGTAATTGTTGACTACATTATTTGCTGGGCTATGGATGCAGACCTATTTTGGATATTCAAACCACACGAATGCAAAAGCAAGAACAAGAAATGTCAGGCTAAAACAGGTTCCTCATGGCGCATAATCAGCGATCTTTGAAAGAGTCGGTTCGGGCTTGGCGCACCTTTGAGGATGCGCTCAAGAACCTGGAATCATTTGAGGCTTGTGCCAAGTGGGTCATAGACAACCCGCAAATCTGCAAGAAATTGTCAGGCATGGGACTCATGGCCGTAATGAAGGAAGACCTAAAGAAAAAGGCTTGACGGTTATTTGACACCGCCCCTAGCGTGGGGCATGGCAATCAACTCTAGGCGTAAGGGTGCGGCAGGCGAGCGCGAGCTTGCCAATTATTTAAGGGAACAAGGCTGGCAGAAGGCCAGGCGCACGCAGCAATACGCTGGCAATCCAGAGGGCGGTAGCGGGGATGTGGTTTGCGACAATTTCCCATTCCACATTGAGGGTAAGCGTTGCCAGCAAATTAAGCCGGAACAATGGATGGCACAGGCGAAAGCGGATTGTCCTGCAAGCAAGATTCCATCCGTATTCTTTCGGCGCAATGGCGAGAAGAAGTGGTTGGTCATCCTCCAGGCCGATGACGTTTGCGAGATTGCGCGTCACATCGCACCGCCAAACTTAAAGATTGACTTGGTTTACCCACCACCTTATGCCACAACTGTAGCCCAAGGCATTTCAGTAACTTCACATCAACTAAACCAACAACCAACCATAAATCAAGGAGACATGATATGAGTCTAACCATCAGCGCAACTGAATCAAAAGGCGGAGACCGCCAACTACCCGAAGCCGGAGCCACTACTGGAGTTTGTTTTTCCATCGTGGATCTGGGCACGCAGAAAACAAACTGGGACGGAGAAGAGAAGTGGACCCCCAAGGTTCGCCTTTCATTCGAACTTCCAGAACAAACCATCGAAGGCGAAGTGACCGAGAACGGAAAGACAACCAAAGTGACTAGACCAATGGTCGTCAGCATGGAGTTGACCCGCAGCCTTGGCGAGCGTGCAACCCTACGCAAGCACCTGGAGACTTGGCGTGGACAGGCATTTACCAGCAAAGAGCTTGCCGCCTTCAACCTAAAGAACCTCTTGGGTAAGGCAGCAATGCTTACGCTGGTTAATAAGACAAGCCAAGCTGGGCGCGAGTATTGCTCCATTCAGGGATTGGCCAAGTTGCCCAAGTCGGTCAAGGCACCGACCACCACCGAGAACGATCAAGTGTTCTACGAGATCGAAGAAGGCAAAGGTGGTGCGTTTGCCAGCATGCCTGAATGGTTGCAGGGGAAGATTCTGGAAAGCAAGGAGTTGTCCGGTGCGGCCAGCGCACCGCAGGGCAAGGCTGCTCCTGTTGACAACAAGGATGTGGACGGCAACACGATGCCATTCTAATGGCACTTACCATTACATCAAAAGAACCTGTTCAATCCAGGTTGGTGAAAAGCGAAGATGCAGGCCATTGGTATACAGAGGCAGGTTGTTCTGCTCATATCATGGTTGGCAAGAATGGAGTTGAGCGTAACACCACAGTTGCCGATGCGCGTAAGATGGGGTTACTCCCATCAGTTACTAGCGTGCTTGGCATCATGGATAAGCCACAACTAACCGCATGGAAGATCGAGCAGGCTATCATGGCATCGCTCACTCTTCCGAAGGAGGATGGTGAAACACTCGAAGATTACGCAAAAAGAGTTGTCAAAGATTCAAAGCAAGCTACGACAAAAGCGGCAGAGCATGGAACCCGCATGCATGAGCAGGCAGAGAATATCCTTATGGGACGTGCTTGCTGCAAAGACGAAGACCTCCAGCCCTATATCAAAACGTTTAGGGAATGGGCAGAGGACAACGTTGAGAAAACCCACTGGTGCGAGAAAGCATTGGTCGGGGCAGGTTATGCTGGCCGCTGCGATGCTTATGTCCGTTTAAAAGGGATTGGGGACGCTATCATCGACCTAAAGAATAGGAAGGTGAACCCAAAATACGACCCATTCTATGACTCCGATTGCGCGCAGTTATGGGCCTATAAATACGCATCCGAGAATCCGAAATGCGCTTGCGTTTCAGTTGTCTTGGCTGCTAATGACCCAGAGACATTGGTGATCCATCGCTGGTCTGAAGATGAGTTGTACGAGGCCGGTATTGCCTTCCAAGCCATGCTCAAGGTATGGGCGTGGTCGAAGAAATACAATCCGCCAGGGATGAAGTTGTAAATGGAAAACCCTCCCACAATCGAAGAGATGGGTAATGCCGCCTCCGAAATTGTGTGGAGGGTGATGGGCAACGGGTCCGCCAAGTCGGCCTATGGAGAGTGGTTCTGGAAGGATAAGCCTACATACGATTACCACATCACCCGCTGCATCAAGCATGCTGTGACTGCCCAGCAGCAGATCCACCTAAATCACCCAAATCCAGACGAGGCCGGAGAGAATGCGCTTGACCATCTTGAGCGTGCGGTG
>Ga0214917_10006809_pt1 | contig 11763 bp, 11 predicted proteins | sample LL_1208_BB_MetaG_FD_177983 | JGI IMG/M metagenome (GOLD analysis project Ga0214917, IMG submission 177983) | Freshwater microbial communities from Lake Lanier, Atlanta, Georgia, United States - LL_1208_BB | ecosystem: Environmental > Aquatic > Freshwater > Lake | place: USA: Georgia | collected...
GGTTTATTTAAGCCAAGTGCCAGACCAGATGCACTGCTTACGCCCACTAATAATGCACCAATTAATCCAGGCCCAGCTGTTACCGCAATTGCATCGATATCAATTAACTTAACATTGGCATCTTTAAGTGCCTGTGCAATTACTTGTTGTATCGCTTCAAGATGTGCTCGGCTTGCGACTTCTGGAACTACGCCACCAAATCTGGCATGTTGTTCAACACTTGATGAAATTGCATTTGCCAGTAACTTGCGCCCCTGCACAATTCCAACAGCGGTTTCATCGCAAGAGGTTTCAATTCCCAAAACTAATGGCTGCATCACAACTCTTTTCGCATAATGATCGCAGTCAAGCCTGGACCGTAATAATTTTCGCGGCGATTAATTTCAGTAAAACCATTTTGAATATAAAGCGGAAGTGCTTCTTCATTGCCAACCCGCATCTCAAGCATGATGGCACTTGCCTTTTTAACTCTGGCCCAATCAATCATTCGTTTTAAGAGTTCGCGGCCAATTCCCTTTCGGCGATGCTGATCTGAAACTGTAATAGTGTGAATATCTGCCACATCATCCACATAAAATATTCCGGCGTAACCAATTAACTTTCCATCTGATTCTGCTGCTAAGTAATAAGCATTTTTAGGAACCTGGGCAAACTCCTCTTTAAATTGCTCAGCACTCCAACCAGCCCTGCCATAAATCTCTTTCTCCAACGCAATTGCTGGCACTAAATCAAGTTGCGTGAACTCACGAAACTTCACATTTGCAGGTAATGGATATGCATCTGGTTTTCTTACATAAATTGGCTGATCAACTGAAAGCTGATTTAATGCTAACTTGGCAATTGCAATTGGATCGGGAAAGCACTCACCCTCATTAAATATAGGTACTCCAAATTTTTCTAATTCAGAAGCTTTGCCAACTTGGGGTTCATTTACTCGTTTGTCATTTTGATACCTTGCCCAAAAACGTTCCTTTCTTCGGGCATCAGTTGAAACAATAAAATCTTTTTCGAGTATTGGTGCTGCCATAGCATCTAGTGAACAAACACCATGCCACTTCACATTCATGCCAAGTGCAAAACTTTGCGCAAAGGCAATACCAACTCGAAGTCCAGTAAATGGCCCTGGCCCCATGCCTACTGCAACTAAATCAATTCCAATATTTTGCGCCATTGCTTTGGCAACTAACACCGGTAGAACCTCACCATGAGCAAGTGGATCTTCATGAAACTCGTTAAATAAAACCTTATCACCCGCTATTAAGGCAACACTTGTGCGAGATGTTGAGGTATCAATTGCTAATACGGTGCTCATAATTTAAAGCCTGCCCAACGCTGGCCAACTCCAATTAACTCTAAAACTCGCTCATTTTCATTTTCAGTATTTGAAATCTTGATTTCTAGGTACTGATCAGATAATTGCGATACGAAATCCTTTCCCCACTCAATTACAAATACACTATTTGGTAAAAAACTCTCAAAATCTAAATCAGCAAAGGAGTTTGCCCCACTATCTAATAAGCGGTATGCATCAATATGTATGAAATTAGGGTGACCTTTGTGAATTCGACTGATCACAAAAGTGGGCGAGGTTATATTTTCAACACCAAATGCTGAACCAATTCCCTGTGTTAATACAGTTTTACCTGCACCTAGATCACCAGTTAAAACAATTACATCGCCACTTTTTAATTGTGCACCAATTTTTGCACCCAATTGATGCATGGCAGAAACTGAATCAGATGTAATTTTCATCAGGTGAGTAGTTTATAGATAAGAAAAAGGGCCCCGATTTCTCGAGGCCCTTTTAGCTAAGTTATATATTATTGACGGAACTTCAGTAATGCAGGTGTGAAGTTTGGATCAATAAATAGGTTTGCATCATTCTTAATTGCGGCCTTTGCGGCTGCAGTTGAAGGAAGCTTGCCGGTCTTTGCCGCTGTTGCTGCCAACTTAGCCACAGTCAAGATTTGGCTAGTTGTGTAGTTACAGTGACCAGTTCCATTTGTGGCAACTGTTGGAGTAATTCCTGCTCCAGAAGCTGCGAACTGTGTATAGGTCTCAGCTGGCTTGTTCCAGATATTTAGCAACATATCTTTAGATGCAGTCCCTGCTGAAACTGATGCGTTGTACTGGTTGTTTAGGTAGGTAACTGCTCCGGCAGGTGTGATGTGATCAGCTGTTGCAGCAAGAGTAATTGTTGGCACAGAGATCTTTCCTTGTAATTGATACATGCTATTTAACCTCGATACAGCTGCAGAATCAGCAGTTACCTTAGGAGCTAAATATTGCAAGTAACCAACCATGCCGGTTATTGCTGTTGTTCCAGATAGTGCAGCGTTAAATGTTTGTGCATCATCGCCAAGGCGAGCTGCGAAGTTTGTCTTTGAGTTATCGTAAACAACTCCACCTGCACGAACCTCCATGTCGTAATTTGCAATTACGGCAAGAACAGCTGCTTGTGCACCATTTTCAAGTACAGCAAGTGCTGGGCTGATAGCTAGACCAAATGATGTTTCAAGTGCTCCTGCTGGACCAGATGATGCATCATAAGTATTTGATTGCGTTGAGATTCCAGAAATTAATCCAAGAAGCAATACCGCACTTCGTACTGGAATCACCTTCAATGAATCTGGCACGGTTGAAGTTGCTGGCCATGCTGGGGCAACAGGGTTTGTAGCAATTGCAGTTTGCAGAGCTAAAAGTGTGGTTAGCACAGTTTGTAGATCTGTCAGCATCTCTACATATCCAACTTGGCCTGCTGAATAACCAGTTCCCTTTATTGCTGGGTTGAAGAAGTTCTTCATTCCCCATAGGAAATCGCCGGCCATTGTGATCTCTGCTTGTGCAGATTCAGCCAGACACATTGGGGCGGCAGCATCAATTGCACCTGAGTATTGCTCAGCAAGTGCTTGCGCAGTTAAACCGCCAAGAGAGCTACCCCAGGCAACAACTTTGCTTACCTTTGGGTACTTTGTCTCTGCAATTTGCATAACCTGAAGTGCGCCATCAACGCCTTCTTCTAAGTTCCAGCCTTGTGTTGTAGCACCTGAACCAGCAAGAGCGTAACCCTGCTTTAAAAGTGCGGTTGCGACAAGTGCAGAAGGTGCAACCTCTGGTTCCTTGTTCACAACTGATTTAACAGGTGAAACACCTGGAATTGCTGGTAGGTCCACGTTATAACGGATTCCATGTGAGTAAACATAAAGAGTTCCGTTGAAGTTTGAAGGCATCCTGATTTCAAACTTAGCTCCGTTGCCATCTACCCCAGTACAGGTTTCAACCTTTGTTTCCGCTGTTGTACAAGTTAGATCAGCAGCATGAGCTACTGAGGGTGCTGCTACCGCGAAAGTAGCAACAAGTGCTGAAGAAACTAGGGCAACTAAGCCCTTATTAACGAATGTAGTTTTCATTAGTTATTTGGTATCCCGTTCTTAGGCATAGCTGGACGTGTATAAGTTGAGGCTGTTACAGGTCCTGTTGTTGAGTCAGTTGTGTAAAGTGCAACTTTGCCACCAAATGGCTTTAATTCACCCTTGGCATTTAATTGACCGAACCAGTAACCGTTGTAACCGATGTGGCTAGTTGCTGAGTAATTAAGTGGAGCAAGTCCTGCGCTAGCAAAGGTTGAACCCTTTGTTTCGATAGCTGAAATCAAACCAGCACGAGTTAGATTCTTTCCTGCTGCACGAAGTGCTTGAACTGTAAGCATTGCAGAGTTCATGCCTTGCAACACGATGTTATCAAATGTAACACCCTTGTTGTAATTCATATTGATCTCCATAAATTGCTTTACATACTCATCAGTTGCATCTTTAGCATCTGGGAAGAATGAAGCAGCAATTACACCATCGATAGTTGTTGACTTAACACCAAGTGCTAGCAATGTATTTGCATCGCCACCAACAGATCCAGCGATAAATGTGAACTTGTCAGTCAAAGATAATTTCTCGGCTGCCTTAAGTATGATCGCTGTTGAGTCAGTTGTTCCAAATAGAACTAGAACTGGCTTACCAGGTACTGCACTTAACTTTGTTAGTGCACCTTCAGCAAGTGCTGAAGTTAAGCCACCGGCTGGATAAAGGGTAGGTGCTGCAGCAAATGTGTGACCTGCTGCTTTAAAACCACCAACACCATCGATTCCAAACTCATCATCTTGTGCGATCAAGAATGATGCTTGTGGAGCAAGAGTTGGGTTGTCCTTGATGAACTTTGCCATGATCTTTGCTTCCATTGCATAGCTTGGTAGCACTGTGAAAGTTGTTGGGTACTTAGCTGTATTTGCGAAACCGCTGAAGCCAGTGTTTACAAATAGATCAGGTACACCATTCTTAGCAAGTGCAGCAGCTGTGTATGCCTTGGCGTGTGTTGAAGTACCAAGTGCACCCACTAGTGCAAATACCTTGTCATTCAAAACTAAATTTGTAGTTTGAGTAGCAGCAAGTGTTGGTAAGTACTTGTCATCTTTACTAACAAGCGTGATCTTTCGACCATTTACTCCACCATTAGCGTTGATGTAATCAAAGTACGCCTTCATTGCTCCCGGAACCTTGCCATAAGCAAGTCCAGCAGAACCAGTCTTAGGTGAAGATATACCTAACTTGATTGTTGTTGCTGTTACGCCATTTTCTGCAGCTTGTGCAGGAAGAGTGCTAAGCACCATTGCACCAGCAGCTACTAACGCTGAAACGAGAGCGACTCGCTTCTTACGTGTATTTCTGATCATTTATTTCCTTCCCTAGGGTTTACTTACTTTTTCAAACTTGTACTTTTTTACCATTCCTCTTAATTAACTGGCCCGGGCCATTTGGCGCAAAGAGCACTGCCAAGATCAGCAGCGAACTCACCAAAAGTCCTGGCAAGGTTGTAGCGAAGCCTTCTGAGCCTCCGATTCTAGTGACTACTGAGTCGGCGATCTCGGGGATGGCTACCAAAACCAAGGCCCCAAGGATCACACCTTTTAGGTTGTACACGCCAGTAACAACTGCGCCTGTCAACAAAGAAAATGAGAGGCTAAGCGGGAATGCGCTAGGGGAAACGCCGGTAACTAGCATTACCAGTAAACCCCCAGCCAATCCAGCCACTCCAGCACTTACGGTAAATGCGATCACCTTATGAAGGCCAACATTTACTCCAGATAATTCAGCTGCAATTGGATTATCGCGAAGTGCTCTAAATGTTCTGCCGTAACGAGTTGAGGCAATATTTGCAATTGTCCAAACCATTATTAAAGTAGCAAGCGCAGCAATCCAGAAAAACCATTTGTACTGTGAAAAATTTTCACCAAATTTACTTGGTGCACTTCCTACATCAAAGGTCAAACCCTGCTCGCCACCCAATATTGGGAATTGATTTGCCAGAGTTGGAAGTGAAACTGCAAGTGCAAGTGTTGTTCCCGCTAAGTACGGTCCACTAAACCTTGCAACCGCTAGCCCAAGTAGTAATCCAAACAATCCAGCAATTAACGCCGCCATAACTAATGCAATAGCTGGATGCCAATGTAAATTATTTGTAGTAAGTGCCCCTGCGTAAGCACCCACCGCCATTAATGCACTGTGACCAAGTGACAATTGACCACTGTAACCAGTTAACAAAATAATTGAAGTTATGCCAAGGGCGTAAGTTGCAACAAATGCGCCTTGATAAAGTCTAAGCTCATCAACCAATGTACTTGCAATTAATAAAATTAATCCGGCAAGAACAAAAAGTGCTAAACGTTTTTTACCAACACTTAATTTAAACATTTATGCACTCCTTTCCTTTTTCGAAGCAAACAAACCTGATGGTTTAAATAGTAAAACCAAAATCAAAACAACAAATGCGGTTGGGAAAACTAACTTGGTGCTGATGTAAGTTGTTGAGAAATTTATGGCAAAACCTAAAACCATTGCACCAGCTACCGCACCAGCCAAACTTTCGAGGCCACCAATTACTGCTGCGATAAATCCAAATACCAGAAGCACATCCATTGCATTTGGGTAAAGATAAGTATTTGGAATGTAAAGCATTCCCGCCATTCCACCAGCAGCTCCAGCGATTGCCCAACCTAATGTTCTGACCGCATCAACTTTTATACCAGATAATTTGGCAATCTCAGGTGAATAAGCAGATGCGCGAAGTGCCAATCCAATATTTGTCTTTTGGAATAACAAGGAAAGAAGGAGCATTACCGCAGTCACAATGACCAGCACAAATGCATTGTATAAACTGAATGCAACAACTGTGCCATTTATATTTAATCCTGCGTTCGAAACTGGGGTATCAATAGATTGATTTGTTAGCCCCCAAATTAATCCAATAATCGCCTGAATAATTCCAAGTAAACCTAAGGTCGCTACAACAGGTGCAATCATGACAATTGGGCCAGATGTAATTCGTTTAAAGATTGGCCGCATGAAAAAACGATCAATAATCGCTCCAATTAATGCACCGCTAACTACTGCAACTACAAGTGCCAGCCAATACGACCCAGTTTTTTGGATAATTGCATAGCCAATATAAGTAGTAAGAACTGCTTGTCCGGCTTGAGCAAAATTAACGACTCGAGTTGAACGCCAAACTAAAACAAGTGCAAGCGACATCAATGCGTATATTGCTCCGGAAGATAATGAGGTCAAAATTGCAGTAATAAATTGGTTCATTTTAAAATCCCAAATAAGCAGTACGCACTGCTGGATCATTTAATAAGGTCTGCGCATTATCTACTGCAACAACTGAACCAAGATTTAAAACAATTCCCTCATCAGCAATCTTTAAAGCACCCATGGCATTTTGTTCAACTAAAACCACAGTTAAATTCATTTTGGCGGTAAGTGATTTAATGGTTTGAAAGATTTGTTCAATGATTAACGGTGCCAAGCCAAGTGATGGTTCATCCAATAACAACAATTGTGGGCGAGCTACTAGTGCTCGACCAATTGCCAGCATCTGTCGCTCGCCACCAGATAATGAACCGGCGCTTTGTTGCATGCGCTCACCAAGGATTGGAAACAACTCAATTGCTTCCTCGGTAGCTTTGGCAACATCTGCTTTATCTTTTCGCCATAAACCAGCGAGTGCTAAATTCTCCTTGACACTTAATTCAGCAATTACAGATTTGCCATCTGATACATGCATGATGCCACCTCTTGCTAAATCCTCTGGCTTTTCTTGCAAAATTGATTTGCCATTCCAGGTAGCACTACCACTCTTAGCATTATTTAATCCAGATAATGCTCGAAGTAATGTGGTTTTGCCGGCACCATTTGCACCAATAATCGCAGCTAATTGGCCTTGCGGAACAGTGAATGAAACAGAATTTATGGCACGAATAGCGCCGTGATCAACTGTTAAATTATCTACAACTAAGCCGCTCAATTGTTTACTCCCAAATAAGCAGCGATAACCGCTGGATCATTGCGCACAATTTCTACATTTCCGCTGGAAATTACCTCGCCAAAGTTCAATACATAAAGTCGGTCACAAACGGACATAACTACATCCATATGGTGCTCTACCAGAATTACTGAACATTGCATGGCAAGGTTATGGATCAAGCCATTCATCCACTCAATATCTTGGGCGCCCAAGCCACCTGCAGGTTCATCAAGCAATAGGACCTTTGGCTCACTTACTAATGCCCTTGCAATTGCTACCCGTTTAGTTACTGGGTATGGAAGTGAATCTGCTCTGCGATCTGCAATCCCGGATGCATATACCCGTTCTAGTGCGGTCATTGCCTTTTCTTTTAAGCGATTTTCATCGCGACTGCTTAAACCTAATGCGCTGCTAATTAAGCCACTCGTGGCGGACTTGGTAGCGCCGACCATAACATTTTCTAAAACAGTTAGCTCTGGAAATAAACCAACACCTTGAAGTGTGCGAGCGATTCCTAAATTAATCAATTGATGGGGCTTTGGCCACTTATGGTTAATACCATTTATCCTCAACTTACCGCTATCTACCGGGACAATTCCACTTAAGGCATTAAATAATGTTGTCTTACCGGCACCATTTGGACCGATTAATCCAACTACTTCATTAGTGTTTAAATTTAATGAAACATTGGAGAGAGCTTTTAATCCGCCAAATGAAACTGAGAGATTATGTACCGAGAGCAGATCAGAATTGTTACCCACGAGGGTAGATTCTAGGCACGCGTGGGCCGATTCGGGAAACTATTTCATAATTAATTGTTTCGGCTGCCCTAGCCCATTCATCTATTGTGTATTCACCTTCACTGCCATCACCAAAAATTACAACCTCATCACCAGTTTTTGCACTGCTATCAATTCCTAGATCAACCACAAATTGATCCATAGAAACTCTTCCTAATAAAGGTGCGCGCTTTCCATTTATAAAAACGCCAGCAGAATTATTGGTATTTCTTGGAATGCCATCGGCATATCCAATTGTGACAACACCAATTTTGGTATCTGATTTAACGGTAGCAGTTCCACCATAACCAACCTTGGCACCTGCTTCCACCTCTTTGACTAAATGTAATTTTGCTTTTAATTTCATCGCTGGCTTTAAATTTAATTTGTGAGAGTCTCCCATATTTGTTACATCAGGTGATAATCCATAAAGTCCGATTCCCCACCTAACTATATTTTTGTAAGCATTTTTATTTGTTAAAGCTGCCGCCGAATTAGCAATATGTACAAACTTTGGATTTACTCCCTGCGAAATCAAGATAGCTAATCTTTTATCGAAGGTATCTAATTGATCTTGATTAAATGGTTGATCTGGTTCATCAGCTCTGGCAAAGTGGGACCAAATGCCAACAACCTCGACTCCATGACTCTTAATCGCTTTAGCTATTTCGGCAACGAACTCACTCCAATTATTTCGCACACCACCACGAGTCATTCCAGTATCAACCTCTAAATGTATGCGGGGCACAATGTTGGTAGCGCGGCCCACATCAATTACTTCTTCTAATAACTCTAGAGAGGAAACTGAAAGGTCAATATCATTTTTAATCGCACTCTTAAAATCTTCGCCAAGTGGTGTCAACCAACAAATTAAAGGTGCCTTAACGCCGGCGGCACGTAAAGCAATTCCTTCTTCGAGTAGTGCAGTGCCTAACCAATCTGCACCTGCTGCAACCGCTGCCTTTGCAACGGGAATCAAACCATGACCGTAAGCATCTGCTTTAACAACTGCTAGCACTTGCGCACTTGTTTTCTCTTTAATTAATTTTAAATTTTCAGCGATGGCAGATAGATCAACCTCAGCAACAGCGCGTGACATGAAATAACCCTACCTTGAATTAAATCTACTTTTTAGGAGGGTTGCTTGGCGGAAGGAATGCTGCGATCTACCGCAATAATTGATACCAACAAGGCTGCACCAATAAATAAACCACCCAATAGATCTGAGAACCAGTGAGTGTTTCGATATAGCGAAACTAAACAAACTCCTGCAGTGACAATTGAAACAAACCAGGTTAATCGAAAGCCTTCAAATGGCTCTTTGTGCGAGTATCTAAATATTAAATAGGCAATGATTCCCCAGACAAGTAATGCATTTGCAGCATGACCACTTGGATAAGAAAGTCCACTATCGGTAAAGACAAGATCAAATCCTGAGTGTGGTTTGGTTCGCCCAAAAAGTAATTTAGAAGCACCCACAAATAGATTTAATGCAACAAGTGAGAGGATTGATAAATTAATCGGACGCCAAGATTTAAATCTACGGCTTATTAGAAAGGCGGTAATTAATAAAACTATTGCGGTAATACTTCTTAATCCCAGATCATCAATTAACATAATTAATGTTGGTGTCTTTCCTGATGTAACTAGCAGTACATCTCTGTTATAAATCCACTCATCAACTCTGCGCAACCAGCCATTTGATAAAACTTGTTGTGTTATCACTGCATAAATTGCCAAAAAAAGCACCGCAAGTTTTATTGCGGTATTCATCTGATGCTTACGTACCTCTGGCATAGATTTCCCTAATTACTTACTTCAAAGGACTTACCTTAGTTCCGATCTTACTAGTTCAGCTAATGAATCAGCGATCTTCTGCGCAGTTTGCATCTCTTGTGCTTCCACCATGACTCGAATTAATGATTCAGTTCCAGATGCTCTAACCAAGATACGGCCATTATTTCCTAACACTTTTTCTTGTTCTGAAATGAAGTCACTAATTTTGGTTGATGCCGCTAATTTCTCTTTTCTAACATCTTTTACATTTACCAAAACTTGCGGATACTTTTGCATATTTGCTGCTAACTCGCTTAAAGATTTCTTAGATTTTGCCAGTACCTGCATCACCTGCAGCGCAGTCAATATGCCATCGCCGGTATTAGAAAATTCACGCAAAATTACATGGCCAGATTGTTCGCCACCTAATGAGTAATTATTTACCAGCATATTCTCTAAAACATATCGATCACCAACAGCAGTTTTAACCACTGCGATTCCACCTGCCTCCATGGCATTTACAAAACCCAAATTGCTCATCACAGTGCTAACAACAGTTTTTTTATTTAGCTTATTTTCAGCCTTAAGCGCTGATGCCAAAATCATTAAAATGTAATCGCCATCAATTACTCGACCGCTACTATCAATTAGTAGGCAACGATCAGCATCACCATCATGTGCGATGCCAAGGTCAGCTCCTGTTTTCTTTACCTCTGCAATTAAATTATCTAGATGAGTCGAGCCACAATTCTCATTGATATTCCAACCTGTGGGAGTCGCGGAAATTGCAGATACTTTAGCGCCAGCTTTTTCATAGGCAATTGGTGCCACATAAGAAGAAGCACCATTTGCACAATCAACAACTACCTTCAAGCCGGCTAAATCTGTATTGATTGTGGCCAATATGTGTTTTAAATACCTTTCTTTTGCTGAATCATCAACAATTATTCGGCCAACATCTTTGCCAGTTGGACGATCCCATGGCTCTCCTAAGTGCGCCTCAATTTGCGCTTCGACTGAGTCAGCTAATTTGTCGCCACCGCGAGCAAAGAATTTAATGCCATTATCTGGCATTGGATTATGGGATGCACTAATCATTACGCCAAGATCTGCACCAGTTTCTTTAACTAGAAATGAGATTGCAGGAGTTGGTAAAACTCCTACGCGATAGACGTCAACACCTGCACTAGTTAATCCAGCAATAACTGCTGCTTCTAAGAAATCGCCAGATGCTCGAGAGTCTTGTCCAACAATTGCTTTGGGACGATGGCCAGCAAATGCACCAATTTCACCAAGGATGTGTGCTGCAGCAATTGCTAAATCAACAGCAAGTTCTGCAGTTAGATCTATATTGGCAACACCTCGTACACCATCGGTGCCGAAGAGGGCCATATTCTTATAAGCGTGAAGAAATTAACGCTTGCTGTATTGAGAACGCTTACGGGCCTTCTTTAATCCGTACTTCTTGCGTTCAATTACACGAGCATCGCGAGTTAAGAATCCTGCCTTCTTTAATGAAGGACGATTAGCATCAACATCAATTTCATTTAATGCACGAGCAACACCTAAACGAAGTGCTCCTGCCTGTCCTGATGTTCCGCCACCTTGAATGCGTGCGATTACATCGTAAGTATTTTCAGCACCAATTGTGCGGAATGGTTCTGATACCGCTTGTTGGTGAACTTTGTTTGGAAAGTAAACCTCTAGCGGCTTGCCATTGACTACCCAGCGACCTGAACCTGGAACTAAACGAACACGAGCAACCGCTTCTTTACGACGACCAACGCCACCACCAGGTGCGGTGATTGCTTTACGGTTGGTTGCAGCAGCTGGAGTGCTTGAGCTGTATGAGGTT
>Ga0214917_10006810_pt1 | contig 11762 bp, 11 predicted proteins | sample LL_1208_BB_MetaG_FD_177983 | JGI IMG/M metagenome (GOLD analysis project Ga0214917, IMG submission 177983) | Freshwater microbial communities from Lake Lanier, Atlanta, Georgia, United States - LL_1208_BB | ecosystem: Environmental > Aquatic > Freshwater > Lake | place: USA: Georgia | collected...
GCGTTGGGTGATAATTCTCAAACTAACAAAGGCAGGGAACATGGTGTCAATCGATGTGGTGATCATGGCAGCGGGCAAAGGCACGCGCATGAAGAGCAGTATGCCCAAAGTTTTGCACCGACTGGGCGGTAAGGCTTTGGTGCAACACGTCATTGACAGCGCCCGGCAATTATCGGCCCGAGACATCATTGCCATCACCGGACATGGGGCGGTTGAAGTTGAGAAGGCTTTGGCCGGTCAAGCGGGCTTGCGTTTTGCCCGCCAAATGCCGCAACTGGGTACGGGTCATGCGGTGCAGCAAGCCATGCCCTTGCTCGGCGACGACGGCATCTGCTTGGTCTTGTCGGGCGATGTGCCCCTGACCCAGGTCGACACCTTGCAGGCTTTGTTGCAAGCCTGTCAGGCCACCCAATTGGCTTTGTTGACCTTGCAAACAGCGCAGCCCACCGGTTATGGCCGCATCGTGCGCAATGCGGCTGGCCAGGTGCAGGCCATCGTGGAAGAAAAAGATGCCACCCCCGAAGAGCGCGCCATCACAGAAATTTACAGCGGCATCATGGCCGTGCCCACCCGCTGGTTGCGGTCTTGGCTGTCGCGTTTGGACAACCGCAATGCCCAGCAAGAGTATTACCTCACCGATGTGGTGAAGTTTGCGCGTGCCGATGGCCAAGCCGTGGTGGCGCACCGCATCACCGATGCGGCAGAAGTGGCCGGGGTGAATAACCCGGTTCAGTTGGCTGAACTCGAGCGCGCCTATCAAATCCGCCAAGCCCATGCCTTGATGCTGCAAGGGGTTCGCTTGGCCGATCCCGCGCGCTTGGACCTGCGCGGCCAGTTGACCTGCGGCCAAGATGTGGAGATCGATGTCAATTGTGTGTTTGAGGGCAGCGTCAGTTTGGCCGATGGCGTGCGGGTGGGGGCCAATTGCGTGATTGCCAATGCCCAAATTCAAGCCGGTGCGGTGATCTTGCCCTTCACCCACATCGATGGCGAAGCGGCTGGCGTGGTGGTGGGTCGCGCAGCCCGTGTGGGGCCTTATGCGCGCTTGCGCCCAGGTGCGGTGTTGGGTGAAGAGGTGCACATCGGCAACTTTGTCGAGGTCAAAAACACCACCCTGGCCAAGGGTGCCAAAGCCAACCACTTGGCTTACTTGGGCGATGCCACCGTGGGGGAGCGGGTCAACTACGGTGCGGGCAGCATCACGGCCAATTACGATGGTGTCAACAAACACCGCACGGTGATTGAGGCCGATGTGCACGTGGGCAGCAACAGCGTGCTGGTGGCACCGGTGACCTTGGGCGAGGGCGGCACCATCGGGGGTGGCTCGACCATCACCAAAGACACGCCCAAGGGCGCGCTGACGGTGGCGCGTGGCAAGCAAACCAGCATTGCCAATTGGCAGCGGCCTCAGAAAAAGTGATTTGGGGCGACCGGCCCATGGGTGTCGGTCGATTTTTTTTGTGAAATGAACGGGGGATAAAGATGTTCAAGTGCCTTGCGTTGATGTTGGTTTTGTTCTTTGGTTCTGCGGTCACTGCTTTGGCACAAGACCTGGCTTATCCCACCAAAACCATTCGATTGGTTGTGCCCTTTCCACCGGGCGGTTCGGTGGATGTGGTGGCCCGCATGGTGTCCCTGCAGTTGCAAGAAAGATTTGGCCAAACCATCGTGATTGAAAACCGTCCCGGCGCGGTGGGCACCATGGGGACATCCCAAGTGGCCAAGGCAGCGCCCGATGGTCACACCCTGGTCATGACCATTGGGGCGCACACCATCGTCCCGGCTTTGATGGCACAAATGCCCTACGACGCTGGCCGCGATCTGGCTGCGGTGACCCTGATTGCCAGCGCACCCAATGTGTTGGTGGTCCGACCTGATTTTCCTGCCCGCACCCTGAAAGAGTTTGTCCAACTGGCCAAAGACAATCCTGGCAAATTCAGCTATTCAACGGCGGGCAATGGCAGCACCACCCATGTGATGACCGCCATGCTGGCCCACAGCGCTGGTTTGTCATTGCTGCACGTGCCCTACCAGGGGGGTGCGCCGTCCCTGCAAGCCATTTTGAGCGGCCAAACCGAATTGAATGCAGCGGTCTCGACCACGGCGCTGCCCATGGTCAAGGCGGGCAAACTGCGTGCCTTGGCCATCGTCGGCGATAAACGCTCCAGCATGTTCCCCGATGTGCCCACTTATGCCGAATCTGGCTACCCAGGGATTCGGGGGGACAGTTGGATTGGCTTGTTTGCTCCCGCAGGCACACCCAAACCCATCTTGAACAAAATCAATGCGGAATTGCAAAAGGTTTTGCTCATGCCCGATATCCGCCAAAAGTTGCTGGCCCAGGCTTTGGAGCCACTCAGTGTGGGGCCCGATGAGTTCGACAAAATTGTGCGCGATGAATTGCGCGACTTTGCCGCACTGGCCAAGGCCGTGGGTTTGAAAATCGAGTAAACCCTTTTCAGGTTTGTGCATGGGCCGCATGTTCAGCGGCCAGGCAACCAAAAATCACACCGCTGCCGATCGAGGCACCCCCTTGGTAGCCCACCCCTGTGTCGGTGGGGGCTGCCGTATTGCCGCAGGCATACAAGCCGTCAATGGGATGCCCTCGCACATGCATGACCTGTGCGTGTTCGTTGGTCAAAAGCCCTGTGCCCACGATGCCGCCCACCCGCAGTTGGATGGCGTAATAGGGTGGTGTGTCCAAAGGGCCCAGTTGCGCGTACTTGCCTTTGTTGGCATCGCCCGCCGTGCTTTTGGAGAAGGCCGACTTTCCCCGACCAAAGTCAAGGTCTTCGCCGTCCCTGGCAAATTGATTGAAGCGCTCGGTGGTGTTCAACAGGCCAGCGGCATCAACGCCGATTTTTGCGGCCAAGGCTTCCAAGGTGGGCGCTTGGGCCACCCAATCTGGCGCTGCTTGCCCAGGCGGGGCACCTGCGATCGAGTAGTGCTGGCGGTAGTTGTCGTCAAACACCATGTAGGCGGGCAGGTTGATGAAGCGGTGCTTGGCCCGGTCGAAGTGGTGGAAGGCATGCACCACTTCTTGAAAGCGGGACTCATCGCAAAAACGCTGGCCCTGTTGGTTGACCGCTATCGCGCCGGGGTAAGGCATGCCATGCAAACCAATCGAGAAAAACTCGCTGTTGCGGGTGGGTATGGCGCAACCGACCAACAAACCGTGGTTGACCGCCGAGCGGTAAATGGCCGCGCCATGTTCTGTGGCCATCACCATGCCATCGCCTTGGTTGGTGGGGGCAAAAGGATTGAGCCAATCGGGCAGGCCTTCAAAGCGTTGCACCAATTCGGGATTGCCTTCATAGCCGCCACACGCCAAGACAACACCATGGCGGGCTTCGTAGGCATCGGCCTGGCCGTGCAGGCGGACACCGCCAACACGCCCCTGTGAAAAAACCAGTTCTGTGGTACCCGCATTCAATTGCAAATGCCCACCCAGCTTGAGGTAGGCCACCAGCAACTGTGCGACCAAGCCCTGTCCGGCGGCCAACCAATCTTGTGCTTCTCTGCGGGCCAGTTCACGGGCATCCCAGTTGCGCCGGTTGGCAAAACCGCCCCAACGGGCCACATCGCCCCAGCTGACACCCGGGGGGCAGTAGTGGGCAGGCCGCAAGGCCGAAGCCCATTCACCCATGGCATGGCGCTGAATGGGCGCGGCTTCCATCATGCGCCGCCCATCGCCACAACTGCCCGGCCCATAGGGGTAAAACGCGTCGGGCAAACCCATGGCCAGTTCAAGCCCAACCCCCCAAGACATCAGGCGGTCCATCACCCGAGAGGCGTTGTGAACATAGGTGGCCAGGTTGGCGGGCAAGGCAGTGCCACCGGCACAAAACTGTGCATAGGTCAGGCCCTGTGTGAGGTCATCGGCCAAGCCTGCTTTGGCTGCCAAGCTGTTGGCAGGTGCCCAAATCGTTCCATAGGATGTGGCTGTGCCACCGCCAATGTGAGGCCCTTTTTCCAGCAGACAAACCGACATGCCTTGGCCCGCTGCGGCCAGCGCTGCGGACAACCCAGCGCCACCCGAACCCAGAACAATCAAATCAAAAACGCGCTTGGTCATGGATTGCCTCTCAAGGTGATGCTGACGCAAAGGAAGGCGTGAGCGGGTTTGATTTTGAACCAGGTCGGCAGCTTCACGGGCGGGCGACTGATTTCAAACTCAAAGCCGGCACCATCTTGCTGCGCTTGATGCTGAAGAAGGCCTTCACATTGCGCACATTCGCATCTTGTGTGAACAGGCGTTGCACCAGGGCCAGGTAGGCGGGCATGTCGTGCACATGCACCACCAACACAAAGTCGGGCCCGGGCGCTACCCGCCAGCACATGGCCACTTCGGCATCGGCCACCATGCGTTGTTCAAAAGCCTGCTGGTGCTCGTCGCCTTGCTGGTCCAAGGTGATCTCCACAATCGCCTGCAATCCATGGCCCAGGGTTTGCGCCATGCGTTCGGGGTTGAGCAAGACCACTTGGCCTTGAATCAAGCCGCAGTCCCACAGGCGTTTGACCCGGCGCAGGCAGGTGGGGGCCGAGACGTGCACTTGTTGGGCCAGGGCTTGGTTGCTCAAGGTGGCATCGCGTTGCAACTGGTCCAGCAAGCGCAGGTCAATCTCGTCCAATTCAATGGGTTTCATTGGCAGCTATTTTTTGAAATAAAACATCACTAAAAACCGTATGTGAAATTAAATTCCAAAATAAATCGAAAATCAAGTGAAATTTTCAGCGCCAAGGGCATAAAGTACTGCCCAAACGAGGAGATCTGCCCATGTGCGGTATTGTCGGTGCGGTTGCCAGCCGCAACATCGTTCCCATCTTGGTCCAAGGCCTGCAGCGCTTGGAGTACCGCGGTTACGACTCCTGCGGCGTGGCTGTGAATGCGGCGCAGTTGCAAATGGGCCAGGCGGCTGGCTTGCAGCGTGCGCGGAGCACCAATCGTGTGGCCGAGTTGATGGCTCAGGTGACGTCTCCCACCAACGGTTTGCAAGGCACCACCGGCATCGCCCACACCCGCTGGGCCACCCATGGCGCACCCGCAGAGCATAACGCCCATCCGCATTTCAGCTCTGGGCCTGGAGTGCCAGCAGGCCAGGGCAAAGGGCGCATCGGCTTGGTGCACAACGGCATCATCGAGAACCACGAGGCACTGCGCAGCCAACTCCAAGCCAAAGGCTACGCCTTTGTCAGCCAAACCGATACCGAGGTCGTAGCGCACCTGATCGATGCGTTGTACCAGGGCGATTTGTTCGAAGCGGTGAAGTCGGCCGTCGGTCAATTGCGCGGTGCTTATGCGATCGCCGTCATTGCCAAAGATGAGCCGCACCGGGTGGTGGGTGCACGCGCAGGCTCGCCCTTGGTGTTGGGCGTGGGGCACGGCGAAAACTTTTTGGCCAGCGATGCCATGGCCCTGGTTGGTGTGACCAATCAAATCGTTTACCTGGAAGAGGGCGATGTGGTGGATGTGCAAATGGGCAAGCATTGGATGGTGGATGCCCAGCACCAACCTGTGCAGCGCGCGGTGCAAACCGTGCATGCCCACAGCGGTGCGGCCGAGTTGGGCCCCTATCGCCACTACATGCAAAAAGAAATTTTCGAGCAGCCGCGCGCCATTGCCGACACCTTGGAAGGCATTGAAGGCATCGTGCCGGAGTTGTTTGACGGCCCCAACTGCCAGCCCGGCCGCAATGCACATCGGGTGTTTCAAGATATCGATTCGGTCCTCATATTGGCCTGTGGCACCAGTTATTTCAGTGGGTGTACTGCCAAATATTGGCTGGAGAGCATGGCCCACATACCTACCCAGGTCGAGGTGGCCAGCGAATACCGCTACCGCGACTCTGTGCCCCACCCGCGTTCTTTGGTGGTCACCATCAGCCAATCGGGTGAAACCGCTGACACCTTGGCGGCTCTGCGCCATGCCAAAAGCTTGGGCATGCAGCACACCCTCACCATTTGCAATGTGGCCACGTCGGCCATGGTGCGCGAATGTGCGCTCGCCTACATCACCCGCGCTGGGGTGGAAATTGGGGTGGCCTCGACCAAGGCCTTCACCACCCAACTGGCCGGCTTGTTTTTGCTCACCCTGGCGCTGGCACAAGCCAAAGGCCGCTTGGCCCAGGCCGATGAGGCACAGCACCTGAAAGCCATGCGTCATCTGCCTGTGGCCTTGCAAAGCGTACTGGCCCTGGAGCCGCAACTCATGGCCTGGGCACAAGACTTTGCCAGCAAAGAAAACGCACTCTTTTTAGGGCGCGGCCTGCACTACCCCATTGCCTTGGAAGGCGCGTTGAAGCTCAAGGAAATCAGCTACATCCATGCCGAGGCCTACCCGGCGGGCGAACTCAAACACGGCCCATTGGCCTTGGTGACCAGCGCCATGCCAGTGGTCACGGTAGCCCCCAACGATGCGTTGTTGGAAAAACTCAAAAGCAATTTGCAAGAAGTGCGCGCCCGTGGCGGTGTGCTCTATGTGCTGGCCGATGCCGACACCCGCATCGAGTCGGGCGAGGGCCTGCATGTCATCCGCATGCCTGAGCACTACGGCGCTTTGTCACCCCTGCTGCATGTGGTGCCCTTGCAGTTGTTGGCCTATCACACCGCCTGTGCGCGGGGCACGGATGTGGACAAGCCTAGGAACTTGGCGAAGTCGGTGACGGTGGAGTAGGCTGGTTCTTGCGACTTGCCCGACATAGAATGGCAAAAATTGCCATACTTGGAGCAGGCTGTGTCCCTCAATGTTTCCCTACCCGTAGAGCTTGAAAATCGAGTTCGTGAGCATGTGGCCAGTGGAATGTATGGCTCTGCGAGCGAAGTCATCCGTGAAGCGCTTCGATTGTTCGAGGCCTACCAAGCCACTCAAACCAGTCAGTTGCAGGCCCTCAAAGCTGACATTAACTTGGGATTGGCGGATGTCAAAGCAAAGCGCGTTGGTACATTGGATGTTGACGCCATCAAGCGGCAAGGCCGTCAGCGACTCAAGCAAACCGCAAAGTAATGCCTAGGGTTTTGTTCTCTGGGTCCGCCAAGAAGGACTTGCTAGAGGCATGGCTTTTTATTGCCGAGGAAAGCATGGATGCTGCTGATGGTGTCGTTGAGGCCATTCAACAAGAAGCGCAAACACTTTCCTTGCAACCTCTGATGGGGCGCCTGCGTTCCGAACTGGCCGAAGGTGTGCGCAGTTGGCCCACATCCACGCGCTAAATCTTGTTTTATGTTCCGGCTAAAGATGGCGTGACGGTGCTGCGGGTGTTGCATCACGCAAGAGATATTCCAAATGTTTCAATGAATCAAGGGTGAAGTTGCCAGATATTCCAAATGGAAAATCAATCAAATTCGTTCCGAGAATGTGGAGCAATTATGTTTGAGAAAAAAATCACTGAAACTAAGGAGTTGCCCAATGAGTGCATCGATGAATCCAGTGACTTGGTTTGAAATTTATGTGGATGACTTGGCAAGGGCCAAAGTTTTTTACGAGTCAGTTTTTAAGTATTCTTTGATCCCAGAGACAACCGACGGAAGTTTTGAGGCCTTTCGGTTCCCTGGCGCAATGCCAGGAAATGGGGCCATGGGGGCTTTGATGAAACACCCGATGCGAAAACCATCGCCAGAAGGAAACATGGTTTACTTTCATTGCGAAAATTGTGCCGTTCAGACAGACTTGGCCATGAAAAATGGTGGAAAAGTGTTCAGGCCAAAGTCCAGCATTGGGGCTGATGGATACATTGCGATCATTGGTGACACAGAGGGCAATGCGATCGGACTGCATTCATTTGATTGAGTGCTTGAATCAGCGCCGATTTAAAGTTGCGCCTGGCGGAGGTACACATGCACCCTATTCTCAAGTCCATTGAATCTGAACTCAATCTGTGCAGCGAGAAGCAGAAATATCAGTTTTCATTGCTTTGCATCAGTGAGATCTTTGGCAACCTTGAGGATGCCGATGTGATCGAAGCATTTCACACCTTCAAGCGTTTGATGGGTGATTTCGAAACAACATCACCTGGTGAATTAAGAAGCCTGGCGGATTCACTCAGGTCTTTTGCCCAAAGCCATCAAGGGTCTAAATCGATTGACGGTACCCGGCACGCTGCTGTTTCAGCAACCTACGCCCTGTCAAAGGCGGTCGCAGGAGATGCCGTTGAAGCTGCCGCCTACGCTGCGTACTCCAGCATCTATGGCTATGGCGGATATGCAGTCAACGACCCGGATTCATTCACTGAAGTCCATCAAAGGCAATTGGAACTTCTCGCCAAAATCAAACCAGAACGCAAAAAGGTGTCACTTGAGAAAAGTCAAACTCTGTAATTTGGCCCCAAAAGGTGTGGATCCATTTGGGGCGCAGTTGTAACAAGTGCGGTGCGATTGGCGAGAAACAAATGCAGCTGCAGGACTACTTCGAATTACTCAAAAAACAACTCATCCAAGCTGGCGATGAACTGCTGGGGCTGGCGGTTCGCCATCAAAGTTTGGGCGATGGAGTCATTGCAAAGGTTGAAAAAAGAACCAACCAAAAGTCACTGCTCGACATTCAGTTTTCAAGCGGGAAAAAGGCCGCTTTCATTGATCTTTCAGAGCCTTTATTCCAAATTCTGCCCCAAGCCGATCCAGTCACTGATGCCATCCAAAACCATTTGCTGACCCATTGCAAAGAAATCCTTGACGAGCAGCAAGCGCAAAAAGAGCTTTTCGATAAGCGCCAGGAGGTTTTGAAGAAAACGGCGGCGAAATATGAGCTGATCTTTGAAAAGCTACTGCACTACAACATTGCCAATTTTTATGCGGGCTTGATGGAGGATGCCCAAGTGCCAACATCCCTGATGGTTTTAGACGGGAAAAACCCATCAGGTGTTTCACCACCTGGCCAACAAAATCAATGGTCGCTGGATATGGCCAATGGCGCTTATCAAGAACTGGGGGCCATCGAACAAATCATCCAAAAAATAGATCTCGGCCTCGACTTGGCGGACGACGAAGTACAAGGGCTAGAGCGCAAGAAATTGTTCAATTTGCTGGCAACTGCGAGTTACAGAAGTTATAAAAAAACCAACGACCTTTGGACTCTCGTTCAAGCATGCAAGTATTTGAGAAGGGCCAAAATGCCGCAAAGGGTCATTGAATTGACCCAAGAACTGGCCGCTGGCTCGACCGCACATCCGCGCACAAAAATATTCTCTGCCATCTACACCACAAGAGGTGCTGCATTCAAAGACATTTCGGACTTTGACAATGCCAAAGAGATGGCCAATCTGGCTTTGGCCTGTGAAGAAAGCAAATACAGCCACACCCTGATGGGGGCCATTTGTTACTGGGGGCTAGACTTCAGCAAGGGTGATGCGCACTTTCATCGTGCTTCTGAATTGGGATCGACCATGGGCGATCGAATCATGGAAATTCGGATCGCAAGCCAAAGGTTGGATGCAGCAGGCAAAGCCAAACTACAAGCCCACTTGAACTCAATCAACCTCAAAATTTAGCGCTTTTGCCCGCATCAACTTTGCTGTTCAGTGAATGTGCTGAAAAAATCGCCTCACCGCCATGAACCCCCAAGCGCTGACCCCATTGCAAACCCATGAGACCAAAGGCATGTTGCTCGGGTTCGTCGGTGTCGTGATGTTCAGCCTCACACTCCCTTTGACGCGCATCGCTGTCGCTGAACTCAGCCCTTATTTCGTGACCTTTGGCAGGTCAAGCCTGGCGGGTGTTTGCGCGCTGCTTTTGTTTTTCATCACCAAGCCGAAACTGCCCAACCGAAGCCAGTTGATGCGCTTGTGCGTGATAGCCCTGGGTGTGGTTTACGGCTTTCCATTGTTTGTTTCCATCGCTATGCAAACGCTGCCATCGGCACACGGGGGCATTGTGCTGGGCGTATTGCCCTTGGCCACCGCCGTGGTGGGGGCGCTGCGTTTCAAAGAGCGTCCTTCTCTGGCTTTTTGGGCAAGCGCATTGTTGGGCAGCTTGCTGGTCATTGCTTACGCAGGGTTGAACGGTAGCGGAGGTTTGGCCCGGGAAGATGGTCTCTTGTTCGTGGCCATCGCCAGCGCCGCCGTAGGTTACTGTAAAGGCGGCAAGCTCAGTGAAGAAATGGGTGCGGTGGAAGTCATCAGTTGGGCTTTGGTGTTGACCCTGCCAATCAACATCATCCTCACGACGTTGTTTTGGGATTTCGACATCCAAGCCGTATCCGCATCTGCCATCATGGCCTTCATCTATGTGGGCCTGGTATCCATGTACATTGGTTTTTTCTTTTGGTACCGGGGCATTGCCATTGGTGGCGCGGCGAGGGTGGGGCAAGTTCAGTTGCTTCAACCTTTTTTAACGCTGGTGGGCGCATATTTTTTATTGCATGAGCCCATCACAGCCATGAATGTGGGGTTTGCGCTGTGCGTTCTCGCCGTGGTGGTTTTAGGTAAACAAACCAGGGTCCAGTGAATACAGTGGGCCCGAGCGCCCTGTGGCGTACTGGCAGGCTGCCCGCACGCCGCTGTTTAGCCTCAACGCCTCACTTTGGCTCTGCAAGCCGCTTGCATGTCGCGGTCTTTGATGAAGCCGCATTGACCCACACCGCTGCCTGTTTCGGCGCGGCAAAAAGCTTGCAGGTCTGGGTTTCGGATGAACCCGCATTGGCCTGGCCCCGCGCCGGTAGTGGCCCGGCAATGCGCTTGTTGATCTGTATCTTGGATAAAACCGCATTGGCTGCTGGCGCTCCCCGTTGCAGGCCGTTGGTTTTGCACGCTGGCGCGACAAGCCGCTTGCGCATCTTTGTCTCGGATGAAGCCACATTGAGAAGCCCCGCCCCCGCTTTCAGCGCGGCAGCGCGCTTGCAAATCGCTGTCTCGGATGAAGCCGCACTGCGCTTCGCTGCCGCCGTTCACCGCCCGGCAATAGGCCTGGCGGTCGGGGTCTTTGATGAAGCCACACTCACTGGGCTGGGCCCATGCCCAAGGGGCCATGCATGCCCAAAATAGCCATTGCACCCCAAGCTTTTGTGTGTGTTTGGTCATGGCAACTCAGGTGCAGGGTTAAAAGAACTTCAGCCAATAACGGCGGGTCAGTGCCAGGGCCAATATGCCTTGCATGGCCATGGCCAAGGTGGCCGTTGGGGGGCTCAACAGGTCGGCCATCACACCGATGTAGAAAAACCCCAAAGGCCCCACCCCAATACAAGCGGTCAATACCCCCAGCAAACGTGCCCGCAAAGCCACCGGTGAGTCGCGGTAGATCAAGGTGGTTTGCATCACGCTAAAACCCACCGCACCCATGCCGTTGATGATCAGCAACAAACCGGCCAGGCCGACATGGGTGCTGAAGGCAAAGCCCACCGCAGAAGTGAAATACAACAGCACCGAGCCCACATAAATGCGGCCATACCAAGCGGTGCGTGCAAAGCTGGCAAACATCAACGCAGCCAACAAGCCGCCCACGCCTTCACAACTGGCCAGCAAACCAATGTCTTGGGTCGCCAGGTGCAAGCGGTCGCTGGCCAGCACCGGGATCATGCTGGTGAAGGGCCAGCCAAACAGGTTGAAGATGGCGGTGATGCCCAAAATGCCAATCAGTCGGTCGTCTTTGCGGGCAATGGCAAAACCCTCGCGCATGGGGCCCAGCAGCGACAAGGGGTGCAGCGCCGGTTTCAAGGTGCCAGGTGTAATGCGCCGCACCACCCACCAACTGCAACTGTGCAGCACCAAGCCCAGCCAAAACACCCCGGCAATGTCAAATTGCGCCAAGATCAACCCGGCCAACATGGGGCCAAT
>Ga0214917_10006811_pt1 | contig 11759 bp, 8 predicted proteins | sample LL_1208_BB_MetaG_FD_177983 | JGI IMG/M metagenome (GOLD analysis project Ga0214917, IMG submission 177983) | Freshwater microbial communities from Lake Lanier, Atlanta, Georgia, United States - LL_1208_BB | ecosystem: Environmental > Aquatic > Freshwater > Lake | place: USA: Georgia | collected...
TGTGCCATACGACGACCAGAGTCGGAGACCTTTACAGTTCCTTCGAACTGACGCTTCTCTTTGCACTTTACGCAGTAGGCCTCACCTTTATATGTCTCTGCCATAACTTCCTCCGATCCTCGCAGCACTTGGATTGTCTGCGAATAGGCTCACGATACCCCCGTGTCACGCTCAAACACGCGTAACCCACGCTCAAAAGGCAATCTTTTTCCCCTCAATCGCCCCACAAAGCTGATTTTCTCCCCGTAAGGGTTATCCGCGGGCTCCTGCCTCGTAGCCATCGAGGTAGGCGCTGGCTTTCTCGCCATCTTCAAAGCGAGCCAGAAGAGCTTCAAACTGTGGGCCATGGTCGGGAATCATCAAATGAATCAGTTCGTGAACCAATAAGTAATCAACCACATAGTCTGGAGCGCCATTGAGTCGATCTGAAATTCGAATTGTTCGATCAACGGTGGTGCAGGAGCCCCAACGTTCATTCATGGGGCGCCAATTCACGCTCGCGGGCGTAACAGAGAAATCTGGGAGGTAGCGGGCGAGCAGTTCATTGGCGCGATGAAAGAGATCTGAATCGCTGATCTTCTCTCGCGCCTCACGAGTAAGAATCTTCTCAACCATTTCGGGGATCACTTCACTGACTTTTGAGTTTGAGAGGCGTGCAGGAACCTGGATGACGATGGCGCCTTGCTCTCGGTAGGCGCTGATGCTTCTTTTTCGTCGCGAACTTCTCACCACTCGGATTTCAGCTCCGCCAGAAATCTCGGTACCTGGGATTCTGATTTCGGAGGTTGGTTTTGAGGCTTGGGCGCGCACGTCGCGGAGGTTAGCGTCGAAGATTTCTTCCTGAATGAAGTTTTCCACACCACAACCTCTCATTTCCCCAATCGATAGTTGAAACTCTATAGGAGTACATGAGTGTTTAATCGTTAGAAACTCTTACTTGAAAGTTGATTATTGCCTTCTATCTGTCGTACTTTGCGCACACGAAGACCTCGGATAACCGTTCATTATCTGCAAGGGGAAGGCAGATAAAGAATTGTGCGCCCGGGGTCTTCGCTTTTGTTTTTTAGATCAAACCTGAGAGGTCATCAGGGATTGTTCGAGCTTTCAGGAAAGCCTCAGCATCCAATAAATCTTTGGAGGTTGGGAGAAGGACAGATTCATCCCAAATCTGATCGCGAACTTCAATATTTTTAAGTTCGGCAACTTTCTCCCAAAATGTGATGGCTTCGCGTGTTCTGCGTGGTGAGACTTCAAGTCCAACTAACGTTGCAAATAACTGTTGTGTTGGTGAATTGGTGGCGCGACGTCGTTGTTGAGTTTCGCGGAGTTTGATCATTGATGGAAGGCGATCGCCGGCAGCTTTTGTCACTACTGCGTCAATCCATCCTTCAATTAACGCCAATACTGTTTCTAGCCTTTCAAGCGCAGCGCGCTGCTGCGGAGTCTCTTCTGGTGTGAACATTCCGCCGGATAGGGCTAGGGTCATTGATTCAGGATTTGAGGGATCAAGTTCACCCGAGTTCATCGCATCTTCTGCTTGTTGAGTGATGGCAGTAATGTCAACGCGAATCCCTTTTCCATATAGCGCAATTGCATTACGAACATAATCGCGGAGCCATGGAGTTGCAGAGAATAGACGTGCAGCTGCAATTTCGCGGAGCGCAAGATAAATACGAATCTCAGTTTCAGGAATCTCTAAATCTTTACCCCAGAGAGCGACATTTTGGGGGATGAGTTGTGGGCGGATTGGAGTCGTTAGTGGGAGTGCAACATCATTTGCGCCAGTAACACTGGTGGAGAGATTTCCAATGGTCTGTCCAAGTTGAGTGCTAATTAACGAGCTCATAAAAGTACCCATGATCGCGGCGATACTTGATCTAGAGATATTCATATTTCCAAATCCAGGTATAGAGAAACTTGTGGCGCTCTCTCCACCTTCGCCATTACCTAATTCACCATTGCCAAATTCACCAGAGAGATTTTCATTGAGCATCTCTGACATCGCCTGAGACATTCCATCAACCAGCGGTTTAGTGAGTTCTTCCCAGCCAGAAAGAGTTGAATCAATCCAATCACGACGACTAAGCGCGCAGGTATCAGCGATTACAAGGGCAGGGAATGTAGTAGCTTCGTTTATCCAAAGATCTGCGATGCTAAAGGCTTCTTGAGTGGCAACGAGCTCACTTACACTGATCGGAAGCTCACCGTGAGCGCTGAGGTATTTTCGGGATATATCTCTGATCATCTGTTGCGAAAGCGCACTTGGGGATGCTTGCCCGGAAAGAGATGCAAGAAGGCCTTGGAGATTCAAACCCATTCCTGAGAATTGCTGGAAAATTTCACCAAAATTATTGAAACCGAAGAAGTTGGAACCAGAATTATCAGAGCCGGAATTACTGGAACCTGAAGCATTGTCGTCATCGCCGTTATTCGGCGTAAAGCCAAAGCTTGACATACAACCCTCCAAAAAAGTGATCTGTGGCTAGGAAACAATCTTTTCCTAACTTTTCTTCCCTAGCTTTTCTCGGCACTTGCCTTCTCGCCTAATCTAGTTCAGAGCCGCTCTTTTATCCCATCTAGCCTAGGCTTCGCACATGATTCTCGCGGCGGATTCAACCCCACTATCGGCGCTCTTCTGGTGGATTATTCCTCTGACAGCGCTGGCAGGCGCCTTAATTTATGTTGTCTGGGTTACCCGCTTTCAAGATAAGTATGAGAATCAAACAGAACGTTCGGTAGGAAAGTTTAAGAAGTTCCAGGATTCGTTCAAGAAGTCTGAGTAATGCGCAATATCTCTCCACTCCGGTATCGCTGGCCATTTCCAGCAAAGTTCTTTTTTTATTTGCTGACCATCGCGACTTTGCTAGCACCAATCCCATATGTATTTTTTAAACCAGGCGTTCCCGATAACGTTGCTGGTAAATTGATTGAAATCAAAGATGTAAAGAATTATCCAGTTAATGGAAAGTTATTCATTACCTCAATATTGGTGACTAATCCTGACTCTCCAGTTTTCGGAGCCGAAACAATTGTTAATTGGGCGACCGGGCCAAATGTTGTTCTGCCACGTGAAGAGATTTATCCAATCGCAGAACCGGCAAAAGTGACCAATCGAACGAGCGAGAATGAGATGGAGTCTTCGAAGGCGACTGCAACAGCTGCAGCGCTCCGTTATCTCGGGTATAAATTCACAGAGTTCTACTATGTCAGCGATATTCGAGGTTATTCTGATGCGCGAAAGAAACTCAAAGTTGGCGACATCATTACCCTGATTGATGGAAAGAAAATCAACAATATTGAAGAGATTAGATCTTCCTATGCTGAAAAAAAGATAGGCGATAACCTGCAAATTACTGTTAGCCGCAAAGACAAATCAGGAACGTTTAGCACGATCACTCACAATGTAACCCTGGTGAAGAATCAAGATACCGCCGCTGAAACGGGAGAGATTAAGCCAGCAATAGGAATTCTGGTTGGCACCTCTGCCAAATTCCCTTTTGATGTGAAATTTAATCTTTCGGGCGTTGGTGGCCCAAGTGCAGGAATGATCTTTGCGGTGGGGATTATTGAGAAGTTAACTCCCGAGGATTTGGTCCGCGGTCGCAAAATTGCGGGAACAGGCACGATCACAGCTTCCGGAAAAGTTGGCGGCATTGGTGGGATTGAGGAGAAGATGATTGGTGCCTCTCGAATAGGTGCAACTCTTTTTATTGCACCCCGCGAGAACTGTCCGGACATAAAACATATTCCAAAGGGCTTAAAAGTAATCCCGGTCTCAACTTTGACAGAAGCAATTGAAGTTTTACGTGCTCCAGATAACTCCAAGTTTCCAAGCTGCTCTCAAGGTTAATCGTTCAAATACCTAACTTGCCGAGATTTGGCTAATCTCACCCTATGACTTTTGGCGATAATCCTGATAATCCATTCCGCAATTTCCGATTCCCTCCCCGAAATCCCGGGAACTCCGGACCACGAAGAATCGGTGCGTTACCGCTTACCGTCATCATCCTCACTGTCATTGCTGTAGTTCTTGTTTCACTCAGCGGGTTCTATGCAGACTTTTTATGGTTCCGTTCCGTTGATTACAGCAATGTTTGGACAACGCTCCTCACAACGCGAGCCACACTTTTTTTCATTTTTGGATTACTAACTTCCCTAATCATCACTTCCAATATTTACATCGCCTATAAGAAGCGTCCTATTTATGTCCCGTTGACTGTCGAGGCCGATAATCTTGAGAGGTACCGCGCTCAGTTGGAGCCGATACGAAAAGTTGGTCTCATTGGAATCTTCATTGCGCTCTTCTATTTTGCTGGAATGGCCGGCGCCAGACTCTGGGAGAGTTGGTTGCTCTACACAAATGCGACTCAGTTTGGGGTAAAAGATCCGCAATTTGGCAAAGACATCTCTTTCTTCATGTTCCAATTACCGTTCTGGCAATCACTTGTTGGCTGGGCAATCTCAACTCTTATCTTGGCAACTATTGCCGCGCTTCTTGTGCATTATGTTTATGGTGGAATCCGCCCACAAGTGCGCGAAGACCGCACAACTGTCGCAGCTCGCGTACAACTTTCTGTATTGCTCGGGTTTATTGTTGCCATCAAAGCCCTTGCATATTGGCTCGATCGCTATGCGCTCGCAACCTCAGATGATGGACTCATCACTGGCCTTACTTACACAGATGTAAATGCAGTGCTTCCGGCGAAAGCAATCTTGGCTGGAATAGCGGCGCTCTGCGCCCTGCTCTTCTTTGCCAACATTGTCCGCCGCTCATGGGTCCTCCCTGCCGCAGGAGTTGCCCTTCTAGGAATCTCTTCCTTCCTCATCGCTGGCGTTTATCCAAGTTTGATTCAACAATTTCAAGTCAAACCAAGTGAATCTTCAAAAGAGGCGCCTTACATAGAAAGAAATATCGAAGGTACTCGCGCTGCTTATGGTTTACAAAATGTGGAAGTGAAGGATTATCAAGCAACTATTAATACCTCAGCCGGCCAGCTTTCAAACGATGCCGCAACGATTTCGAACATCCGCCTCATGGATCCGAATGTTCTCTCCGCAACATTCCGTCAGCTCCAACAAATTAAGCCTTATTACACATTTACCGATTCGCTTGATATTGACCGCTACACAATTGATGGCAAAACGAGAGATATGGTTGTAGCGGTTCGAGAAATCAATATCGAGGGTAACCCCAACCGTAACTGGATTAATGACCACTTGGTTTATACCCACGGTTTCGGTTTTGTAGGTTCATATGGAAATGCTCAAGACGTTGATGGCAAGCCGATCTTCTCCGTTGGCGATATTCCACCGAAAGGCAAACTCGGTGAATTCCAGCCTCGTATTTACTTTGGTGAGAACAATCCTGCCTACTCCATTATTGGTGGAACTACTGATGGCAAAGAAGTTGAGTTTGATTATCCAGACGATGCGTCACCCAATGGTCAGAAGAGCTACACCTACACAGGTAAAGGTGGAGTTCCAATGGGCTCAATCTTCTCTCGATTGCTCTTTGCAATTAAGTATCAAGAGCAGAGGATTTTGCTCTCGAACTTGATCAACTCTGAATCAAAGATCATCTTTGATCGCGTTCCACGTGAGAGAGTTGCAAAAGTTGCGCCATGGCTAAAACTTGATGGCGATCCATATCCTGCAATTGTCGATAAGAAAGTTGTCTGGATCATCGATGGGTACACCACCAGCGCGGGTTATCCATATTCACGGACCGTTGATGTTTCAGGAGCAACGACCGATGCACTCAACATCAACACCAACCCACTACAGCGGTGCCGAATTCAAAGATTAATTACATCCGCAACTCAGTGAAGGCAACGGTTGATGCTTATGACGGAACTGTCACTCTTTACGCGTGGGATGAGAAAGATCCGGTTCTAGCTACCTGGATGAAGGCCTTCCCTGGAGTGATTAAGAAGAAATCAGATATGACTGATGCGCTGGTTTCACATGTTCGTTATCCAGAAGATCTCTTCCGCGTACAGCGCGATGTTCTTTCGCTCTATCACGTGAAGAATGCAAATGCTTTCTATGGTGGACAAGATTTCTGGCGCGTACCTCGCGATCCTTCAACTCTCGGCGCTAATGCGGGTGCACAACCTCCTTACTTCTACACGCTCCAACTGCCAGGAGAAAAGAAAGCATCGTTCTCACTCACAACGCCTTTCGTACCTCGTGGTGGTCGCGAAAACCTCTCAGCGTTTGCCGTTGTAAATTCTGATCCCGGTGAGAACTATGGAAAATTCACAGTTCTGCAATTACAGCGCTCCACAAACGTTGCTGGTCCTTCACAAGTTGCATCAAACTTTGAAGCAAATCCGACAGTTGCGCTCTCACTCTCGCTATTGCGTCAGGGTGGCTCTGATGTAGTGCTTGGAAACTTGCTCACACTTCCCGTCGGTGGCGGATTGCTTTACGTTCAACCAGTTTATGTTCGAGCTACCGCAAACGCTGCGGCATATCCGCTACTGCAGAAAGTTCTTGTTTCCTTCGGTGAAAAGATTGGATTCGATGACACTCTCCAAGGCGCGCTCGATCAAGTCTTTGGTGGAAATTCCGGCACTTCAACTGCAAGGCCAACAACGGGCGGAAATACAACTCCATCAACAGGTACAAATAAAGATCTTGCAAATGCACTTGCTAGTGCGCAACAAGCGTTACGAGATGCACAAGCAGCGCTCGCCAAAGGTGATTTTGCAGCTTACGGAAAAGCACAAGATCGTTTGAAGGCAGCAATCGAAGCAGCGGTCTCAGCGCAGAATCGTTAATCGTTTTGGCGTAATTGAGCGCAACCTCTACGATAAGGGCAACCGACGCGGGGTGGAGCAGCTCGGTAGCTCGCTGGGCTCATAACCCAGAGGTCGTAGGTTCAAATCCTGCCCCCGCTACTTTAAGAAAAGACGCTTAGAAAACTAAGCGTCTTTTTTATTTTTGGGGTCAGACATGCGACCGGCATGGGCGATTGCCGATGGATCGCGTTTGGATTTAATCAAGCTTGCCACCGTCGAGATCAAGAGAATCGCACCAATGACTAAGAGTGAGAAGTTAGTGGAGACCTTTGGAACGCTAGCCCACTCTTCATGTGCCCAGACCATAATCAACTTGATTCCGATGAAGATCAAGATAAATGCAAGGCCCATAGAGAGATAAATGAGCTTGTTGACCAGATTCTTAATTAAGAAATAGAGCGCACGTAAACCTAGTAGCGCAAAAGCATTTGCGGCAAAGACCAAAAATGGCTCTTGAGTCACACCAAAGGTTGCAGGAATAGAATCGAGAGCAAAGAGTAAGTCAGTGGCACCAATTGCAACCATAACAAGTAAGAGTGGGGTAGCAATACGTTTGCCATTCTCTTTAATAAAGACTTTTCCGCCATGATATTCATTGGTAAAGCGGAACTTACGTTGCACAAAACGGACGATTGCATTCTCTGACGGATCAGGGTCTTCATCCCAATGCTGGAAGAGTTTGATTCCAGTCCAGAGCAAAATTCCGCCAAAGATCACGAAGGTGAAGGAGAAGGCCTGAAGAGCGGCTGCACCTAGAGCGATAAAGATAGCGCGCATAAAGAGCGCAAGAACAATTCCAACCATAAGCACGCGCTGGTGATAAATAGAGGGGACTGCAAAATTAGTAAGAATAATCAGGAAGACAAAGAGATTATCTACCGATAAGGATTTCTCAACGACGTACGCTGCAAAATACTCTTTCCCAAATTGCGCGCCAAAATCACTCCAGACCCATGCTCCGAAGATGATTGCTACTGCGATATAAAAAATCGACCAGAAGGAAGCTTCCTTAAAAGAAACATCATGTGCTTTTCTAGTAGAGGTGAGTAGGTCAAAGAGGAGAAGGCCCACAATGAGACCGATTGTTATAAGCCACGTTGTCGTTGTTAAATTCACGCCGCGAGAGTACTGGTGCGGTTCAAGCGAAGCGAATTAAGAACTACAAAGAGACTTGAGGCTGCCATCGCACCTCCCGCATACATTGGATTAAGTAAACCCAGAGCTGCAATTGGAATACCAATAACGTTATAGAAGAAAGCCCAGAGCAGATTTGTTCGGACAATTCTCAGAGTATTTTTAGAGAGATTTAACGCTGAAATTGCACTTCCCAACTCTGGCCTCATTAAGGTGATATCGGCGCTGGCAATGGCTGTATCTGTACCTGTTCCTAAAGCCATACTTAGATCTGCTTCTGAAATGGCTGCGGCGTCATTGATGCCATCACCAATCATCAGAACTTTTTCTCCAGCAGAGCGAAGTTCCTTTATTTTTGAAATTTTTCTTTCAGGAGAAGCGAGCGCGATGACATTTTTGGTGGGAATTCCAACTTCAATTGCTATTTGATGTGCTGCAGCCTCGCTATCACCTGTAATCAACCACGTTTCTATATTGCGTTGGTGAAATTCGGTAATGGTTTCCTTGGCATCATTTCTTAAAGTGTCGCCTACCTCGAAAATAGCAGCAGCAACGCCATCAACGGCGACGACTGCCACAGAGTTACCTCGAAGTCGCGCTCCAGAAACTGCAGCTTCTAGTTCTGGATGAAGTGAGACGGTTGCTCTGCGAATCGATTCTGGAGTTCCAATAAGTACTGGCATATCTCTGTCGCCAAACCGAATTCTTGCTGCCACACCTTGACCTGCAGATTCAACAAAGTCTCGTAACTCTTTTCTTCCAATTCCTTGAGCTGCAAGGTTTGCGACAATTGCCGAGGCGATGGGATGGTTACTTTCTTTTTCAAGAGAGTGGACTGCCATCAATAATTCATGGTGCGTTACACCAGGGGAGTTTTTTCCAAGATCAGGAATCGTGATGTTCTGAACTTTCATGGCGCCAGTTGTAAGCGTGCCTGTTTTATCTAATACAACAGTAGAAATCTTGGAGGCAACTTCGAGAGCTGAGGTTTTGCGCAGCACAATTCCCGCTGATGCTCCCTTTCCAGTAGCAACCAAGAGCGCAACCGGGGTTGCCAAACCAAGGGCACATGGGCAGGCAATAACGAGAAGCGCTACAGCTGCTCGCATGGAGGCTTCGATTGAATTATCGAGAAAATACCAAGTCGCAAAGGTCCCGATTGCAAGAGTGATAACAATGGGAACAAAGACACTACTTATCCGGTCAGCTAATTTTTGAATCGAAGCTTTCTCACCTTGAGCGGTAAGAACCATCTTGGTGATACGAGCAAGTTCGGTGTCATTTCCAATACGGCGCGCCTCAATAACAATTCGCCCCGACTTATTGATAGAACCTGCAATAACTTCGCTTCCTAATGTAACTTCAAGCGGCAGCGATTCCCCAGTTAATAGAGAGTTATCAACTGAACTTGCACCTTCAACCACAACTCCGTCAGTCGGAATTCGATCGCCTGGTTTAACAACACATCGATCACCAATATGCAGATTTTGAATCGGGGCATGTAGCTCTTCATTGCCGCGCAGAATTGTTACTTCTTTGGGATTGAGCGATAGTAAGTGAGCAAGAGTGGAACCAGCGCGTTTCTTCGCGCGACCTTCAAGATATCTACCTAAGACAATAAAGGAGACCACAGATGCTGCAACTTCAGCATAAATATCTCCTGCTCCAGTGGAATTTGCGTAGATTGACCAAGCAAAAGCGGTAAGAGAACCTAGGGAAATCAAGTTATCCATCGTGGGGTGCGCCAAATTCCTTAGCGCTGCGCGATGGATAGGCCAGGCGATAATCAAAACAACTGGAGCGCTCAACGCTATTACTAGCCAGCCAGTCGCAGAATATAAAGGCGCAGGTAAATTAAAGGCATTGAGTTGATCTAAGAGAAACTTGTCTACTTCTTTATGAACGTCATGCCACATTGAGAGTACAACGACTGGAATAGTGAGAAGTAACGACAGCAGAACTCGTATTCCAAGTTTGCGAGTGTGGGCAAAACTTTCCATCTCATTTGTCCGTACTTTTGCGCTGTAACCTGCTTTAGAAACCGCTTCAATGAGAGTCTGAGTTTTTGTGCCTTCTGGCACGAGAATGTGGGCGGTTTCAGTTGCTAAATTTACGGTCGCTTGAGCGCCAGGGACCTTATTGAGTGAGCGTTCAACAGTTGCAACACATGATGAACAGGTCATGCCAGAAATGGCGAGATCTACTTGTTCAAGTTTCTCCTGCAAGTTTTGGGTGCTCATGAGTTAATGGCTTTGATAAATACTTCGTGGAGATGGCTATTTGTGGAGACTCCACTCTTTCCAAAGGGGCCTTCATTGTTGTCGAGATCGCTAAAACGTCCACCTGCTTCTTCGACAATAATTGCAACAGCTGCCATATCCCATAGCGCCAAGCTAGGTTCGGCGGCGATATCTACAGACCCTTCAGCGACCAACATATGTGACCAGAAATCTCCGATACCACGAACTCTCCATGCCCGTTCCATGAATGCAAGATAGAGATCTTTCCGTTCTCCCCATCCAACTAAATCAGAAAATGAAAGTGAAGCATCATTTAAATTCTTTACGTTGGAGACTGCAATTTGAGTTGCAGGTCCACCGTTAACTTCTGTAAAGGCGCCAAATCCTGAAGCGGCATACCAACGTCGAAAGAGCGCAGGAGAACTCACCATTCCTGCAATTACCTTGTCTTCTCCGCCGCTATCTCTATAAACAAGTCCAATAAGTGTTGCCCAAATCGGTACACCGCGCAAAAAGTTCTTCGTTCCATCAATCGGATCAATTACCCAATAGCGCTCTCCAGGTCTTATCTCATCTGGACTTCCAAACTCTTCGCCAACAATTTTGTCGAGCGGCCGCTCTTTCGAGAGGACTTCGCGGATTTTTTTCTCTACTGCGCGGTCAGCATCAGTGACGGGAGTGGTATCTGGCTTCGTTTCAATCTGGAGATCTTGAGCGTGAAATCGATCAAAAGAGATTTCATCACTGAGGTCGGCGAGCAACTTCAAGAGTGCAACATCGCCCATTAGATCGCCGGGATATCTCATGATGGGCTTAGATTAATGGCTGAGCGCTTGAAGCGAGCAGTCGTCGCAAACTCTCGACTCTAAGTTGTCGTTCAGGGTGTTCGATGAGATAGTCATTGAGCGCACACTTCTCTTCATCATGTGAACAATTCTTGGGGCAGCGTGCGATTGCTTTTCCTAACTCCTCAAAAGAGCTAACGACGCGAGATTTATCGATATGTTCTAGTCCAAAGGAACGAACACCAGGCGTATCGATGATTGTCCCACCCGATGGAAGTTCGAATGCGATTGCGCTTGATGAGGTATGGCGGCCGCGACCTGTTGCATCATTGACATCGCCAGTTGCACGTTGAGATTCACCCAAGAGTGCATTTACAAGAGTTGATTTACCAACCCCTGAATGTCCTATCAATACTGAACTCTTATTTTGCAGAACTTTCTTAATAGCACTTAAGTCGCTACCACGTTGAGTAGAAAAAGATTGCACCTCGAGAGCTTCATATCCTTTTAAGAATTCACTAGGGCTCTTGAGATCAGATTTTGTCATAATGATTATTGGAACAATCCCTTGGTCATATGCGACTGCTAGACAACGATCAATAAATCCGTGTCGTGGCTCCGGATTTGCAGAAGCCGCAACAATAATCATCTGATCGATATTCGCTGCAATAGTTTTTTCAAAAGCTCCAGCATCATCGATGGTCCTAGAGAGTGAATTTCGACGAGGCTGGACCGCAACTATGCGAGCCAGCGAACCTACTGCTCCGCTAGTGTCTCCAACAAGATTTACCTGATCA
>Ga0214917_10006812_pt1 | contig 11758 bp, 13 predicted proteins | sample LL_1208_BB_MetaG_FD_177983 | JGI IMG/M metagenome (GOLD analysis project Ga0214917, IMG submission 177983) | Freshwater microbial communities from Lake Lanier, Atlanta, Georgia, United States - LL_1208_BB | ecosystem: Environmental > Aquatic > Freshwater > Lake | place: USA: Georgia | collected...
ATCGCTAGTAATCGCGGGTCAGCATACCGCGGTGAATGTGTTCCTGAGCCTTGTACACACCGCCCGTCAAGCCACGAAAGTGGGGGGCATCCGAAGTCGCTGAGGTAACCGCAAGGAGCCAGGCGCCGAAGATGAACTCTGCGATTGGGACTAAGTCGTAACAAGGTAGCCGTAGGGGAACCTGCGGCTGGATCACCTCCTTTCTAAAGGAAACCGCCAAGCCGGATCCTCTGCGATCCGGCAAGGCAACCCTCGGGATGAACATCTGCCTTTGTGCTTCGGCACGATTCGGTGGGTGCGAGTCCCGATGGTCAAAACATTGTGGAGACATGATCGTGCCTCGATGTTGACCGAAAGGTCGCTTCGAGGATGCCGCCGAAAGAGATCTGCCACCGGTCCGGTAACACGGATCGGGAAGTCTGCCGTACAGGTGACTGTCGGTGGCGGCACAACTGCCAAACACGTCATGGAACATGGACCCGCCAGGGCTCGGCCGAGCCCTGGCGGGTTTTTTTTATTCCCTTCCCTTGCGGCTGATCGCCATTACGATAGCGGCCATGACGACCACCTCGAATCCGACGACTCAGGCGATTTCGGGCGTCGTGCCGCCCGGCGTGGCCGAGGCCACGGTGATGACGGTCTGGCCATCCGTGGGCTCGACGACGCTGGGGCAGGTTTTGGGGAGGCTCTACCGGATCAGAAGCGGACTGGGGCCGATTTCCGTGGGCCGGCTGGCGCTGCTGGCCACGATCCCCGTGGGTTTGATGCTGTATCTCTCGCTGCGGCTGCCATGGGCGATCCGCCGGTATCGGCTGACCAACCGCCGCGTCACGATCGAGCGCGGCATCAGCCCGCAGGTCGAGCAGTACGTGGACCTCGATCGTTTCGATGCGATCGATCTCGTCGTGCAGCCTGGGCAGGAATGGTATGACTGCGGTGATCTCGTGTTCCGTCGCGGCCAGATCGAGACGCTGCGGCTGCCGGGCGTCAGCCGGCCGGAGCCGTTCCGACAGACCTGCCTGAAGGTGCGCCAGTCGTACGTCAGCGTGGCGGCGGCAAAGTCGGCCTGAGCCTGTGCGGCAGGCTCCACGGTCGTTCTTTGTCCAGTTCATTTGCGCCGGCTCGGGGTTGCCCCTCCCATGTCGCCGGACGATTGCTTCGGGCATCCTGCCCTCCGCTCACTCGACTCCGACTGCGCTGGCGAGAGCGCCTCCGCTTCGCCATCCTGGCTCCGCTTGTCTGCGTACGCCGTCTCCATGGGAGGGACAACCCCGAGCCTCCGTCTTCACGAAAACCCTCGCCATCGTGGCAATCCTGTTCGGCACGGCACTTGCCGTCCTGTGGGGCAAGCGTCTCGCTTGCCGTACGACAGGCTCCAGCCTGTCATGCCTCAACGCGCCCGCGCCGGCTCGGGGTCACCCCGTACCGTTTCGCCGGACGTTCGTTGCGCCCATCCTGGGCTTCACTCACTCGACTCCGACGGCGCTGACGAGAGCGCCTCCGCTTCGCCATCCTGGCTCCGCTTGTCTGCGTACGCCGGCTCGACAGGGAGGGGTAACCCCGAGCCTCCCGCCTCGTGCCGACTGCACGGTGGCGAACTGAGCGAGGGGCTGCCGGTGCCCCGGCGCCGGGCTCTGGGAGCAAGCGCAGCCAGGATGGCGAAGCGCAGCGGACAGGCAGCGAGCGGTGGCCACGATGGCCACCGCGAACGTCCGGCGATGGGGCATTGGCAGCCCCGAGCCACGCAGGACGCCGATTCATCCGTCCCGCATGCGCCGTGCCGAACAGGATTGGCCATCGTGGCCTCGGTTTTCTTGGCGAACCTCCGTTCGCTCTTGAGAGCCGGCCTCCAAGCCGGCAATCAATCAAATGGCACGAGGCGATGTTTCCTGTGAACACGGGAGGCTTCGGGCTCCCCGAGTCCCGGTCGCCGGCGTACGCAGACAAGCGAAGGCATGGATGCCGAAGCGTAGTCGGAGTCGAGTGAGCGGAGGCCCGGAGGGCCGCAGTGAGCGTCCGGCGACGGGATACGGGGAGCCCGAAGCCGGCGCGCTCGATGCCCCTACACCGGGCGGCGGTTTGCGACGGGGCCGCGAGCCGCGATTGCGGTTGCGATGTCGCGGCGGGCTTCGTCGTCGAGGTCGACGGCGAGCGCCCGGGCATTGATCGCGACCTGCTCCGGCGACGTGGCTCCGAAGAGCACGCTCGTGATACCCGACTGCTCGGCCGTCCAGGCGAGCACGAGGTCGGCGAGGCCGCAGCCCAGCCGGGCGGCGATTGGACGCAGGCGATCCACGAAGTCGAGGTTCCGCTCGAACTCGTCCCCGTTGAACATCGGGTACTTGTGGCGGCTGTCGGTGGTGGGGAACACCTGGCCGCGTTGCATGGTGCCGGCGAGCAGCCCCTTCATGAGGGGCCAGTAGGCGACCAGCGCGACGTCGTGGCTTCGGCACCACGGGAGGATCTCCCGCTCGATGTCACGCTGCAGCATGTTGAAGTGCATCTGGCAGGCGGCGAGCGGACAGGCGGCGGCGAACGCCTCGAGTTGGGCGAGCGTCACGTTCGACACGCCGATCGCGACCGCCTTGCCGGAGGCGAGCAGTCGCGCCAGTTCGCCGGCCGACTCGGCGAGTGGCACGTGCGGATCGGGAGCGTGGAGGTACAGGAGATCGAGGCGGTCGGTGCGCAGGCGGCGCAGGCTCTCGTCCACCTCGGCACGGATGCGTTCCGGTCGGCCATCGACGCATTGCCGTCTCGGCGGCGTCTTCGTGGCGTCGGGTTCCCAGTGAATGCCGCACTTGCCGGCGATCACGACCCGGTCGCGTCGGCCGTCGATCGCCGCGGCGATCGACCGCTCGCTCTCGCCGTGCTCGCCGTAGCAGTAGGCGGTGTCGAGGTGCGAAATGCCGGCGTCGATCGCCGCCCGCACCGTGGCCTCCGCCAGCGACGCGGTCACACCGCCGCGGGTCATGCCCGCGAGCGGCCAGCAGCCGAGGCCGAGCGGTCCGACACGGACCGGCGACGTGCCGAGGGGGCGGGTGAAGGTGTTCATGACGACACGGACGAGGCCGCCGGCTCCAGGGGTGACGGGAATCGGCCGGTGGTGAGGAACGACGCGACGTAGTCGGCCGCGTCACGACGGAACAGCAGCCCCGAGTGGAACGTCGGCAGGGTGGCGTGCTGGTGCGGGGCGTCGGGGTGCGTGCTGTCGGGCGACACCAACGCGTCCCATGCCGCGGCGATCACGCCGATTTCGACGTCGCGGGGCACCGGCAGCGAATTGACGAGACTGTCGGCGGCGGTGGACAGTTCCCGCACCGGTGCGAGCACGCGGCCGAACGTGCGGGCCGCCCGGGTCGCCACGAACGATCCCCGGTTGGGCGGTGCGAGCATCACGAATCGGCCGAGCTTCGCCGGCCGGTAGCGGTCGAGTGCCGCCCGGGCGATGATCCCGCCCATGCTGTGCGTCACGATGTGCAGCGTGGTCACGGCGTCGTCGGCGTCGAGTTGCATGAGCCGGCGGGCGAACCTCTCGGCATGCACGAGCAGGGAACACCGCATGTTCCAGTAGCCCCAGGGTCGCGGATCGAAACCCCTCCCGCGGAGCCGCGATCCGAGCAGTCCCAGCATCAGTCGATTGGCCAGGTAGCCGTGCACGAGGGCCACGGTCGGTGGCCGAACGGTCGACGTCATGGGCGGCGCGACGCCGGCGCCGGGCAGCAGTCGAGCGGGCAGACATCGTGGCTCGCGGGCAGTTCACCGATCGCCACGCGCGTCGGTTCGGCGAAGTGCCGCTCCGCGATCAGGTCGCGGACCATCGCCACGAACTCGGGGTCGGTGCCGACGGTCTCGGCCCGCACCATCTCGATGCCGAGTTCGCGGCACAGATCGGCTGCTTCGGTGTCGAGGTCGTAGAGGACCTCCATGTGGTCGGAGATGAATCCGATCGGGGCGACCACGAGCCGACGAACGCCGGTGGCGTGGAGCGACCGGATCCGATCACAGACGTCCGGTTCGAGCCATGGCTGGGTGGGCGGGCCGCTGCGGCTCTGGTACACGAGTTCCCACGTGGATGCCCCGGACTGCCCGGCGACCAGCCGGGAGGCCTCCGTGAGTTGCCGGACATACCGGCAGCCTTCCGCCATGGTCGTCGGGATGCTGTGCGCCGTGAACAGCACGGGAACGCTCGGCCGATCCACCGGGGCGAATCGGTCGAGCGACGCCCGCACGCGGGATGCCATCGGCTCCACGAACCCGGGGTGGTTGAAGAACACCCTGATTTTGTCCACCTGGGGAGCCCGGTCGCCCAGCGGGGCGCATGCCGCGGCGATGTTCTCCCGGTACTGCCGGCAGCCGGAATAGCTGCTGTAGGCACTCGTGACGAATGCCAGGGCGCGACGCACACCCGCATCCGCCATCTCCCGGAGCGTGTCGGTGAGCAGCGGGTGCCAGTTGCGATTGCCCCAGTAGACGGGCAGGGCGGGTCCGCGCCGCGTCAGTTCGCCGCGCAGGGCGGCGAGCAACGCGAGGTTTTGTTCGTTGATCGGGCTCTTGCCGCCGAAGTGCTGGTAGTGCTCGGCCACCTCGAGCATCCGTTCACGCGGCACGTTGCGGCCCCGCAGCACGTTCTCCAGAAACGGAAGAACGTCGTCGGGCCCGTCGGGGCCGCCGAACGACACGAGCAGCACCGCGTCGTAAAGACCCTCGCTCATACATCCGCCATGCACGTGAACCGAATGACCCCACGGGGACTCGAACCCCGGTTCCAGCCTTGAAAGGGCCGTGTCCTAACCGCTAGACGATGGGGCCGCCGAACCGGCACTCGCCATTTGTACCGCAGGCGGGGCGGTCAGGGAATGGCGTCGGTGGCTGGCGGGCGGGTGTCCGCCTGCGCGGTCGCGGGCGAGTCAGCCTCTTCCGGCAGTTTCAACGCGGCCAAGTCGAGGGGTTCACCGCGGGCGATCGCCTCGAAGACTTCGCGGCGATGCACCGGAACTTCCTTCGGTGCCTCGACTCCCAGTCGGACCTTGTCGCCACGGATTTCCACCACAACGATGGTGATGTCGTTGTTGATGACGATGCTCTCGTCTTTTTTGCGAGACAGAACGAGCATGGACCGATCCCTGGCGGACGACTCCTGCCGATCACCATCGTGCCACGATGGCCTCGGCGTTCGACTCAAACCACCTAACTGTAAAGGTTTCCGTCGCGCAGTCAAGTAATTCGCGGGACTGGGAGGGCTGGGAAGAGGGCTGGGAAAACGCCCTTTCAAGCCCGATTTTCTTCCCGGACTACCCGCCACCGAGGGGGCGGAGCAGGTCGCTGGCTGGGCGGACACTTTGCCGCAACGTGTTGCAGAAGGAAGGTTTCTGCGCGGTGTCTTGTTGGGCGGGAGCGGCTCCCTATACTCTCGCACGGCGGCGTTCGATCCGTACTCTGCCCCTTTTCCGCCCTGCCGCGGCGACCCCGACCCCCCGCAGTTCGACGAGAGTCCGATGAAAACCTGGTTCCGAAACCTGTTTTCCGCCATCGGCACCGTCCTCGAGGGGATGGCGGTGACGCTGCGTGTTTTCGGGAGCACGTACGACCAGAATCGCCGCACCTTCACCGAGCATTTCGAGTATCCCGAACTGCCCGCGCCGGTGGCGGCGCGGTATCGCGGGTTTCATCGCTACGACCTCACGACCTGCATCGCCTGCGACCAGTGCTCGAAGGCCTGCCCTGTGGACTGCATCTACATCGGCAAGGAGCGGGTGAGCGGCGGCAAGGGTTTCCAGGTGACCGGGTTCACGATCGACTACTCGAAGTGCATGTTCTGCGCCCTGTGCGTCGAGCCATGTCCCGTGGACTGCATCTTCATGGGATCGACGCTCGACCTCAGTTGCTACAGTCGCGACGGAACGATCGTGGACTTCGCGAGGCTGCCCGTGGACGTCGCCTGGGGACGCGCCACGATCAACCCGACCGCGGTGGCCGCCTCGAAGGTGATCGTCGAACCGGTGCACGGCGGCCCCAACCAGTAGGTCTCCCATGAGCCCCACCCATCCCGCCCTGATCGCCGGCTACGTGGCGCTGTTCGTGGCCCTCGGCGGCGCCTTCCTGTGCGTCAACCTGCTCGTGGGATGGCTGGTCCGGCCGAGGATGCCGAACACGGAGAAACTCGAGGTCTACGAGTGCGGCGAGCCCGCGATCGGCTCGAGTTTCGTGCAGTTCGACCTGCGGTTCTACGTCGTGGCCCTGCTGTTCATCATCTTCGACGTCGAGGTTGCGTTGTTCTTTCCGTGGGCGACGGTGTTCGGCAAGGCCGTTCAGCTCGCCGACCCCGCACTGGTCACGGTGCAGGCGGACGGCACCGAATTGACGTCCGCCGCCTCCGGACTGCTGCGGGAACTCGGTGTGGCCGCCCCCACGGTTCCGCAGATGGCAGTGCCGGCCGCGGTGAGCAGTCGCCTGGAGGCCGGTCGCGGCGACAAGAGCCTGCGGCAGGCGGAGGCCGAGTGGGCGGTCGCGAGGACGGGAACGCTCCTCGCCCGGACGGCGGTCTTCGACATGGCCGCCTTCTTCGCGGTGCTCCTCGTGGGGTTCGCCTACGTCTGGAGCCGGGGCGACCTGGACTGGGTGCGGGCTGTGTCCGCGGAACGTTCGGCCGCCTGACCTCGACGACGACTACATCCTTCGAGATTCTCTGAGCTAGATCCGCACTCCTTGGACCGGCACTCTCCTCGACCGGCACGAATCATGGCGAAGACTGGCGAGATGCGAGGCCCGGCGTTTCTGGAAAAACTCGAGGCAGCCCTGCCCGGGGCGGTGACCGGCCGCAACCTGGAGGCCCTCGACCCGTGGATCGAGGTCGCGCCGGAGCGCATCGCCGACGTGGCCGCATGGCTCAAGCAGTCGTCCGAACCGCGGTTCGACGCGCTGGAGTGCGTCACGGCCGTCGATTGGTTCGAGGCCGACCCCAAGAAGGCGGCGAAGGTCTCCTGGCAGCCCCGGATCGAACTCGTCTACCACCTGTGGAGCACGTCGGCCAGGGTGAGCCTGGTCCTCAAGGCGAGCCTCCCGCGGTGGAAGGACGGCACTCCGGGGGCGCTCCCGGAGATTCCCAGCGTTACGGGAGTGTGGCGCACGGCCGACTGGCACGAGCGCGAGGTGTTCGACATGTCGGGCGTGCAGTTCGTCGGCCATCCCGACCTGCGCCGCATCCTCTGCCCCGAGGATTGGGAAGGGTATCCGCTCCGCAAGGATTACGAGATGCCGCTCGAGTATCACGGTATCCGGGGGCGATAGCCCCCCGCCCACGAGGCCTTCACGCCATGGCACAACTGATCGACGACGATCCGCGAATCATCGAGTTCGACGTCCGCACCGACGAGATGCTCGTCAACATGGGGCCGCAGCATCCGAGCACGCACGGCGTGCTCCGGCTGGTGCTGCGGACCGACGGCGAGATCGTGTCGCAGGTGGAGCCGCATATCGGCTACCTGCACCGCTGCGCCGAGAAGATCGGCGAAAACCTCTCGGCCCGCCAGTGGATCCCGTACACCGACCGGATGGATTACCTGGCGGCGATGAACATGAATCTCGGCTGGGCGCTGGCCGTCGAGAAGTTGATGAAGCACGAGGTCAGCGACAAGGCGCGGCACCTGCGGGTGCTGATCGCGGAACTCGGCCGAATCGCGAGCCACCTGGTGGGGATGGGTGCGTACGGGCTCGACCTCGGGACGTTCAGCCCGTTCCTGTACGCGTTCCGCGAGCGGGAGAAGATCCTCGATCTGTTCGAGGAGGCGTGCGGCGCCCGGCTCACCTACAGCTACATCACCGTCGGCGGCCTGACGGCCGATCTTCCGCCCGGCTGGCTCGACAAGTGCGAGGCGTTCCTGGAGCAGTTCGAGCCGATCATCCAGGAGTACCACGCCCTGCTCACGACCAACGCGATCTTCGTCAAGCGGACCGCCGGCATCGGCGTGCTGTCGCGGGAGATGGCGATCGACTACGGCTGCTCGGGGCCCGTGCTCCGCGGCAGCGGAGTCGATCAGGACATGCGGCGCGACGGCGAGAGCATCTACACGGCCATGTACGACGGCTACGCCTTCGAGGTCGCCGTGCAGAAGGACGGCCGATACCCGCGCGACCACACGTATCCGGCCGTGCCGGCCGATGCCGTCCTCGGCGACTGCTGGCACCGGTTCTTCGTGCGGATGCTGGAGGTCGTGCAGTCGATGGACCTCGTGCGGCAGGCGATCGACCGCTATGCCGCCTGCAAGGGACCGCTCGGGGAGCCGCTCAAATTGACGGAGAAGATCCCGGCGGGAGACGCCTACCTGGAGACGGAATGCCCGAAGGGGCAGATGGGGTTCTACGTGGTGGGCGACGGCACGCCGATCCCATGGCGGGCCCGGGCCCGATCGAGTTCGTTCTCCAACCTGTCGGTTGTGCACGAACTCTGCCGCGGCTGCTTGATCGCCGACGTCCCCGCGATCGTGGGCAGCCTCGACATCGTGATGGGTGAGATCGACCGCTAGGTGCCATTGAGCGCGGCGGCTCGGGGCCGCCAATGCCCTATCGCCGGACGTTCGCGGTGGCCCTCGTGGCCACCGCTCTCTGCCTGTCCGCTGCGCTTCGCCATCCTGGTGCGCTTGCTCCCGGAGCCCGGCTCCGGGGCACCGGCAGCCCCGAGCCTCCTCGACTGGAGCCGGGTTGGGCGACTTGCCCCGGCGGGCCGTTTTCCGGCCGGGACTTGTGATTTGACGCGGCGTAGGGCAGACTTCGTGCGAAATTTCACGAAGTCCCGTTGCGTGCGGAAATAGCTTCCTGCATGGCTGATTTCCTCATCAATTCGGTCGGTCTGCCCCCCTGGCTCGCATGGACCGTCATGGCCGGCGTGGCGGCGTTCCTGATCCTCAATGTGATCGCCGGCGGAGCCCTCGTGTTCATCTGGGCCGAGCGGAAGATCGCCGCCCGGATTCAGGACCGCCTCGGCCCCACCCGCACCGGTGGTCGGTTCGGGTGGCTCCAGTCGCTCGCCGACGGCATCAAGCTGCTCGCCAAGGAGGATCTCATGCCCGAAGGGGCCGACGGGCTCCTGTTTCGGATCGCGCCGTACGTCAGTTTCTGTGCGTCGTTCTGTGCGTTCATCGCCCTGCCCTTCGCGTTCGACTTCGTGGGTCAGCGGCTGAACGTGGGGGTGTTCTTCGTCGTCGCCGTCCTGGGGCTCGAGGTGTTCGGCGTGATTCTCGCCGGCTACGCCTCGGCTTCGAAGTGGTCGTTGTTCGGGGCGATGCGCGAGGCGGCGCAGGTCGTGAGCTACGAGGTGCCGCTGGGGATGTGCGTCGTGGTTCCGGTGATGCTCGCCGGGACGATGGATCTCGTCACGATCGCTGAAAAGCAGGCCGGCTGGTTCACGAACTGGTACCTGTTCCACGACCCGTTCACGTTCGTCGTGTTCTGGGTCTACGTCACGTGCGCCGTCGCGAGCGTCAACCGGGCCCCGTTCGACCTCGCGGAGGCGGAGAGCGAACTCGTGGCCGGCTTCCACACGGAATATTCCGGGCTGCGGTGGAGCTTCTTCTTCATGGCCGAGTACGGCTCGATGTTTCTCGTGAGCGCCCTGGCCGCCGTGCTGTTCCTGGGTGGGTGGAACGGGCCGATTCCGCTCGCGAAACTGCTGGGCGTGAGCGCCGGCACCGGGGACACGGCCCATTACCTGGTGAGGCTCGTCGGCTGCGGCAACCTGATCGCGAAGGCGACGCTCGGCGTGCTCGTCATGATGTGGATTCGCTGGACGCTGCCGCGGCTGCGGATCGATCAGGTGATGACGACCTGCCTGAAGTACTGCACGCCGATCGCGGCCGCGATGTTCGCCGGGGCGATGCTCTGGCAGTTGTTCCTTCCGGGCGGCCTCGTGCCGGGCGTCTCCCGTCCGGCGGGTGAGATTCGCGAGGGTTGGATCGAGGGTCCGGGCGGAGCCGCCTCGCGTCCCGCGAACGCCCCCGCCCAGGCCATGGCCGAGGTGCGGCCATGAGCGGGTGTCTGATGCTGGCGGCGGTCAACTTTCACACGCTGTTGTTCTACGTGTTCGCCGCGCTCGCCTGCGGGTTCGCCGTGGGGGTCGTGCTCGCCGACAACGTCGTCCGCATGGCCTTGTACCTCGTGCTCTCGCTCGGGGCCACCGCGGGTCTGTTCTTCCTGGCGGGCGCTGAATTCATCGGGGCGATGCAGCTCATGATCTACGTCGGCGGCACGCTCGTGCTGCTCGTGTTCGGCGTGATGCTCACCGCGCAGGCGCCGTTCGTGTCGATCAAGACGTCGGCCGGCGACCGTGTGCTCGCGGGCATCGTCGCCGCTTCGCTGCTTGCGCTCCTGCTCCAGGCCGCGTTCTCGGTCGAGGCCTGGCGTCGGCCGGCCCTCGGCGAGGTCGGGCCGCCGGCCGCGACGCCGATCGGCGTCGCGCTCGTGGGGGTGCGGGTGGATGCGCCGTCTGCCGGCGGTCCACAGGGCGTGCGCAGCGGCTACCTGCTGCCGTTCGAGATCGTGTCGGTCCATCTCCTCGTCGTGCTCGTGGGGGCGGCCTATCTGGCCCGCGCGAAGCGGCGGCGGACGCCGCGGGCGATCGAGGTCGCGGCATCGGTCGCGTCGCCGCTCGACGCGCGACGGCGGGCCTCCAGCCCGGCCTCGGCCCTGACGGCGGGAGGTTCTCGATGATTCTGCCGTCACTCGCCACGCTGGTGCCGCTCGTCGCCGCCGGTGACGGCGTGAGCGTGACGCACTACCTCGTGGTGGGGGCGATCCTGTTCACGGCCGGCATCGTGTGCATGGCGGTGAAGCGGAATGCCCTGGGCGTGTTGATGGGCATCGAATTGGTGCTCAACGGGGCGAACGTCAACTTTGTCGCCTTCTCATCCCCCTACCTGCGTGGAGAGGGCGCGACGTCGCTTGGCATCGACGGACAGGTGATCGCCCTGTTTGTGATCCTGCTCGCCGCCGCGGAGGCGGCCGTCGCGCTGGCGATCACACTCGCGTTCTACAACAACCACTCGACGGTCGATGTGGATCGGGCGGACGACCTCAAGGGCTGATGCCCACAGTTTCCGGACCCTCTCATGGACCTCGCCGCCCAACTCCCGCTGCTGCTCGGCCTGGCGTGGCTCGCGCCTCTCGCCTCGTTCGTGGCGATCTTGTTTTTCGGGCCGCGCATGGGGCCGCACGGCCGCAACGCCGCCTGGGTGGCCACGGCCGCGATCGTCACGTCGCTCGTGCTGTCGCTGCTGGCCGCAGGGAGTTGGCTGTCGGCCCACCCCGTCCGGGCCGCACACCATGCCGGCGGCGACCACGGGGGGCCGCATGACGAGGGGCATGCCGAGCCGGCGGGTCACGGACCGTCGGCGGGCGATCATGGCGATCATGGCGATCATGGCGATCATGGCCATGCCGGAGGGGCCGTCGCCTATGCGGGCGACTGGTACACGCTCTACCGCGGCGGCGATCTCCGGCTTTCGATCGGCTGGTACATCGACGCCCTGACCGTGCTGATGTTCGTCGTCGTCACGTTCATCGCCACGTGCATCCACCTGTATGCGTCGGGGTACATGCACGACGAGTTGCACGACGTGACCGATCATGAGGTGCATCTTTCCGGCGGCGGCCACCTCCACCGGCCCGGGCGGTTTCCGCGGTTTTTCCAGGCCCTGTCGTTGTTCTGTTTCTCGATGCTCGGCATCGTGATCGCCGGCAACCTGGCGATGGTGTTCATCTTCTGGGA
>Ga0214917_10006813_pt1 | contig 11758 bp, 11 predicted proteins | sample LL_1208_BB_MetaG_FD_177983 | JGI IMG/M metagenome (GOLD analysis project Ga0214917, IMG submission 177983) | Freshwater microbial communities from Lake Lanier, Atlanta, Georgia, United States - LL_1208_BB | ecosystem: Environmental > Aquatic > Freshwater > Lake | place: USA: Georgia | collected...
TCGATATTCCAGAATCGTCGCTCGGCACCCCAGAAGCATCCGGTTGCAAAATATGCTTTCTCTGAACTGTTCATAGTCGGATAACCTACTCTTGTACCTGCGCCCCCGTAGCTCAGGGGATAGAGCACTGCCCTCCGGAGGCAGGTGCACAGGTTCGATTCCTGTCGGGGGCACTTGATGTAAATCACCCATATTTTGAAAATCTCTTTCGCTACCTTCTTGTTTAACTATCTCGATATAGAGAGAATTACCTCTTGCCCGCATCACGCGGCCGCACAATCACGAGAGATTCGAAGGAGGGTGAGCCATGGACTGGAGACATCAATCTGCCTGTCGCGATGAAGATCCTGAGCTCTTCTTCCCTGTCGGAAATACTGGTCCTGCCATTACTCAGATCGAAGAAGCGAAGAAGGTATGTAATCGCTGCAGCGTAAAAGATGCCTGCCTTGCGTGGGCTCTTGAATCTGGACAAGATGCTGGAGTATGGGGCGGTTTGTCAGAAGATGAGCGGCGCGCACTCAAGCGTCGCGCTGCACGTAACCGTGCCCGTCTTGCCGACCAGAACTAACTCTTTTCTTCCTACACGTTAGGAAAAGTTAAGACCGCTCTCGTCTCTTTCTCATCTGAAATCAATACAAGATTTCCGCGCAGCTCATTTTCAGTCAGGGTACGAACAATTTGAAGTCCGAGGTTGGGTGAGGTCGAGATATCAAATCCTTCAGGGAGTCCGACGCCATCATCAGAGATTGTTACCGATAACTCTGCACCGTCACTTGAGACATGGATGCCGAGCGCCAGACCCTCTTCAGCTAGGCCATGCTCAAGCGCATTGTGAATGAGTTCAGTGATGACGAGCGCGAGCGGGGTGGCGATACGCGGTTCAAGTGAGCCAAGTTTTCCAGTCCGCTCGATGTGCAGTTCATTCATGCGCGGACTTAACTCGAGTGCATGAGAGACAAGACTGTCAAGGACTTCATCAAATGCCACCGATGAATCACGGCTACTTGATAAAGTTTCATGGACAAGTGCAATCGATGCAATGCGACGAACTGCTTCATTGAGCGCTGCACTTGCACCAGGATCTTCAATACGACGTGCCTGGAGGCGTAAAAGCGCCGAAACTGTTTGGAGATTGTTCTTTACGCGGTGGTGAATCTCGCGGATGGTGGCATCTTTAGTAACAAGTTCGCGTTCGCGACGACGAAGCTCTGTCACGTTATTGAGCATCACAATTGCACCGATGCGATCTCCGGATTGCAGCAATGGAAGTACTGTGAAATCAATGGTTCCTCCAACATTTTCGATTTCAACTCGCTTCAGCGCCTTGCCGGTTAATCCAAGAGCAATCGTTTCTTCATGTGCATCTGGGCGCACTCGCGCAAGAGATTGTGCAGCTTCTCCCAATACATGGCCTTCAAGGTCGCTCATCCAACCCAGACGGCTAAATGCAGAACGTGCATTAGGACTTGCATAGGAAACAACTCCATTCACATCAAGACGTATTAGACCATCACCTACGCGAGGTGCTGGGTCAAAGAGAGAACCTGCATCCGGGTAGGGAAATGTTCCTTCGGTGATCATGCGATAGAGGTTGTGCGCAATCTCGCGATAGTTAAGTTCGAGGCGAGAAGGCTGGCGCATCAATTCAGAATTTCGGTGGCGAGAAATAATTCCGATGACCTGTTCGTCAAAGATGACGGGAATCGTCTCTTCCTTCACCATAAATTCGCCCATAGGTTCAGGTTGTGTGTCACGAACGATTTCAGCGCCAGAAAGCGCTTGATCAATATGCGGACGTGATCCATAAGAAATTTCTTCACCGATAACATCATGTGGAAATAAAGTTGCTGCAGTTGTCGGGCGAATATGTGAAACCGCTACATAGCCAGTTGGCCAACTTATAAAGTCTTTACGCAGCGGTACCCAGAGAACCAAATCAGCAAATGAAAGGTCAGAGAGCAGCTGCCAATCTGCAACGAGTTCGCGCAGGCGGTGAATCTGGTCTGGTGTGAGAGAGCTTCTGCCCGCTACATAATCTTCGATAGATGCCATAGGAATCACTTCAACCAGTGCGGAAGGTTTGCTTCAATCTCTTGAGTGGCAAACCAGGTCAGCTCTTCGCCATCGCTGGATACTTCAAAGAGACACTCGACGTTCTCCCACTGAAGTGGCGCTGAGAGCGAGATGGACATGTCATGGCTTTCAGATATTGATTCTGCAGGTATTTCAAATGCCAGAACACAGGCGGTTCCCGACGTTGGAGTCTTCATCTCAACTGCATCTTCGGCAGCGACCATAGAGAGGGTGTACTCAATCTCTTCATCATCGAGATCTTGATGATCAACAATGAAATTAGAAGTCGGCGCATAGACATCAGAGACGTCGAAGGTTTGTGATGCCATAAATTCGGCAACCTCGTGGGCTGTCATAGCCACATATCCGCGCATGAGGTAAGCCTATAAGAAGTTAAGCGGTCAGTTCACCTGCAAGATGCGCGATGGATTTACGGAGAATTCCACGTTCATTGGATTCAAGGAGGGTAGTTCTCTCATCTTCTGCAGCAAGAGCACCACGCGGATCCCATGGGTAATGAAGAACTCTGGATGGACGAAGTGGAGTTACCAATTGAAGGAAAGGTTCATCAGTCATCTTGCCGCGCTTAGAGTGGCCGTGTTGCACTTGAATAAACGACAGTTGTGGCTTGATTGAATTTCGAAAAAGTTGAGCTGTCAGAACCTTCAAACGTTCAATAGATAAAGAATCAGATTTACTCAATATCCATAGCTCATCGGCATGTGTAGTTGTCCAAATGATTACTTCACTGCACCAACGTCGCCCAGTCAAGATGGCGGGGAAATCTTTGATAGTGCCGTGGTCTATCAGAATGTAATCGAATTCATTACGAGCGCGATCGAGCGCAGTAAGTGCACTAGAGATTTCTGATTGCGTAACTTCAAGGGCCCAGAGTTGGCTAGAGATGTTGCAAAATTCAACAGATGAGTTAAGTCCACGTACTCCTAAGCGCAGCGCCACTGCTGGAAAGTGCGCATGGGCATCGACAATCAGAACCTTATGGCCCAACTGGGCAAGCTCGGCCGCCATATTGATGGCCAGCGTTGTGCAACCCACCGAAGATGTAGGAGTAGCTACAGCAATGGTCTTGGCACGGGCCTTCTCGCGCAGTGTGGTGCGAATCAATGGGGAACGTAACGACCCTCTAATAAGTCCCAAGAGTTCAAGTGCCGTAGTCGGTTGTGTCACTGATTCTGGATATTGCTCACTTGCCGATTGCGTTGCCGCAAAGAGGAAGTATTTAATGCCCCGCTTTTCGATTTCGCGCATGGAATCAGGAGTTAAACCTTCGACATCGGTTGAAATCAGCAGAAGAGATAGAGATGCGGGGTTGCTATCAATATAAGAAAGAAGTGAATCGATATCAAGTGCTCTTAGAGTGACGCTCCATCCCTGGTTAAAGAGTGTGCTGGCAAGAAATCCTTCGAACTCAGCACCACGTATGGCTGTTGCTACAGAGTTATGTTCACCTTCACCCATGAGCACGCACAATCACGAGACGACCGCTTGTTGTTGCATCGAGAAGTTCTGGAATTAACTCGCGATTAATCGAGACTGTCAGCGCTGCTTCTCCCCCGAAATTGCTTCCTTTACGATCAAGTGCTGTGACAAAGACTCCCCCGAGAATATGGCGCGGAGGGTTCTGCACCTGACCATTTTGGGCATCGTGTACTTGATAAATACTCACGACCTCCCCGACGGAGAGTTGTGCAGGAATATCAACGCTTCGAACACTTATTGAGACTTGCTGATTAACCAACGCAGAAGATTCATCTGTAATCGAATTACCTCCCAGCAGTTCACCCGATGATAACTGTCTACGAGTTATCGACCCGATCGGATTGTGCGCTGCTGGAAGGTAATTACCCTCGGAGCTACCAAGAACGACAGATTGAAGGCCAAGGTCGCTCGCTTCTAACTGTGTTCCGGCGGCAATCGGGTGCAGGACCACCCAATACTTTTCTCGCTGATTTGCAGCCACCGACATTGCAAAGGATGCAACGAGCGTTGCTGCGCAGAGCGTTGCTGCAAGAATGAGACGGGTATGTGAATTTCTTTTCTGTGCCATGGGCGCAAAGTAGAAGTGCCTCACAGCAGCCTTGACCGCTCTATCCACACTCAGCAAAAAGTATGAGAGAAATTAATACTTGCAGTTGATTCCGGATTCAGGCTGCCACACCAGTATCGCCGCATGACTACATCCCGCGTACAACCCATCCAACTCATTTCTAGCACTGAAGATCCTGCACTCTGGAGCCACCCCGTACTCGATCTCTTTGCTCCCCCAGCGCGCGAAGTTGTGCAACAGAGCGCCAAGCTCTATCTAGTTCCCTCAACATTTGGCGAAGAGTTAGAGCTCGATGATTTGCCGACTCCAACTTCTGCCACTGAACTTCCTGAACTCCATGCCTGGACGATGAAATTTATTGTGAGCGTTGTTGAAATCTGGGCGGGACGGAGACAACCTGCCCAATTAATTAGCTGGTGTCATCGCGTGATTTACATGGAGTTACTTCGAAATTCCGGTAGCCAGAAAGAGATTGGCAAGATTAAAAGTATCCACCAGTCCGAACCACTTGATGGAATTTGTGAATCCACTGCACTCATTCGATATGGAGACCGTTTGCGTGCAGCCGTTATCCGCTTTGAGGGCGTAGATGGTCGGTGGTTATGTACCGCTTTGAAGATGCTCTAAAGAAGAAGTTAGGCGGCGCCGTGGCAACGCTTGTACTTCTTACCTGATCCACAAGGGCATGGGCTATTACGAGAGACATCACCTGAAGTAGTTACGCCATTTTCATCAGCTGCTGTGTATTTCAGCTGCTGTGTGTCAACTGGCTTCTCTTCAACACCGCGCGCCTTCACTTGTGATCCATCGCCTTCGATAGTCACTTCAACGTTAAAGACTAAGCTGGCAAGCTCTTCCTTAATTGCATCCATCATGGCAGAGAAGAGTTCATAACCTTCGCGCTGGTATTCAACCAATGGATCACGTTGAGCCATTGCGCGCAGACCAATACCTTCTTGGAGGTAATCCATCTCGTAAAGGTGTTCGCGCCACTTGCGGTCAAGAACTGAGAGAAGAACCTTGCGCTCGAGTTCGCGCAATACATCAGCACCGAGATCTTCTTCGCGCTTCTTATATGCAGCAGCTGCATCATCGAGGATGCGCACCTCAAGGAAATCAGCATCGAGAGCTGCAGAGGAACCAACTTCAGCGATGATCTGCTCGGGAGTAAATGAGATTGGGTAGATAAGTGTGAGCGCAGTCCAGAGTTGAGCAAGATCCCAATCTTCGCCATAACCCTGTGCAGCGGCAGCGTTAACGTATGCAGACAAGGTATCTGCCATAAAGTCATTGACCTGCTCGCCGATATCTTTACCCTCAAGAACCAAGCGACGCTCGCCATAAATAACTTCGCGCTGGCGATTCATGACATCGTCATATTTCAAAACATTCTTACGAATTTCAAAGTTCTGAGCTTCAACCTGTGTCTGCGCAGAACGAATTGCGTTAGAGACCATCTTTGATTCGATGGGTTCATCTTCAGGCAGACCAGCTGCAGCAAGTACGCGCTCAACGATTCCCGAGTTGAAGCGGCGCATCAAATCATCTTGAAGAGATAGGTAGAAACGTGATTCGCCGGGGTCGCCTTGGCGACCTGAACGTCCACGTAGCTGGTTATCGATGCGTCGTGATTCGTGGCGTTCGGTACCTAGAACGTAGAGACCACCGAGAGCAATCACTTCTTCATGTTCCTTTGCAATAGCAGCTTTCTGCTTTGCAATCTCTGCAGGCCACGCTGCTTCATATTCAGCTGCGTTATCTACAGGTGAAATACCGCGACGTTGGAGTTCGAAATCTGCCATGAATTCAGGGTTTCCACCGAGCATGATGTCAGTTCCACGACCTGCCATATTGGTAGCAACGGTGACAGCGCCCTTCACACCTGCGCGAGCAACAATTGCTGCTTCGCGTTCGTGATGCTTTGCATTGAGGACTTCGTGTGGAACTCCAGCTTTCTTGAGGAATGCAGAAAGCTCTTCAGATTTTTCAACGCTGACGGTACCGACTAATACTGGCTGGCCCTTGCGATGACGCTCGACGATATCGCGAGTAACTGCAGCAAACTTTCCAACTTCAGATTTGTAGACTAAATCTGGTTGATCGATACGTTGCATATCGCGGTTGGTAGGGATAGGAACAACGCCTAGCTTATAAATCTGATGGAATTCAGATGCTTCAGTCATTGCTGTACCGGTCATACCTGAGATTGTTTGGTAGAGACGGAAGTAATTCTGCAATGTAATCGTCGCAAGAGTCTGGTTTTCATCCTTAATTTCAATGCGTTCTTTAGCTTCAAGTGCTTGGTGAAGGCCTTCGCTGTAGCGACGTCCTGCCAACATACGACCTGTGTGCTCATCGACAATCAGGAGCTCGCCATTCATGACGACATAATCCTTATCGCGCTTGAAGAGTTCCTTGGCGCGGACTGAGTTGTTGAGATAGCCAATCAACGTTGTATTGGCTGCCTCGTAAAGGTTTTCAATCTTGAGGAGTTCTTCAACCTTGGTGACGCCATCTTCGAGAATGCCAATTGTCTTCTTCTTCTCATCTACTTCGTAATGCAGATCGCGCTGAAGTTTAGTTGCGATATTTGCGAATTCGACATACCACTTGGTCGCCTTATCAGCAGGTCCGCTAATGATTAGCGGAGTACGAGCTTCATCGATAAGAATGGAGTCAACCTCATCGACAACTGCGAAGAAGTGATCGCGCTGTACGCAATCTTCTAGAGTCCACGCCATGTTGTCACGCAGGTAATCAAAGCCAAATTCATTATTAGTTCCGTAGGTAATATCGGAGTTATAGGCAGCGCGACGTTCAGCTGGTGTCATGCTGTTGAGAATTACACCAACAGAGAGACCTAGGAAACGATGGATACGTCCCATCCACTCGCTATCGCGCTCGGCGAGGTAATCATTAACAGTAACGACGTGCACACCGCGACCTGCAAGAGCATTAAGATAAGAAGGAAGTGTGGCAACCAGAGTCTTTCCCTCGCCGGTACGCATTTCGGCGATATTGCCTTTGTGAAGTGCTGCTCCACCCATAATCTGAACGTCATAGTGGCGCTGACCCAAGGTGCGCTTTGCAGCTTCGCGAACTACAGCGAAAGCTTCAGGGAGTAAGTCATCGAGAGTCTCGCCCTGTGCAAGGCGTGATTTAAATTCATCTGTCTTAGCTCGCAGCTGTTCATCAGAGAGCGGTGAGATAGAACTTTCGAAAGCGTTGACTTGGTCGACGATCTTGCTGAGGTCGCGAAGGATTTTGCCCTCGCCAGCGCGCATGATTCGATCGAGAATTGAAGCCATCGGTCTACCTTCCGGTTGCGAATAACCCCCTTATCTTAGGGGTTCTGCAACGCAGGCAGTTACGGCAGCGGCAACCTCAATCCCCTTCTCACGCAGGGCTCGCGCAGCTTCTTGAAGCGTTGCCCCAGTTGTGACGAGGTCGTCAATCAATATCGCCTTTCCACTGAGATATCTCAGGGCTGTCATTGCTCCGCTTAAGTTTTCCACTCGCGCCTTTGCATCGAGTGAGGATTGATCTCGGACCTTGCGCAGATGGGTGAGATTCTCAATTGTTGGCAATCGTGATGCAACTGATAACTGTTGTGAGATCTCAGATACAAATTGCCGCCCCCGCAGGCGTGCAATTGATGCACGTGATGGAATAGGAATAAGAATTCCAGCACCATGTTCTTGTACACAATGAAAGAGCGATCTCTTCAAGGCGCTCAGAATTAATTCATCTGCCTGAACCAAGCTGCGTTCCTTGGCAGAGAGAAGAACTTTTCCTGCAATGGGTGAGTACGCAACTGATGAGTAAATAGGGAAATAGGGAGCGCTGCGTGAGGATGTTCGGAAGATATGCGGGTGCCAACTTCTGCGACATGTTGAACAGATGGATAGGCCGAGCGCCGAACACCCTAAGCAACGCACGGGAAAGATAAGTTCTTGAAGCGCTTGCACACTCTTCATCGACGCAGTGTGAACTATGGCAACCAATAAATTAGAGGTAGAAATTTTCCTCGTGGAAATCTTTTGGAGCTGCCTTAATTGGGCGACCTTCAATCGAAGCGCCTGCTTTTCGAGGAAGCGTCAGAACGAAATGAGCGCCTTTACCTGGGCGGCCCCACGCATCGAGCTCGCCATTGTGAAGACGCGCATCTTCAAGTGCGATGGAAAGTCCCAGACCCGTACCGCCACGAACTCGAGCACGTGATGGGTCTGCGCGCCAGAAGCGATCGAAGACGCGGATAAGCGCTGATTCATCAAGGCCGGAGCCATAATCTCGAACTCCGATTCCCACTTCAGTCTCAGTGGCAACAATGCTGACGACAACTTCTTGACCATCTGCATGATCTAGAGCGTTAGAGAGCAAATTACGCATAATGCGTTCTACACGCCTGATATCTGCCTGAATCTGCACAACTGGCTCTGAAGAGTGAATGCGAATTCCTGATTCGGTATCTACTTCGCCAATTTCAAAATCTTTCACGCACCGATTCACGAGCCCAACTACATCAAATTCCACCGGTTCTAGTACAGCTACTTCGGCGTCGAATCTACTTACCTCAAGCAGATCTTCAAGAAGTCTTTCGAAGCGATCAATCTGGGCTGCCAACAGCTCAGAGCTTCGAGCAATCAATGGATCAAAGGACGTACGCTGGTTATAGATAACTTCAGATGCCATACGTAATGTGGTGAGAGGGGTGCGAAGCTCGTGCGAGACATCAGAGACAAATCGCTGTTGCACTCGGGAGAGGTTTTCAAGGCGCGAAATCTGTTGTTCGATTGATTCAGCCATCTCATTATAGGAATTGGCCAGTGTGGCCATCTCATCTTGCGACTCAATCTTCATGCGCTGGCTGAAATCACCTTGTGTAAATTGTGTTGCAATTCGCGCAGCCTCACGGACTGGTCTTACTACCTGTCGCAACACCAGCCAGGTAATCATGGCAATCAGGAAGATAAGACCAAATCCCGTGAAAAGAAGTGAATTTCGAATGAGAGTAAGGGTGGCAGTCTGATTATCGAGTGAGAAAACAATATACATTTCATAGAGCCCACCAGCAGGAATGTTTACTCTCTTACCGACAATAAGAACTTCTCGAGTCAAGCCTGACTTCTCTTGAATAGGTGTGTACTCATTCTCAATATTTTTTGAGGTTCGAACCTTTTCTCTTAGGTTTTCTGGAATAGAAGCTGCCTTAACTCGTACCGAAGTCATCTCGTATGAAACTTTAGATTTCGACTTTGTTGGAACTTTAAGAAAAATGATTTCTCTACGGGCTTCCTTGACGACTTGAGTTGTTGCATTAACGACAATATCGGCAAGTATCTTCTTACGCTCTTCAACTGTTGAATTTCTAGAGATTGCCAACTTGTACTCTGCATCAAAGAAGGTGAACTTTGATTCTGATATTGCTGAGCTAAACCCAGAGGATCTCAGGCCATCTGATAGACGTGAATTGAGCGCTGAACCCACGAGTGAAATCACACCGAGTGAGAGTAAAACTGTTGAAAGAATAACCTTCGTCGCAAGTGATTGCGATAACGCCCTACGAATGCCGCCCATGAAATGTGCGCCCTCTTTACGCTGGGCCGCCCGCCTTATAACCCACTCCGCGAACAGTCATCACGATTTCAGGATGCTCAGGATCATGTTCAATCTTTGAGCGTAAGCGCTGGACGTGCACATTAACTAAACGAGTATCGGTGCTGTGGCGATAACCCCACACTTCGCTGAGAAGTGCATCTCGTGTAAAGACGCGACCTGGATCTTTTGCGAGTGCGACCAATAGATCGAATTCAAGGCGTGTGAGTTGGATGGTGGTTGCACCACGATGAACTTCATGAGCTGTGACATCGATGGTGAGATCACCGATTGTGAGAAGCCCAGTGATATCTGCATTGGTGCGGCGAAGTCGGGTGCGAATTCGAGCGATGAGTTCTGCCTTATCGCGGAAGGGCTTCTGCATGTAATCATCTGCACCCGCTTCAAGGCCACGGACAATGTCCTGTGTTTCACCTTTTGCACTGAGCATGACGATGGGAACCATGGATTCTTGTCTAATCAATCTGCAGACCTCTATGCCATCAATTCCTGGCAACATCACATCGAGTAAGACGAGGTCTGGAGGATTATTTCTAAATACCTCCAGCGCCTCATCTCCCCGACTTACAAGATCTACATCGAAGCCTGAACTTGTGAGAACAATTCCAAGCATTTCTGCAAGGTCTTGATCGTCATCGACGACCATAACCAGGGTCATTTATGAACCGTGCTCCCAAGAGTTGAGGTACATATCTTGTGCAGGTGTCAGTGTGTCGATACGTCCACCCATTGACTTGAGCTTGAGTGAAGCAACTTCCTTATCGATATATGTTGGAACTTCGTGAACACCAGCTGGAAGGTTCTTTGCTTCCTTGACTAGGTATTCAGCTGTAAGTGCCTGATCAGAGAATGACATATCCATTACTGATGCTGGGTGGCCTTCTGCAGCTCCGAGGTTTACAAGGCGTCCTTCAGCAAGAAGGAGTAGGCGACGGCCATCCTTCATGACATATTCGTCAGTCTGGTGGCGCATCTTCTCGTTCTTCTTTACTGAGTTCTGCTCGAGCCATGCAACATCGATTTCGATATCGAAGTGGCCTGAGTTAGCCATGATTGCGCCATCCTTCATAACAGCGAAGTGCTCGTCGCGAAGTACATCGCGGTTTCCGGTTACAGTGATGAATACATCGCCAACCTTTGCAGCATCAACCATCGGCATGACACGGAATCCCTGCATCATTGCATCAAGCGCCTTTGTTGGATCGATCTCTGTAACAACGACATCAGCGCCCATACCCTTTGCACGTTCTGCAACGCCTTTACCGCAGTAACCAAATCCAGCTACGACGACGATGCGTCCTGCGAGAAGGAAGTTAGTCGCGCGGAAGACAGCATCGAGAGTTGATTGACCTGTTCCGTAACGGTTATCGAACATGTGCTTGGTGTCGGTGTCATTGACAGCAATCATGGGGAATGTCAGTGCGCCATCTTTTGCCATCTGATTGAGGCGGATAACGCCAGTTGTTGTCTCTTCACAACCACCAGCGATATTTGGAAGAAGTTCCTTGCGAGTTGTGTGAAGAGTATTAACAAGGTCGCAACCATCGTCGAATACCTGGTGTGGCTCGATATCGAGCGCCGCATTGATATGTGAGTAGTAACCATCGCGGTCGACTGCATTGCGCGCGAATACTGAAATGCCGTATTCGTGAACAAGCGCTGCTGCGGTGTCATCTTGTGTTGAAAGTGGGTTTGATGCACATAGTGCGATCTCTGCTCCACCAGCTTTAAGAACGCGCATCAAGTTAGCGGTCTCAGTGGTGACGTGCATACATGCTGCGATACGTACGCCAGCAAATGGCTGTGACTTTTCGAAGCGTTCGCGGATTTGTGCAAGTACAGGCATGTTGCGTTCTGCCCATTCGATCTTCTTACGACCTTCTGCTGCAAGTGATGCATCTTTAATATCGTGCTTTGGAATAGTTGTGACAGGTGTCATTTAGATATATCTCCCTAGATAAACGGCTGTTTTTTCGCTTGACCTTCGGCGTAGGGCTCTAC
>Ga0214917_10006814_pt1 | contig 11756 bp, 17 predicted proteins | sample LL_1208_BB_MetaG_FD_177983 | JGI IMG/M metagenome (GOLD analysis project Ga0214917, IMG submission 177983) | Freshwater microbial communities from Lake Lanier, Atlanta, Georgia, United States - LL_1208_BB | ecosystem: Environmental > Aquatic > Freshwater > Lake | place: USA: Georgia | collected...
AGATCGCCATGGCCGATGCCGGCCCCCTGCATCGAGACACCGCCGACCCGCAGCAGCACGGTGCGACCAGGGTCGCGCACCAGCAAGGCGGCCAGATCGAGGCCCAGAACGCCCCCGCGCAACAGACCTCAGGCTAGTACATTTGTACGAAACGAAAGAGGTCGCAAGCCAGGGATGCGGGCCGAGGGATTGCGGACCGGGCAGCCGATGGGCGGGGCGGGTTGATGAGCAGGGCCGGTTACGAGCCGGGCAGGCGGCGGGAAGGCAGGCTGGAGCGATCGCCTGCTGGCGCCACCCAATCGCAGCAGCCAACTGCAAACTGCCAACCGTCATCCGCCATGCAGCCAACCCCCACCGCCAACCGCAGCCAGCATCTGCGGGTCGCCCTGCTGACAGCCGCGCTTGCAGCAGCACTGGTGCCCGCGGCCCTGCCGGACGCCCGGGCCGAAGAGGCCATTCGCGTGCGCTATCAGTGCCTGGGCCGGTTCGATGCGACAGAGGTGACGGCCCTGTTCTTCAACAAGGCGCCCAGCGAAGTGGTGCTGCTGGTCGGCAGCGAGGGAGCCCTGCGGCTGCCCCAGCAACGGGCGGCCAGCGGCGCCCGTTATGCCGACGGCACCGATGCCTTCTGGATCAAGGGGGACCGGGCCAACTGGACCCGGGGCACAACGATGACCTGCCAGACCGTCCCCAGCCGAGTCAGTTCAGACCGAAGCTCCCCGGAGCCCACTCGGTGATCAGACGCTCGAGCCGAACCAGCTGATAACGGTTGTGCTCGCTGGGGTGGTGCGCGTAGCGAAGACGCAGCTCGCGCAACTGGGCCTCCAGCGCATTCAGCACAGGATGGTTGCTGTTCACAGACATGGCCCGCTTACCAACCAAATCTTAAGCGAAACGGAAGCGGTCCGCATCGTGTCGGCGGTCAGACGGTACCAACGGCGACAATCAGGCGCCAGAGTCGGATCAATCGTCACATCCGCCATGGGCCGTCGCAGCACTTCCCAGCCCCCGACCCCGTCGCCCGCGGTGATCAAGCTGCAGATCGTGGGCGCCGTGTTTGTGCCGCTGCTGCTGCTGGGCCTGTGGCTGCAGCATCAGGGCTTCTGGTGATAGCGGGGTCGAGGGCTGGGCAACAGGTGATGCACAGCGTGGATCACCACCCCCCAGATCAGCAGGTGGGGATCATCGCCGCTCAAGACCAGGGGCGCGACAGTCGGATCAGACGCCACCAGACGCCAGTGGGGCGCGCGCCCCTCGAGGCGCCGTAACAGCAACTGGCCGCCATGGGCCACCACCACCGTGGAGCCACACCGGGGCGCGACGCTGCGATCGACCACCAGCAGATCGCCATGGCCAATGCCGGCGGCCGCCATGGCCTCGCCCTCGACCCGTAGAAAGAAGGTGGAACTGGGATGGGGCACCAGCTCCACATTGAGATCGATGGAGGACTCAACATAGTCGGCCGCCGGACTGGGGAAGCCGGCCGCCACCGCCTCGAGCGCCAGCGGCAACAGCCATGGCGCACCCCCCGGGCACGAGTCGCCCAGCAGCACCAGATCAGCCCCCGACCCCACCGCCGCACCGCAGACTGGTACAGATGTTCGCATGCCAGGTCGTCTGTGGCGGCCGCGATCAGCCCGGACGCCGCTCCTGACCGGGGGCCGCCAGGTCGCGGCGATGGGGCAGGTTGCCGAAATGCTCCCGGGCCAGGGCCAGCAGCTGGGCCTCGCTGCAGGCCGAGGCATCGACGCTGGCGCTGGCGACGATGCGCTGCAGCAGCGGGGGATGACGGTGCCTGAGATGGCGCAGCAACAGGTTGCGCATGTCGCTCTCGCCGTGACCATGGCCCAGCAGCAGCACCGCGTCGGCGTCCTGGATGGCCAGGGCGATCTGCTCGAGATAGGCATGGTCCAGGGGGGCCCGCTGCCCGGCGATGTCACGGTCGTGGCGATGGCTGAGGTTTTCACCGCTGGCCCAGAGGCCATGGGGCTGCAGCACGGCCTGATCGACGGCCTCGCCATCAAGGCGAAACAGACGGGTCTGGCGATGGTCAAGGACCAGCACCAGCCGCCGGGCCTGATCTCCCCGGGGGGCGTCGGGGATAGGCTCCGGATGGCTGGAGCTGATGCCGGCTGCCGCCAGCAGGTGGCGCAGCCGCTGGATCGCCTCAGCATCGAGAGCGCCCGCGTGCAACCCACCACCACCGGCATGGATCCAGCTGCGCGGACCCTGGGGGAAGACCACCTCCAGACGCGATCCCTCACGGTGCAGGTCGGCACCGAGGGCCGCCAGCAGAGCCTCCACCTCGGACAGGCGCAGGCCATGGGGCAGGGGATGGCACCCGAGCAACGCCAGGGTGCGCTGGTGATGACGGCTGAGTTCAGACATCGCCTGCAGGCCCACGACTGCCCCGATGCTGACGACGCCGGGGCGGGCTGACGGCCATCGCGGACCGAGTCCGCCCAAGGGCAGAACAGGCATCCCTACCTATGGCCAGCAGCCCGACATGCCCTGAGACTGATGGCATCGATTCGGAGGCCCAGACATGGATGACACTCCACCCCGCCAGACGCCAGGAGTGCGCTGACCGCAGGCCCCTGCTCCAACAGTCTTGTCCTGATCTGCGGTTCCCCGGTTCACACAACCACCCGACGCATCGCCTCAGGTGCCCCCGGGTTGATGGGAGCCGATCCTTGGACACCATGGCCCCAGGCGCCGCCTTGAGCAGCTCCGAAACGAATTGATCACCCAGAAGCAACGACGCAGCATCACTTGGTGAAGCAACGCCCCCGGCCAGCCCGGGGGCCGACACCAGATCAGGCCTGTCCGGCCTTGGCGTCACCGTTCTGCAATCCCGTTTTCAAGTCGATTTCACTGCTTTTGTGTTCACCCAGGCCCGGCACCGATGGTGTCGGGCCTTTTGACATGGGCGGACTATCTCCACAACCGCGCTGGAGCACCTGGCGGCGCAGGGACTGCAACGGCTCAGCGACCGGGGCCTGGCGGGCATAGAGCAACGCCCAGGCCAGGGGCACATCGCCGTCTTCCAAAGCCCGGTTGATGGCAGCCATCCAGGCATCAACACGGCGGCCCAGGGTCTGCATCAGGGTGGCGGTGGCCGCCATGCGGGTGGGGCCGGCAGCCTGCAGACGCACATGGGCAAAGGCATCGGCGGCGGCTCCCAGGGGCTGCAGCCGCAGCAGCACCCTCTGGCCGGGCTGCAGGGGTGGCAGGGGCCAGAACAACGGCAGGGCCAAGGCACGGCCGGCAGCAGCCTGACGACTCCAGAGCAACCGCCCCTGACCGGTCTCCACCCTCACCTGTTGCAACGGTTCGACCACCAGCAGGGTGGGGAAGGCGGTGGGAACCTCGCCAAAGGCATCGGCCTCATCGATGGGTTCCACCCGGGGGGAGAGCACACAGAGCACAACCGGAGCACCCTGACGGGTCGCAGCCCTGGCCGGCGCCAGTGGAGCCGACCAGGAGCCCAGCCCCGCCAGGGCCAACAGTCCGGCGACCAGCGGTTTCAGCAACATGCCGCCTCGCCGCCGGCCCCGGTGGCGAACGGCAGGCCCCCACCGCAGCCGGGAAACAGACCGAAATGGTGCTGGAAATCGCCCACAAACCTGAAATGGGGCGCCAGCCGGCTCTGCTGCAGCATCCGGTAGGTGTTGCCGCAGACCGGGGCAAGCCGACCGGTCTCGAAGTGGTGATGGGCATCGAGATCCAGGGCATGGGGCTGGCCCGCCACCGTGCCCAGGTACGTCACCGCCTGACCATGGTCTTCGCAGGCATCCTCGAGCTGATCGAGGTGGAACAACCGGTAGGTGGCCGAGAAGAACCGGGTCTCGCCCGTGCGCGCCGCCAGTTCCGGATCGGTGATCGCCAGAGGCCGGCTGCTCACCAACCGCGGATCGGCGAAGCCGTTGGCGCGGGCCAACCGCAGAAAATCGTTCCAGTAGAGGGCGCCCGCGAGGCACTCGCCGTAGAGCACGGGATCACTTCTGAGGCCCGGATCGAGACGGCGGTCGGCGTAGACATCGGCGAAATAGAACTCACCGCCGGGCTTGAGCAGATGCCGCACACCGGCCAGTACCGCAGCCTTGTCGGTGGCCAGGTTGACGACACAGTTGGAGACCACCACATCGAAGCTGGCGGGTTCAAGGCCCAGCTGGTCGAGCTGCTCAATCAACCCTTCAACGAACCGCACATTGCCGTAGCCGAACTGCTCGGCGTGCCAGGCCTGATGGGCCGTGGCCAGCGCCAGCTGCTCGGCGGTCATGTCGACCCCCACCACGGCGCCGGCAGCACCCACCAGCTGGGACAGCAGATAGACATCGCGACCGCTGCCGCAACCCAGGTCGAGCACACGCGCACCCTCGAGCAGGGGTGGAGCCACCAGACCGCAGCCGTAGTAGCGGGCGCTCACCTCCGGATGGATGCGGGCCAGCAACGGTTTGAGAGCAGCAGGCACGCTGCTGGCATCGCAACAGGCGCTGGTGCGCAGATCGGCACTGCTGGTCAGGGTGCTGCCGTAGTACTGGCGCACGCCCTGCTGCACAGCTTCGGCACTGGTGGTTGCTGGCATCGGCCCGACTTGCAGTGATTCCAGGATGATCCCAGTTGAGGGATCAACGCAGGGCGCCGCCACAGCTCGATCCACTGCCGGCGGTGCAACCAAAGCAATGACTGTCGACTGCGATCGGCGCCTCGGCGGGGTCCCACTGCAGCAGGTGAGCCAGATGCAGCTGCTGCGCCCCTGCTGCCACGGCCGGGCGGACCCGGGACGCCAGAGGCAACCGCAGCATCTGGTTGAAATCACAGTCGTAGAGCCATCCCTGCCAGTCGACACTGATCAGGGAGCGGCACATCACCTGGCTGAGATTGGCGGGGTTGTGGTTCAGTTCCAGCAGCTGCTGGTAGGCCTCGAGCTCACCACTGCGGTGCAGCTGATCGGCAAAGCGGGCGATCGGCATGTTGGCCAGGGCCAGCAGCCGGTTGAAGACGACGCCGTGGGTCTCGCCCAGATGGAGGCGGTAGGCCTCTTCAAGCTGCAGCTGGGGCGACGGCAGGGTCGCCCCCTGGGGATTGAACACCAGATCGAGCGCCAGCCCGCTGCCCGCCTGGCCATAGCCCAGGGCGTTGAGCTGCTGGAGGCCGGCGATGCTGCGCGCGAACACCCCCACGCCGCGCTGCCGGTCGACATTGTCCTGCAGATAGCAGGGCAACGAGGCCACCACCCGCACCCCCTGCTCGGCCAGAAACACGGCCAGGTCCTCCTGTCCGGGCTCGCTGAGGACCGTCAGGTTGCAGCGGTCGATCACGCCGACGCCAAGGGCTCGCGCCTGGCACACCAGCTCGCGAAAGCCCGGATGGAGCTCCGGGGCACCGCCGGTGAGATCGAGGGTCGCGATGCCGCGGGCTGAAAGCACCTGAGGGACCAGCGCCAGCGTGGCGGCCTCCATCATCTCCGTGCGATTTGGCCCCGCATCCACGTGGCAGTGGCTGCAGGCCTGGTTGCAGCGGTAGCCCAGGTTCACCTGCAGGGTGGTCAGAGCCCCGCGGCGCAAGGGGGGAAACGCCAGCGGGGCGAGAGCGACAGCGGCCATGCTCATGGACTGATCCGGGCCCGCTCACCCCAGGCATGCAGGCCATCGAGCACGGGAATCAGCTCGCGGCCCATGGCGGTCAGGGCGTACTCCACCCGCGGCGGTACCTCGGGATACACCGTGCGCGCGACCACGCCATCGGCTTCGAACTCCCGCAGCTGTGCCGTGAGCACCTTCTGGCTGACGCCAGTGAGCGCGCGCTGCAGATCAGAGAAGCGCCGCACCCCCTCGATCAACTCGCGCAGGATGAACAGTTTCCAGCGGCCCTGGATCACCCGCAGCGCAAGTTCGGCCTTGCAATCGGTGTGATCGTGGCTGCCCTGAAAACCGTCCTTGGAAGGGAGCTGTTGATCCACGTCTGTTGATCCAATCGTTACCAACGGGTACTAGAGCCACTTTGAAGTGCCGTCTTGGGCTGGCGCCGAAGACAGGCTGACCATGCTCAAGACATCCGTGGGTCCATCCTGGCGCCCCACCGCACAACCCATCAACCATGACAAACAGCAGCCACCCCCAAGCACTCGCCCTGGAGGCCGGCACCCATGCCCTCTGCACCTGCGGGCTGAGCAAGAACGGCGCCTTCTGCGACGGCAGCCACACCAGGTTGACCAACCCGGCTGCGGCCGGCACACGTCAGCGGCCCTGGTGGCAGTTCTGGAACTGACTGGAACTGAACTGTCGGAGCAACAGCAAAGCTTTCCCCAGGTTTCACCAACCGCCATGACCGATCTGTTCACTCCCCTGCAGCTGGGAACTCTGGAACTCCCCAACCGCATCTGGATGGCACCGCTGACCCGCTGCCGCGCTGAGGAGGGCCATGTGCCCGGAGCGCTGATGGCCGAGCACTATGCCCAGCGGGCCAGCGCCGGGCTGATCGTGGCCGAGGCCACGATGGTGATGGAAGGCCACTCGGCCTTCTGGCATGAACCGGGCATCTACAACGACGCTCAGGTCGCTGGGTGGCGTCTCACCACCGATGCCGTACACCAGGCCGGCGGACGCATTGTGCTGCAGCTGTGGCATGGCGGCCGGGCCTGCCATCCGCTGCTCAACGGCGGCCGTCAACCGGTGGGCCCCAGCCCCATCGCGATCACCGGAGACGAGGTGCACACCCCCGAGGGCAAACAGCCCTACGTGGTGCCGCGGGAACTGGGCGACGATGAGTTGCCCGGCATCGTCGAGGGCTTTCGGCTGGCCGCACGCCGCGCCATGGCCGCCGGCTTTGACGGCGTCGAGGTGCATGGCGCCAATGGCTACCTGCTGGATGCGTTTCTGCGGGATGGCAGCAACCACCGCAGCGGTCCCTACGGCGGGGCGATCGAGCACCGGGCGCGCCTGCTGCTTGAGGTGCTCGAGGCGGTGGCCCTGGAAACGCCGCTGCTGGGGCTGCGCCTGTCACCGCTCAACGGCTTCAACGCCATGGCCGATTCCGACCCGATCGCTCTGATCACGTGGCTGGCCCAGCGTCTCAATGCGCTGCCGCTGGCCTATCTGCACCTGATGCGCGGTGACTTTCTGGGGCAACAGCAGGGTGATGTGCTGACTCCGGTGCGCGCGCACTACCACGGGCTGCTGGTGGCCAACATGGGGTACACGGCCGCGGAAGCCAACGCCGCCATCGCCGCCGGTGCGCTCGACGCAGTGGCCTTCGGCACCGGCTTTCTGGCCAACCCCGATCTGCCGGAACGGTTCCGTCAGGGCGCACCGCTCAACCAGGCGGACCCTGCCAGCTTCTACAGCCCCGGTCCGGCGGGCTACACCGATTACCCAACCCTCAACGCCATCGCATGAACCCACAGCCATCCCCCGACGTTCTGGTGATTGCAGCCAGCAACGGCGAGAACCTGAAACTGGCGGAACGCTTTGCCGAGACCGCCAGAGACCAGGGTCGTTCAGCCGAGGTGCTGGATCTGACCGAGGTGGCGTTGCCCCTGTTCAGCCCCAGAGCCCTGAGCCAGGGCACCCCTGAAGCGCTGGCAAGCCTGCAGGCGATCCTGCAGGCTGCTCCCCACTGGGTGATCTGCGCCCCCGAATACAACGGCTCGATTCCACCGGTGCTGACCAGCGCCATCGCCTGGCTGTCGGTGCAGGGCGACGATTTCAGGGCCCTGTTCAACGGCCGACCGATCGCGATGGCCACCCACTCAGGCGGTGGTGGCCACACGCTGATGGCTGCCCTTCGCTTGCAGCTGTCCCATCTGGGGGCCCATGTGGTGGGCCGCCAGCTGGTGAGCAACACCAACAACCCCGCCAAGGACGCCTCGATCGCCGACCTGATGGCCCGTTTGCTGCGCCTGCCGCCCGCCGACGCCTGAGATTCCCGCCATGACCGCTCCAACCGGCCCCACCCCAACGACGCAGCACCTGCCGCCCGGACTGGTCTGGCGTGGGGCCAGCGAACGCTTCCACAGCCGCAACGACTGGCTCGACAGCCGGCACACGTTTTCGTTTGCCGGACACCACGATCCCGCGTGGATGGGGTTCGGCCCCCTGCGGGTGATCAACGACGACACCATCGCCGCCGGCCAGGGTTTCGGCATGCACCCACACCGCGACATGGAGATCGTCACGGTGATGGTCACGGGCCAGCTCAACCACCGCGATTCGATGGGCCACAGCGCCGTGCTCCAGGCGGGAGAAGTGCAACGCATGAGTGCCGGCACAGGCATCGTGCACAGCGAAATCAACCAGGGCGCCGGGCCCTGCCGGCTGCTGCAGATCTGGATCGAACCCAGCCGAGCAGGCCTGACGCCCGCTTACGAGCAGAAACCGTTCGTCATCGCTGACGACTGGACACCCCTGCTCGATCCCCAGGGTGAGGGGGGGGCCATGGTGATCCACAGACCGGTGCGGTTATGGCGGGCCCGGCCCGGGATGGGCAAGCGACTGCAGATCCCTGTGGGGGCAGAACCCCTGCTCTGGCTTCAGCTGATCGCAGGGCAGGCCCAGCTCGATCTGGCCGACGCCGCGCCGCTGCCCCTCAGCCAGGGAGATGGGGTGGGCTTCAGCCCGGCAGCCGCCACGCTCAGCAGCAACGCCCACGACACCGATGTGCTGCTGTTTGCCATGGCCTGACCACACCAGGGCCGTGCAACCAGAGCGGCCTGACAGCCCAGAGCGGCCTGACAGCAACGGATCGCCGCATACATTGAGACCGCCCATGGGGATGGCAACGCCCCGCCAGCTGCCGATGTTGAATCCACCCTGCGGCTACAGAACCCTCGCCATCGCGGGTCTGGTCAGCAACATCCTGGCCCTGCCCCTGGGGATGGCCGCGATCGTGGTCGACCCCACCTGGCGCACCGCCAACATCGCCGTGGTCGCAGGTGCGGTGTTGCCAACCGCCGTGGTGGGCATCGTCGCTTCAACGGCTCTGCTGCGGTGGCGCCGCTGGGGACAGGTGCTGGCGATCGTGACCCTGGCCATGGCCCTCACGGCAGGCGTGCCCTACGCCATCGTGCGACTTGTGCTGGTGGATCAGAACCGAATGCTGACGGCGGTTCTGGCCGCGCTGTTGACAACGGCCAGCACCGCAGCCCTGGTGTACTGGTGCAGGCCTGCGATCCGCCGCTACCTCAGCTGAACCGCATCGGCAAGGGGCTGCAGCGCCCGATTCCGGAAGATGTTGTGAAGACGACAGACCGATCGCCTGCGCGGATCAATCATGACAACAGTGCGTTGGTTGCGTTGTGGAACACGTTCTGCCCGCGGGCCGCACCGGCGTGCGGCAGTACCGCCTGGTCGACCACCGGGGCTGCCCCCATCCGGTGCTCGACGACCTCTATGAATCCCTCGATGCCGCCTGGGACGAGGCCAGGGGTTGGTGGCACGAGCAGTTCGGGTCCGACCAGGGGCCTGTAGGGATCGGGATCGAGGTGAGCACCGGTTGCGGCAGCTGGCGCACGTTGCGCTACCCGGGCTGCTGAGCGACGCCGGTCTCAGGGGCGTCGCGTTGCCGTCAGCTCAGGCGCCAGATCCGGTGGGGGCAGCAATGGCGGCAGGTGGGGTGTGGGGTCATGGGCCAGGGCACCCTGGGGGCCACTGCGCAGCTCGAAGTGAAGATGGGGGCCGGTGGCCGAGCCGGTCATCCCCAGGGCACCAAGCCGCTCGCCCTGGGCCAGTTCAGCGCCCAGGACCACATCGATGCGCTCGAGATGGGCATAGAGCGTCTGAACGCCATCGGGATGGTCAAGCATCACGGTGAGCCCGTACCCCGCCAGTGACTCGGCCAGCACCACCCGGCCCGCCCGGGCGGCCAGCACAGGGGTGCCTTGGGGTGCGGCGAAATCGACGCCCGTGTGCATCCGCCAGGCCGAGCGGTTCTCCGAATAGCGCCAGCCCCAGGGGTCGATCTGCAGGGCAACCTGCGCCAACGGATAGGCCAAAGGGGGCAACACGGAGGCAGCGGTGCCGCCGCTGAACCCGACCAGGGGGGCAACAGGTGCCGTCAGGGGCACCGCAGTCGGCATCTGCAACGGTCGCTCGGCCCCGTGCACCGCTCCTCCCTGCACAGTCCCCGACCCCAGCAGCAGCCCGGCGCCGATCAGAGCGATCAGACGCGGCAACCGAGCTCTCACCTCAGGGTTCACCAGCGGTCGGGCATGTAGATGCGCAATGTGCCGTATCCAAGCGATGCAGGCGAGGGGTTCGGACCACTGGGAAAGGCCGTGACCTGGAACATGTAGGTGTCGGCCATGGAGGGATTGCTCCAGGGCTTGAGCATCAGCGTGACCGTGTTGCCGGGTCGCACAGGCTGCGGAAACACAACCCGGAAGGTGCGTTCTGCCTGGTCGAAACGCACCTGCACCGGTAGAGCGGGCCCCTCCTGCCGGGGCCGCCCCAGAAACGCGCGACTGGCCTGGAGATCGAACGGAAACCAGCGATCCACCCCACGGGTCTGGGTGATGACCAGTTCGCCCAGGGAGGCGCCGGCAGCCGCATCAAGCTCAATGGTGAAGTAATACTCGGCAAACGGCTGCCAGGTCGTGGTGTAGTAACTGATCAGGTCCACCGACCAGGGTGGCCGGTTGAAGTAGGTCCTGCCGTTGAGTTCGATGGCCCGGCCATCGACGCTCATAGCCAGGAGCAGGGACGCTGTGGCAGCGCCCTTGCACAGCAAGCGACTCCAGCGGATCCGGGCCATCAACGGGCAGCAGCTGAAGCTGAAGTTAGTCAGATCAGGCTGATCAGACAGACCCCACAAAACCGATCGGATCCTGATCACGGCGGTGCTGCAGCGTCAGGGCCGGACCCTGGCCCCCCGCGTCGCTCGGGTCGAGCCGGGCCGTGGCTTCCAGGGCCTGGCGCAGCACGCGGGCGGCATGGAGACCCATGTCACGCGGCACGCTGATGCGGTCACGCAGATAGCGCAGGGCCGCTGCCGTTCCCGCCGGAGGCTCACTGCTGCCAGCAGGTTCCATAACCAGCCCGGCCAGAGCAGCCCTGAGGGCCGCGTCCACCCGTGGGATCTCAAGGCCGGTGGCGGCAGCCATGCGGCTGATCAGGGTGGGGGCATGACGCAGCACCCGCCCCAGGGCCTCCTGAGCCGCGGCCGATCCAGTGCACCTCCAGGTGGTTTCAGGATCGGGCTCCTGCACAGGCCACGGGCCAGCATCGATGGCGGCTGCCAGCTGGCGTTGCTGCGGCATCCCGTTGGCATGGCAGCCCCCCATCTGGGGCGGCAGATCATGGGCGTGGGTGTGAAAGTCGCTCTGGGTCCCCCGGTAGGTGGGCCGCTGCTCAAGTGCCGCAAACCAGGCGTGGATTCCGGGATGCTCCCGGCGCAGCACAAATCCCTTGTAGTAAGCCAGGCTGGCGCTCATGCGCTCGAGGTAGGGCACAAACACCAGGTCTGCGGTGACGGGGGCCTCACCCAGCAGAAACGGTCCGGGGGTTGAGGCCAGCGCGTCGTCCATGGCCGCAGCCAGGCGCTGGAACTGCTGGCGGCAGCGCTGCTCCTCAGCGGCGCTCAGCCCCGGGGTGCACAACCACTGGCACCAGGCCCGAAACAGCAACCGCTCCAGCTGGCGCAGCTGCAGCACGGTCGGATCCTCGAAACCCAGAGGGCCGAGCGGTCCGAAGGTCTGCTCCAGCGCCGCCAGGATGCGGTCACTCTCGGTGAGGAGGCGGCCATCGAGCTCAAGCGCG
>Ga0214917_10006815_pt1 | contig 11756 bp, 12 predicted proteins | sample LL_1208_BB_MetaG_FD_177983 | JGI IMG/M metagenome (GOLD analysis project Ga0214917, IMG submission 177983) | Freshwater microbial communities from Lake Lanier, Atlanta, Georgia, United States - LL_1208_BB | ecosystem: Environmental > Aquatic > Freshwater > Lake | place: USA: Georgia | collected...
AATCCTAAGTTTAATACATTTAAAACAATAATAAATACCAATGAGGATTTCTTTTTTGTTAAGTGTATACTTTTATGAAATAAAAAATTAATTAATATTACTAAAAAAAAATGCAGGAGGAATTGCAAGGATGCATAACCATAAAAAACTATTCCAGCAAGTATTAGAAGGTATTTTCGATAGAAGTGTTGAATATTCCAGTATATCGAAAATAGAATCGTAAAAAAAAGAAAAAATATTACTGAATTAAAAAGCATTTTAGTGCGTTATTTTTGATAACTCCATTAGCTTTTCAATAACATCAATTTTAATTTTTTTATACTCGCCCTTAATAGTGGCACCACTTGCATTTTTATGCCCACCACCATTGTACTCTTTGGCTACACTACAGACGTCATATTTCCCTTTTGATCTAAGACTTATCTTTACCGCTTCGTTGTCTAATTCAGAAAAAGAGGCAGCAATTTGAATATCAGCTGGTGCCAATAATTCACTTATCATACCCTCCGCTGGATTTGTAGTAAAATTATATTTGGATAACATTATTTTAGTAACATCAATCGTTGCTAATTTTGATTCAGGATATAAATCTAAAGTTGAATAAATATCTTTTTTTAACAGCAATACAGTATATGAGTAATCTTCAAAAATTTTTCGGACTAACTCTTCAGTTGGGAATTTATGTTTTAATAATTTTCCTGCAATTTCATGAGTTCTCGGTCTTGTCTTATTGTATTTGAACTGACCTGTATCCATCACAATACCCATGTATAAGGCTACAGCAGTATTATAGTCGGGTTCAAAACCTGCGAGCTCTATCAATTCATAAATTATTTCAGAACTAGAGCCTATTTCGGGAAAACAATAAAGTCCGGGAAAAGCTGATACTTTATCGTGATGATCTATTGCAATGATATTGGTTTTTTGCTCATTTAGATAATTAGAAATATCTAATATTCTTCCTATGTCTGAGTTATCCACCATAATTAGAAAGTTTTCTCTTTGAGTAGATTGTAGAATCCTATTTTCATAACTATGAATACGGTTTAATGGATCCAAGAACATATATCTGTCTGGTGTTTTGTCTGGATTTAGAATCGTATGTTTTTTATTTAATTTCTCTAAAAGAAAATCCAAACCCAGCTCAGAACCCATACCATCAGGGTCACAACTTTTATGAGTTGTAATTATAAAGTTATCATTTTGTTTAATTTGAGAAAGTAGGGTAGCATACATCTCTGTTCTATCAATTTGAAATTTATCCTGCATTTTTTTTTCCTTTAAAGAGAGCGTACCAATAGCTAACTTCCTCTTTCGTTAACATCACATTTGAATCTTTTTCATCCTCTAAAGAATGCTCTTTGAGAGTTTCAGTAATAATCTTTGCAAATTCTTCTGACTTGTATAACTTACATCCATACTTTTTCCCAAAAAATTGTAAATCCTTATCAGAACTAACTAAATATAAATCCGAGGGATTGATTGATTGTCTTATGAAAAGTTTAATTTGGTCATCAGCCTTTATATCATGGCTATAATACAACCTCATTTCTTCCTCTTCATCTTCGACAACCATGCTACCTATTTCTTTCTTTCCGTCAAAGAAAATGTGAAACTTGTCCTGTTTTCTTTTTTTCTTGTAGAGAATTAGTTTCTTTAATAGAGCATTCCTAGCATTGTTTAACTTATTCTCATACATTAAAATTTCCATCTCCGGGAATTTATAAATTAAATTAAATCCATCTACCACAAGTATCATGAATTCTTAATTCTTTCCACTGAAATAATATTTTTGATAGATTTTATATACTCGAGAATCTCTTCTAACTGATCCAAGTGTTCTATTTCAATTAAAAACCTTGCAATCATTGTTCCCTCTCCGGCAGAACTAGCACCAGCCTCAAGAATATTAGTATCTGTCTTAGAAATGGAATCCACTATTTCTAAGAATATCTTTGGACGATCATAGGCTTTTACCTCTATACTAACGGGAACAGGCTTGTGGATTCCATCCCATCTTACATTTACAAGGCGTTTTAAATCAGAAAACCCCCCTGCAACCTCACAGGTCTTTTTATGCACACTCACCCCGCTTCCCCTTGTGATAAATCCTATGATCTCATCTCCGGGAATAGGGGAGCAACAGTTCGCCAGGCGAACTAAAATATCCTTATATCCTCCTACTAGGATATTGACAGGCTTTTTAGGTTTGGATTCTCTCTCAGATTTTCTCTTGGACTTACGTATTTGTAGAATGTCTTTATCGCTGATGGCAATATTTCCAGAAGGAGCGGATTTGACGATTTCGACATCTCCTTGTTTTTTTAAATCATCTTGTAACTTTCTGAAATATTGGCGGAGTTTCTGTCTTGCATGAGGGGTTTTTAAGATTCGTTCCCAAATGGGGGAGGGTTTGGCATTTTTTTCAATGAGAATCTCTACCTGATCTCCCGTACAAAGCTCTGTTCGAATGGGAACAATCTTCCCATTCACCTTTGCCGCCTTTGTGTGAAGTCCGATATCCGTGTGAACTCGAAAGGCAAAGTCCAAAACAGTAGCTCCCTTGGGGAATTCATACATATCACCCCTTGGAGTAAAAGCAACGATTTCGTCTTCATGGAGTTCTTTAGAAAAATCACTAAAAAAATCTTGTATATTGGCTGTGGGGTTTTCAGTAAAAAAACGCATCTGTTCTTTCCAACGATCAATAAATCTTTGCTCTAGTTGGTTGTATTTTCCTTCCTTGTAACCCCAATGGGCGGCAATACCTGATTCAGCATAGTTATTCATCTCCTCCGTTCGAATCTGAAACTCAATTGGTTTACCGTCTGTACTGATTATTGTAGTATGAAGAGACTGGTAGAGATTGGACTTGGGTGTGGCGATATAATCTTTAAATCTTCCGGGAACGGGGGTAAAATTAGTATGAATGATTCCTAGAATTGCATAGCAGTCCTGTACCTCATTTGTAATAATTCGAATTGCCCTGAGATCATAGATTTCATCTAATTTTTTTTCTTTGGTAGATATTTTTTTATGAATTGAATAAAAATGCTTGGATCTACCCTCAAGAATGGCAGGAATTTTTGATTCTGAAAGCCATTTCTCCAGTCGGAGTATCACATGTTCAATATGTAATTCCCTTTCGGTTTTTTTGGATGCAACAAGATCTTTTACTTTTTTGTAGCTTTCGCTATCTATGGCTTGGAATGCCAAATCTTCTAATTCAGATTTTAATTTATAAATTCCCAATCTCCCTGCTATGGGTGCGTAGATATTTAATACTTCATTTGCAATACGAATTTGTTTTTCGGGGGGTTGAAATGTTAAGGTTCTCATGTTATGAGTCTTATCTGCTAATTTTATAATGATTACACGGGGGTCTTGGATGGTGGCGATGAGCATTCTTTTCACATTTTCAATTAAAAGAATATCCTTGGTTTTATTCTTAATTTGTGATACTTTAGTAACTCCTCTCACCATTGTAGCTATTTCTAGACCAAAGTCTTTAATCATCATATCATGAGAATAATGGGTATCTTCTACCACATCATGAAGCAGTGCCGCGGCTATTATTTTATCCTGCCCACCAAGGTCTTTCATGATTATATGTGCTACATTTACGGGATGAATAATGTAGGGCTGTCCAGAGAGTCTTTTTTGATCCTTATGATTTTTATTCGATACATCAAATGCTTTTTTCACTAAATCATATGAAACAGGGGGTAAAATAGATTCAGCAGAGCTTAAAAACTCTTCAATACTAACTTCTAAACTAGACATTTTAATACTCAATATCTAAACCTAAGTCCATAAATCTTGTTGTATGTGTGATATATCCCATACTTACTCCAATGCCACCAAAGCCTGATAAAAATTTTAATTTATTAGGAGTAATACCACCAGAACATTCAATTCTTATTGTATCACTTTTTCTGCGAATATTTTCTATTGCAATTTTAGTACTCTCTTCATTAAAATTATCCAACATGATTATTTCAGGAGAAGATATTAAGGCATCTTCGAGTTGTTCTAGAGAATCAATTTCTAACTCAATTTTTTTATTAGGATAAGTTCTTCTAATTTTTTCAACTGCATTTGTAATACTTCCACATAGAGCAATATGGTTATCCTTGATGAGTGCCATTTCACTCAAGTTTATACGGTGATTTGCTCCCCCTCCTTTATAAACTGCATACTTGGCAAGTTTTCTGTACCCGGGGAGGGTTTTTCTGGTATCCAAGATCAAGAGATCGGGAAACTCATTTACTAATTTATTCACGGTGGTCGAGATTCCCGAAAGATATTGAAGAAAGTTTAACAAAATTCTTTCCATCCGTAAAATGACCCTTAGATTTCCACTAATTTCAGCAATTTTTGATCCCTTTTGAATTTTAAATCCTTCTTGGGTTTCCATTTTTACCAAAAAATCATCTCCGAAAATCTTATGGATGGACTCAAGAATCTGGGAGCCACATAGAATACCATCCTCACGACTTGTCAGAAGGGCGATTCCCCTATCTTCGGGTGAAAAAATTGCAAAAGAGGTTATATCATCCCCGGGACAGTCTTCCTCCATGGCTAGTTTTAGGAGAGAAGTAAAATCATGGGGAGAAAGTGAATCAACAGGGGTAGTATAGTATCTTTGCATCTCAACTGACATTCTATTGTAAATAGTATTATATTCAAATCAAAATGTCAAAATACAGGAAATTCTAATTATTTTTGTGGGAGGGAAATTTTCTGTCCTGAAAAGATTATTTTCGGGTTTTTTATTTTTGTTCGATTGAGCTTGTAAATTTCCTTCCAGTTCTTTCCTTTTTGAAAGTAGAAAGCTGAAATTTTCACCAAGGATTCACCTTTTTTAACAATATGGACTAATGGAAACTTTTTACCAGAAAAATGCTTGGGCTCTTTTGCTTTGGCAGGAGGATTTTTTTCTAGATCCTCATCATAATTTTTTTTTTCGGGAACACTCGCATGGGTTATGTCCTCCCCGAATCTTTCAGTTAAAAACAGGGACTCCTCACTTTTTGCTATCGAATCTAAGTATTTATCTTCCTGAAAAAGGGTCTCAGAGATCTGAATGGTTTCTTTCGCGGCTCGTAAATTATCCTCGAGTTGAGAGAGTATTTCTGGATCTTCTATGAACCTATTCCTTTCCTTATTGAGGGATTCTTCTGCTACCTCTAATTTCTTTTTTGCATCCTCAATTTTTTTTTTGGAATATGCTTTAAAGTCATCATGAACTAAATCATCTAGTTCTTTACGACAACTTTCCAGTATTAAGAATGCTTTTTTGACCTTTCCTGTAGAAAAAGTTTCCATTCCATCCTTGATGTCTTTCTCTAGGAGACTAAGCTCTACCGTGTCATTTTTTTCGGGGGATCTATATTTCCTCAGTAGGGCTATAATGTCCCCCAGATCGGATTGAGCCGACTTTAAAGCATCAGCCTGGGCAAGGGAGAGAGAGGTAGCCTTAGAGCTCTCCAAAATGGATTCTTCCCATTTTTTTAGGCAAATCTCAGCATCTTCTAGAATTGAATCAATTAAATAAATCTGCTTTTCTGGGTTTTCTTCTTCCCAGGCTTCCTTAAGTCTTTGGGTCATTCCGGCAGTTAAAAGGTCACCTTCCGAATATAAATCGCCCGCATGGGTAAAATACTCTACGGAGAGAGATTCAGCAAAACTATCCTCTGCTACTTCCAAGGAGGATAAAACTAATTCCCTTTCTTTTGAAAGTTTAGGGGAAATAGAGTTAAGAGATGATTTTTTTAATAGGGAAATCGCTAATTTATACTCATTTGTAGATTCTTCGGATGGAGGGAGGGTCTTAATTTCTTCCAATTTTACAAAATAAATTCTACCCTGTTCAAATTCTTTAGGAGAATACTTATCTGCCTCAAATAATACTGATAAATTATATATTTTCTTTAAGTTTTCGAAGGGAATCTCTTGTGAAAAAAGGGAGCTTGCTAAAAATAAAAATAAGACTTTGGTTAATAAATTATTCTTAAATAATAATTTATTTTTAAAACATTGTACATAATCAACAGAAACAAAAAAGAACCCCCGAAGGGGTCGTTTATTTGTGGGCTTATTTCGTTTTATATACAATTTGCAATATAAAACAAAAAGAGTAAAAAGTGGATTTAAATAAGGTTAAAACCTTATTTAAATGCCGCTACTGCGTCTGCCTCTGCATCAAAGATTTCAAAAAAGGAAGTTAATTTTGTTAATTCAAAAACTTTTCTTACAGAGCCTGCTACGTTGATGATTTTTAAGCCACCCTGGTATTTTTTTAAATTTGACAGACTTGAAATTAGAGCACCGATACCGGAAGAATCTATGTAGGAAACCTTTTCAAGATTGATAACGATTTGGTATCTCTTTTCATCAATCAACTTCGCAATGACATCTTTGATTTCCGGGGCGTTGTAAAGATCAATCTCACCATTGATGTCGAGAAGGATGATATTGTTGTTCTCTCTTCTATTGATTTCCATTCTTTATGTTCCGCTCCTTGGCTATGGTTGGATGTTTATAGTAGTTATGTATTTATCCATTTAACGATTTTTAGTCAACACTAAATTTCTATACAGAGTATAATTTTTTCCAATTTTTATAATTTTCTGTAAAAGTTTCACTTTTGATAGAGTCCTGAATGGATTTCATGAAACCATGCATAAAATATAAATTATGATAGGTACTGAGCTGAAATGCAAGCAGTTCTTTTACCTTATGGAGGTGACGAATATACCCCAGACTGTATCTTTTACAAACCCTGCAGTCACAGGAGGGGTCAATGGGCTCTTCTTTGTTTCTATGAGCCTCATTTCGGAGATTTACCTTGCCCAAGGAAGTAAATACCTGTCCATTTCGGGCGTTTCTTGTGGGTAAAACACAGTCAAACATATCTATTCCATTCATAACACCATCTAAGATATCATTCACAGTTCCCACTCCCATCAAATACCGAGGACGATTGGAATCAAAATAGGGGGACAGTGTTCTAAGAATTTCTAAAAATTCCTCTCTTGTCTCTCCGACGGATAAACCTCCGATGGCAATACCTGAAAAGGGGAGAGTATTGATGTATTGTAGGGATTGTATTCTCAGTTCTTTGTCCGTTCCACCCTGTGCAATACCAAAAAGATTTTGTGAGTTTGTATTTTTTTTCCAATGTTCGATAGAATTTTCTGCCCAACGATGTGTTCTCTCAAGGCCCAGCTCCAGTCTTTTTCTATCTGAGCCATATGGAGCACAATCATCTAAGACCATCATTATATCAGAGCCTATGGATCTTTGTATATCTATTACTTTTGAGGGAGTAAACTCGTGATACGAGCCATCAATATGTGATTTAAATCTCACACCATCTTTATTGAATTTGAAAAGATCACCCAGGCTGAATATTTGAAATCCTCCACTGTCTGTGAGCAGGGCTCTCTTGTATGACATAAAATTTTTTAGTCCACCAAATTTATCCAAAACTTCAGTGCCGGGTCTGAGATATAAGTGATACGTATTTGCTAAAATTAAATCGAGCTCTAATTCATCTATATCGTCAGAGGAGAGAGACTTAATTGTTCCACGAGTTCCCACAGGCATAAATACGGGAGTTTGAACCCTTACAGAATTAAAAGTGAGCTCCCCTAATCTTGCATTAGAGGAGGTATCTTTGAGAATTTCTTTAAAAATAGGGTTCATTTGGGACTGGAGTTTAGATACTCACAGGATGTTCCCTTTTTACAATTAGCATAAATATTTAAACTGTGTCCCTTGATGGTAAAGTCATTGGCATGAGCAATTTTATCTTGTAATTCTTCGATTTTGGGCTCAAAAAATTCAACGATTCGATTACAATCCATGCAGATTATATGGTCGTGATGCTCATGACCAATGATATGTTCGTAGTACTTATAATCCTTTCCGAAATCATTTTCAACGAGTAAATTTCCTTTGACCATAATACTTAGGATTCTATAGATCGTGGCTTTTGAAATTTCGTCTCTTTTATCTTTGAACATATCACTCAGACTTTCAGCTGTAAAATGACTGTGGAGAGAAAAAACTTTTTCTGCAACCAATAGTCTTTGGGCTGTAACCTTAAGTCCTTCTTTTTTGAGGAGCTCCTCAAAAACCTCCATTTCTTTCTCTACTTCTTTTTGGAAAAGTTGTTTCTTAATTTCTTTTTTCATGCTACTTTTAAAATGGCCTTGCCATAACTTTTGCGTGAGGTGACATCTCGTAATGCGGTAGGTGCATCCTTTAGGTCATACGTTTTATAAATCACAGGAGAGAGTTTTCCCTGATTGTACCATTCATTGAGTTGCTTGACAGCCTCATGAATTTTAGCAGGGTGATTTTGAACATAGAGATTCCAAAATAAGCCCAAAAGACCAATATTATTCAAGAGGAGTAGATTAGTAGCTACCTGGGCAATTTTTCCTGATGTGAACCCTACGATTACAATTCTACCTTCAAAGTTTGTGCATAGAATAGACTTTTCGAGAATTTCTCCCCCTACAGGGTCAATTACTACATCCGCCCCACCTTGCTCTTTTCTAATTTTTTTGGACCAAAGTGTATCTGTGTAATTTAGGGAGAGATCCGCACCACATTTTTTGGTGATTTCTAGTTTTTCTTCACTCCCTGCGGTGGCATAGACCCTGGCTCCTATTGCTTTTCCGATTTGAATGGAGGAGGTTCCAATTCCACCAGCTCCAGCGTGAACGAGAAGTGTCTCTGTGGGACGCAGATGGGCACGCTCTACAATCCCAAAATAAGAAGATTGGTAAATTACATGGAAGCCTGCCGCCTCCTCAAAGCTCATCTTGGGGGGAATGGGAAAGGTGTAGAGTGGGTTTACGCAGACTTTCTCGGCATAACCACCAATCCAAGTGATGGCAGATACACGATCTCCGATTGCAAACCCCTTGACATTCTTTCCAATTGCGTGAATGACTCCCGCAACTTCTGTTCCGGGAGTAAAGGGACGCTTGGGTCTAGCTTGGTATTTACCCTGGATGATTAGTAGGTCAGGGAAATTGACTCCGGCAGATTTTACATCAATTAGAATTTCATCATCACTGGGGATGGGTTCGGGGATTTCGGAATAAACCATTTCTTCTGGTTCACACCATTTCTCTACAACATAAGCCTTCATCTCTTTACCTCTCAATCAGGAAATCCAAGTTTTAAAAACAAGTCACGAGATTTTTTTGCTTATTTTTAAAATTATGGAACAGGTTCTTCTAAAGAGGGATTTTCAGGAGCACTCTCTCCAGCAGATTCCTGAACATCTCCTCGAGGAAAAACAGTTTCTAAAAGTTCAGACTCTAAGATATCCTTGGGTGAAATAACAGTTTCTTCAAGAGGGATATCCTTTCCAAATTTTTGGGAAAGGATGAGTTTTACATAAGGATTGCTTAGATCATAGTCTTTCATTTTTTTTAGGGGTGCTATTTCAATTCCTAGAGAATCCTTTAAAAATTTCCATATAAGTTCTGCGGAGTATAACTTTTCATCTCCCCAACCGTAGTATAAATCATAAGGCCTACCCATATAAGTATTAGAATTTTCTCTAAGTTTTATCAAATTTTCTTCGGTCATTACATCTTTGTAATTTTTAAATCTTTTTACTAAATACCAAGAATTTACTCCCCGTTTGATAAATTTATTAAGGTCTGTTTTACGAACATTGCCATTTGATTCTAGTACTACAAATTTTCCCTTATATTTTAGGATAATACCTAAATTAGTGTATTTACTATTTGTAGCAATCTTTACAGCCTTAGCATTTGAAGAACGACTCTCCTGAAAAAGGATATCTCCTTCTTGGAATCGAAATGTTTCTGCTAATACTCGTTGGTCAAAAAATGAGATACAAATTAGTATTAAAAATATTGTACTCTGAGTATATAGTTTTTTCAAACGTAAATCTCCATATTCATTAGTATACTTCTGGAATATATAATTCTTTGGGAGGACGTATTCGGGTATAAGTTTCATTATATATTCTTTCAGGTAATACAACAGGCGATCTTTCAACCTCTGTATAATCAAATTGTTTAAGAAGGTGGTCAATACAGTTGAGTCGGGCTTTTTTTTTGTCCACGGCTTTTACAATCCACCAAGGGGCTTCAGGGATATGTGTTCTATCTATCATAATTTCTTTTGCCTTGGTATAATCCTCCCATCTTCTTCTGGACTCTAAATCCATAGGACTGAGTTTCCATTGTTTGAGTGGATCCTTGATTCTTGCCATAAATCGCATCTCTTGTTCTTCATTAGTAATAGAAAACCAGTATTTTATTAGGTGGATTTTAGAACGAACAAGCATTTTTTCAAATTCAGGGACGGTTCTAAAAAATTCTTCGTATTCCTCATCATTGCAAAAACCCATCACTCTTTCCACACCCGCACGATTGTACCAACTTCTATCGAATAAAACCATTTCTCCTGCGGCTGGTAAATGAGGAATATATCTTTGAAAATACCATTGAGTTTTTTCTCTGTCATTGGGAGCAGGTAGGGCGGTGACCCTACATACCCTGGGATTAAGTCTTTGCGTAATACGTTTAATTGCTCCTCCTTTTCCTGCTGCATCCCTACCTTCGAAAAGTATCACTACTTTTTTTCGAGTGTGAACAATCCAGTCTTGGAGTTTTACTAGCTCGCCTTGAAGCCTAAATAGTTCTAAAAAATATTTTTTTCTAGATTCTTTTTCTTCATTGGAAAATTTAGAGATATTATTTATGGAATCGGATACTCTGTCCTCATATTCCATTTCCCATTCTTCGTCGTACCCATCTAGTATATCATTTTGTATTTTTCTTATCTGTTCTTCATTTAGATCCATTATAAGTAACCTTTATTAAATTTTATTTTGGACTAATATTTATAAAAGGAAGAGTTCCATTTCCTATCATGTATTGAGGTAATTTACCATCCCATTTATCTATTGCATTTAATTGAATCATGAGAGGTGATACAGAAACATTTTTTAGTCGTAAGGTTTCTGCCTCTGCCCTTGCAGTCGCAATTTGTTGCTCGGCTTCTATTTTGATTCTTTGGAGATCTCTCTCTGCTTTTAAAGCCAATTGTTCCGCCTCCTGTTTTGATTCTATGGCACGTGCAAAAGTTTGGGAAAACTCAAAATCTTTTATTGAAAAGTCATCAATTATAATATAATATTTTTGGAGTCTTAAATCAAGTCCATTTTTAATTCCAATGCTTACTTCTTCTCTGAGAGTAATTAGCTCTGCGGCAGTATATTTTGCCGTTACTGATTTAACAATTTCCTGAACGGCGGGATCAATTACTTTATCTTCATAATCTAATCCTACTGTCTTGTAGAGTTCATTTACCCTGTCGGGCTTTAAATGATAATTGAGCGCTATCAAGGTAGATATATTTTGTAAATCCTTGGAAGCGGCTGCGGCTTTGGTTTCTTTTTTTAATATGCGAACATCTACCATCTTAATTTTTTGAACGATAGGAATTCGGAAATGAATCCCTTCATCTAAAATTGTTTCGGAAACCGCCCCCATATTAAGTACTACACCTTTATGTCCTGCATCTACTTGAACGCAGGGATTTAGAAATAATATGAAAAATATAAATAAAATAGCTAAAACTATCTTTGTGAATATTTTTCTCTTATCGTCATCGTACATATTTACAACTTTCTCCGCCATTTTAATACCTCTATATTGTATTTTTCCATCTATTATAAATTAATTCAATCCTTT
>Ga0214917_10006816_pt1 | contig 11754 bp, 11 predicted proteins | sample LL_1208_BB_MetaG_FD_177983 | JGI IMG/M metagenome (GOLD analysis project Ga0214917, IMG submission 177983) | Freshwater microbial communities from Lake Lanier, Atlanta, Georgia, United States - LL_1208_BB | ecosystem: Environmental > Aquatic > Freshwater > Lake | place: USA: Georgia | collected...
CGACGACCCCCGGCTCTTGGTGCGCACCGACACCACCGCACCCCGCGGCATGGTGATCACCCGCGACGAACTGGCCGACTACCTGCACCACTGTCACTTCATCGCCCACCAACGCGGCCTGACGTCGACATCACACTGGAAGTTCACCCGCTTCAGCCACCCCGACCTCATGAAACAACTGCAGGCCCTGCGCGCCGTGAAGCGAAGCGACCACTTCTCAGGCTGGGAACCACGCGAGGGATTCATTCAGGCAACCCTGCTGCGCAACGGCACCTGGGAAGCACTCATCAAGGTCGGCAAATCAGGAAAAACGGTGGTCGTGCGGTCACAGCGTCAGGTCAAACTCCCCCAACCACCCACCACCTAACCTCCTCCCGTGCTCTCCGACGACGTCACCCGCAAGGTGCGCGCGTTGCTCGAGCGCGCGAGTCACCCCGGCACACCGCAGGCCGAGGCCGAGGCCGCCCTCGCGATGGCCTACCGCTTGATGGCCAAGTACGACCTTGACGAACGCCTGCTCGCGCAGCAACCAGACTCCGCGACGAACGCGTCAGATCAGATCGAGCGCCGCCGCTATGAAACCGTCGGGCCCTACCACGTGCGCCGCCACTCGATGCTCGTGAAGATGGCCAACGTGCTGTCGTGCGCCGCCTACCGCGCCAATCTGGAAGAAGACGCATCGACCGTCGTGTGCTACGCGCTCGGCACCGCACGCGACCTCGACGCCCTCGAGACACTGTTCAACGCCGCCGAGCTGCTGGCACTGCGCCTCTTGCCGTGGGGCGACCGCGGCTATCGCACCGCGTGGTGGCACGGATTCTCCGACGGCATCGAGGCGAAACTGTCGCGCGAACGGCGCAACGTCGAGCGCTCGACACCCGGGGCCGCCCTCGTGTTGCGCGACCGTCGTTATCGCGCCGAAGAAGAAATGGCCCGCGTCGAACCCAACCTCGTGTGGAACATCACCCGCTATCGCGACTCGGGCGAAGCGTACGCAGATGGTCGCCGCGCCGGCTCGCAGTTCTCCTCGGGCACCGACCACGTCGGAGGGGGCCGTGCGGCCCTGCCCCGTGGCCGCTAAGTCGCGACGCCGGTCGCCGCGCATAAGTGCCGACGCCAAGCGAGTGGCCGCCGCCGAGGCCGCGCTCGAAGCCGAGACACCCACACGGCGCCTGTCGCTCGCCGAGGCGCAACGCTTCGTCGACCACGTCGCCCACGCCGAAGACTTCGACCCTCCGCTCGTGGTGTCTCGCAAGGTGCGGGCCAAGGTCGACGGGCTCGCCGTCGGTGACGCTCACGCCATCGTGGTGACGTCAACGACCCCGAGCGAACTGACGCTGCTACACGAACTGGCGCACTTCATCGGAGGCATGGACCACGGGCCTGAGTTTCAGCGGGTGTATGTGGGGTTGGTTGCTCGACACCACTCCCCGGCAATCGCGCACAAGCTGACGCGGCTTCTAAATCCAGACAGCACCGGCAAGAAATGACTCTGACACGTATCAGCAACCTAACGGGCCGTCCAATCCTGTCACTGTGAGTAACTAATGTCTCTTTGTGCTCGCTTACGTATCAACAAAGCAGCAGTTCCTAGCTGATGTGCCCGTCATTGAAGACAAAGTAGCGGCAGCCACAAAGTCTCAGGTTGACACAATGCAGGTGTTGCATACCGAGGAGTACAGAGATCTCGTTATCGAGACAAGTCAAGGAAAACACGTCGTATCCCAATCTGGCGATCTCTCACTCCCCGTTGAGCTACCCTCGTAGCCATGGCAGTCAAGGTTCAACGACACTGGAGTCGATCTGAAGACGTTCGTCTCGCCTTTCAAACTCAGTTTGGGCGCTCATACAAGGCATCAGTCGAAGAATTCGTGAAATCTCGGGAGGGAAAACAACTAAGGGGCAAGGTGCAGATGGTACTCACGTCGCCTCCGTTCCCGCTGGCTTCACCGAAGTCGTATGGCAATCGCACGGGCGAGGCTTACGTGAGCTGGTTAACTGACGTTTGTAGATCACTTCGAGAACTTCTTAAACCAGATGGGAGTCTCGTGCTTGAGATTGGCAACTCTTGGGACAAGGGAAGTCCAACTATGTCGACTTTGCCCTTGGAGACTCTTATCTCGATAAAAAATTCAGTCAACTTGCATATCTGCCAACAGTTCATCTGCAATAACCCAAATCGCCTTCCCTCACCAATTGTCTATGTCAACAAAGAGCGAAACCGAGTTAAAGACAGTTATACGCATGTGTGGTGGTTCGGTCGCACACCAAGACCGTATGCAGACAATCGAAAGATTCTCCTTGACTACAGTCCAGCGATGCGACGATTATTGGAGCGCCAAAAATACAACTCCGGAACTCGGCCGAGTGAGCACGTGATTGGCAGCTCATCCTTCCTTAAGGACAATGGTGGCTCCATCCCGCCCAACTTTCTTGATGTAGCACCCGGACACCGCTTCAAGAATTGGCTTGAATTCACAGGCAGCTCTACGGATCCAAAGTATTTAAAATACTGTTTAGAGAACCGAATCAAGCCGCATCCTGCGCGGATGCAGGCTGGTCTTGCAGAATTTTTTATAAGGTTTTTGACTAGACGTGGAGATCTCGTCTTTGACCCGTTCGCCGGCAGTAATACAACAGGTTCAATTGCTGAGGATCTCCAACGAAAGTGGGTTGCTACAGAGATGAGTCCCGAATACATCCGAGGTTCTGTAGGCCGCTTTTCTTGACTCCATCACATCAAGCAGTGGTTTTAGTTCAGGTAAATAGATTCCTCGCTGGGTCGAATCCAAGTTGGAGCAGAACTCGATTCTTGAATTGATACAAGTCATCGCGATTCATGGAAGATCCCGATTGTTCGATTGCACGAAAAACAAATGAGTCAGCAACGCAATGCACAAGGTGCCCAAAGAGATACTCCCTATCGCCCAGCAGGACTTCTGGAACCGCTGTCGTGTTAATGACAACCTGCATTGTCGTACTATCCATGACTTCAAAAGCGAAATAAGGATCGCTTAGCGACATAGCGGCGAGTGAGACCTCAACATTGATGCCGTTTGCACGAAACTGAATCTCGTCAGACCCGATTAGCTTGCGTGCCAAAGTTGACAGGTCATCATCAGAAACGTGGCGCTTGTCCTCAAGGCCTGAACTCTTCATAATCATAGAAGGTGATCTTCTATTCACTTCACCTGGTGGTCCAGCCTCTGTCGGCGAAGCAAGTGACCAAAGGGGTGGATCGCTGCCCTCCTTTGCAAAAAGGACATCCAAGTGGCTGTAGAGACGGCTATTTACTTCCTTGCGCGTTACACCTAGTTTTCTTGCAAGGTCGCGTGCGCTTAGTTTCGCGCTTGACGTCAACGCTCTAAGTACTTCCGAAGTCAGTTTGTCTTGGTTCATCATCTCATCTCAGAAATCTGGTCGATATTTGAGAATTTGATCCTTTATCTCTTTGACCGACTCCGGGACCAGTTCACTAATCAAGGCCTGGCATCTCCACTCCGCAAACGAGTCGAGAGCGCATTGCAGGAAATATACGAATGCCGGGTTCTCTGCATCCAATGCATGCCGATAACCAGAGTGGCTCGTGTTAATTATGGTGACCAAATCACCATCTGAGGTGATCTCATATGCGTAATAAGGGTCATTCGGCGATAGGTCCACCAGTTTTACCAAGATTTTTTTCCGAAGGTGTTCGATCTTGATCTCAAAATCGGGCTCCATCTGACGAGTTTCATCAACGGTGTACGAATTGCGAGTGACGGCGAATTCTTTGTTGGGAGCTTCAACGAATGCAATCTTGTCTATGAAGTCCTTGGTTGAAGCGAGATCGCGAAATTTCGCAATCGCAGTTTCTCTCTTGAGGCGGTCGGCGTCATCAGCAGAGTACGTTCTTCGCGCCATCGTGATTATGTCGTGCTCGTCGGCGATCTTCTTTATGTGGAGAACGATCTCGTCCTCCTGATCGTCTGTCCACAAAATCTGATCTTTCGTATGACTCACGGTGATCTTTGGATCATCAAGGTTGAGTTCGCCTACTAACTTCTGGTTGAGTGTGCTTCCAGCGCCACTCGCAAAAATACGAGCCGGTCTCCAAGAGTTATCGGCACCCATAATGCAACGATCATTCTGGAAAACTGAAATGCCCGCATAGGCCCGACCTCCGTGATCTTCCGCAAAGACCCCAATCCAGCCCTTTATTCGGACGCCGCACCCAGGCACAACTTCATCGAAGTCAACTTTGTATCGTCTTCCAGTCAGAGCGCTCAGATAAAAGTCTTCATCAGACTTACCCGGGTAATCAGCGGCCACATGCTCTACTTCCAATTTCAAACGACCTGCCTGAATATCCTTTCGATAGATTGATCCGAGAATCTTTCTCCACTCATTTATCTGAGTGCCGCTCATCTGGCGACTAACGTTCTCAATAGTCAGTGTCGTATAGTGCAAATCACGGGCTTTCTTTCTCGTTCGAAAGGTGGAAGAATTCGGCTCACTCCGTGAAAAACTATCCACATCTACGGAGAACTCAAACTCTTCATTACTGCCATATTGTTTTGATGTAAGTGTCCACTTTGAACCGAACCAGCATGCGGCGGTTTTCATGCCCATTCCATATCTAGATCTTCCGCTCGCATCTATTGGCGGCACCCCAACGGTAAGCGCTCTATCGAGATCTTGGAGACTCATTCCATAAGCATCATCATGGATCGTGATGGATCTCGCATTTCGATCAAAGACGATTCCAACAGATACGCAACTCTGACCAAGGGCCTCTCGATTCGTAAAGAACGATTGAGTCGAGTTGTCAACAAACTCGGCAAGTGCGTACGCCGGCGTGTATGGCAAGCGCTTGAAGGCGTTTATTGCCGAGTTACCCATTCGAAGCTGCATAGTCATGATTGAATCACCCTCCCATCGATTGCAATACCTGTCTCTCCGAACCTAATTATGGCAAGGGGGCGTTCGCCAGTTTGGGCGATTCTGGTCGAGGAAGGTGCAACTAGGTACCATTCGGCACCCAGCCTCCTTGTTCGACATGGGAAAACCCCGTTCTCAAACTCTGCCAGATAATTACCTATGTGAATATCAAGCCGATTCGGTGTGGTGATTCGGTACCAGCCGAAATGCGACCCTTCTGCGGGTGGCTCCAAATATGAGAGCTTGTCAAACTTCAGTCTTTGGAATTGACGCTCCGAGTACAGCACAAGGTCTAGGTGCTCATTCCTTAAGGGTCGTACCACCATCAATTCGGCATCCGAAGACATGAAGTACTCAGACCAACTTGGAGCACCATTGCAAACCACGAGTATTCGTGGCCGATTCCGGCTCATCAATGTTCTCAATCGAGCCGGGTCTAGCTCGGGAGCTTCCTTAATGATTGCGGAGACCTCACCTTCGCCGATTCGCACCGAACGAAGTTTTTCCAACTGGGGGGACACGTGACCAGACCAAGAGTGCGAGAATTTTTCAACTTCTACCAATACCCATTCGGAATACAAATGATCTACCAGTATTAAGTCGGGCCGGACACCAGAGCTTTGGTCTGAATTCATAAGCGGCTTGCACTTATAACAATGGTGGTCTGGGAAGAGTGAGTGACGAAAACGGTAAATCCAGTTTTCGTAGTGCTCTTCTAGTGGGTCTGTCACAGGAGCATAAGCAGAGGTGTCAGTGAAGATCCGATCTCGATGACCACTAGGCATTGGTGATTGACCTCCAGGAGATGTCAACAAACTCATCAAGGTTTGCCTGTTCCTCCTCCAGTCTTCGTTTTTCCACTTCAGTTGCGAAAAGTGTAAATACGGTTGCTCTTGACTTGCCTACAGCAGGTCTTAAAACTCGCCCAAGTCGTTGAATACGTTGCCTTTGCGATGCAGTCGCCGCTGCCACGATTGCCAGCTGCGTCTCGGGGATGTTTGCTCCCTCGTCCAGCGCACGACATGTCACCAAGACGTCCACGACGCCTTTACGAAACATCTTGAGATTATTGCGTCGAACTGATGGTGAAAGACTGGAGTGGTAGATCGCAACTGAGTGATTGAGCATTTTCAATTGCGAGTGAATATGGTTTGCGGATGAGATTGACTCATGAAATATAATCGCACGGCTTCCTCGATTGTCACCGAGAATCCTGACTGTTACTGGAATTCGATACTCTGCGGAGTTGTACAGCCGCGCACGTTTACGGAGCAACGCTTGAACTTTTTCTTCGTCGTCACCTCGACTAAGCGAGATACCAATCTGACGGGAAAGATTCAGATACTCGGATTTTTCTTCCTCCAGAAGCGGAATCTCAACGTTAATAAGGTCAAATGGCGTCAGCACACCGTCAGCTAGTGCTGCGGCAACCGAATAGCTGTATATCTTTGGGCCGATAGATGGAATTAGGAATCGGACTATCCCATCGTCATACTGACGATCAGGAGTTGCAGACAATCCAAGAGTAGCTGCCCAATTCCCAGCCAAGGAACGTGCATTCTGTTCACTGCCAGCCCGGTGGCACTCGTCCACCGTGAACAAAGTGCGCCCTGCGACCTCCTCTGGGATGGCGATGCGCCTGGCAGTATTGATGACAACTACGTTTGCTTTTCTAAGTGAATTCAGGTCGCTGTGCTTATCGATCAAGAGAGTTTCGTCTTCATCAAGGCCGAGGTCTTCAGTGAAATTAACCAGCCATTGATCAGCTAGCGCGATAGTCGGAACCACCACAAGAATTCGATCGACGAAGCCTGAATCTAAGAGCTTCCGAAAACACATGAGTGCGAATATCGTCTTACCGCCACCTGTAGCAACTTCGACAATCCCCCGAAAACCACTTTCTTCGAACTTTTTGATTGCCTCCACTTGCCATTTGCGGGGATTGTCGAAGTTCAGCACCACTTCTTACCGTACCGCGATAGATCCGGTGGCAAGAGAGACCCGCTCACTGCGGCCCGCGAATGTATCCTCTGTCAATACATCGTTTACAGAGGCTTTTACCTGAACGCACATCAAGAGTCGTTCCGAAAAAAGCCTTTTCGTGCCCACGAGAACAGTAAACGTCTGAATAACGACTTCCGAGTCTCTCTTTCAGTACCTCTATTCTTGTTCGCGTACAAGACGGATAACGAGAGCACGAAAAAAATCGGCCGCCATTCTTAATATTCTCTCGTTTAACCCAGCTACCGCCACACGAACAACGATCCGTTGGTTGAAAACCGCCTGCAACTACTCGGAACTCGCTCGACCCATTCGAGCGTGACTTCAAATTTGGGTGCGAGGCGATTGACGAATTCAGTGGGTATTGGCTCTTGTATTTCTTTCCAGATCCGGAATTGCTAATCGCCAGGACAATGGCTCCGATAATGAACAGCAATACGAGCCCTTCCACTGTTCAGCTCTCCTCACACGCCTTTTGTTACTTGTCAAACTGCAACAACTTGAAGTTTCTTTAATTATAGATATCACAGTATCCCCACACATTTGGCTGTTATCGATCTTCCGCATTAGACGAGCTCTGGCAACCAGTTGGACCCATAACGGACCGTTAGCGACGCTCTGTCCGTCCCTCTTTGTAGCGACCTTATCCGTGCCAGGGACGGGCTCCGACCATTTAGGCTCGCGTCTGTGGCATTGGAAAACGGAAGAACATCAAAATTGAGTCAATTTGGGACTGGGCGTATTGCCGAACTTGCGGATGGAATGGAGAAAGCTTTTGGAGAACAGTTGGCCAACATTCCTTGGCAGGACAAACTGCAGATGCTTTGTTCTGCTATGCGCATCTCATCACGCACTCTTGATGAGACAATTTCGAAGAACTCACCGGTTTTGAGAACCGTAAAGGGACATGCATTTGAAACTTTTTTTGATAAGTATCTCTCAGACTTGGGTTATGTATCCGAAGAAGTTGGCGGGGACACTCCTATCGACAGGGTCATCAACGGCCTCACACTTCAGCTCAAGACCCCAACCGAGTCAGGCACTAATGATTCGACTGTTCAATACAAAACACATAAAACCCACGGTGCCAAATCTGAACGAGAATCAATGACGTATTATCACACCGTCGAGGAATTTGCAGACTTTCTTGTAGGCCTTGTGTCCTATCTTCCGCTGAGAATCCTCTATCTAAGCCGTGATGAGTTACCGCGCCACAGGAAATCGATACGACACATTAAAAGCCCGTTCTCCGTTGACTGGGAGCATCACCCGGCCCTCAATGCGGTCAGCCGCTTGGGAGTTACGGTTGATCACCAAAAACCAATGGCGAAGAGAGCCTCTGAACAGAAGCTCCCTCTAACGTCCGAAGCTATCGGAGTTGATACCGGTGTAATAGTTGACACGATCGTCAACCGTGCCAATTTTCGAATCTGGGATATGTCGATTCGAGGCTTTCTGAGAGAGGGTGAGTTCAGGAGGATGACGGAATCACTTGGCATCCAGATTGATAGCGCTCAGGGCCATCGACCAGAGAGGTCCGACAAGGCTGACTTCGTGCTGACAAGAGGAACCTCCAAAAAGTTCCTGCAGCTTAAGGGGGTCAGCACCAATAACTGTAATTTTGAACTCCCTGACCCAATCATTGCCACTGAGACGCAATTGACACGGGGGCGAGTTAATGATCATCCGACACAAAGTCGCCTGTACTTGAAGAGCGATTTTGACAACCTTATCCTGGTGCTCGATCCACCGATTGTTGAGCTAATTCTCGGCGAAGGAAATCGTCGCTGGGAATATTATTCGATTCCGACTTCAAATCTTTCCACACATAAAGAGATGCCGCATCGACTTGCGTCTTTGCAAAAGTTCAGATTCTCAGAGCTGGAGAAGTATCGATTCTCAGCGTCAAATCCCCACACCTTCAGTCAAACATTCCCTGCCTGAACTTCACATTTGATATCAGAAGTTCACGACCGATCTTTCGTGGCCCAGACGAATTCGCTGTGTTGTGAAACCACTGTCGTGGATAGATGTTGGCCCAGCTATAGAGGTCTCTCACTTCGGAGCAGTCGTCATAAGAAAGAAGAAAGGGCGATTGATGATGCCTTAGAACGTCCTCAAGGCGTAGATGGTCTTTCAGCTGAAATGGTTTCGTATATGCCCGTTTCTGGTCTGCAAGAAAGTACGGAGGATCGAGATACGAGACGACCTCTTTTCCTGACTTTGGTAGATTCAACACCTCTTGAAAATCCTTCGAGTACAGACGAACTCCGTTCAGTTTGGCGTGAGCAGCGGACAAGAACTTGGGCCAATTTTCTGGAGGTGAACTAAATCCGACTTCATAGCCCCAGGCTGGCTTATTGATGATTCCTGAATAAGAGGTCCGATTCAGATAGTACGTCCTGAAGGCTGCCTCATCGCGATTCCGTGGTTGAAGATCCCGAATCTCGGAATGCCTTATGCGAGTAGCGGTTTCTCGCGCAACTCTGGCAGCCAAGCGTTTACAGCGATCTTTGCTTTTGATGACTCGATAAACCTCGATCAACGTGGTCTCAAGATCATTCAAAATATTCACTTTCACCTTGTTTTTGCCAAAGAAAACACTCCCGCCGCCGACAAATGGCTCCCGATACTCATCGTGTGGTATCGAGTGAAGCAAAGGAAGAATGAACTTCAAAGCGTAGAACTTGCCGCCGGGATATCTAAAAGGTGACTGAACGTGGTCTTCAGACCGTCTGTAAACATGGTCAATCTGACACTCCAACTTCTTGGGTACCTGTTTTGTCACGCTAAATTTCCTCGAAGAGCGTCTGCGATGGAAGGTCGTAGTTAGTAATCACAAGCTCAAAGCCCAGTCGCCTTGATCCACCAAGCACTGATGAGTTATCTACTCGATAGAAGAACTTGACTGGGAAGATGTTTGCCCACTTGTACTTCTTGCGAATCGCTGGAGCGTCATCGTAGGTCAGAAAGAATCTGTGCGGAGTGGCCTTGAGGGCCCGACTTAATCGATCGTGATCGGATTCATCAAATCCATGCCGATAATGCTTGTGCTTTGGGGGAAGGTAGTAGGGAGGATCAACGTAAAGAAGTGTCCAATTCGACGACGGAGTTTCAATTACTTCTGTGAAATCAACTGATGTAAATCTGACGTCATTTAGTCGATTACCACATGGGTTTATTCTCTCCTGCCAGCGGTGAGGGGGCAAGCTCCGTTTTTCGCGATAGCCCCAGGCTGCAGATACGAGCTTGCCGCTGAAGGACGTCCGATTCAGATAGAAGTATTTGAACGCAACTAATAGATCTGAGGTCGGAGTCATTGCGCGAACCTCGCACCACCGGTCGGGACTGGCGACTTCCTCATTCAGCAAATCAATCAGTTCCTGTCTCTGATTCGGCTGACTTATGACGCGATAAGTCGTGATGAGTTCCGAATCGAGGTCATTTAGCCAATTGTTGGCCACTTTTGGTTTGTTGAAAAAGACACTCCCACCGCCCACAAATGGCTCTCGGTACTCAGCGTGGGAAACTGCTTCCCAAAAAGGACGAAGTATGTTCATTGCGTAGTGCTTGCCACCTGGGTATCGAAATAGCAGTGGAGAATTATCGGCCATCTTGATCTTTCACTGAGAGAGGAAAGACACTCGCTGAGTGTTCAAATGTGACCAGCAGCGTTTGAGTCGAGAAGTCAGACTCCAATGATTGGTCGCCACATGACGTTTTGAAGAGTTGATCGTCAAGTTGCTGACCTCATCCTCGGACCTGATTTGGTCGCGCAATCTTAACGCTTTCATTGCTGAGAGTCTGCCTTAAGGGTGTACGGCTAATCCGCTGTGGCGCCGCTGAGATGAATTAGCCTCTACCCCACATCCCCAAACTTGGGCTCACGCTTTTCGAAGTTGGCGGTGATGGCTTCCACCTGGTTGGGTGAGCCGATCAGTTTGAAGATGATCTCGCGTTCGAGCGCGAAGTGTTCCTTCGCGCGCTCGTTGGAGAGGTGATTGATGAGTTTTTTCGCACCACGCACGGCGTGCGGGCTGCGGCCGGCGATTTCGCGGGCCATGTGCAGGGCGACTTCGACCGGGTCATCCGCCAGGCGGGTCACGAGGCCGAGGGTGGCCCCTTCGGTCGCATGCAAGATGCGCCCGGTGAAGACGAGGTCTTTCATCACATCGTCGCGCACCAGACGGCTGAGCATGAGCGTGCCCGTCATGTCGGGAATGAGGCCCCAGTGCACCTCGCGCATCGACAACTGCGTGTCGGGGTGTGCGACGCGAATGTCGGCGCCGAGCGCCAGTTGCATGCCGCCGCCGAGGGCGTGACCGCGCAAGGCGGCAATCACCGGCACCGGCACTTCTTGCCACACCCAGCAGATCTGCTGGGCAAGGTGCGTGATGCGATCGCCTTGCATCGAGCCGATGGCAGAGCCCGAACCATCCCCTGATTTTCCACTGCCCATGGCGGCGAAACTGCCGAAGTCGAGGCCCGCGCAGAATGACTGTCCGTCACCCGACAGCACCACCGCGCGCACCGAACCGTCGTTCTTCAGGCGTTCGCCTGCGGCGGCGATGGCCTGGAACATCGCGTCATCCAACGCATTGCGCTTGTCGGCGCGCATGAGACGCACGTGGGCGATGCCGTCGCGATGCTCGACGTTCACTCGTGCTGCGATGTCTGCTGCTGATGCCATGCGGGTCGCCTCCGGGTGCCAGACTAGGTGCCATGAAACTCAACCTCTCTGCCGACGAAGTGCTGAAGACCACCCGCAGCGTGCGCAAGCGCCTCGATTTCGACAAGCCCGTCGAGCGATCGGTGGTGGAAGAGTGCCTCGAG
>Ga0214917_10006817_pt1 | contig 11752 bp, 10 predicted proteins | sample LL_1208_BB_MetaG_FD_177983 | JGI IMG/M metagenome (GOLD analysis project Ga0214917, IMG submission 177983) | Freshwater microbial communities from Lake Lanier, Atlanta, Georgia, United States - LL_1208_BB | ecosystem: Environmental > Aquatic > Freshwater > Lake | place: USA: Georgia | collected...
GCCGCGTCGGGCACCTCGAGCGTCCCGGCCTCGCCGGGAAGCCGGAGCCCCGTCTGAAGCAAGGGTTCGCCGGCCCGAATGGACGGCAGCGCGAGGCCGCACATCGCGGCCAGCAGCAACAACCATGGGAACCTGTCGTCTGGCGAAGCTGGAGAGGGCACGAATGCTGCTTCGAACGCGGGACCGGAGCGGCCTCGCGGGGGCGAAGCTCCGGCGGAACGGGGGAGGGTTCCCAAGTGGTACTACCAGCCCGGACCCCTGTCAATGAGGGGTCTTCCCACCCGTCAGTCGTCGTCGCCCTACGGGTTGTCAACCTCGAAGGCGCGATCCATGAGGTTGGGATCGCCGGTTTTCAGCCCGTAGAGAAACCACCGCACCCGCTGCTCGCTCGACCCGTGCGTGAAGGCGTCGGGCACGATGTAGCCCTGCGACTGCTTCTGAATCTTGTCGTCGCCGATCTGGCCGGCGGCATTGACCGCCTCGCGGATGTCTTCCTCGTCGAGGATGCCGGCATAGCGGGCCACGTGATGCGCCCATACGCCCGCGAGAAAGTCGGCCTGCAACTCCATGCGGACGGAAAGCTTGTTGTATTCCCGCTCCGACATCCGCGGCCGCATCGACTGCACCTTGTTGGAGATGCCGAGCTGGTTCTGCACGTGATGGCCGATCTCATGGGCGATCACGTAGGCCTGGGCGAAGTCGCCGGGCGCGTTGAACCGCCGCTTGAGCTCGTCGTAGAAGGCCAGATCGATGTAGACCTTCTTGTCGAGCGGACAATAGAAGGGGCCCGCGGCGGCGCTGGCGAAGCCGCAGGCACTCTTCACCTGCCCGGTGAAGAGCACGAGGATCGGCGGCTGATACCGCTTGCCGAAGACCTGCGGAAAGAGCGAGCTCCAGACATCCTCGTTGTCGGCGAGCACCGTCTTGATGAACTGCGTCATCTTGTCGTTGGCGGGTTTCGCGGGCGCCTGCTGCCGGGCCTGCGGGCCGGCCAGTTCCGGCGCCACCTTCGCCAGCTGCATCGGATCGACCCCGAGAAACATCATCACGACCATGAGCACGAGCGTCAGGAGGCCGCCCCCCACGACCACCTGCTGGCCGACGCTCCGCCGGTCCTCGACGTTCTGACTCTGCCGCCGTCCTTCCCACCGCATGATTCACTCGCTCCAGAGGATTTCACCAATACGAACGCCGAGCCCGGATTGTACGGCAAAAAAGCCGCGGGCCAGCTACTCCGGCAGCGGGCGGCCCTTCGTCTCCGGGGCGAACGGCAGCACCGCCAGGCCGAGCAGGAAGATCAGGCACATGAGGAGTCCCGCCGGTCGCATCGGCTCCGGTGACCCGGCGAAGACCGTGCTCGACAGCTGCCCCAGCAGGAACGGCCCGCTCGCCGCCGCGAACCGGCCGACGTTGTAACAAAAGCTCGTGCCCGTGCTCCGCAGGCGTGTGGGGAACAATTCCGGGAAGTAGATGGCGTAGCCGGCGAAGAGCGAGAGCTGGAAGAAGCCCATGATCGGCAGCATCCACCAGAAGTCGCTGATGTCGTCGAGATACTTGAACACCACCATCGTCGAGGCCATGGCGGCGGCGAAGAAGATCGCGAAGAACGCCCGGCGTCCGAGCCGCTGGCAGATTCGCGCCGCGAGCATCATGCCCGCGAACGCGCCCACCTGGATCATCATCGAGGCGATGCCCGACCAGATCGTGAGCCGGCCGGCGAGATCGCTGCCGGTGAGCCCCTGGGCCTCGAATGTCTTCTTGAGCACGCTGCGCTGCAGGTCGATCGCGAAGAAGCCGATGCCCCACAGGCCGATCACGCCGGCACAGGCCAGCAGCATGCCGATGATCGCGTTCTTGCGCCAGCGCGGGTCGGCGAAGAGCGCACCGTAGCCGCCGAGCGAGGTGCCCTCCGCGGCCGCCTGCTTCTTCATCTCCCGCCACCGCTCCGGTTCCTCGAGTCCCGCCCGGATCACGAGTGCGAGCACCGCCGGCAACGCCCCGATCACGAACTTCCAACGCCACGGTTCCCAGCCGGCGATGAGGCCGTTCTCGAACGACTTCTGGGCGAGGCCCAGGCCGATGCCGATCAGGGCCGCGCCGAAGTTGCCCACGGCGGAGAGCGCCTGCAGGAGGCCGAGCGCGTAGGGCCGCGCCCGGTCGGGCATGACCTCCGCCACGAGCGCCACGCCCACGGCGAACTCCCCCCCCACGCCGAGCCCCGTGATGAACCGGTAGAACGCAAAATCCCAGAAGCCCCGCGAGATCGCCGACAGGCCCGTGCACAGGGAATAGATGAGGATCGTGATCATCATCGTCTTGGCGCGGCCGATCCTGTCGCCCACCACGCCGAAGATCAGGCCGCCCGTGGCCCAGCCCGCGAGGAAGATGCACGTGGAGAGGCCGCCGAAGAAGTCCACCGCCTTGGGGTCGGCGGCGGCGCCGGCCGTGGCCAGGAGCGTCTCCATCGCCGGCTTCCGCGCGAGATTGAAGAGTTGCTGGTCGAGGCAGTCGAACAGCCAGCCGAGCGCCGCCACCACCAGCACGAACCAGTGGTAGCGGGTCATGCCGCGATACCAGGGGCCGTCGGCGGGGGACGAAGGGGCGGAGGAGGTTCCGAAGTGGGGCAGGTCGGCCATGACTCGCGGGCTTTCGTGCTGAGGGCTACTCGAGTTCGGTTTCGATGCGGCGCATGTAATCGACGCTGTCGCGGGCCAGCCGCTCCGGCCCGGGAGCATAGTCGAACACCTCCACGCTCACCCAGCCGGCGTAGCGGATGTCGTCGAGGGCACGGAAGATCGGCAGGAAGTCGATCGCCCCGAATCCCGGGCCCTGCAGGTTCTCGTCGTTGGCGTGAACGTGCTCGAGATGGCGAGCGCTCGCATGGATGATCTCGGGAATCGGCTTCTCCTCGCTGGCCATCGCCTTCACGTCGAGGTGGAGGCGGACGTGCGGGGAGGCGATGCGGTCGATCATCCGGCAGGTGTCGGCGGCCGTGGTCAGCACGTCGGTCTCGACGGGCGAAAGCGGCTCGAGGGCCACGACCGTGTCGGTCGTCTCGAGCACCGGCACGAGCTTCGAGAACACCTCGCAGATATGGTCTTCGGCAGTCGCCAGTGACATGCCCGGCAACAGGCTCCGCTGCTTCGGCGACCCGAACACGAGCACCCGGCCGCCGAGTTCGTGGCAGAGACGGGCCAGCTCGGCGAGGTAGTCGGTCGTCCGCCGCCGCACGTCGGCATCGGGATGGGCCACGTGGAAGCCCTCGGTCTTCGCGAGCAGCCAATGGAGACCCACGCACTCGAGCCCCGCGCGGGCGATCGTGCGGCGAATCTCACCTCGCTGGAGGCCCGAGAGTTCCGTGACGAGCGGCGCGAGGGTGAACGGGGCGACCTCCAGGCCCGTGTAGCCGCAGGCCGCCGCGGCATCGCAGGCCTTGGCAAGCGGCCAGTCGCCGAAGGTCTCGTTGCAGATCGCGTAGCGGAATGGGGCGTTCATACGGGATTTTTCACGAGGGCCGGCCTGCCGGTGCGGGCTGACTGGTAGCAGGCCTCGATGATCGCGACGGCCTTGCGGCCCTCCAGGCCGTCGAGCGCGGGGCGGCGACCGGCCTGCACCGCGGCCAGAAAGTCCTCGAAGTTGCGGGTGTGGCAGGCGTAGTTGATTGCCATCGGATCGGCCGCGCCGCCCGACGTTCCGCTCGAGCCTCCGAGCCGCCCGCGGGTGGCGTCGTCGTCGGCCTGGGGGGCGCGAAACTGCCAGGTGACGAGCTGCTCCTCCATGATCTCCGCCGTGCCGTCGCGGCCACCGAAGAGGAACCGCCGCAGCTGGCCCGGATAGAGGCTGGTGGCGGCGAGCAGCTGGCCGAGGGCGCCGGTCTTGAATTTCAGCACGGCCACGCAGGTGTCTTCGACCTCGAGCCGCTCGGCGTCGTGGGCCCGCACGGCCGTGAAGGCGAAGGCCGACTCCACTGGATTCTCGTGGGCCGCAAGGCCGGGCATCGTGGCGCCGACGATCCACTGCAGGGCATCGACGCCGTGGATCGACTGGTTCATCAGGGCGCCGCCGCCGTCGAGGGCCTGCGTGCCCTGCCAGCGGCCGGGACCGTAATAGGCGTCGTCGCGCCACCAGGGCACGGAACTCGCCGCGATCGCGAGCGACCCGAAGCGGCCGGCGGCGGCCGCCCCGTGCACCGTTTGGATCACGGGGTTGAACCGCTGCGGAAAGATCGCGCCGAGCGTGACCCCCGCCTTCGCGCACGCCGCGATCATCCGATCGATCCGCTTGAGCGAGATTTCGAGCGGCTTCTCGCAGATCACGTGCACGCCACGGCGGGCCGCGGCGAGCACCGCATCGAGGTGGGCGCCCGAGGGCGTGGCCACGGTGACGAAGTCGGGCCGGGCCCGGCGGATCATCCGCGCGGTGTCGGCGAACCATTCGCAGCCGAACTCCGTGGCGAAGGCCCGCCCCTTCTCCTCGGTACGACAGCTGGCCGCCACCAGCTCGACGCCGGGAATGTCGCGGAGCGCGCGGGCATGCATCCGCGCGATCGCACCGATGCCGATGATGGCTGCCCGCATCGAACCTGCTCCGTGGCCGCCGCCGGAAGGGCGGCAAGGGTTCACAGTGTGGCGATTCGCCCGCCTCCATAAAAGCCCCGAGAAAAGCCCCGAGCGCGGGCGAGGGGATCGAATGCGCGCGATCCCCGGCTTCCGCCCGGCGGTTTGTCCGGACGCCGGGTGCCGCGGACGGGTCGGCCGATCGCGGCAGTATGATCCTTCCCGCCCCATCGCCCCCGACCGCGACGCTCCGGACCCCATGCACCCCGATCCCGCGCCCCTCATCGATCGGCTCACCAGGCACGCGCGGCGGCTGGTGCTGGTCGCCAGCGGCGGTGGCTCGGCCGCCATCGCCGCGCTCGTGGGCACGCCGGGCGCGAGTGCCGCGGTGCTCGAAGGGCTCGTGCCCTACGCCCGCGAGGCGGTCGACGCGCTGCTGGGCGGGCCACAGGAGTCGTACTGCTCAGCCCGCACGGCCCGGCGGCTCGCCGTCGCGGCCTGGCAGCGGGCGGCCATGCTGTCGGGAACGGCGGAGTGTCCCGCCAGTGCCTGCCTCGGCGCGGCGGTGACCGCGAGCCTCCGCACGCTCACGCCGAAGCGCGGACAGCATCGCCTGTTCGCGGCCACGCATTGCCTCGACGCGACGGCCGTGGCCGAGCTGGTGCTCGACAAGGGCGCGAGGTCGCGGGCGGAGGAAGAGGCCGTAGCCGCGGCGATGCTGCTCGCGGCCGTCGCGGCTGCATCGGGGGGAGACGACACGCCGCCGACCGGCCTGCTCAGGCCCGGCGAGCAGGTGATCCAGACGCGCGCGGAGCCGCCGACCGCCTGGCGCGAGCTCGCCGCCGGGCAGCGGCCGGTCGTGGCGGCCGTGCCGGCGACCGATGCCCTGCCCCGGCCGGGCGGCGTCGTGTTTCCCGGGTCATTCGATCCGCTTCACGAGGGCCACCGCCAGATGGCCGCGGTCACCGCCGAGATCGCCGAGCGGCCCGTCGCCTACGAGCTTTCCATCACCAACGTCGACAAGCCGGCCCTCGACTGGATCGAGCTTCGCGACCGCGTGGCGCAGTTCACCGCGGCCGCGGACGGTCGGCCGCAGCTCTGGCTGACGCGGGCCGCGACGTTTCTCGAGAAGCTCGCGGTGTTTCCGCAGCACACGTTCGTGATGGGGGCCGACACCTACGTGCGGCTCGCCGATCCGCGGTATTACGGCGGCTCGGCCGACGCGGCGCGGGCGGCCGTGCGGCGGATCGCGACGGAGGCCCGGGGGCTGATCGTGTTCGGCCGCGTGCAGGAGGGCGTGTTTCAGGATCCAGCCCAGCTCGACGTGCCGCAGCCGCTGCGGGACGTGACCTATTTCGTGTCGCAACGGGAGTTTCGGCTCGACATCTCCAGCACGGAGATCCGTCGCCGCACACTGGCCGGCGAGGAGGCCCGCTGACACCACGCGTTGCGCGGCCGGGGCATTCGTCGCGGGATGCCGGATCACGACCTGCCGCCCAGCCTCCGCGTTCGCGCCGCAAGCATCGCGGCCCAGAATCCCAGAAACGCCGCCACGCAGCCGAGCACCACGAGCATCCGCCGCGGATCGTGGTTGAACCGCCAGGCTCCGATCGCGTGAAACACGCCCCAGACCACCACTCCAATCATGATCCAGCGAATGATCCGCTCCGGTGTCGGCTGCGATGGTGTGCTCATGTGCGCATTGTAGGCAGCGGAAACGACCCCGCCTCTTCCACCACCACAGGACCCAGCGAGGGCCAGGCGGACGATCGAGGAGCCTTGGGCGACCGCGGCCCACAGCGACGAGACGTGCGTCGGGCCCGAGCGGCCGCGCGAGAGACCTGCCCAAAGGCCCCCGGAACGGCCCAGGTACCAGGGGGGCGGAGAACCTGGACCGTTTCCGGGAGCGATTGGACGGGACGCGCCGAGGGCCGCTGGCTCGAGATCGGCGGCGAGCTTCCGTGCTGCCGCCGACGTCGAGGGGGCGATCACTCGAATCGCCCCATGGCCTTCAGGCGGGCGGGACAGTAGGGATCGCGTCGCGGCCGGGTCAAGGCCGTTCGCAGGGGCGTTTTTCTCCGATTTTTTCGGGTTTTTTCCGGCCCGGGCTTGCCGCGCCGCCCGCACTTCGCCCAGCTTGTCGGCCGCCCGATATGATGCGGCCCCCGGTTCCGAAGACGCACCCAGGAGTCCGACGCGATGACGGCCACCACTTCGATTCGCACCGCCCCGCCGATCGCCGCCGCCGGCGTTCCTCCCACTGCCGAGGCCTGGGCGGCGGCCTTTGCCCAGGCGCTTCCCTACGACGCCTTTCTCGCGCACCACGCCACGCCCGACCAGCGGTCGCGTTGGGAAGGGGTTCGCGGCCGCGTGACGCTCACTGCCGCACAGCGGCAGCTGCTCGCGTCGTTCAAGCGACGGATGCCGGTGCTCGTGCTGGCCGGCGCCTGGTGTGGCGACTGCGTGAACCAGTGTCCGATCTTCGCCGCCTTCGCCGCGGAAACGAAGGCGATCGACCTGCGCTACCTCGACCGCGACGCGCTCCCCGAGATCGCGGCCCACATGAAAGTCTGCGGCGGCCAGCGGGTGCCGACCGTCGCGCTGTTCAGCGAGGACTTCACGCCGGTGCTCTTCTACGGCGACCGCACGCTCTCGGCCTATCGGGCCGCCGCCGCGATGGAGCTGGGCGACTCGTGTGCATCGGGTGCGGCGCCCCCGCCGGCCGATGCCCTGGCTGCGACGACCGCCGACTGGCTCGACCAGTTCGAACGGGTGCAGCTCATTCTGCGGCTCTCGGGGCGGCTGAAGCAGCTCCACGGTGAGTGAGCCATGACGACTCGTGAACGCTGGACGGTTTATCCGCTGTTGTTTCTCGCGATCGGCCTGGCGGTGCGGGCGGCGATCGTGGCCGACGACGAGCGGGCGAGCCGGGCCGACGGCCTGGAGACGGGCCAGGTCGTGTGCCGGGAGCTGGTCGTGACGGGCACCGACGGCGCGGTGCTCGTGCATCTGGGCCGCGTGGTGGGGGGCGGCGGTGGCCGGATCGAGATCAAGGACGGGGCGGGCGTCGATGCGATCGCGATCGGCACGCGGCCCGATCGCCGCGACGGCGCCGTCGAATTCTTCGACGCGCGGGGCGAAGCCGTCGGCAGCCTCGGTCCGAAACCGTGAACGAGGTGCGAGCCGCGGGGCGGCGAACGACGCCCGGCGGCCTGACCGGGACCGAACCTCGACTACCGTGATTCGACAGCAGGGCCGAGCACGAGCCGGAGGCCGCGAAACCCGCCGGCGATGTCATGGCGGCGGGTGCGGGCGATGCTCGTAGCCCCGATCTCGTTTTCCCACACACCGTTGCCGCGCACGACGAACATGGCCCGCGCGGGATCGCCCTCGTGGAAGCGATCCACCGCGGCGGTCAGCTGGCTCGTCACGTAGGGCCGCCACTCGTCGAGGCACCACTCCGGCACGTTGCCCTGCATTTCGTGAAGCCCCCAGGCGTTGGCGGGCGTCGACCCGACTTCAACCAGCCGGCGGTATTTCCCTCCGGGAGCTGCGAGTTCGGCCAGCGGCACGGGCCACTCATCCTCGGTGCCGGCGCGGCACGCATATTCCCACTCGGCCTCCGTCGGGAGGCGGTAGACATAGCCGGCGGGACACCGCCCTGCCTGGCGTTCGCGGTCTGTGAGTATCCGACAGAACTCGCGGGCCTCCGACCAGCTCACGTGGTTGACCGGCAGGAATGGGGAGCCGGTGATCCGGCTGGGGTTCGTGCCCGTCACCGCCCCCCACAGGCCCTGGGTGACCTCATGCCGTCCGATCCAGTATCCCCGGGAAATCCGCACCCGCTCCCGGCCCTTCCCGGTCTGCTCGAACGCCGCCGTCTCGGAGCCCATCGTGAACTCGCCCGGCTCGATCCACTCGAGCGGCAACGGCGGACTGCCGACCGCGTGCGGTTCGCCGGGCACGGGCATGCCGGAGCCGGCGACGGCATGGGCCGCGAGTCGGTTCGCCGCGGCCGCGGCGTCACAGCCGAGAACCCGTGGCGGAATCACCAGATCGGCCACTCGGGCGTCGGCGGCGGTGAGCCCACGGCACACGATTCGATGGATCGTCGCGTCGGCATCTTCGGTGGCGAGCAGCGAGAGCCGACAGTCGGCCGCGTCGCCGGACGACCGGAGCACGACGACACCGTTGCGGACCAGCGCCTTCTGGTCGTCCGCTACGACGAGCGTGAGATTCATGCGGGTATTCGGTTTGAAGTGGGTCTCACCTATCCAGTTGACGCCAATGGCTGGGCCCGGAAGAGACGGCAGGGGATCCGCCGCTGTTCTCGATCCTGTTCCCAGAGGTGGCCCATCGGAATATCGACGCCCGATCCGGGTTCTCCGGTGTAGATCGTGACGCGGCCGAGCGGTTCGCGGATCTCGAGGTCGAACTCGAGCGCGTATGCCGACGTCGGCAGTCGCGGAAACTCGATCTTGCCCGTGCCGCGAATCTCGGCGAGGACGCCGGCCCTTCGCCACGAAGCAGGCACGTCGGCGGACAGCGACGCCGGGCCGGTCAGGTCTTTGACTTCCATGCGGCCGCTGCCAACCGATCGCGTGGTGAGCAAGGCCGTGGCCGACAGGGCCGCGCAGCAGGCGGCGAACGCCCACGCGGCTCGGCGCGACCACCGAGGCCGCGGGTTGTCCATGGCACGGCGCAGATCGGCCGCAAAGTGGGCCGCCGACGCATAGCGATCATCAGGCCGTCTCTGGAGCGACCGACTGCAGATCGCCGTCAGGGTGTTCCGCCCGGGCGGCAGGCGTACCGTCGCTCCCCGCGTGATTTCGCGACGCAGGGCCTGCGGGTCATCGGCGTCGTAGGGCAGCCGGCCCGTCAACGCCTCGTGGAGCACGACTCCGAGGCTGTAGATGTCGCTGCGGTGGTCGCCTCCGCCCGTGAGCTGTTCGGGGCTCATGTAGCGGAGCGTTCCCGCGGTGGGCGCGAGCGTCCCCGACCGTGTCGCGGATTCCGCGATCCCGAAGTCGCCCACGAGCGCGCGACCGTGGTGGTCGATGAGGATGTTCGCCGGCTTGATGTCGCGATGAATGATGCCGTGCAGATGGGCGTATTCGAGGGCGTCGGCGATGTCGAGGATCCATTGCACCGCCCGGTCGGCGAGGGGGATAGGGCCCGCGATACGGTCGGCCAGCGTTCCTCCTTCGACGAATTCGCTGACGATGAAGCAGGCGTCGCCGTCGCGGGCAACGTCGTGGACGGGAACGAGCCCGGGGTGTTTGAGCCGTGCGACTCTCCGCGCCTCGGCGAGAAACGCGTCGGGGTTCACCACGCGGCCGTCCCGGGGAAGCTTGATCGCGACATTCCGCTGCAGTTCCATGTCGTAGGCCCGGTAGACGTCGGCGTAGCCGCCGCGGCCGACGGGCTCGTCGATCCGATAGCGGCCCAGCAACACGCGGCCCATGGCGGTCGGCGTCCGCGGCTGGTCGGCCCGGTCGCTCGGCGGATCACCCGTGTCTGCATCGAGCCACGTGGATGACTTCAGAATCTCGATTCGGCGGGCGAGTTCGGCGACGAGATGGGGCTCGCCGGCGGCGAGTTCGGCGGCCGGGACGTCGTGCCCCCGCTCGAACAACTCCTCCCACCGGAGCAGCAGCTCCGCGAGTACGTCAGGTGAATCGTCCGTCACGCAAGGCCTCGTGAAGCACCAGCTTCGCCTGTTGCCACCGCCGTTTGAGAGTGCGGATCGACACGCCGAGCACGTCCGCCGCCTCGTGCTGGCTGATGCCGTCGTAGAACAACAGGTCGATCACTTCGCGATGCTCGGCTGCCAGGCGGGCGACCGCCTCGTGGAACTCGGTCCACATGGCCATATTTTCCGGCTCCATGAAGCGATTCTGCAGCGAGCCGCCATCGTCGTCGGGCGGCTGGTGGTCGGTGTGGTGGTGACGGCCGGCCCCTTCCGGGCCCATGTGATGCTTGACGAGGTCGAGCAGCTCCCGCCGAATCTGCGTCGCCGCAAGGTTGAAGAAGTGCGCGACCGTGGCCACGTCGACCTCGGCGAGCGCACGGTGCAGCCGCACGAGCGAGTTCTGCAGGACGTCGTCGGTGGCCTCCCACCGCCGCAGGGTCGGGTAGTGCCGCAGCATCTTCCGTGTGAGCCGGTACAGGCGGTCGCAGGCATGGTCGAGGAGCAGCTCGCGGGCGGTCGCGTCGCCCGATCTCACTCCGTCGATCAGGCCCTGGAGGCCGGTGTCTGAACTGAGCGTCATGCCCTGTGTCGTCGCCTGCGGGAGAGCGCCATTCTCGGGCGGGAGCATACCCCCGGGAGGCCGGGTTCGGCAGTCGGCGGTTTTTTTTCTGGCGTTTCGCCGCCGCTGACGCGGCAGGTGGCCCTTGGGGGCGACGGTTCTCGCATGACCCGAGTGAGCCCATGCCCGCCCCGGCGAGTGTCGGCGAGCGCTCACTCATGGAATCTGAACCGTTGTTCGCCACACTGGAACATGCAGCCATCCGTCAGCCGCACGGCTTCGATCCGGGCCCAGAGCCCGTTGATCGAGGGCTCGGCCTGCATCTGCCAGGCTCCGCCCGTGTCGCGGGTCACGGTGGCGTGACGCTGTGCCACGCAGAGGTCTTCGAGTTCGATCGCGTTGCCGCGCCCCGGGCGGCCGATGGTGAAGCTGAGCGTCCGAAACGGAAACCGCTCGGGCGGCCGGTCATCGTGGGGCAGCGTCTCGACGAGCGCGGGCAGGGCGTCCGCGGCCAGCGGTCGGGCGGTGTCGAGCAGGGTGGTTTTCGGTTCGCCGCCGGGGCCGGCTGGCTGGTCAGCGCCCGCTTCGAATCGGTAGCGACGCGAGCCAATCAGAACGACCATTCCCTGCCGCAGGGTGATCGAACGGCACTTGGCCAACGTGCCATTCGAGCTTCCGAGGTCGCGGAGCACCCAGCCGTGGCGGCCGCCGATGTCGACGCGGGCGATCTCGGCATGGCAGCCCGACATGGCGTTGTCGTTCGGGATGCGGATGTCGCCCTTGGAACGGCCGATCACGACCTGATCGGCCCGCACGTAGACGACCTCGCCTGCGTCGTGCGACGTGTCGTCGCAGATCGTGATCCGTGCAGCACGAATGCGATAGGGAGACTGGTAGACGACCTCGTCGAGCCGTTCCGGCACGACCGGCGGAGCCGGCGGCACG
>Ga0214917_10006819_pt1 | contig 11750 bp, 9 predicted proteins | sample LL_1208_BB_MetaG_FD_177983 | JGI IMG/M metagenome (GOLD analysis project Ga0214917, IMG submission 177983) | Freshwater microbial communities from Lake Lanier, Atlanta, Georgia, United States - LL_1208_BB | ecosystem: Environmental > Aquatic > Freshwater > Lake | place: USA: Georgia | collected...
TTAAACTAGGATTTGATTGCATAAAGAACCCTTGACGAGAAACAATACCGGCCTTTTTAGGTCCACCACAAATATTTGTACGATTTACAATAGACGCTTGATTGCGAGCGGCTTTTCCACCAGACATATACACCATTCTTGTTATAATCTACACAAACATAAAAAATTTTATTTTAATGTTTAAAAATTTCCTTGAGTTTTTTGTGCCACTTTTTTCTAAAAAGTGGCTAAAAAATTGAAAAACCATTTAAACAGTTATTCCTAAACTATTATACAACCAATCAATAACATTACATATAAAATGACAGAATCAACAAATCAACAAATAGTAAAAAATATTCTAAACGATGACGATATCATTAAAGGAGAAGAAGGTCTCATTTTCAACCCATACAATCCATTAAATGTAGAGATTACATTGAACGACGTTCAATCTATTCTTACGAAATATGGTCTACCACCAATTATTTATAATATGAAATTGTATAGACGAGCATTTGTTCATCGTTCCTATACTAAGCGTCCCTCCTTTGAAAATGTCCAGCAAAATATTACGGTGGCAGAAAGACCAGAAGATTGTATGCCGTTGAGTAGTAAATCCAACGAACGTTTGGAATTTTTAGGAGACGGGGTTCTAGAATTGGTGACAAAATATTACTTGTATCGTCGTTTTCCGAAAGAAAATGAGGGGTTTATGACGGAGAAAAAAATCGCAATTGTGAAAAATGAGGCGATCGGTAAAATCGCTTATGAAATGGGCTTGAATAAATGGCTGATTCTATCCAAACATGCGGAAGAGAAAAAAAACAGAACCAATTTAAAGAAATTAGGATGTCTTTTTGAAGCCTTTGTTGGTGCGCTTTTCTTAGATATGAATAAAATTAAAGTAAAAGATGAAGAAAAATGGTTTGAAACGGTTTTTGTTACAGGTCCAGGAATGCAAATGGCGCAGAAGTTCATTGAGAATATATTTGAAGCGCATATTAATTGGATTGAATTGATACAAAACGATGATAATTATAAGAATATTTTACAAGTGAAGATCCAGAAAGAGTTCAAGGTAACACCGCATTACTTGGAAATCGAAAATGATCCAGAGAATGGATTTAAAATGGGTGTTTATCTTTGTTTAAATGATCCGATTCATACGAAACGGCCAGAACAGGCATTACTTGTTTCACAGTTTAAAAATTTTGTCGAAATACAAGAATATCTTTCTTACCATGAAAATAAGATCTTTCTGTTTTTGGGTGAAGGGCAACATAAAATCAAACGTAAGGCAGAACAGATGGCATGTCAAAGGGCAATTGATGCTTTAAGCCACTTTTAGTAGGTGGACGGAAGTCCCCCTACGACCCCCTCCTTGCTATTTTAAATTTTTATATTAATTTTTAAACCTTCCTTTTTATATTTAAATCGCCCACTTGTTGGCAATTTATAAGTGCAAAGTCACGGTTTCCAGGCGCATCTCAAATGCGAAAATATGTAAAACTATATGTGAAAGTATCTACAACTATTTTTTTGCTACACTTAAATAATATTATGCAAAGCATTATATCTTTTTCTATTTTTATGTTAATTTCTGCTCTTATTTATTATAAAATTTTCCTTACAAAAATGCAAAGAATGGATTCCCTGAAGGAGAGTTTTGCGCCACTTTTTCAAAAGTGGCTAGAAAATTGAAATGCTTTTTTATCAATTTTTTAAAAACAAATAACCAATTAAAAAGTGTAAAATTTAATTTTTAAAAGCAAAGTTAATTTTGAATAATGTCTCGATCCATGGAATGCCCAATCTGTATGGATGATATTGAAGCATGCAACATCAATTGTGTGACTACTGAATGTGGTCATCAATTTCATACAAGTTGTTTGATGCGTAATATTGCTCATAATGGGTTTGGATGTCCTTATTGTCGTAGTGTAATGGCAGAAGAAGTTGATGATTCGGATGATGAAGAATATACAGAAGAAGTTGATGAAGATGAAACCATTGTAAGTAGCATATCTTATGATCCTCAAAGTACAGATAATGAAAGGGCTTTAAGTGGAATGCGTCGTTTGTTTCGAAGAGCAGAAAATGATATTGAAAATGCAGTCGAAGATGAAGATGAAGAAGATGATGACGATGATGAAGATTATTACTATGACGAAGAAGTGATTAAATTAACATCTCAACAGATTACTGATACTTTGATAAGAGCAAATTTTACTATGATAGATGTTGTAAAAGCATATACACTTGTGAGAGGATATTATCAAAACGGCGAAGATGAAACAGATGAACAGGTAGATGAATTTATGGAAAAATTTGATGATCATATGAATAAATTAAGAACGGGGGATATTCCTCCTGTTTTACCAATTACTATTTCATTAAAAGAAGAAAAATTTAATATAGCAGAATCTAAAATAAGTAAAACAAATCGTTTAACTGAAGTTGACGAATGTTTATAGATCAGGTCAGGGAACCCATGGTTCCCCGAACCCCTCCTTATCAGGGAACCCATGGTTCCCCGAACCCCTCCTTATCAGGGAACCCATGGTTCCCCGAACCCCTCCTTTAAAAATAGAAAAATAGAAAAATAAAAAATAAAAAATAAAAAATAGAAAAATAAAAAATAGAAAAATAAAAAATAAAAAATAGAAAAATAAAAAATAGAAAAATAGAAAAATAAAAAAATAAAAAATAGAAAAATAAAATATATTTTTCTATTTTTTAAATTAATAAAATTTAAGTAGGGATTCTTAAAGATTCTCTGATTTATAAATTGCAACTATAAAAATAATTTACTTTTTTTTTCATTTCATTATGTATATCATTTGCATTATCTAATAATTCAACCAAATAATAAACTATGACATAAATAAATATTATTAAAAAGATAGAATCAATAAAATTATATAATTGTATACTGAAGTCTGACATTTTTTATTTTTTAAATTAATTTTATTGATTTTACAAAATAATAAAATCAATTTTTCTTTAGAATCATTTATAAAAAACAAAAATTAAGGAGGGGTTTGGTGGAACCATTAGTTCGTTGATTTAATATCTAATGAAAATATAATATACGAAATATCCATGAATCAATTAATTGAACAATTAAAGAAAAAACCAAAGATAGAAATTCATAAAAAAGTAGAAGTGGTGATTCCATACAATAAAGACGAAATTGAAGGAGAAGAAGAAAAGGTAGGAGAACCAAAACAAAAAATAATAATTATTGATAAAAGAGATCAAGGATTTGATCGAGATGCATTAATGAGAAAACTAGCCGAGAGAAAAATAACAAAAGTTGAAGTGCAATCTTTAATTAAAGCGACAGAACCAAAGGAATCAATCCAACAACAAATACAACCACAAAAATCTATTTCAAAACCTACTATATTAACACAAAAAAAGAAATTAGTTTTAGTTGATGAGGAAGAAGAACCAAAATCTGTTTTAAAAGCACCACAATTAGAACCGATTGTTGCAATCAGTGAAACTCAACCAAGAAAAACAAAACGTGTTGAAAAAGGAACGGCCATTTTAGGCCCCGAAACTTTATTAGAAATAGGCGATACACGGTTGGAAGATCGTTTAGCCAAGAAATCACCTCCGGTTATCATCAAGGTTTCCAGTTATTACATGAACAATCGTGAGTTTTTTGTTAATTTTATTAATTCTCTCTTTGAACCTTATCGACGTGAAATACTTGATACTACAAAAAACATTTCTTGTGATAATATTGGTCAAGATGCCGAAGATACCATGGCCCAATTGCTTACTCATCAAAAAGTAGTTCGTGATTATATTAATTTATATACACCTTATCGAGGACTGCTTTTATATCATGGTCTAGGTAGTGGAAAAACAGCAAGTAGTATCGCCATAGCAGAAGGTATGAAAGATCGCAAACGGATTATCGTAATGACACCGGCCTCTTTACGACGCAATTACATGGAAGAAATCAAAAAATTCGGGGATCAAATGTATAAGAAAAATCAGTTTTGGGAATGGATTTCTCTCGATACTTATCCAGAAGCCTTAAAAACATTAACAACTGTATTGAATTTATCTGCGGATTACGTTCGTAAACAAAAGGGTGCATGGTTTGTAAATATAACCAAACCATCAAATTACAATGAATTAAATAGTGAAGAAAAAAAGTCTCTTGAAGATCAATTAGACGAAATGATTCGTGCCAAATATACTTTTATCAACTACAATGGTTTAAGAATGAAACGTTTGGAGGAATTGACCAATGGATTTACCAGAAATTTATTTGATCATTGTACCGTCATTATCGATGAAGCCCACAATTTAATTAGTCGCATTGTTAATAAAATCAAAAAGGAAAAACCGATCCAAGAAAACAATCGTGGAGAGAAAGAACGCGCACCGAAAAATCTAGCGGTGAAATTATACGAATATTTGATGTCCGCTAAAGATGCTCGTATTGTTCTTCTTTCTGGAACACCTATAATAAATTATCCAAATGAATTCGGTATTCTCTTTAATATTTTGCGTGGTTATATCAAAACTTGGGAATTTCCTCTTCAAGTGAAAACGACACGAAAAATCGATCGTCAAGCCCTACATGATATACTTTTTGGAGAGAAATCAATGGATTATTTGGAATATTCGTCTTCTTCCAAGATTCTAACTATTACCAGGAACCCTTTTGGGTTCAAGGACAAATATACAAGTCGTGAAAATGAATTGAATCAATACAATGGTGTATATAACAATACCAAAGACTCTAATGGGCTCGTCAAATTTTTTATGGAATCAGATATTTTAAGTGATGATGAATTTGAACGTCGTATCATTGGTTTACTGAAAAGAAATGAAATTGACGTATTGACCAATGGAATAAAAATACGTCATATGAAGGCACTTCCAGATGATTTTGATGCATTTAATGCACGGTATATCAATAGTGAAACCAATGAATTGATCAATGCGGATGCACTCAAACGCCGTATTCTTGGTTTATCTTCATACTTTAAAAGTGCTCAAGAAGGGTTATTACCTAAATATGATAAGATTTTGGGTAAGGATTATCATGTCGTGAAAATTCCTATGAGCGATTACCAATTCAAAATTTACGAAGATGCACGTAGAGAAGAGAGAATCGTTGAAAAAAGAAAACCGAAAAAGAGTAATGATGATCTTTATGAGGATAAAGTATCTACCTATCGTATTTTCTCTCGTTTGTTTTGCAATTTCGTGATTAAGAACCGTCCTTTACCAAAAGATGAAGCATATGGGGAAGCCGAAGAAGAGGAAGAAGCCCAAGATGAAAATTTATTAATAGATAAAAATCTGGAGGAAATTTTGGTTTTGAAAAAAGAACAAAAAGAGCAAGAAAAGCAAGAGAAACAAGAAGAGAAACAACATAAAGTTGAGGAAAAAGAGAAAAAACAGGCAGAGAAAGAACGTAAATTAAAAGAGAAGGAACAGGAGAAAGAAAGAAAACAAAAGGAAAAAGAAGCAGAAAAAGAGCGTAAATTGAAAGAGAAGGAAGAAGAAAAAGAAAGAAAACAAAAGGAAAAAGAAGCCGAAAAAGAGCGTAAGTTAAAAGAAAAAGAAGAAGCGAAAGAGAGAAAACAAAAAGAAAAGGAAGAAAAAAAAGCAATGAAAAAAGGTGGCTCTGGCGAAGATGAAGACGTCGAAGATAAAGAAGATAATGATACCGAAGATGTTGAAGAGGAAACCGAAGTCGTAAATCCTGAAGATAAAAAAAAGAAGGTCACCTTTCGTTTGGAAAATCTTCTTAAAAAAGCCAATAAAATAAATATCCAGGAAGATGATTTAGATAATGAAAACGAGGGTGAAATTGAGGGAGATACCATTTTAAATGAATTGGGCGGAAAAGATTATGAAGAGAGACAAAAATCATTTTTAAAGTATATTGAAGATCATGCCAATGAATATTTGACTCCAGAAGCACTTCAAACGTATAGTCCCAAATATCTCACGATATTGGAAAATTTACAAGATCCGGAATATCAAGGTCTTCATCTTATTTATAGTCAATTTCGTACTTTGGAAGGTGTCGGTATTTTCACTTTGGTTCTTGAAAATAATGGTTTCGCACAATTTAAAATAAAGAAGAGTTCAAGTGGTGTTTGGGACATAGATATTAAAGAAGAAGATCTCGGAAAACCAACCTTTGCACTTTATACTGGTACGGAAACCGCTGAAGAAAAGGAAATCATTCGTAATATTTATAACGGTGATTGGGACTACGTCCCCACCAATATTACGAATCGACTCAAACGTATTGCCAATAATAACAATATGGGTGAAATCATAAAAGTCTTAATGATTACATCGTCCGGTTCAGAAGGTATCAACTTGAAAAATACACGCTATGTTCATATTATGGAACCTTATTGGCATCCTGTAAGAACAGAACAAGTCATTGGTCGTGCCAGACGTATTTGTAGTCATAAAAGTCTTCCAGAACGTCTGCAAACTGTTGAAGTATTTATTTACTTAATGACATTTACTGCCGCACAATTGAAATCGGATGAAGCCATTGAGTTGAAACGACAAGATACAAGTAAAATATCTAAGATACCTGTAACTAGTGATGAATATCTTTATGAAATATCTGAAATCAAGGCGAAATTAAATGCCCAATTAACAACGGCGATTAAAGAATCGGCGTTTGATTGTTATTTATATTCAAATATACCTGGTACCGAAGGTAAGGGATCTGAAAAAGGTACCCAAGGTAAAGGGGTTCAATGTGTTAATTTTGGTGATCCAAGTAAGGAGAAATTCTCTTATGTACCGAATTTTGCGGATCAACAGAACGATATCACTTTACGAACCAATAAAAGAAAAATCGAATGGGAAGGATATCCCATTCGAATCGGAGATAAAGATTATGTTTATCGTCGTATCAGTAAAGACGTTATGAATATCTATGATTTGGGAAGTTATGAAGAAGCATTAAAAGGAGAAGGAGTTCAACCCGTACAAGTAGGTACATTGGAAATCAATGAAAAGGGTCAACGTGTTTTCAAAAGTTTGGTTATTTAATTATTTGAATAATTTATCCGCATTTTGAATAAGACAAGTTTTGTTTTTTACTAGATCAACATCAATCTTTTTTTTATATTGATCTGGATTTCGTAAAATCGTTTGAATCATGATTAGATCATTTTCCAAATTTCCGGATAAATGTATGATTTGATCTTTAAAATAAGACTCGATATTGTGACATCCTAAGTAAATAGGTGTAGTATTGCAAATCAATGGGTTCATTATTTTTTCGGTAAAATAATGATTCGACCGAAAATTTTCAATGGCAATATGAAAATCGTATTCTTCATAAGGTTCTAATTCTTTGAAATTTCCTTTGATTCGACAATCTTTCATATTTTGATAATAAATATGACCTCTTCCAAAAATATCAATGGGAAGATTCAATCGTAAAATGGCTTCTGCTAATTGATGACGGTATTGATGTCCTGGTGCGAATTTTTTTTGGCTGATCATGATAGACATACATTTTTTTTTGTTTGGCGTTGATTTTAAAGAAGGAACTGTATGCCACATAAAATTAGGTCCCTCTAAAAATGGCTCGGGTAAATGATCGAGATCACCAATAAAATATTTGGATATATTTTTTTTGGCGTATTCAATAAAAATAGGTGACAATGGCAAAAAAGGAAATGGTTCAAGAGCAAAACCAATGACATTTCTTTTGGGTATTCCGTTTTTTAATTTGGGCATTATTGTGTTTAAAATAACTGCATGTGTATAATCTTCTCCGCTCGTTAGATATATGTAGTTATCTATACCATAATAAAAATTTTTGTATTTTTCACATAATCTTTCTTCATAGATAGTTTTTAAACCGGCACTATCACAAAAATCAGAAAAAACACGAATAATAATGGTCATATTATTTATTATTTATTTTTTATATATTTTTTATATATTATATATAATATATAGTATATAAAATATATTTATATCATTTGACTTTCTTCTTAAAATAAAATTTGAACCAAATTTTCAATCATAAAAATATCTTTTTCTTCCATGTCATAATAATGAAGAATATTGTTGTAAAAATTTGTTAACATTTCTTGGTAAGCATCATTTATTTTTTCTTTGGCACAATTTTGAAGAAGAAGAATATGGTTTTTAAAACCCTTATAATCAGTATTAACTAATGTTCTTAAAAATGAGTTACGTAATCTTTGTTGTGTAATAACAATATGCGAATAAGAAATAGGTAAAATAATTTTCATTGTGTTACCCTCGTTTGCGTTAATAGTCATTTTTTGATTCATTAAAAATAGAAGTCCAAAAAGATAAATAAAATTCATTGGTGGATAAATTGTTAATATAAATTAAATAATTATTTTTATTTTATCAGGGAACCCATGGTTCCCCGAACCCCTCCTTAAATTAAATCAATTTTTTTATGATAAATATATTCTTAAAATAATTTTATCCTGAATAGGAGGGGTTCGGGATACCATGGGTTCCCTGATTCCCTAATAAAATCATTTTTTTGATTTCTTCTATATTTTCTGTCATTTCATCTATTTTTTTATAGAGCCCTTGTACTTCTTCCTCCAATTGTTGAATTTTAATATCTTTACTACTTATATCTTTCAAAGGATTTTGTGGGATCATTTTTAATTTTGAAAAAATATTTGGATTTGGATTTGGATTTGGATTTACATTTTTATTTACAGATAACTCATCTTGTGAATAATAATTAGTAACAGGAAAAGATTCTTCTAAATTTTCGCTCCATTGAATATGTTTTGGTTGTCTAATCGTCGTATTTCCATTTTCATTACCATTTCCATTTCCATTTAAATCTAAATAAATAGGATGAATGACATTTTCTTTGACCAATGGTTCTTCAAATTTAATATACTTTATTTTATCATTTTTTACTGAGGTTTCTTGTGAATTCAGCCACTGACCTGTTTTTTTTGTATCATTCGAACCATAATTTCGGTTTTCCAAATCAAAATTTCTCTCTGCAATGGTTTGTTTGATGCGTTTTTCTAATTCACTTATTGGTGGTTTTTCTTCTTCAAATGGATCAGTAAATTGAGGGGTTGGTGGAACGGGTATAGCAACCGCTCGTTGAAATTCTTCTTGTTTTTTATTTAAATCACTCACAAATTTGGATTTTCTCTCTTCTTGAATTTCCTCATAGGTAATAAGTTGTTTTTTATTTTGATCAAAATTTTGTTTTTGTTTTTGTTTTTCATTTTGCATATGAAATAAATCTTCTAATTTTTTTATGGTATCAATCATAAAAGAAATATATTTTTTATTATAAAAAACTAGATTTTGAATGGTAGGTTCGGTATTTTTTTTTTCGTTTTCATAAAATGGAATAAGATGATTATTAAAATGTTTCATTATATGTTGAATAAATTGTGGTGGCTTTGAACGAAGAATGTCTTCATCCATCAATACTTCCCATAATAGTTGAACATTTGATTTTGTTAAAAAATCGACCATCATAAATATATATTTTTATTATTAAAATATATTTAATAATAAATATAAATATATAAATATTTTTATTTTTATTTGTTTTTCTTATAAAATGTATAATTCCAATTCCATAACCCGAAAGTATTGTTTAACTTAAAATTAATAATATATGGATCAAAATAAATTGGTACAAATTTACAAATAGGAATCATAGCAGAACGATTATTATGTTTTGAAAATTTTTTATTATATTCTGCATCGGCTTCTTCAAAATTGTTACATCGAAAACAATCAAAACCCTTGATTTGAACATTAGCATTTAAATTATCTTTTTCAACACATAAATAAACACGATCATAATAATGATTCTTTGGTTTTTTCGGATTTTTATTATTTGAAATATAATAGTAAAAAGGATTGAGTATATGTAAATATTCCACAACTGATATATCCATAATTATTATTAGTAATTAATGAGATGTCTATAAGTAATAATTTTTATAATATTTTTTTAAAAATTGAAATGATTTTATATTTTGTTGTTGAATGATAAATAAAATAATTTTATTATTAAATTAACTTAACTTAACTTAACAAACCATGTCGAAAATTATGATTCGAAACAGTAACCAAGAAATCCAAACTTCATCCGTATTGTTTGAAGAATCAATCATTATAAATAAATATCTCGAAGTAGATAATATTTATAAATTAGCAAAAATGGGTAAAAAATATCAATTCTATAATTTTATGTATGGTTCATTCAATTCTACTCTTGTTGAAGAAATTTATAAAGAAAACAATGCAAAATTGATTAGTAGATTACCTGCAAAACTTGTTGAATTTATAAAGAATACAGTTCAGACAGTTAGTAATATTGTAATTGATGAAGAATTTAAGAAAATGGGTTTCAGTTTTAAAAAATCTCTTTGTTTCTTGCTTGTTTCAAAAAAATTATTAAAAGAAACAAGTATTTTAAGTGTTTTGAAAGTATTTATTCCATTTACTAATATGAGATATCTTTTAAAATATGGCGAAGAACAAATTAAAAATATGTTAGATGATATTTTTATGTTTGTACATAAACATAAATATAATATCCGTATTGTTTTACCTGTAACAAAATGGGATTTGGAAATTTGTGAAGTTAAGAAAAAAGCATATGATATTGCTGGACTCACTCCTCCTATATTGTCGTAGAAGTACAAAGATATAAAACAAAATCTATAAAAAATAAAAAATTTATAAAAAAGATAAAAAACAAAATCTATAAAAAATAAAAAACTTATAAAAAAGATAAAAAACAAAATATAATGTATTTTGTAAAAAATACGTTATATTTTTTTATCCATCCAACCCATATTTATAAATCTTCATTAAAAAAAATCTTTCGATACTTTTCAATTGCTTTATCACTAATACGATGTGTTTTTAAATATTGTCCTGATAATTTATCTTCCAACATATAAATAATGAAAAAAAGCGCATAAACACCACATTCCGTATTTCCAAACTGATGTTCCACCGGATAATTTTCATCGAATTTAAAATAAATCGGATTTTTCAATTCTCTTCCTTGTTGAATAACACGGTCTACTAATACACGAACTTCCTTAGGTGCTTTGTCACCAGCACTATCAAAAAAATAAATTTGACCTTTCTTGACATTGATAAACAAACTAATCCAATGACTCCCTGGTTTGTAATGAGGATCTGTATTAAAAACAATACCGATTTTGAATCTTCCTTTATCTATTTCTTTTTGTAAATTGAAATGGCATAATTCTTCCCAGACGCAATCTCCATACATTTTTTTTGTATCAAAATCAATGGGTGTTGGGCCAATAAAATCAAAACATTTGTAGGCCTTTTCATATTGTTTCATAACTTTATGAATATCCACACTGGATAACCATTCATTGGGATTTTTCTTCCATTCATTTGGAGCGGTGGGTGCAAAAGAATCTGCCACTTCTCTCTTTAAACCGGAACCCTTTATAAAATTTTGTTTTAACCAACAGGATTCTTTATTACAAGTATCTTTCATAAAAAGGGCTAGTTGATTATGAATTTCTAAAGGCGTATTACTATATATTAAATGATCTGGATGACGTGCATTCCATAAATTACGCATTTTGTGTAGATCCTTGTTTTTGTAGCAAGTAAAATCATTCAATTCCTTTTTATCTTTGGGACTACAATTTACCTTTTGGAGAGAAATTATTTTTCTTGTTTTTCTATGATTTGCAATGATATTTTTGTTTTTGTTCTTA